>Ga0172375_10013064_pt1 | contig 10342 bp, 11 predicted proteins | sample LakKiv1m_FD_114537 | JGI IMG/M metagenome (GOLD analysis project Ga0172375, IMG submission 114537) | Freshwater microbial communities from Kabuno Bay, South-Kivu, Congo - kab_092012_11.1m | ecosystem: Environmental > Aquatic > Freshwater > Lake | place: Democratic Republic of the Congo...
AGACTACATCTCCAAGTCGAAGAGCAACCTGTATCAGTCGCTCCACGTGAAGGTGATCGGTCCCCAGGGCAAGCCCATTGAGGTCCAGATCCGAACCTGGGACATGCACCGAACGGCCGAGTTTGGCGTTGCGGCTCACTGGGCATACAAGGAACATGGCGAGGGTGGCCAGGCTGTTGCGGACATGGACCGGCGCATATCGCAGCTTCGCAAGGAGCTCTTCGAGTGGTCCCAGGACGCGCCGGATTCCGGCACCTTCTTGCGCCAGGTCCTTCAGAATCTGTTCGGTGACCAGGTTCTTGTCTTCACTCCCAAGGGCGATCCTATTGACCTCCCCGCAGGCGCCACGATCGTTGACTTCGCGTACCGGATCCACAGTGATGTCGGCCACAGGGCGATCGGGGCCAAGGTCAACAACCGGTTCGCACCCCTGAGCTACGAGTGTAAGAGCGGCGACACGATTGAGGTCGTAACGAGGGCAGGCGCCGTGCCGGGCCGAGACTGGCTCACACTGGCCAGGACGGCCCATGCTCGAGCGAAGATCAAGTCCTACTTCAGGCGCCTCTCGTTCGACGAGAATGCCGACCGGGGCCGCGCGCTCCTTCAGTCCGAAGCCGAGCGAACCGGGATCGAGCCGCAGAAGCTCCGTGAGGATCGCCTTCGCGAGGTGGCCAAGGACCTGAACTATCCGGGGCCGAGGGAGCTCCTGGCCGCCCTGGGCAACGGTTCGGCGAGCCTGCGAAGCGTCCTTCGGCGCCTGGCCCCGGCTCAGCCTCTGCAGCCCCGGGGTATCACGATCGGCCCAAGGCGCGCCGATGACTCCCGCCTGCGCGTGACGCTGGGCGGGCTCGACAACGTGATGTACCGGCGGTCAAGGTGCTGCCTACCCCTTCCGCGGGAGGACGTCGTCGGCTACGTGTCACGCGGACGGGGCATCGTGCTGCATCGGGCAACGTGCCCCAACCTGCGCAGGTACCAGGACCAGGAGGCAGAACGCGTGGTGCCGGTGGAGTACACCGTCGCACCGGGACAGGTTCTCGCCGTCAGCATGCGGGTGGTGGCCATAGACCGCAGGGGCCTGCTTGCCGACCTGAGCACCGTGATCACCGACCTGAAGGTGAACATCACGCGGGTCAACACTCAGAGCCACAAGGACGGTACGGCGACGTTGTCCTTCGGAGTGGAAGTCCGCGACGCCATCGAGTACAACCGGATGTCGGACCGGATCCACGCACTGCCCGACATTATCAGCGTGGACCGGCCCACAAGCGGGATGGGACGCGACCAGTGAGGGCCGTCGTACAGCGCGTGCAGTCCGCCTCGGTGGCTGCCGACGGCGAGGTGCGCGGCGCCGTTGGCCTGGGGCTTCTCGTCCTGCTGGGAGTCCACCGCGACGACACCGAGGCCGATGCTTCCTATCTCGCCGACAAGATCGTTGGCCTCCGGGTCTTCGCCGACGAAGGTGGTAAGATGAACCGGTCTGTCGTGGACATCGGCGGGAGCGCTCTGGTGATCTCGCAGTTCACCCTGTTCGGCGATGTTCGTCATGGGAGACGCCCGAGCTTCGTCGAAGCGGCGCCTCCGGACCTGGCCGTACCCATGTACGAGATGGTGTGCGCCAGGATCGCCGAGGCAGGAGTGCCCGTGCAGCGCGGCGCATTCGGCGCGCACATGCTGGTTACGCTTGTGAACGATGGCCCCGTGACGATTCAGCTTGACAGCAGGAAGCTCTACTAGCGAGGACCGAAACCCGGTGTCCGCGGCAACGGCGGCTACGAGCCGACCCCGAACCACCACTCCTCCGGGCGGAGCGCGGCGCCGCGGCTCCGGATCGTTCCGTCACGCCGAGACGCTCCGTCGTGCCGGAAGCACCCAGAATGCGCTTGCCGAGTACGCTCGCGCGATTGAGCTCGCCCCTGAGGATGCCTACTACCGCTGTCGTTACGCCGAGGCCTTGCACGAGATGGGCTGCACGGATGATGCTGTGGCACAGATGGAGCGTTGCTGCGTTATAGAGCCTCAGAGCGCCTACTACCGCTTCCGGCTCGGCGAACTGCACGCGAATCAGGGCCGCCTTGGAGCCGCCATCTCGGAGTTGACCGCTGCGACCGATTTGGCCCCGGACGATGCGTACTACCACGTCAGGCTCGGAGGGCTCTACTCCCAGATAGGACGCCCACAGGAGGCAGCACGGGCTTTCGTGGCCGCCATCGCCATATCGCCTCAGAATGCCTCCTACCACTGCCTCCTGGCCGACGCCTACGTGCGCCTGGGAGCGGATCGCAACGCCCTCAAGCATTATCGCGAGGCCGGGCTGCTGGGCGACTACGATGCGGCGTTCGTGGCCAAGCTACGCCGTATGGTCCCGTTCTGAGCGCCCTGACCTCGTTGGCGACACAATCGTCGCCGCGGCGGAAAGGAAGGTGAGCATGTTCACCAAGATACTGCTTGCATCTGATGGGTCGGACTATGCATTGCGGGCGGCCGAGGTTGCGGCAGCCCTGGCCAAGGCGCTCGGGTCCTCGGTTACCGTCCTCCACGTCTTCACGCCGCCCGTGATGCTCACGTCGGTACCCGGCTCGCCCGGCGCCGACATGGAGCCAGGCGCCCTGAACGCCTACATAGAACAGGTTCAGGACGCCGTGGCAAAGCGCACGGGGCGCGTTTTGGACGAAGCCGGCATCGCCTACCAGACGGTACTCGAGGCGGGCCATCCCGCCGAGGTGATCGTCAGAGTCGCGGAGGACGACCAATACGATCTCATTGTGATGGGTAGCCGAGGCCTCAGCGCCATACAGAGCTTTCTCCTGGGCAGCGTGTCCGATAAGGTGTCGCACCACGCCAACTGCCCGGTCCTGATCGTCAAGTAGCGAGCGCCGTCCCGTCGGTCGGCTACGGCGGGATCGGTAGCGCCAGCGTCTGACCTGTGTCCGCCGAACGCTTGCCCGCCTCCAGGATCTCCTGAGCGTTGCGGCTGATCTCCATCGAGCAGAAGCCCTCGATCGGCGCGCCTGTATCCAGGCAGTGCAGAAGATACTCGGGCCCGCTGGTCATCGGTGCGAGCGTCGGCGGGGCCTCGATGGCGTTCTGGCGACCGTTGTTCTGGATGATGACCTTGCTCCCCGAGATCGCAATGCTCCCCTCGGTACCGTAGGCCACGGGGTTTGGGGTCGCGTAGCCGACAGTCTGCGTCCAACTGGCCTCCGCCACTCCAAACGCACTGGCGTACTTCATGAGGATGATGGCATTATCGTCGGGTACAGGGTAGTCCTTGACGAACGTGCCGCGAAAGCCGGTGACCTTCTCCGGCAGACCCAGGAACCTGGCGCACATGTCAGCCGAGTAGCAGCAGTAGTCCATCAGCGCACCCGCGCCGTTCTTCTCTTCGTCGTAGAGCCACGACCAGAAGTGCCTGGAGCAGCCGATCTCCATCGGGCCGTTGTGGGCGCTCCGCTGCTTCAGGTAGAAGACACGCCCGATGTCGCCGCCCAGGATGCGCCGCTCCATCTCCTGAACCGTCGGCGCCCAAGCGGTGGGCCAGTTGACCATGAGCAAGGTCCCCGCCGACTGCGCGGCCCTGACCATCCTCTCGGCCTGAGCGAGTGTAGCGCTCATGGGCTTCTCACTGATCACATGGATGCCCCGGGCCGCGCACGCCTCGACGATGTCGGCGCCGGCGCTGTTCTCGGCCGCCGCCTGGACTACGTCCAGTTCCTCCTTCTCCACCATCTCCTGCCAAGTGCCGTAGACATGGGGCACGTTGTACTCAGCGCGTATTCGGTCCGTAAGGTCAGCGTTGGGGTCTCCGGCGGCGACGATCTCGGCGTTCGGGAGCTCGGCCCAGTGCTTGAGCTCGCCCCAGACATGATCGTGGACCATGGATGCAACCCCGACGCGGTACTTCCTGGCCATGGCGATTCCTCCCTCCTGAGTGCTCTGCCCCGTCACTTCGCCGCGCACCTACCAGAGCCCTTCAGGATCGGGCGCGCGGCGAACCTGCGATCGTGGCCAGAGGGCAAGAGGGGAAGTCTCCGATCGGGACGCCCCGCAACGTGCAGCGGCGGAGGAATCACCCGGCATCCGCGGAACATGTCTACAATCACACGACCGCCAGGGTCAGATTGCCAAGCACGACGACGCGGAGCACCACATGAGCAGCCTTGACTTCATAAAGGTCGGAACGTTGCGGAGCGTTGCGGCGTTCCGCGACGCCCTGCGCAGCCTGGCCATCGAGCTTCCCTGCGACGATGCCGTGCCTCCTTCTCCTCATTCGTCGCTCTCGCAACCCGCAACGGTCTTGGGGCGCAGCGTCGGCAATCGCTTCTGCATCCAGCCGATGGAAGGCTGGGACGGCACGCCGGACGGCAGGCCGTCCGAGCGCACCTTTCGCAGGTGGCGCCGGTTCGGGGCGTCAGGTGCGAAGCTGATCTGGGGGTGCGAGGCCGTTGCGGTCAGGCATCAGGGACGCGCCAATCCAAACCAGTTGCTGCTCACCCCCCGGCACGCGGCGGACTTCTCCAGGCTGCTCGAGGCGCTACTCGACGCTCACCATGACGCTGAGAGGAGCGAGGGCTTGGCGGGAGCTTCAGAGCCCCTCGTCGGACTCCAGTTGACGCATTCAGGACGCTTTTCCAGGCCCAACCGGCATGAGAGAGCCGAGCCGGTTATCGCATACCGCCACCCCATACTCGACCGGAGGCTTGGCATCACAGACGACAACGCGGTGATATCGGACGGTGAGATCCGACGGCTGGTGGACGACTACGCCGGCGCGGCGCGGCTCGCGAAACGATGCGGGTTCGACTTCGTGGACCTGAAGCACTGCCACGGTTACCTCGGCCACGAGATCTTGAGCGCCCACACAAGGCCGGGCGATTACGGAGGTTCGCTCGCGAACAGGGCGCGGTTCCTGCGTGAGCTTGTCGAGGCCGTTCGCTCCGAGGCGCCCGGGCTCGGCATCGGCGTGCGGGTTAGCGCCTTCGATAGCGTGCCGTTCGAGCCGGATGCCGGTCGGGCCGCTCCGGGCAAGCTGGGACCTGGGATCGCTTCCGACCACTGCGCCTGCATGCCCTACCTGTACGGCTTCGGCGTGGACCCGGAACAACCGACGGAGATGGACCTGACCGAGCCTCTGCAGCTTCTGACCATGATGCGGGATCTGGGGGTCACGTTCGTGAATGTCACCGCGGGAAGCCCCTATTACAGCCATCACCTGCAGCGTCCGGCGCTCTATCCGCCGTCGGATGGTTATCAGCCGCCGGAGGACCCGCTCGTGGGTGTCGCACGGCTCATGCATGTTGCCAGGTTCATCAAAGAGCGTTGCCCCGATCTGACCATCGTCGGGACGGGCTACACCTACCTGCAGGAGTTCCTGCCCAACGTCGCCCATGCCGCCGTTCGAGACAAGTGGGTGGACTTCGTCGGCATCGGGCGTATGGCGCTGGCCTACTCCGATCTCCCGCGCGATGTCCTTGCCGGCAGGCCCCTGCAGCGTAAGCGGCTGTGCCGCACTTTCAGCGACTGCACCACTGCGCCGCGCAGCGGGCTTGTGTCGGGATGCTACCCTCTCGATGCGTACTACGGATCCGGCGAGATGCGTGCGCGCCTCGACGCCGCCAAGGCTCGACTACGCGCACGGCTCGGCGGCTGAAACCGCACCTGTCGGCCCTGCCGTCCCGAAGGCCCCATGCGTGCGACAAATGCCGGCCCAGGCGCGTCTATAGGTTCGGGGGAGCCGCGCTGTCTGGGTCCGGGTGATTGGCTACGCTGCGCCCTCGACAGGTGAAATGAACTCAAGGAGGTCTACGTTGAAGCGAATCGCACCGGCCCTGGCGGCCGCGCTATGCATGAGCGCGACCGGCGCGGCGGCCGCCGCGGTGCCCACGAACATATCGGCTTACGTCTGCCAGAAGCTCGACGACTTCACCGCGACGGGGGTCGTCGTGAAGTCCAACCAGCGCGAGCTGGAGAAGGTCAGCAAGGACTTCGGGTTTCTTTACCGCTTCAGCAAGGTCCTGATGCGCTACAAGGAGCCGAACAAGGTGCGCATCGAGGGCAGCGTGGAAGGCACGAAGGGCGTCTACATCCTGAACGGGTCCATCCAGATCGTCTCAGTGCCCAAGATCCGGTTGAGCACCAGACGCGACTTCGGCAAGTCGCCGGGCAAGCGCAAGTCGCTGGTTGACATGGGCCTGATCTCGGACTACTACCTGACCTACGCTAACTTCCGGTTCGTTCGAGAGGGAACGGTGGACGGCACGCCTGTGGCGGTGTTCGACATCACCTACAAGGACCGCGATGAGGATACGTCGCACCACCTCGTCTACATTGATCCCAAAACCAAAGTGATCCGCAAGCGTGACTCCTACAGGCAGGACGGGACTCTCCAGGCCGTGTACTACTATCGAGACGTCGAGCAGGTCGCGCCAGGCATCTGGTTCCCAACGCGCATCGAGGTGCAGAACACCGACCGCAAGATCGCCGGCACGACACGGTATGAGAACATCAAGGTGAACACGGGGCTGTCCGACAGCATTTTCGAGTAGCCCGGTCGGCTCGGCCCCCGCCAGGAGGCGCAGCATGTCCTTGTCAGTCGTGACGTTTGGGGAAGTGATGGGGCGCCTAACCCCTAAGGGGATGCTGCGCTGGCCTCAGGCTCTACCCGGCGACGTTGAGTTCACATTCGGCGGCGGCGAAGCCAATGTCGCCGTTTCCCTGGCGGTCCTCGGCGCGGAGGCGTCGTTCGTCACGGCTCTGCCCCGAAACCCGATCGCCGACGCCTGTGTTCGCTACCTCGACGCCATGGGAGTGGACACGTCGCGCATTGTCCGAACGGACGAAGGGCGGCTCGGCCTCTATTACCTGGAGGGCGGGGCGAACCAGCGTGCCAGCGTCGTTACCTATGACCGGGCGGGCTCAAGCCTGATGCTTGCCCCCTCAGAGGCCTACAACTGGGCTTCCATCCTGCAGGGCGCAAAGTGGTTCCACATCACCGGGATCACGCCGGCGCTCAGTCGGAACGCGGCCGATGCGACGCTCGCGGCGGTGCGGGCCGCCAACTCGCGTGGCCTGACGGTCTCGTGCGACCTGAACTTCCGCCGGAAGCTCTGGAGCTGGCACGCGGGGGTAGCCCCGCGCGACCTTGCCGAGCGGACAATGCGATCAATCCTGCCCTTCGTCAATGTCGTTGTCGCCAATGAGGAAGACGCGGAGATGGTGCTGGGGATCGCCGCCTCCGGTACGGACGTTGGCACAGGGGTCCTGCGAGCGGATGCCTACCCCGCAGTGGCCAGGGAGGTCGTCCGCCAGTTCCCCAACGTTAGCCGTGTCGCCGTCACGCTGCGCGAGAGCATATCGGCGACCCACAACAACTGGGGCGGCATGCTCTATGATGCCGCGACCGATACCGCCGAGTTTGCGCCACACGATGGTGCGGGGCGATACCGCCCATACGAGATCAAGAGCATCGTGGACAGAGTCGGCGCGGGTGACGCGTTTGCTGCGGCTCTCATCTACGCGCTCTCCACCCCTGAGTTGTCGGCGTCGTCCGCCGCGGTAGCGTTCGCCGCAGCGGCCTCCTGCCTTAAGCACTCGATCCCGGGCGACGCGAACCTGACGACACGAAGCGAAGCGGAGGCCCTGATGAAGGGGCATGGATCAGGCAGAGTCAAACGTTAGGAGTGAACGCATGAACCGAGCCGATGTAGCCGCCCGCATCGAGCGGGCGGGTCTCATAGCCGTGGTTAGGGCCGATACGGTTGAGCAGGCACTGCGCATCTCGGAGGCCTGCAGGCGTGGAGGGGCAGCCGCAGTCGAGATCACGTTCACGGTGCCCGGCGCCGCGAAGGCCATCGAGGCGCTTGCGGCGGCTTACCCCTCAGGCGACATCCTGATCGGCGCCGGCACGGTCCTCGATTCCGAGACCGCGCGAACGGCCATCCTCGCGGGGGCCAGGTTCGTGGTTTCGCCATGCCTCCGACCGGACGTCTTGCGGACCTGCAACCGCTACTCGACCGTCTGTATGCCGGGTGCGATGACCGTCCGAGACGTGGTCGAGGCGCTGGAAGGCGGCGCGGATCTGGTGAAGGCGTTTCCCGGGGAGGTGCTCGGGCCCGCGTTCATCAAGGCGGTTCGTGGTCCCCTGCCCCACGCACGCCTGGTGCCCACGGGAGGCGTATCCATCGAGAACGTGGCAGACTGGATACGAGCGGGAAGCGCGGCGGTCGGCGTCGGCGGCAACCTGACCGCGGGCGCGAAGTCCGGGGACTATGAGGCCGTCACCGACGCGACGCACCGGTTCGTAGAGGCCATCGCCGCGGCGCGCGGCTAGCGGGCCGCTGCTATGCGCCGCGCCCGGAGACCGACGGACGTCAGGGCGGTGGCGGCAGCGCTCTTTGGCGGGCGCCCCCGCCGGGCGGCGTCGCGACCGTGCCCTGGGCCGCAGCGCTGGAGATGGCTACAACTAATCCTGCGTCGCCGCGGTGGATGACCATGCGCGGATCGCCTTCGTGGGCCCATATCCGGACGAAACCCAGACCAGCGCCGCCGACTTCCTCGACAGGGCGTTCCACGCCATGCGCCGACGCGGGTGACCGGTCAGGAGACGGCTGACCGACGATGGCAGCTGCTCCTACGGCCACCTGTGCCGGTGCGTCTTTGAGCGTCACCGAGTGAGTCGTCAAACGGCCCGGGCCAACCGCCGTTGAACCAACGGGAAGGCCGAGCGCTTCGTCCAGACGCTCCTGCGGCAACGGGCCTGCGCTCGTATCTATACGAGGGCTGAGAGACGGCGCGACGCACTCTCGACACGGCCTACGCGGTACGACGAGAAACGACAACACAGCGCTCTCAACGGTCTGGTCCCCATTCAGAGGCTACCCAGCCTGTTGGGGAGCGATAGCTAGAACCAACCGAGCTCGAGCTTGGCCTCCTCGCTCATTCGGTCCGGCGTCCATGGAGGATCCCACACAATGTCCACCACGGCATCCTTGACGCCGGGCACAGCTCGAACCTTCTCCTGGACCTCAAGGGGCAGCGACACGGCAACCGGGCAACCCGGCGCCGTCAGGGTCATCTTGACGCAGACGATGCCGTCGTCGCGCACCTCGACGCCATAGATGAGCCCCATATCGTAGATGCTCACGGGGATCTCTGGATCATAGATCCCACGGAGGACCTCGACGACATCGCCTTCGATTACGAGCTTCTTGCCAGGGTGTATCGGCATCGCCACCGGGACTACTCCGTTGACACCGCGCCCGGCTTGTTGGCGATGGCTGCGAGCAGCGTGTGCCACGCAAGTGAGGCGCACTTAACGCGAGCGGGGAACTCGCATACGCCCGCGAATGCGGCCAGCTTGCCCATCTTCTCCACATCGGGCAGAGCGTCAGGGCGGTCGGTTACCATGTGGTGGAACTCGCGGAAGATCGCCTCTGCCTCGGCAAGCGTCTTCCCCTTGACGGCGTCCGTCATCATGGACGCAGATGCTTTGGAGATCGCACAGCCCGCGCCCTGAAAGGACACGTCCTTGACCACGTCGCCATCCATCTCAACGTAGACCGTGATCTGGTCGCCGCAGAGCGGGTTGTGGCCCACTGCACGATGATCGGCGTCGTTGAGAACGCGGAAGTTCCTCGGGTGACGGTTGTGATCTAGGATGATCTCCTGGTATAGCTCCCGTAGCTCCGACATACCCGGTCCTCCTGCACAATGCTCCGGACTACCTGTCCCGTGCGGGTCAGGCGAAGACGTTGTTGACGTGGCCAAGCGCCCTGACAAGGGCGTCCACGTCCTCGCGAGTGTTATATAGGGCGAAAGAGGCCCGTGCCGTCGCGGCAAGGCCCAATCGGTGCATCAGCGGCATGGCGCAGTGGTGCCCGGTCCGTATCGCCACGCCCTGCAAGTCCGCAATCGTGCCGATGTCGTGCGGGTGCGCAGCCTCCATGGTGAACGAGATGATGCCGACCTTGTCGGGAGCGGTGCCCACCATCCTGAGGCCTGGCACGTCCTGGAGCCTCTCCGTGGCGTAGGTCACTAGGTCCGCTTCATGGGTAAGGATGGCCGACGGTCCGATGTGGGACAGGTACTCAAGCGCTGCTCCCAGCCCGATCACGCCGGCAATATGCGGGGTGCCTGCTTCGAAACGGGCAGGAACATCATTGTACGTGGTCTTCTCAAACGAGACCGTGCGGATCATGTCTCCGCCGAACTGGTACGGGGGCATACTCTCCAGCAGGTCCATCCGGCCCCAGAGGACGCCGATGCCCGTCGGTCCCAGCGCCTTGTGCCCGGAGAAGGCGTAGAAGTCGCAGTCGAGCTGCTGCACGTCCACCTTCATGTGCCC
>Ga0172375_10013070_pt1 | contig 10338 bp, 8 predicted proteins | sample LakKiv1m_FD_114537 | JGI IMG/M metagenome (GOLD analysis project Ga0172375, IMG submission 114537) | Freshwater microbial communities from Kabuno Bay, South-Kivu, Congo - kab_092012_11.1m | ecosystem: Environmental > Aquatic > Freshwater > Lake | place: Democratic Republic of the Congo...
ACGCTGTTTCTGTGGCACTATGCGTATTTAATACCGGTCCGATTTCCAATACGCGGTCGTGGACTACATTAATAATAATATTTATAAACGAAAAGCAAGAGGTAATTTCAAAGGAGAACTAGCTACCGTTTGCGGAGGACATCAAAAAATGCAGTTTGGGGAATTTCTACTTTCCCGATCATTTTCATTTTTGCTTTTCCTTTTTTCTGGGCTTCCAGCAATTTATCTTTCCTCGTCCGGTCACCTCCGTACAACTTTTGGATGACATCTTTCCGGAATGACTTGATATCATCACGCGCTATGACTTCCCCGCCGATAGCTGCCTGGACCGGTACGGTAAATTGCTGACGGGGCAACACTTCCACCAACCGCTCTACAATTTCTTTTCCACGCTTCCTTGCCTGGTCTTTGACAATGAGAAATGCCAATGCATCGACTTTTTCGTGGTTGACGAGGATATCAACTTTTGCCACTTCCACATCCTGATAGGCAAAAAACTCATAATCCAGTGACGCATATCCTTCGGTAATGCTTTTGAGCCGGTCAAAAAAGTCCACAATCATCTCGGAAAGCGGGATGAGATAGGTAAACTCCGCCTGTTCCCCGTGGTAAACCAAATCCATGTACTCTCCCCGTTTTTCCTGCGTAAGCTGCATCACCGGACCGACAAACCGTTTGGGACAAAAAATTTCTACTTTCATCACCGGCTCTTCTACGGAAGCCACAACCGTCGGATCAGGGAATTCAGATGCAGACTGGATAGAATACACGCCGTTCGTCGCCTCATGGAGGATCCCCATTTTTGCAGCAGATACGCCCGGCTTGAGACGCAGAAGGTATTCCACAGACGGGCTCGTAGCTAGAAGCGATAACCCAAACTCCCGCTGTATCCGCTCCTGCACGATTTCTGCGTGTAATAAGCCCAAAAATCCACAATGGAATCCGTTCCCGAGTGCGAGCGATGATATGGGGCGAAACGTAAACGCACTATCAGAAAGACGCAATTTCTCCATCGCTTCCCTGGCGTGCTGGAATTCATTGCTGGCAACCGGATACAATCCGACAAACACCATGGATTTAGGCTCTTTGTATCCTGGTAAAGGATGGATGCTAGGAAGTGGTTCATCATTTTTGGTTACAGTAATGGTATCCCCAACTTTGGCCAGCCGTACGTCTTTGAGTCCGGTTGCGATATATCCCACCTCACCGCAGGATAGTGTATTGGTGGCCATCATCTTTGGATGAAAAACCCCTATTTCTATCGGATCCACAGATGCATGGGAGTTAGAAAAATATATATGTAAATCTGTATCGTAATGTATCGAACCATCAACTAATCGAACAAATATAACGACCCCTTTATGGGTATCATACTGTGAAGAAAAAATAAGTCCCCGTACAGGTTTTTCTGCATTTCCTGAGGGAGCAGGAATCCGGTCTACAATTGCATGCAATACCTGGTCCACATTTTTGCCTGTTTTGGCGGAAATTTCTATGATATCCTCCTCACTAAATCCCAAATCAACAAGTTCTTGTCTCGTTTCCTCAATGCGCGCCATCGGCATATCGATTTTATTGACAATCGGGATAATGACCAGATGGTTTGCCTGCGCCTGATGGAGATTGGCAAGCGTCTGGGCTTGCACTCCCTGGGTGGCATCGACGACGAGAAGCGCTCCTTCACATGCGGCAAGTGAACGGGACACTTCATACCCAAAGTCTACATGTCCCGGGGTGTCAATGAGGTTGAGGATATATTGGTCTTGCTTATCATGCCGAACTTGTTTCGGTATCCCCTCATCGGAAACGGATCCTGAAACGAGTTCAGGATGACAATGATACACCATCCGGACCGGAGCAAGTTTTATGGTAATACCCCGCTCCCTTTCTATGGGATTACTGTCCAGAAGTTGGTCCTGCATCTCGCGCTTGGCTACCGTGGCGGTCATTTCCATGAGCCGATCGGCAAGCGTAGACTTGCCATGATCAATATGGGCAATGATAGCAAAATTTCTGATGTGTGACTGTTTTGTCTGGGACGAACTTCGGAAATCCATGAAAGGATTATATCAAATACAAAGATGCCGAGTTTTCCATGCTAGCGGGATTATTGCCCCAATTTTTGAAAAAGAGACTGTATTTGAGGATTCTTGGGATCCAGATCAAGAGCATGCCGGATCGCTTCTTGTGCTTTGGCACGGTCTCCCTGCTTGTCGTATACAAATGCCAGTGCTGCCCATAAAGTGCCTTGATTCTGCTGTAACGCTATCGCCTGCTGCAATTCTTCCTCGGCTTTTTGCCAATTATCTTCATTTGCTGCGATTGCCGCCAGCTCCTGGTGGGATTGCCAAAGACTTGGTTTGATGGACAATGCTTTTTCATACAGAGATTTAGCTTCATCATATTTTCCTAAACGGATATAGGAATTAGCAAGATTGTGATACGCGTCGGCTAAATTGCGATTGATGGCAATTGCCTGCAGAAACATCTCCGCCGCTTTTTCTTCATCACCGTGGTGACTATAAACATAGCCCATGTTATTCCAGCTGTTGGGACTCTGTGGCGATTCACGGAGAGTCGCCACCCACAGCGTGTCCTCATTACGCCATTCGCTGTTGCGGACGATGGTCCGGGTACAAAGTGCCATCAAAATGATGACCCCGAGGAAATAAGCTATAAATTTCCATATCTTTTTAGATAAAAGAGCATCAAATCCATAAGAAAAAACCGTGAAGATGCCTACAGTAGCCAAATACGCATACCGCTCCGCCACTATCCACCCGACCTTCAGCGGTGTCAACATGGGGGCAAGCGCAACCAATGGCCATAGCAACCAAAATCCGATGCGTTTTTTTCTTACGATAGTCCACGCGAGAATACCAAGATATCCGACTACGACACTAGCACGGACAATAAATTGAAAAAGACTATAGGAAAAGTCAACGTGGTACAGTGTGAGATGTTTCGGCCAAAAAATGAGCTCGAGATACGAACTGAAAGCTGCAGGCAGCTGGATAAGCGGATTGAAGTATCCGGAAAACGATTCCGAAAAACCTGTTTCCAACATCTGGACCCTAAGTGCAAGCCTTGTTCCGTATAACAATATCAAAAGAAAACTTACTATGAAATAAGGTATCATATTTTTCCAATGTCTTTTTATATTTCCCCAAAACCACTCATACGCGACAAAAACCAACGGAAGCGCTAGCGCTTTTTCGGAGACAAGCACGGAAAGCATAAAAAAGAACACGGAAAAAAGGAAGGTTGAGAGGGAGCTTTTTTGCTCTTTGTGTCTCAAATACAGGAAAAAGGAGAGAAGAAAACAAGCGGAATATTGATTATACACAGATGCGGCCACCCACGTCACGGATTCTACGACCACGGGATGGACGGCAAAAAGTAAACCCGCAATATCTGCTATCCGAGGCCCCGTAAGCTTCCGTACGATATGCCATACCAAAATGATGTTTGCCACATGAAACAGGATATTGAGTAACCGGTATGGCCATGGCGTCATGCCTACTGTATGGAAAAAGAGCATCTGAAAAATACTTCCCAAGTGAAATGCATAAGGCCATCCGATAACCGTCAGAACATTGGACGAGGATGCAGTTTCTGCAATATGCGTATCATCAGAAACAAACGCGTTACCTACAAACGGGAGATAACAAAGCAACACAAGGAGAATGGAAATACATAAGACCGTATACCGTTTCATAAAACACTTGTACTATACCATATATGATAAAAGTGCAAAAAATCCAAAATATTTTTTCGAGATTGAATAAAAATATTGTTTGGACAATCCGCAATTATATATATAGCACTCTTATATAGAGACTGATAAAAATATCATAATGGCATGCTCTTGCGAAAATATTTTTTCTTTGGATAGCATACGGCTTATATTGATAAGACAAACGTATAATCACCCATTTGTTTTTTTCAATTTTATGGGTATAATACGGCATGATCGAAACGCTAAAACGGCACTTTCGTGCACAAATGGACGGTTCTGACAATAATTGTCACAACTTTGAATTTACCGCTCCCACCCATCTCCACCCTGCTACAGGAGAAGCTTATTCATGGAATGCGCAGAAGATAATCCCCTATCACGACATTACAGAATCACCGGGCGGCGATGCCTGGAATTGCCCCAGTTGTCAAAAGACATTTGAAGTGTATATCCCCCTCAATTCCGACATGGAAGAGTAAACATTGATTAAACGGATAAAAGATTAAATATATCAATCTATATATCTTTGTCTCGTATAGTGAGCGGTACACTGCCAAAATTTGCCGGCGGTTTCCCATCGACACATTGGAGTATGATGCCGGAGATGACTTTTCCTAATTTTTCGGTTGTTTCCAGCTTTGGATCTGTACGGATAACATCAATGACATGACGCGTGTCATGGACACTGCCCATCAATACTTTTTCTTCCTGCTCATCACGTTTTTGGATCTTTTCCAATATTTCACCATCTGACATCGTCGATGCTTCCGGCCGCTCCAGTTGGAAAAAACCCAACCTCGTCGGAAGGATGGCATGGGTATGGATAACCAAACCGTCGGGATCAAACCGTTCCCTGCCGTCAAAAATGAAAATCGATTCCGATTTACCCTGTGAAAGTATCTGGTCACGTATGTACCAGTGCACTATGGCGTTAAGATCGCCATGTGTCCCCAATACGGCGGCATTAAAGCCGTTATTTGCTGTCTGGACGACATCGGCCCCAGAATCGCCGTTATAGGTAAGGCGTATTTCCCCTGTGGCCTCGTCCACCCGCACATGCACCTTTGCCAACGCCTGGTGCGCCGAGTCCCTCAACGCCGTGATGTCATCCGGCGGAATCTCGTGAATCCCGTGGTCAGCAAAAAAACGGAACATATCGCCCACATGTACCACCCTGGGAATTGCTTTGGGGTTTTGCTCTTGTATGCCGGCGCTTATCGCCCGCGCCAGCTCGCTTTTCCCTGTAGAATTGGGACCTCGAATACTTGCGATATACCCATGTGTTTGTTCGGGATTCATAGATAAAATGGTAGTTTTATTTTTTTTCGTTTGGTGAACGTCTCCAAGGGTGTTGCGAACGTTCGTTACTTGAGAAAAAAAACAAGCGCTATTTCCTGTAGCGCCCCTTTATTACACGACAAACAGGTACAAATGTCAATAATAAAAATAGGTCAGGCGCACCACGAGGGGGAGGGCGTCAAGTACGCCTGACCAAAAAATATCGTGCAATAACTTACTTTGGACTAAACGTCCACCCCCATTTTTTGGAGAAGGTACCGCGCTTTATCGCGCGTACTTTCTTTGATACCCCCTGGACCTGGTGCCGCTATAACAAGCAGCGTTCTTACAATCTCTCTTTTATTAGATACATTTTTATAACCAATAAAAACTATGTATTTCTCCATTTTTTTTATATTTACGGCTATCTTGCTACAACTGTAGTGATTCAACTCATCACAAAGATGAGATATTTGCTCGTTTGCAAAATCAACGAGCATTTCTTCACATTTCGATTTTTCCATTTTTCTCTCCTTATGTTTTGTATGTTTTGAACAGAACGATAAACAACAAAAATTTCCTCCTCTGACGGATAAAGTGTATGCTGATGCTTTCAGCATGCGGTTATCCGCCAAAGAAAAAGGAGATAAAGTATTGCACGATGGAAAAGTGCTTTTCTCTCTATACATGAGCGCGTATTGCCCATACAGAAAGAAAACCTCATCATTTTCATTTTATGAATGAAAATGGCAAGAAAATACCGCATAGATCAGCATTCCCTTGTTTTGATACTCAACGGATTGAATACCAGAAAAAGGGAGTTTGGAAAAATTGCGGCTGCTGTACTACACAGCTACTTTTTATTCCAAACCCCAGATAATGTTCCAGAGCTCACGTAGGCCCCTGCAAAAAGGGATAAGCAAGCTCTAAGATTGGATATCACGGACGGATATTTGGTGCCTTTTTGATGCACCAAATGATCCTTGTGCCCTTGAGGCTTATGTAAACCGTTTGCCCGATCGTTTATTACCTTATTTAATCGAGCAACAAGCTCATAATCTAAGCCGCAATAAACACGGCTTCCCTTATACATGCGGTGATCTATACACTCTTGATTAATGAGTATTAATACCGCATTTACGTCATATCGATCTCTCAATGCGACGTACCATTCCAGCACTAACGCTGGCTTTCCTTTTTGGTACCTTGCAACTATTTTTGCAATCCGTGACACTCTTTCCTCCTTAAAAATTTAAATTTCCACAATTACTGTGGATGGAAAAGAATACAAGTATTCCTTGCCACCCACAGTAAAGGAAGGAGGCTTATTTCAATGTGCGATATTCCGAAAAACAGCTTCGTATGCGGTGCCTGTACCCCATGGAAACTCTCGGAAAAGGTAAGTATACAAATGCATGCCCGAGAAGTCAATATTATAGGATAGCTATAGAAAAGGGGGAAAACAAAAGACCGTGGCGCGAATATATTGTGGCTAAGCGCCGCGGTCTTTTTTCAGCCTGCAAGCTTATAGAAACAGACCTGCGTTTCCGCAGGCATAACTATAGCTTTTTTCTTCCACAGGCAAATCACTGTGAAATCGTCATATACGTAGAGAATAAAAAGCAAGGATCCCTTGGGTATCACTTCCCCACTCTTGGCTTCAAAATCCTCGGAGAGTATTACTGTGGACGACCCGTGCTTTTCCGTAACAGCCTCTAACAGGGTTTTCATTTTTGCTCCTCTTTATCTTTGTTTTTTGATTTTGGTATCCTGACTGATCAATTCAATATTTTTTCCGTTGCTCACAAGAATCATTCCTTGCGAGTTAAACAAATCGATAATGACTACCTGCTCCCGTAAATCCTAAAATTACCTCACGCATTTTTCTAAAAGTTCTCATTCTACTCCTATATGATATGTGTTTTACGCTCCATTACGGACACCCGAAAGTATCCATAACGGAGCATAAAATCTTTCCGCAAGCTGGTAAGGTGCACTTCTCTAAAAACACCAAAAAAGACGCGTATGTCTCTCGGTATTTGAAAGAAGATGTATAGTATAGGATTTTTTGGGGAAAAAGTCACAAAGAAAAACCAATCCGCGTAACAGTTACATCCGCTCGACGGTTTTTATGCCCAAAAGGGAGAGTCCTCGCTGCACTGCCTTAGCTGTGGCTGCTGTCAGAAACAGGCGGAACGACCCGTTCGTCTCTATCTCCGTATTTGAGCCTTTAGTAAGGCCTGAAACAGGATTTTCTCCGAGGATGGAGTGTTTGGCATAAAAAAGGTTAAATGCCTGCGCAAGCTGGAAAAGGTACGTGCAAAGTGTGCTGGGAGCATAATTTTCTGCCGATTCCCCGACAATCTCAGGATAGTAGAGGAGGAGCCGGAGAAGCGCTTTTTCCTCTTCATTGAGCTGTGGCTGCTCATCTGGTGCAGTAAGGGGTTGGTATAAGGATCCTGCTTTTTTAAGCACGGATTGGCATCGTGCGTATGTGTAAAGGAGATACGGACCGGAATCTCCCTGAAGATTGATGGATTCTTTTATGTCAAAGGCGATATCCTGTTTGGTACCGACTTTCAGAAATCCATATTTGACTGCAGCAATAGCACATGCTTCTGCGATATCCTCTGTTTCTTTAGATGTGTAAGATATAGTTTGATTACTATCTTTACCTTTTGAAATATTTTGTTCTATTATGGACCGTATTTCCTCTTTAACTGTATCAATCAACCACTCACCGAGTACAACCTGACCTGTTCTGCTGCTCATTTTGCCTTCTTTAAGATTCACCCATCCATAAACCAGATGCTGTTCTTTCCCTTTCGTTTCAGGCATGATCTGCGCCAAAGCCTCTATAATGACCTGAAAGTACCCGATTTGTTCGCTGCCGACACAGTGGATGACTAAATCCGGATGAAATTCCGAAAATTGTACCTTTCCCAATCCCATATCTTTCCCTTCATATGTCGGGTTGCCGTCGCGGGTGATAAACACCCGGTTGTGCAAACCGAATTTTTTGCCGGGAAAAATAACTGCCCCGTCATCGGCAATAAAAATACCTTTTTTCACTCCGTCTTCCACTAGTTGTTTGCCGGATTCATACACTTCCGATTCAAAGTATAACCGGTCAAAATGGGTGTCGACACGCTTATATATCGCGTCAAAATAATCCAAACTCCATTTTCTTGTTTCTTGATACAGCGGATAGACTGCAGGATCTTTTGCGTAAATTTGCTTATTGATACCGGCTACTTCCTCTTTCACAGAGTCATTTTCTTCATATTTGGTCGCTCCATAAGCATATGTTTCGCCTAAAAACGCAATTTTTTCCGAAAGCGGCTTTGTCTTTATCGCATCCAGACGAGCTAAACCATCATGTATATGCTGGATCCCCCAGATGGCTTTGGCTATGTGCATCCCTATGTCTCCTTGATAGTTTGCACGGATGACAGTATGCCCCACCGCTTCCAAAAGCCGGACAATCGACTCTCCGGTCGTAATATTGCGTAAATGACCGATATGAAAGGCTTTATGGGTGTTCGGATGGGCATACTCCACCATCACTTTTTGACTTTTTCCTGAAATTGATGATTTTTGGCGTATGGTGGCGCTATTCTCTGAAAATAGCAGTCTTTGTACTAGAGTGCTAAGTTTAGCCTCGGAAAAAAAGACGTTAAGAAACCCTGGACCGGCTATTTCTATTTTTTCTATAGCCTGTAGTGCTATTTTCCATTCGGGTTTTATTTGAAAATCATGTACACTTTGATCTGTTTGATACCTATTCTGATATCCATCACTTCCATCAAAAGAGGCTAAAAGGGTGTCTATTTTTTGTTTTATCTCTTGCGCTATTTCTATAGGTTTTACCTTTTTTTGAGCCGCTGCAAGCATCGCAACATTTGTGGTGTACTCCCCGTGAACGACATTTTCCGGACGGGAAACCAAAACCTGGACACCGTTTATCCCCATCTGGTCAAGGACTGCAGAAAATAACTCCGTAAGCTGTTGCTTCATTGGTTTTATCATAGCAAAAAACAGTGAGTGCTACCACCCCAGAATAAAAAATGTGTGACCCGTTAAAAATATCGCGTCTCGTATGCTTTTTTTCTACGAATTGGAAAAACTACGAATTCACAATACACAAAAAACCGTCCGTTTGTAACTCCACCCCTAAAGAGGGATGGAAGTACAAAGGGACGGTAAGATACTAAGTAACAAATTGACAAAATAACGATTAACAAAATTTGAAATGGTTAATTTGTCAAATGTTACCTGTTGTTCTTATGCGTGGTGCCACCCTAGTTTGGAAATACGTGCTTGAAAACAAAAAATTCCGTATCTCACTCTCGCGTACGCTTTGAGTAAAACTTGACGGAATTGTATTTCCCTCATGTGCATGTTTCCTACTGGTCCAAAGACTTTTTTCGGAAACGGACTCCCCACTTTTAGTATGGATCAACATCCTATTCACTTTTTAGAATGGATAGAATACTACGGGATAGATACTTTGTCAAGAAGTCGCGTAGCCATCATCTTTTCTCTGTCAACATCTCCCAATGGGTACCGTCAGAAATTATTTCTATATCGCCCTTTTGATCCGTACGCACTACTTGTGTACCAAGCATATCCAATCGGGTTATGGTTTCCTGGGAAGGATGTCCATACGTATTTTTGCCCACTGATATCACTGCGAGTTTGATGGGTCCAAGCCACCGGAGAAATCCGTCAGTCATGCCGGTTTTAGATCCATGGTGCGGGACTTTGAGAACCTCAACAGCATCCGGAAGATACAATGGATGTATGGTCAATTCCGGATCGACATGACCATCCGCATCACCCGGAAATAGCACGTCAAATGTGCCGTATCGAAGCCGTAGCACCACGCTGGCGTCGTTTACGTCAGCCACGCCGAGAACGTTGTTGCACCCATATAAAGGAAGAGCACCACATTGCTCTGCAACAGCTTTTGGTATATCCGGCCAAAGAACGGAAAAATGTACTGCATCAACAGTTATGGTTTCACCCGCTTCTGCAATGTCCTGAGGAATGTGTTTTTCTGCTATGAGTTTTTCTATCAATTGAAACCCTTCGGTCGTATTCACTGCCGGACTTCTGATAAACTGTTTGACTTTGTACCTTTTGAAGACTTCCTGTACGCCTCCTAGATGGTCTTCCTGAGGATGAGAGAGAAGGATAATGTCAATTTGCCTATCAAAAAGTGACATATGTCGCGAAAGGCATCCTATGACCCGAGGTGTTTGTCCGCCCGGTCCTCCATCAATAAGCATGTCTCTCCCGTCAGGAAATCGGATGTATGC
>Ga0172375_10013077_pt1 | contig 10332 bp, 4 predicted proteins | sample LakKiv1m_FD_114537 | JGI IMG/M metagenome (GOLD analysis project Ga0172375, IMG submission 114537) | Freshwater microbial communities from Kabuno Bay, South-Kivu, Congo - kab_092012_11.1m | ecosystem: Environmental > Aquatic > Freshwater > Lake | place: Democratic Republic of the Congo...
ATTGTCGTGGTCAGTCCGTCATCGGAATATAAGGATCCTCCGTATTGATAAATCAAAGCAGATGTTTGGTAGAACCATTTGAGGGAAGAACCTCCGCTGGTCGGATAATAGAAGTTCATTCCATATCGTTGCAGTGTTGGCAACATGTCAATGACATCTTCCCATGTTGACGGAACATTCAGTCCAAGAGCGTTCATTGTGTCAATACGGTAGACCAATGCATGGAATTCTAGAGTCTCGGGGAGGGCATATACGCCGTCTTCGAGAATATACGGGATGAAGGCGCCTGGAGAGAAGGAATCGGCGACCGTCCAGAAATCATCAAATTCAGATAAGTCTTGGATTGCGCCACGAATCGCAAGGTCGAAGGGCATGTAAGACGCTAGACCTAATGCAACGTCCGGTGTTTGTCCTGCGGCATTGGCAAGAATCAGTTTGTTCGCATCTGGCATGATGGAAATCTTGATTTGGATGCCGGTTTGAGCGAAATACTGGTCCGCCATCTTTTGCATCAAATCGACATAAATCAAACTGCGGTTGACCCAGACATTGACGGCTTCTGGGTTCGATTCGGTCACATACTTCTTCTCTGTGAAGGAAGCTGTGAAGGTGCGAATCTGTGAACCGAGTTTTTGCAAGAAAGTGGCATTCGCACGGTCAAAGGTTGCGTCGTTGTAGACGGAGAAATTGTCAAGGTATAAGGGTTGATTGGAAACGCTCGTGAGCGAGTCACCAAGCATTTGGGTGATCGATCCGGTTCCAGAATACAAGGCATCCAAGTAGAGTGGAATCTTGTCCGGCTCGAGCAAGATTGTTTGTAATGTCGACACGGCGGTTTTGAGGTAAGCCAGTGTCGCCGAATTATCGAGTTTATCAGAATGTTCAGATAAAGTCACAACAGCGTGACGGATTAAGACATCATAACTCTCGAGATAAGAAACTGTTTCGGGGATGTATTTGGTAAATTCCCATTTACGATTTTCGTCAATGTTCACGCCCGTGATTTTTAAGATATTGAGGGCGAAGGCATTGATGTGATCGACAAGCAATTGAATGTTCCGAAGTTCTTCGTTGACGGCGTCGATGTCGGCGCGGAAAGTGATTTGATGAACACCGGCTGTCAAATAGACTTGGAAATCGGTGGTATCATTTCCGAGTGTTTCATTCGCCCACGTCGATTGACCAGTGACTGGGAATTCGTAATTACGAAGTTCTGCGAACGGAATTTCGCCATCGATGTAAATACTGCGGAACACGGAATACTCGTCTTTATCGTTCAAATAATGCAAGTTGATTTTATATAATCCGGTAGTGTCGACAGTGAACTCGTAGGTAACGGACTGCCCGCTGCGGTACCAAGCTCCACCGTTGATGACGTTGAGTTTTTTATTGACAGCGTCAAATGGTGATACGGATGGACTTTGAAAAGAATATAAACGAACATAGGATGAATTCTTCGATACATATTGAGTGGCATCAATCGTTAAAAGGCTTTCTGGTGAAGCGGCGTCTTCATGACTTTGAAGATATGCATCATAACTTTCGAGCGAGACAGGACTCTTGAGTTGTAAATCACCTAAAAGCATCGCACCACTCATCACATTTTCAATTGTGATGGTGTTTTCACCGGCTTCGAAATAAAAATATAGAGGGTCAGAAGTCGTGTAGGTGTTGTTATAGAGTGGAAGTGAAAACCAAGAAAGAACCCGGTTTTGTTCGGGCAAGGCTTCATCACCATAAGTGTCGAGGACAAATGTTTTGGAATCGTCCTCCCAAATCAGTGGCACGTCTACGGTCAACGCATCGTCAAATTGAACTTCTCCGTTGATTCTTACGGCGAGGGTCAAATTGTTTAAAACCGTATCCTTGACATAGTAATCGACCAAAATCGAATAAAGACCCGCAGTCGGAACGTCTACCGTATAGGTTGCGACGTTTGTTTCCTCCAAATCTACTGCCTTGTCCCCCGTATAGAAATAATCATTCGACGCGGCTGGACTTTGAAGTGACGCATTCACATCCGATAGACCGTAATGAATGGTCTGGTCTTCCAAGAAACTAACGTACGAATAGCGAGTGATATACTCGCTGTTCTTAATGGTTTCGAGGGCGTCTTGATACATTTCGTCCGTGATTTGATCTTTCCAAGCCAGATAATCCGAATGCGTAAATGGATTATTAAATACCAATACAAAGGCAATGAGAATGACCAAAACATAAACTGATGGTTTGATGAGCTTTTTCAGTTTCATGGAAACCTCCTTCAAACAACGAAAAATGTCATTTTTATGCAATATGTAAACCGTAACATATCGATTTATTATACCACATTCTTCAAAGGACTGTCTACACAAAATCCTCGGTTTGAGAAAAAATAAAAGGTGTGTATATACACACCTTTTTTTGTGGAGATTTATTCGAATGTGGATGGCGACCAACCATAGTAGATAATTAAACCTTGTTGGATGCGCGCAAATTCATTTGCCCATCTCTCATTCGACAAGGTATTCCATGTCGGGAGTAAAGCGATGATGGTTGAAGTAAAGTCCGTATCGTATTTTTGTTTACCGCCGTTGACTTCAGGGTTCCAGTAGCTTTGCCATTCGTTCAAAATGGTTTGAGAAGTTCCTTCGAAGGAATACGACCATGGGAAGGATTTATCCGAAATATCCCAGAATTGGCCTTCCTTGAAGATTCTCAAGACTTCTTGGAATCCAGGCATCAAGTATTCGCCGTCTTCGTTCGTTGCGCCGAAACGTTGATGTTTGTTGGGGAGGTACCAGTAAGCCATCTGATCGTCGAACATATCGCCGGTCACGACGGGAATCGAGTCATTCAATGCGGAAGAGTATCCAGCAGAGGATGCATCGTAGAACAATTGGTTTGCTCTAGCTTGGAAAGAACGAGAGTCTGCACACCAGAAAATTGCGAATGTATATGCGATTTGAATCTTCTGTTCTTCTTCAGGAGTACAAGAGAGGTCGCCGTCTTCGAGGCAATAGTTGTAAACTGCCATCGGGTCGAGAACCATTCCGACTGTCGTGTCTTGATAATCAGTAGCGGGTCTTGGGTAGATATCCCAATCGTTTATGTTACAAACTGCCCACCAGCTAGTGTTGGTTTCTGCGCAGTCGCCCATCATCCAAGGTTGACCGTCAAATGTCAAGAGGTATCCTTGACGGAACAGATGGTAATCCCAGCTTTGTGCATTTGCATATAATGTCGCAACTGGACCGGATCCATCAGTAATCGTCAAAGCTTCCATGTCGTATTGACCCCAGAAAGAGCCATATACCCATTCATGGATGTAGGAAAGGAGGTTACGTACTTCAGCGCTGTTGAGATCGACAAATGTGTCTCCGCCAGAGTAGTGAGCCAAGGAAGCGCGGATGGTAGTTGTTCCTGTTTCAATAAAGGAAAGAGGAGTATCCATTGCGCCGAAATACAAGTTTTGCGGGTCGAGTGAGTAATTGGAAGTGAAGTCGGTGTATTCATCGAAGTCCCAGTCGTAGTTCGGAACTTCAATACCATTGGCATCGGCCAAGGATTTGTTCACGTACACGCCCCAAGGCAATGTGTATTGGGGAAGTCCGGCTTGGAATCCGTAGTAGTTCATCATTTGCATGACGGACGGGTTGAGTTGTTGATACAATGGATCATCTTCAAAACGGCTGAGGTCGGCGATGATACCGGTCGCTACCGAGTTGGAAAGGTTCATTGCTGCCCATACGGACGGGAATCTTCCTTCGTCATCTGCATACGTTTCAAGAACTTGGGTCCAGTTGTCTGGTCCGCCGGACTTGAAATATCCGTTGATAGTGATGTTCGGATAAACTTCATTGAAAGCTTTTGCCACGGCATAGGCAGCTGCGTCATTTTGTGCGGGTAATTGATCTGCGGTGAGTGTCTGATGTCCGAGGTCATAATACGTCGTACCGGATCCGCTCCACAAAACGATGTCGATGACGCCAGTCACGTTTTTGTCAAGACCAGTGTCCGACTCGATGTTGGCGAGTTCGGTCGTCGTTGTCGATTCCGTTGAAGACGAGGACGTTGTCGTTGTCGTCGTGGTTGTGGTGGATGTTTCGCCGCAGCCAATCAGAACAAAAAGAAACGCCGATATTACAAAAATCGATAATAACTTTTTCATTCTATTCCTCCTATTTTTTATATACGTTGTTATTGTAACATAACAATAAAGCGTTTTCAAGCGTTTTTATGTAATAGGTTACATATTTTTCTAGTACTTTCCTACGGAAATATCAAGAGAACGTACGCATTCTTCATATTTTTCAATCCCTTGTCCTTTTTCAGAGACCAAACGTTTCAAGACACGGTCGAGTGGTTCTTCTCGTTCCCACCAATACAGGGGACGATATTCCTGAAGCAATCTCTCTAATACCGTCTTCTCTGGGTCGAGAAGTAGCCAAACATTGACTGGATAATCAAGTTGCTTTGGAAGATGCAACACGTCATCCGAAAAAACGTGAAGATTTAGCGGTTTTAGAACATTGTTCACACTGTTTCCAATGTAGATTTCGTAGATACCTTCTTGAACTAAAAATGCCTTTTTATCTTTGGAATACGTTTGGAAATCTTCTGTGCTCAACTCGAAGACAACCGTTTTTGATTCTCCCGGAAGCAAATCTATCTTGACAAATTTCTTCAATACTTTTTTCGGATGGATGAATTCCGTTTGTGGATATCCGAAATAGAGTTGAACGGTTTCCTTACCGGCCAAATATCCGGTATTCATCACATTTGCGCGTATCTGAATGGATTGCGATTTGGAAAGGATTGCACAGGACAGCTCAACTTCAGAAATGTCAAATGTCGTGTAGGACAAGCCAAAACCAAATGGAAAGCGAACAGCCAAATCATGAGTATCAAAATGACGATATCCAGTCAGCAACCCTTCGGTGTATTCCGTTTGAATACCAGTTCCAGGAAACTGAGGATACGATGAAACATGCGATAATTGAAGCGGAAATGTTTCTGAGAGTTTTCCAGACGGATTGACAACTCCGAACAAAATGTTCGCGATGGCGCTACCTGTCGCAGAGCCTAAGAACCACGCTTGTATTAACCCTTGAATTTGATTGATAAACGGTTCAAAATCAACCGCGGATCCGCTGGAGTTGACGACAATCACTTGTTTGTGGAAGTTCACAACATGTTGGATGAAATTGAGTTGTTCACTTGGCAAAGACAAGTTTTTACGGTCATGGCCTTCGCTTTCGATTTGCGGGGTAGTACCAACAAAAACTACCACTTTATCGGCTTTTTTGACAAGCGATTCGATGGCCGTGGACCATGAATATCCGGTTTGTTTTGTGACTTTGGCAATGGCTTCGATTTCTGAGGATACCCCATCCACACGATATGGCATCAGTTCGGAGGAACCTCCGCCGTTGATGCGCATTTCGTCTTCAAACTCACCAAGCAAAAGGATTTTGTCGGTTGATTTCAGAGGCAATACAGCTTCATTCTTTAACAGAACGATGGCTTCATTTGCGACACTTTTAGCGATTTGATGATTCAATTCGAAATCTGTTTTTTTGCCATGATTCGAATTTTTGAGCATCCATTCATAGGCGGTCAAAATGCGGAGAACAGCTTCATCAATGATGGATACATCGTATTTTCCGTTGAGGACGTCTCGAATGAAAGGATCTTTCCATTCGGATTCTGGCATTTCGATATCCATGCCGGAGAGAACGCTTTTTTCCTTATTTTGGACGCCGCCCCAGTCAGAAATGACAATGCCTTGATATCCCCATTGTTTTCGAAGCAAATCCGTTAACAAAGGCTTGTTTTCACAAGCATATTCGAAATTGATTTTGTTATAGGAAGCCATAATCGTCAATGGTTTTGCCTTTTTGACGATTTGCTCGAAAGGATAGGCATAGAGTTCGCGGAATACTCGCTCATCGACTTGAGAAGACAGAAATCGGCGTAAGTTTTCTTGTTCGTTCAATACAAAATGCTTTAACGAAGTTCCAACGCCTTGTGATTGAACACCCCGTACAAAAGCGATGCCCATGTTGGCAGTCAATACGGGGTCCTCAGAATAATATTCAAAATTACGTCCTCCCAAGGGACTTCTTTTTCCGTTCACGCCAGGAGCTAAGATGACATCAACGTTGTAGTGATTGCATTCTTTTCCGATGACTTCACCGACTTGATGAACCAAATCCGTGTTGAAAGTGGCCGCCATCGCAGAAGCGGATGGAAACATCGTTGCGGGCATTCTGGTTTTCGGATGACCGCCGTGCTCAGATAAATCTTTGTAAGCACGGATTCCATGGGGTCCATCTCCGCAAACGAAATCTCGAATGCCTAGACGTGGGACGCCATGAAACCACCAATTGCGTTTTCCCGTCAACAAAATCGCTTTTTCTTCAAGCGTCATTTGAGAGAGTATTTCACGTGGATTCATGTTATTCCTCCTTGTAGGAAAGACCGTATCCGAATGGGAATAAGACGACGGAACTATTGTAATCCGTACGGTTGATGTTCATGCCGATGCCAGCGGTTGAAAGAGGCCATGTGACAGGGAGTTTTCCAGTGAAATCATATTCACCGTATAAAACATCCGCAATGCCACTTCCGGCTTCAGAACCGGGCAAGAAGGCCATGACAAACGCATCAAAATAACTGAGATAGTTTTCAAGCAAAATCGGTCTTCCGGCATAAAGCACGCCAATCACTGTTTTGCCAAGACTTTTCGCAATCAAAACCTGATCGAGTAAATCCGCATTTCCGCTGTGAGCAGTGGAACCGGTCAAAGTCGGGTAGTCGTTGTCTCCGGAGTATTCAGCGTAGGGCTTTTCCGATAAAACAACAACGACTTTATCCGCTTGTGCGATGTCTTCATAGACATTGCCGGCAGTCGAGCCAACTTTCGCTTTCATACCTTGTAGCAATGTGACGCCTTTGGTCAGTCTCGAGTCGTCGCTGCCTTGCCAACCGATGGTCCAGCCACCGCATTGAAGTCCAATGTTGTCTGCTGCTTCGCCGATGAGTGCGACATTTTCATCTTTTGAAAGAGGTAAAGCGTTGTTTTCGTTTTTCAATAATACCAAGCTCTTGCGGACTGCTTCTTCTGCGACCGCGCGATTTTCAGTGGAGTAGAAATTGCCATCATAAGTCAAACGATAATAATCGCCCGTTGATTCATTGTAGAAATCGTCGCTGAACAATCCCATTTTATATTTGATGACAAGGATTCTTCTAACGGCATCATTGATACGATTCATGGAAATGTCTCCATTATTGACCGCAAGAATGATGTTTTCGATGGCGGATTTCCAATCAAATGGTTCCATTAACATATCGATTCCGGCATTGATGGAAGCGACGAGTTGATCATAATACGCACCAGGCAATTGATGGATGGCGTTATAGTCGGAAATGACAAAGCCTTCGAATCCCATTTCGTCCTTGAGGACGTCTTGAATCCAATAGGCACTTTGGTGCATTTTTTCACCATCAATGGAGGAATAGGAAACCATGATGGTGTAAACACCGGCTTCGATGGCGTCGTAATAAGGAGCCAAATGTATTTCACGAACTTGTTCTTCTGTTAAAACCGCGTTGCCTTGGTCGGAGCCGCCGAGGGTACCGCCGTCGGCTACGAAATGTTTCGCGGTTGCGCCGACACAATAACTCTGAAGTCCTTGGATGTATGACCCCGCTAAGTTTTGAACCACTTCAGTGGATTCGCTGAAGGATTCATAGGTTCTTCCCCATGAAATGTCTTGAACGACACTCACGGCGGGAGCAAATGTATAGTTCATTCCGGTAACGCGAACTTCACGAGCTGTCACGATACCGATTTTATTCATCAATTCCGGGTCGTTGGCTGCGCCAAGTCCGATGTTATGAGGAAATATCGTTGCGTTATACACGTTATTGTCGCCATGAACGGCATCAAGTCCGTAAATAATCGGAATTCCTGAACTCGAGGATCTGGCTGCGTTTTGGAATCCTTTGTACATGAGATACCAGTGATAGGCATCGTTGGTTGAAGGGCTGGATCCGCCTCCGCTCAAAATTGATCCTAGGTTGTAGTTTGTCACATCCGCTGTGGAAGCGCCGTTTTTCTCCGCTTCCAGCATTTGTCCAACTTTTTCTTCCAAGGACAAGGATGCGAGCAAATTGTCGATAAAATCATAGTCTACGACAAGTTCATCGCAATACGAACCTTCGTAATTGACGGTAGAGGTCGCCGTATTGAACGTCGTGGTTGTCGTCGCCGGTTCGGATGTGGTGGTCGTTGTGGTCGTCGTCGTCGTATCCGAAGTGGCGGTTGTCGTTGTGGTTGAAACCGTACAACCGATGGTGAAGGCAAACAGTAACAGTGTCGTAAAGATGAGTAACTTTTTCATAAAAAATCCTTTCTACAGTTGAATTTGAAGATGAATGGTGGTGAGTGATGATTTCGGTAACGTGATATTAAAGGCATCACTGCCGATTCTCACGGCCACCGTTCTCGCGTTCCCGTCATTGAAGATGACAAGAACGACTTTGTTGTCAGGGGTTAAGAAACCGGTAACCAATACGGAAGTGTTGTTGACACGGACACCGATACGTCGGCTTCCGGAAGGGATGTCTTTGGAGAAGTGTCCGGTGACGACACCGTCTGCTTCTAAAGTATATCCGCTCGCACCGCCAAGAGGTATGCTCACAAGTCCGGTACAGTTTGAACAGCCGCCCAAATGAGTAGTTCCGTTTGGATCGAGAGCGAGATTCCAATACGTAGTTCCAGACGCGTAGTGATTATATGCGGACAGATACATCCGCCTTATGGACCATTCCATGTTGCTTTCAAGATTGGTATAGGTTGTGACAGCAGTACATTCGGTCATGAACACTTCTTTTTCAGGGTTGTTTTCATGCAGGTAGTCTAGGAAGTCCTTCATGTCTTGTTCGTCCCCGGAATAGCAGTGAACACCGATAGCGCCGATAAATGCCGTTGCGTCCGTGTCACGAAGAACTCTCACGGGGTAATCAGTGAGATTCCCGTTACTGTCAACTGGATTGTGATCCCAAATCATGATTTGCGTGGTGAGGGAGTTACTGACGAGTTTTGGACCGAGATAATCGCGAATGAAGATTTTTGTGGTGTCGATGGTCCAGGTCATTCCAGGATAATCCCAAGGGCCATAATAAGGTTCATTTTGTAGCGAAAGGTATTTGATGTGAATGCCTAGTGCTTCCATCTCTTGGAGGTACCGGATGAGATAGTCGCTGTAAGCATTGTAATATTCTGTTTTTAGGGAACCACCATTGAGCGACTTGTTGATTTTCATCCATGCCGGTGCACTCCAGGGTGCGGCGATAAAGGTGATGTCGGGATTGATTTGTAATGCCTGCTGAAGCAAATCAATGATGATTTGATCTTTCTCCAACGAAAAATATGTGAGTGACGTATCGGCAATATTTCCTGGTGTGTCGTCATAGGTATAATGACCAACTTCGGAAGTCACAAAATCAGAAGCTCCGACCGTTAATCGCAAGAGTTGAATATGAAGTCCGGATTCGGAAAACAAATATTCCATGATTTCGTCTTTGTCCGGAGATTGAGTAATGACATAGGCGCTTGAGTAAGTCATTGCTGCGCCAGTGCCATAAAAAGTCTGATATAAGTCAAGCGGATCCGCCTGAATCATCACTGTCGCCAAGGCGTCAGGATTGAGTTCGGATATGTAGAGTCCGTTTGAAGAAAACATTTGAGAAGAATTGGTCGAATAAGCAGCGACATTCGAGACAGAGTAACTCGGAAGCGTCGAAACCGAAGTCGTCGTAGTGGTGGTAGTCGTGGTCGTGGTGGTCGTTTCTGAGGTGGTGGTGGTCGTTGTACTGGATGTTTGAACGCATGCAGAAAGACTTAAGGTAAAAATACCGATTAACAAGATCAATAATGTCTTTTTCATGGTTTCAAGATTCCTCGTTCAACCAAACCCCTGAAATTCCAACCGGAATTATAATCGGCGATTTTATATGACCAGAAAATCCATCCACTGGCTTTTTCAAACACATCGATTTGATTTTTTGCGAAAAACGTTTCGAATTCTTCACGAGTTCCTTCATACTCCATGCGATGGGCTCCAAGAGACCATTCTCCAACGACAACCGGAATGACTTCATCCATTGACTGAAGTTGTGGCAATTTGACGCGTTCGGGATAGGAGAGGAACTCTTCAACTTTGATGGTATTGAAGAACGGGTCAAAGCATTGATAGATGTGAGTATCTAGGATGACGTTCTTCCATTTGTGAGTTTGGAAAAACTCTTTCCAAGGCGCAAAGCGGAATGAATCATGGAAGA
>Ga0172375_10013079_pt1 | contig 10331 bp, 7 predicted proteins | sample LakKiv1m_FD_114537 | JGI IMG/M metagenome (GOLD analysis project Ga0172375, IMG submission 114537) | Freshwater microbial communities from Kabuno Bay, South-Kivu, Congo - kab_092012_11.1m | ecosystem: Environmental > Aquatic > Freshwater > Lake | place: Democratic Republic of the Congo...
GAAACAAATAACCACTGTTCATTTTGTATTCTACCAATGCCAAAATATCTTAACTCTTCTTGTGAATGCCTATAATCAATCTGATATTTAAATTGCGTATCTAAAAAAACTTCTTCGGTTTGATTGGGGGAGATACCGTGTTTTTGATAACTTTTGTGGATATTTCCTTTGTCCCATTCAAAACCAAGGATTTTACTAAAGTCTATCATGTATATATGATATATATACAGTAATAAAATGTCAAGTTAGGCTTGTAAGGTGCTTGACCGGTTGATAGTTTTTCTTCATACTTGACTATATGTCCATTTTCTTTGGTAGCAAAGAAAGTGGACAAAAAGAAACCACGCTCTAATAAATTGGTCTTCTAATCCTGCTTTTCTCATTTCACGCAATCTAAGCGTCCCTCAGAGGACTGCAGATTGCGGCAAATAAATGGATTCGAAAAACAGGATTGAAAGCTGCAATTTAAAAGAGCGAAATAAAAAAAATCGAATTATGGTTATTCTTGATAGTATTGCAAGTAAATCAGTCGACCAGCCGCAAATCAAAACTACCCAAACCTTTGTGCGTGATAGTAATGGGCGTTTTACGAGTGGCAAGACCAAAGTTACGGTTACCTCTACTGCCAGCACCAAAAAAACTATCCCACCCCTTGTTTCTTTTCAGCTGACTAATCCCATTATCTATATCAAAGCCTGGTGGAAAAGGATTATCGGCAACGAGGGGATCAAGGTTACTCTGCAAATCAAACCTCTAACTGCCATGGTATTAACGCTCATGGTCAGCGGAGTTGGTTTTGGGCTTGGCAGGATTACAATCCCAGAGCCTCTAGTAAAATATGTACCGATTCTAGCCTCTCCAGTTCCATCAGCCACCCCAAATCCATGGAAAGAAACTGCTTATTCAGGCAAACTACAAGTTTCGGGTGTGCGTTACTTTTTGTTAACTTCCAGCTCAGAAGCTATTACTTTGGAAGTTCCGGGGACAATTAATCTGGCAAAAATGGTAGGGAAACGAATTATGGCAGTAGGGTTATATAATAAGGATACAAGAGTAATGCAGGTATCAGATGCTAAAGACTTGGAGATACTACCTAATTCACCCATACCACTGCCAACCGTGCTTATTACTCCTACAGCTGTTCCAACTCCAATGGGAAATCTGTAAATATAAAATCCATTTTCTTTGGTGGCTAAAAGAGGTAGACAAAAAGAAACAAGAATAATATTTCTTTTCTTTGCTTATCCAAAGAAAATGAAACAAAAGAAAAGATACCCCTTAAAACTTAACCAGAAAATCTTAAGTCAAAAACTATGAAACTTCTGAAATTCACTTGGCTTTCAGCCATGTTCAGTTTCAGTTTTCATTACGCTTTTTCATAAAATTTATCTTGGATAAGTTTTAAAAGGGATGAATAAAAACGATTTTTTTTGGGGGGATTGTATTAGCTTAAAACTGATAATAAAATCTATTTCTTCAAATGTGGTTGGATTTTTATCCAAAGGTTATCAATTCTAGCTTGGTGGTTAATTGCCTCTTCCTTATTTTTATTTAACTTACGTTTGAGCTCACCAAGCACTGTTTCCCATTTATCACTATCACGTAGATACACACTATAGAATTTATAAAAAGGGGGAGTATTAGCCAAGCATACCTCTAAGTGTGCGATTTGTTTTATGAGTACAAATTTAAGTAGTATATTATCTTTGGGTGAGAAAAGTGCCAACCAATCTTTATCAAGCTTCAAGCCAACATAGCGAACCTCTGATTTGCCATTTCCAACACCCTCAACCATCCAAGGAGTTACTTTTGTAATTAAATTGGCTTTTTTCAGATTAGAGATAAGGGTATTAAGCTGGGTTTTGGTCATACCTAACTTAAGAATAGCAGAAAATATAGGCATGACAATCAGGGATTGGTGCATTACAATAAGGACGTTTGTTGAGGAGGAATCGCACAAGACGAAGTCAGTCCAGCTCTGCTGGATTGTGGCCAATTGTCTCGCAAGGCGAGACCCAAGTCTTATATTAACAAAAGACGCTTTTTTAACATTTCGCAGTCTAATGGAGGAATCGCATAGTGGCCAATTGCAGCGGTTTGCTAAACCGCGCCCCAGTTTTGGGGCTCGAGAGTTCGAATCTCTCTTCCTCCGCCATCTTTATCCTCAAAAATAACCTCTCAGAAAAACCCATTAACTATTGCAGTGTATAATTAATTCAATGCTTAGTCTTAAGCCAGCCTTAACCATATTTATCTCAGTATTTGCCTTGCTAATTATTTTTGCCATTGTTTATCAGTTCCAGCTACTTAGTTTAAATTCAATCATAGATGAACCTATTTTTTCACCAACCCTATTAATAACAACAAAACAAAATCAGATTCAAAAACCTCAACTTAGTTTGACCAACACCCAAAAATTGAGCCAAATACTAATGACAACACTATCTGGGTACAAATTAACAGAAAAAGAAATAGATTATATTAATACTGGTAAATTAGGCAATATAATATTATTGAGTAAAAATATTCATAATGCAGAGCAGTTGAAACAACTCACTTCAGCAATTTATCAACAAGCTACGTTTTCTGGAATTTTACCCTTAATTGCTGTAGACCAAGAAGGAGGGGCAGTTAGCCGAATTCCTTGGATAGAAAATACAGCTCAAAATCAAATCAGCTCAGAAGATGAAGCTTATCAGATAGCTTGGTTGCGAGGCCAACAATTAAAAGAGTTAGGAGTCAATACTAATTTTGCTCCTGTTATTGAAACAGCTAACCAAAATAGTTTTATTGCTAAGCAAAAAAGAGGCTTTGCTAGTCAATCAGCTACCCTAGCTCAGGCTATGCTTAATGGATATAAAAAGGCAGGAGTATTGGCGGTTGCGAAACATTTTCCAGCTGGACTTGGAAGAGTTGATATTGATCCACATCAAAGAATGCCGGTACTTAATTCTTCTGAAGAGGAAATAATCTCCGATATTATGTCATTTGTCGATCTTTCAGCCGATGCGATAATGGTCACACACTTACTCTATCCTTTAGTCAATGCGACGCCTACTAGTGCCTCCAGGTTATTTTTAGAAGACATATTACGTGATGATTTGGCGTTTGATGGTCTAATTATAAGTGACGACTTGTCTATGGGAGCAATTAAAGCCAATTATTTAGTAGAAGACTATGCTCAATCTAGTTTGCAAGCAGGAACTGATCTACTAATTATTACTTCAAGTAAAGATTATCAAAAAGTTTACGATAAATTATTAGATTTATGTTTTGATGAATTGGGATGTCAAAAGACAATTGACCAACACATAGAAAGGGTTTTAAAATTTAAAAGAACACTAAAATAGCTAATATTTAATAACTGATAAGTAATAACAATAATTAATAAATACGAATAAAGAACAAATATAATATTCATAATATTTATATACAATTCCCTTAAAGAATATAAACCGAATAAATATTAGTTATAGGATTGACTAATTTTCAAATATATGTTAAAATCAGGCATTCTTAAGTCCCTATAATAGATTTGGAGACAATAAAAAAGAAAGCATTACTATCGATCCTAAAATTCACTGAGAGCGAAACACGGACGAGTAGCAATGCTTTCCTTAGAGTTAGGTTTCTTTAAAGGACAGGAATAAAGAAAACCTAAGAGTAGATTAGCAAAGTTTGGCGCTGGTGTCAAGACTGTGGATAACTATTAGGAATAACAGAGTAAAAAATAAAATATTTTACTTCACCACCGCTTCTGCCATAGGGATTCGAGCGTAGGGCAGGCTCTCGAATCCCGATGAGAAAAGCGAAATTGACAATCTAGGTGGGGTATGTTATTCTTACAGATGTTTCTTCGGAATTTTTCCAAAATAAATAATTAATAGCATGGTCGATGAAAGTTTTTTTATTTTCATACATATTTAAGTCTAATGTCCAATAGTGCGATTGTTTGATTTGCCAAACAATGACACGACTGAATATTTGCGTCGTTTTATTCTATTAACAACCATGTGCATATGCTCATGGGTATTTATAAAAAGTTGAAAGGAATTATGCCACAATCCAAAACTTCTGATAGCTTCGGGACTAATGGTCAAGACCAAGCATCATATAATAACTCAATAGACCAATTAGTGGGTGGGACTGCTAACCCTCCAACTAAGACTACTCAAACCCCTAGTCAAACTCAACGAACACAATCTAATCCTCAACCATATAGCGACTATAGTCGTTTTGATGGATATGTTGATAATCGGGTAATTCCTGATGCAGGTATGCCAACAGAGGAAGTTGAAGGTATTTTAGATATGGACTTTAATGGCCATGGGCTTTTACGACCTAAATTTGCAGCCTCTGATAATGATGTTTATATTTCTACATCTCAAATTCGAAGGTTTCGATTGCGTCCTGGAGATATGATTAAAGGTCCAGCAAGACGACCCAAAGAATCAGAAAGATATTGGGGGCTTTTAAAAGTATCTCACGTTAATGGAGTTGAAATTGAAAAACTAACCAGTAGAATTTATTTTGATCGCCTAACTCCAGTTTATCCAGATTTTCATCTTAAGTTGGAAACTGAAAAAGACATTTTTTCAACAAGACTCATTGATCTGATTGCTCCTATTGGTCGGGGACAGCGAGGTTTGATTGTTTCTCCTCCTAAGGCAGGTAAAACGATATTACTAAAACAAATTGCTAATGGAGTAACTACCAACTATCCAGATATCCACCTTATGGCGGTTTTGGTTGGAGAACGTCCTGAAGAAGTTACAGATATCAGTAGATCTATTAGGGGAGAAGTAGCAGCCTCAAATTTTGATGAGCAGCCAGAAAGACAGGTAAAAGTCGCAGAGCTGGCATTGGAGCGGGCTAAACGCTTGGTAGAGCTTGGTAGACATGTATTTATCTTACTTGATTCAATTACACGTTTAGCTAGAGCATATAATCTAGCAATTCCAACTTCTGGGAGAACACTCTCAGGGGGATTTGATCCAGCGGCTTTATATCCACCTAAACGCTTTTTCGGAGCAGCACGTAATTTTGAAGAGTTTGAAACTTTTGAAGGCAAAAAAACTGGATCTCTTACTATCATAGGAACTGCGTTAGTTGATACTGGTTCTAGGATGGACGATCTGATTTATGAAGAATTCAAGGGGACTGGCAATCAAGAACTACATCTTGATAGACGACTGGCAGAACGTCGTATCTATCCAGCTATTGATGTTCAAAAATCGTCAACCCGTATGGATCATTTACTTTATGGTAAAACAGCAGACAAGATTAAAACTCTAATTACCATGACAGATATGCTTTCTCCTGATGAAAGAACAGAAATATTGATTGAACGCATGAAAAAATATAAAACTAATGCTGAATTTTTAGAGCACTTAGGAAAAGAATAGTAATAGGACTTATCTCTGCAAATTTGATTTTATAACTCATTTGTAGTTTAATGTATCTTATGCACAGCGCTCGGCGTTCTTCTTTGTACTGGCAAACTCAAACATCTTTTTGGGCAGAACTTAAGGCATATATTTCAGCTCTGTCTACTTATATTAATCGTAGGTTATTTTTTTCTTTTTATCGTTTTGAAAGGGCAAAGCATGTGGTGGTAGGCGGATTGACCGCCAAAAGAGGTAAGTATGTGCGTCCCTTTTTACATACTTCTATGACTGGATTGTTTTTAGTTGGTCTTGCGGTTACTCCTTTGGTAAAGGATGCTATATCTGTAGAACAAACTAATGAAAGTAGTATTGGAGGTTCTATCTTAGGTATGAGCATTGAAGCTCAAGCTGCAATGATGTCTAGCGATATTGCCACTCAAATATCTAATAAGCCAGAAGATGCGGTTTTAAGTTATATCGTTCAAGACGGAGACACCTTATCTTCCATTGCCAAAAAATTTAATCTCCAAACTGATACTTTGCGTTGGAACAATAATCTTAAAAATGATTCTGTCAAAGCAGGGGATACGATCAACATTCCTCCAGTTGATGGTATTGTTCATAAGGTTAAAAGAGGCGATACTATTTATTCAATTGCCAAAAAATATGCTATTGATCCTCAGGTGATAGTTAACTGGCCGTTTAACACATACACTGACGATGAAAATTTTGGTTTGGCTGTAGGTCAATTACTAATTGTTCCAGATGGAGTTATGCCTGCTGCTAAGCCTTCTAATACCCAAAACTTAGCAGGCAGAATTACCCCCAATGCTGGAGCTGTAGCTGCCAATGGTAGTTTTATCTGGCCTACCAACGGAACAATTACCCAGCGTTTTGTTTGGTACCATACTGGATTGGATATTGCTAATGCCAGTGCGCCTGATATTTTAGCAGCCGATAGTGGGACGGTAATCCAAGCTGGTTGGCCAGACAATGTAGGCTATGGTAATCGTGTGATGATCGATCATGGAAATGGCTTCGTGACTCTATACGCTCATATGCAAGCAGTTTATGTTTCAGTTGGTCAAACAGTGAATAGAGGTGATTCTATTGGTAAAATGGGATCCACCGGTAGATCTACAGGAACACATTGTCATTTTGAAATTAGAGTTGGTGGTAAAAATGTCGACCCCCTGACTTATTTACAATAATCTTAATTTTTCAAAACTTGGTATAATTCGTTTAATCTGATTTTATTTATATTTTGATCAATGTTGGGCCTGTAGTTGAACGGCACAACGCGTCATTCGCATTGACGAGTTCGGGGTTCAATTCCCCGCAGGTCCACAAATTGCCCCAAAAGAACTATTAAAAGGATCGTCTTTGCATATATTTTCTCTTGCTTCTTACCAATTTTTTTCATACACTGAATATCATGACAAAAGATAGGGTATTGGGAATTTCAGCCATATTTTTAAGTTTATTAGTGATTGGTCAATCAATGGCTATTATTGAAACAGTAAATCATCCTAAACAAGCTAAACAAGCAGATATTTTTGTAGGAGAAATTGAACCTGATAGTCAACCGGAAATGACTGTCTCACTTTGGGTGGAATCAAAAGAAACAAAAAACTCCAATTATGAGTTGACTCTTTGGCTAGAAAATAAACTTCCATCAAAAGCAGTATTTGCCAAGATAAATTATAACCCAACTGATATTGATATTTTAGATAAAAATGCAACGGTTAGTGGAACTCAGATCATTACCAATTCAGCCTGGGATTTTATCATTAAAAACGTAGCTACTGAGTCTGGCAGTATAGAACTGTTGACAAAAAATGAAATTATGTCTGGGAAACATATTGTTGCCACAATTTCTGCTATCAAGAAAATTACCAATTTGACTAATATCGAATTCGATTATGTAGCCAATACAAGAGAAGGAAGTTATGTAAGTTCTGATGATCAAGGACAGAATATATTACAAATGCCAGGCATTTTAAGTTTTTAATTATGAGCTATCGTCGTCATTTATTTTTTGGAAACCTTATATTTATTGCTAATATTGTTTTGGTACTGATTGTATTTGGTTTTGCCTATTTCTTATTTCACTTACAACAAACTACTTTCCAAGGAGATGGAGAATTGTATTTAAGCGAAACATACAAAAAAGCAAATCTCCAAATTGATGCCATTAAAATCACCAGCAAGATTAAACCAATTTGGGGAGCTTTTGCTCAAGGTGGTGAAGAACAAAACGTTAATATGTTGGCAGGGACAGAAGTTTCGATGCAAAAAATTAACCCTCAATATATTCGAATTGATCATATTTTTGATGATGATTATTATGGGGTGGTTAAGGGAAGTGGAGATAATCTGAGTCTTGATTGGACAAAGCTAGACCAAACAGTCGCAAGTATCACTCAAATGGGAGCAAAACCATTTTTTTCACTTGGTTATATGCCAGCAAGTTTAGCTGCTTCTAAAATTGATATTCCTTATGATTGGAGTAAATGGCAGTGGTTAGTCAGTCAATGCATCCAACACTATTCTGGAATAGAAGGTAAAGGAATTTCCCAAGTATATTACGAGGTTTGGAATGAACCAGACCTGGAAAGTTTTGGTAAATGGCATTATTCTGGCGCTAAAAATTATTTAACTTTGTATCGCCACGCTGCACAAGCCGCTCAAACTGCTAGGCAAAATAACAATATTAAACAGTTTTACATTGGCGGTCCAGCAATTACAGCTACCTACGAAAATTGGATCCACGCGTTAGTTGAATATACTCAAGAAAATAACCTCCCTCTAGATTTTGTTTCTTGGCATCGATATAGCTACGATGACAATCTTTTTCTAAGAGACGTTATATCTTTACGTATCTGGTTAGCCAATAAAGGTCAATTCCAGTTAATCATTTCTGAATTTGGGCCTGATAGTGAAAAATCTAGTATATATTATTCTCCTACGTCTGGAGCACATGTCGTATCTGCAACTCGGCAACTGTTAGAGAGCGGTTTAGATTGGTTGTATGCTTTTGAAATAAAAGACGGTCCTAATCAAGGGTCACAAGGTTGGGGTCTTTTAACTCATAATCAGGCTAATTTGTATCCTAAACCACGCTATCGTTCATATCTTATGATGAAATCAATGTTTGGAGATAGGCTTTTATTACAAGGGGAGGGTAGTAATGTCAAAGCTTGGGCGGTTAAAAAAGATGATGAAATTATGGCAATTGTTAGTAATTATAACTCTAGCTTTTCGCAAACAGAATCTGTCCCGCTGCAGATAAATAATCTTGTACCTGGAAATTATATTGTTATTTGGGAAACATTAAAAAGTGAAGGGGGTGAAGAAAAATATCAAGTAGGAGAAAATAGAACCTACATGCATACATTTGAATTAAGTTCTGGGAACGTACTTAAAGTTAGTCTTAAAAAACTTCCTTAAAACATTATTTAATACAGGGCAATTATTGATTTAACTTAAATTACGAAATTGCTTATCTGTGATGTCATTCTAAACAGGCTGTAAGCATGATTTAGAATCTTATGGATTATTCCAAAAGATTCCTTCGGCAAGTTCAGGATAGGCACTAAATATCGGCTTGTCCCACCTGCAACTTTGCGTAGTAATGCGGCGGGCAGGTAGTCGGCTTTAGGATGATAAATACTAGCAATATTGATCTGTTATAAGTTCGTAACTCGGATTAATTTAGTGAGTGTTAAATATTATATATCTTATCTGTATTTTGAACTAGATTACTCTGTTCGAAACTAAAGGGAGAAATCAAATCCCAGTTAAGGAATCATCACATTAAATTAAAATAATCCACGCTATTTACAGAAAAAAAGCCGCTTTTAACAGCGGCTTTTTAATCTACTTAAAGTATAACTTATTGATTGGCACTTTCAGTTGCTGCAGGTACTGGTACAGGAGTAGCTACTGGAGTAGGAACGTTTTTTACTTCTGGAGCTAACTCTTGCTGTTGATTTTGTTCAAATTCTACGGGCTGAGTAGCGGGACTAGGTAAAGGTGACGGTTTGGTCAAAGCTGTTTGTCTGGCAGTGGCAGCGGCTGTAGCAGATTGAGTTTGTTGCGGTAAGGCTTTTTGCAAATCATTCAACTCAGCTAAGGCTTTTTCATAATCAGCGCTATTGGGATCAATCAGTTTAACCACATTTTGCATAGCAGCATATGCTTGAACTAGCTGATTAGTATTTTTATAAGCATTACTCAGATTATAATAAGCGTTAGCATAATCAGGTTTGAGTACAATTGCTTGCTTGAACTGATCAATTGCCTCTTCATAACGTCGCAAAGAAAATAGCAAGCCACCTAAATCAACTCGCAACTGTGGATTAGTATTATCTAGTCTAATAGCTTGAATATAGCTAGCAATTGCCCACTGATCAGCACCTTGAGCAAAATTGATCAATTGACGGTAAATACCAGCTAGATTTACCCAACTATTAGCATTTTCTTGATCTAAAGCTACACTTGCCTTTGCTTCTCGGATACTTTGAGAAATTAATTGAGTAATTTTAGTTCGATCATCATCAGTTAAATCTTGTTTGGCAGCCAGTCCATTAGCAATGGCAAAGTTAGTATTAGAATATGAAAGCCGATAACGAGCCACATAAGGATTGTATCTGATCGCTTCAATCTGCTTGTTATACATTTCCACAAATTTATTCTCAGTTCCTTTTTGCAAACTTTGACCAAAAGCCACTTCTGCTATAGCAGCTCGACCGCTAAAATAGCACATAGCAAGAGCTAGAAGCAAAGCAGGAATACCAGCTGCGATAACTGCTTTATGTTTAATAACGACATCTGATTGACTATCGAATCCTAGTAGGATTAACATTAATATAAAAAGCATAAACATCGTGGCAAAATTACTTGGCAAGAATGTTAAAAGTACTAATAACACAGCCCATGATA
>Ga0172375_10013081_pt1 | contig 10329 bp, 7 predicted proteins | sample LakKiv1m_FD_114537 | JGI IMG/M metagenome (GOLD analysis project Ga0172375, IMG submission 114537) | Freshwater microbial communities from Kabuno Bay, South-Kivu, Congo - kab_092012_11.1m | ecosystem: Environmental > Aquatic > Freshwater > Lake | place: Democratic Republic of the Congo...
GCCTCCTGTGGGTGTTGCAAATATCTGGGTGGTTTCGCCTATACAAATAATATTTGCTCCGCTTACCGATGCAATAAGTTGTGAAGGTTCTGAAATTGTTATGCTTTCAGTAGTTGCACAGCCTGCACCGTCAGTAACTGTAACGGTATGAATTCCTACAGAAAAATTTGTAACTGTTGCTGCGTTCTGACCTGTTTCCCAAACAAAATTGTATGGTGCAGTTCCGCCAGTTGCGCTTGCTGTTGCACCTCCGTTATTTCCGCCATTGCAGCTCACATTATTTAATAAGCTGATGGAAGCAACCACAGCAGTAGGTTCAGTCAGTATGATGTTATCAGTTGCGGTGCATCCGTTTACATCAGTAACCGTAACGCTGATATTTCCTGCGCTTCCGTTGCTGATGTTCTGTGTGGTTGAGCCATTGCTCCATAAATAATTGTAAGGAGCAACTCCATTTGTTACGGTTGTGCTCACCACTCCGTCATTGTATCCTGCGCAACTGATATTGTATCCACCTGTAAGTGTGTTGCTGTTTAAAGAAACTGTCATCAGAGACGGATCAGTAAGTGTTACACTGTTTGTTGCAGTGCAATGGTTGGCATCAGTTATTGTAACAGAATAATTTCCTGCGGCAGCATTGTTTAAATCTTCTGTGGTTTGCCCGTTACTCCAAAGAAAAGTATAAGGGCTTGTTCCACCGGAAGGAACAAGGTCAGCAGAGCCGTCAGCAGCTCCCGGGCATGAAACATTGGCTCCTCCGGGGTATGCAAAAGCTGTTGCGGTCGAAGCAAGCGGAGGAGGTTGCGTTAAAGTTGCACCTGCGTTTCCTGTACATCCTGCCGCATCGGTGATTGTAACACTGATATTGCCTGCCGGTATGCCTGTTGCCGGGTTTGTTGTTTGCCCGTTGCTCCATAAATAGGTGAACGGACTGGAGCCTGAGCTAACTATTGCTTGTGCAATCCCATCGTTCTGCCCGTTGCAGGATGCAGCGGTAAGATTAATGGTTGCCGTTACAGGAGAATTTACAATGAATGTAAACGTATATGTTCCTGTGCAGCCATCAACAGAAGTTCCTGTAACTGTGTAAAAAGTTATTGAAGGCGGGCTTGCTGTAACAGATGTTCCTGTTGTGGAAGATAAACCTGTTGCAGGCGACCATGAATAAGTGTTTGCTCCGTTTGCCGTAAGCACCATAGAGGCTCCGGGACAAATAGCCGGAATAGCCGGGTTTACACTTACAACAGGGTTTGGATTTACTGTTACTGTCACCGTTGTTGAATTGACACAGGTATTAATAGAAGTCCCGGTTACCGTGTAAGTTGTTGTTGTTGCAGGCGAGGCATTAACTGTAATTCCTGTTGTTGCAGATAATCCTGTTGCAGGCGACCATACAAAGCTTGCGGCTCCTCCCGCGCTGATATCAACGTCATCACCTTCGCAGATTACAGGCGCAGCAGGGTTAACCGTAATAGTTGGCAAAGGATTTACCAAAACATTCACGGTTCCTGTTGCGGTGCAGCCATTATTGTCTGTTCCTGTTATAGTATATAATGTGTTTGTTGTTGGATTTGCGGTAACGTTGCTGCCTGTAGTTGCAGACAAGCCTGTTGCCGGGCTCCAGTTATAAGTTGTGGAACCGCTTGCAGTGAGATTAATACTTCCCCCGAAACAAATAACAGGGTTTGCGGGGCTTACAGAAATAACAGGATTATTATTTACCGTAACCGTAACATTGGCTGTTGAGGTACATCCCAGGTTATCTCCGGTAACAGTATAGGTTGTTGTCGCAGTTGGTGACGCATCTACCGAAGCCCCTGTTGTTACAGAAAGCCCACCGGAAGGCGACCAGGAATAAGTGCTTGCACCGTTTGCCGTAAGATTTACATTAGAACCTGTGCAAATAGAGGGTGCCGGTGGATTTATTGTTATCACCGGGTTTGGATTAACTGTAACGGTTGTTGTTCCTGTATTCACACAACCGTTTAAATCAGTTCCGGTTATGGTGTATGTTGTAGTGTTTGCCGGAGAAGCGTTTACCGTAGTTCCTGTTGTTGCTGACAAACCTGAGGAAGGCGACCATAAATAAGTATTGGCGCCACCGGCTGAAAGCGGAGTAATTCCGCCCTGGCAGATAGTTGGAGTTGCAGGTGTACTGGTAATAACAGGAAGCGGGTTAACTGTAATTGTAACAGTAGCCTGATCGGTACATCCGTTTGCATCTGTTCCGGTAACTGTATAGGTTGTTGTAACCGCTGGTGTTGCTGTTACTGAAGTCCCGGTAGTTGCTGAAAGCCCGGTAGCCGGAGACCAGGTGTAAGTATTGGCTCCACTGGCAGTGAGCGTGGAACTTTGCCCTGCACAGATGGAAGGTACCGATGCGCTGGCATTTACAACCGGGTTATTTACAGTTACGGTTACATTATCTGAAAATGATTGCCCTGTGCATTGATAAACTGCTTGTGCAGTATAAGTAGTGGTAGTTGTTGGGCTAACCGTAATGGAAAGTCCGTTCCCTATTAATGTTCCGCCCCTGTACCATAATACAGTTACTCCACCCGGTGAAACTAAGTTGGTGGGGTTAAACGCAACAGAAGATATTGAATAAGTTGAAGGTCCGGTGGGTGTGAACCTGTATCCGTCATTATTGGCTGTCCACTGTGTGGGATAATTTCTTCCGGGCACAGCAAAGGCGATGGCTCCGGTACTGTTTTGTACGCCATGTATGGCTGCTCCTCCGTTCCATGTTGTACAAACCGGTTTGGTCCTGATATGTGTTTCAATATTATTGCTGCCTTCAAAAAGCTGGATCTGGCTGGTAAATAACATCCCGGTGCATGAGAACATGGGAACAGAACAAAATGATGCAACAAAAATCCTGTTAGGCGCTGTGCCAATGGTAGCATAAACTATAGTGCCGCCCAAGCCCGGGTTTATATCCTGCCAGGGACACATGATTGCGTTGAGCGGATCAGATGCAGAAGGGATAGCAGCGCTTATTGACCAGGGTGAATAGGCATTTGCCATAGCAAGATTAAACGTAATATAATTGTTTGATGAAATAACACATTGCGTATAGGTATTTCCAAAATAAACAAAAGGAAACCCGATATTGATTACTCCGCTGTGTATATCATCTGAGAGCGAAAGACTGGTTCCGGGAACGCCTCCCACCGGTGTGGCAGTCAGAACTGTTGAATTGGGAGAGCAAATGGTTACATCCGGACCGGCATTAATCTGTGCATCTGCATCAGGTGTATATATAAGCGCTGACAGCAGCATTAGTAACTTAAAAACAATTATTGTTTTTAATAAAGAAATGCTTTTGAGGAATAAACTTTTCACTATTATCCGAATTCTATTGCAAAGTTCGCAATATTTAACATTAAAATCAATTAAATTAGGGAAAATAACAAAAATATCTGTTTAACAGAACGCCTTCAGGGTTATATTATTCCTGAAGGCGTTGGCAGAAAAAGAAAGTGTTTATTTATTCAGAGCAAAAAATAATTCGGTTTGCTGAACCCGGGATTTGAATCTTTTCAGCCTATTGCCCGTTGCCTGCTGTCCAATTCCTTTCCTGATAGTTTTTCATTTCGGTTTCCACTGTTGTTATCATTAGCCGGGTTTCGTTCCGGGCATGGATTTGCGAGCCGGGAAGCCAGGCAAGGTATCTCATATAAGAAGTAAGAGATTCCTGGAAATCACCTTCCATAAAGCGGAGCTCACCAAGATAGTAGAAAACGGAGATGGGCGCTTTTCGTTCTTCTGAAATTCCTTTTTCATACAAAGGGTCAACTGATAAGGCTGCTTTTTCAAATAATTGAATGGCAAGGGCAGGTTGCAGTCTCAGTTTATAGAGGCAGAAACCTGTGAGGTAGCAGATGTTTGAATTACTGCTGTCGTTTTGATAAAGTGTGATAAAAGTTGGTAAAGCTTTGTCCCATTCGCCAGCCAGCATAAGCTCAAATGCATTTTCAAAGAGGAGGTTGAATTTGTATTGGCTTATGCCGACAGGTTGTGAATGGGCGCTGATGCTTTGAAGACCGACCACCGATGTTAAGCAGATTACTTTCATAAAATTTGTTATTCGTTTTACAATTGAGTTCATGGTTTCAGGTGGTTTTCAGGTGGGTTGGCGGTTCAGGTCTTACCAGTACAGGATAGCATCGCTGGTTTCTGTGCTTTCTATCTGTTGCATCTGGCGTTTGCAATCTTCAATGTTGCGGTGTATGTCGTTGTAGAGTTTGCGGTTGGTAACGCCTTTTTTCTCTTTTATGCAGGTAAGGCTTGCATCAAGGTAAAAAGAGATGGCTTCCTCAAACCTGCCTGCAAACTGGTAGGCATTACCAAGGAAATACAGCGACATGTCAGGAGCTTTTTGCTCTTTGTAGCTCCAGGGGCTTTGAAATTCGCAACGGTTTTGTACGGCTGCCTCTAAATAAGGAACGGCTTTAAACTGTTCCATTTTTTTGTTCAGGTAGCACACGCCTATCATATAGCTGATATTGGCGTTGGCGGGTTGTTTCTGCTGTAATTCGAGCAGCAGGGGAAGCGCCACTTCATAATTCTGAACTCTGAAATTTCCGCTTGCCAGTTCAAAGGCTTTTTTGAAATTCATTGCCTGAGCGCTGAAACTGATGCATACTGCTAAGAATAGCATGCTGATGATTTGGGTGATTTTTGCAATTGTTTTCATTTTGTTTTTGTTTTTAAGGGTTTTTGTTTTTTTTATTTTCTGAAACCACTTCGTTGTGATTTCTGCGACAAAGATGTGCCCCTTTTAAGGGAAGGTGTTAACCAACTTTTTGCTCATTATAGGAAGTCTGAGGGGGTGTTTTTTTTTAACTTTTGGCTTGCAGCAAGGGATACAGGCGATTCATTTTCGTAAAAAACCGACCTTTTTTGGGGTAAAAAAGGCTGTTTTTAGCTGTTTCAGGGCAAAAAAAAGGGCGAAAACCGATGTTTTCGCCCTTATAAAAAGAGTAAAAAAAGTAGAATCAGGTGCCTGCTACCACATAAATATTGCTGAAAGTTCCCTGGATGGTAATTTGCTGCACCGGGTTAGCCCCGTTTTCATACGTCATGCTGAAACTGCCGCTGATATAGCGGTCGCCTGCATTGCCATAAGGAGAAGTTGATTCAGCCGAGCTGATGGTAAGCGTGCCTCCCGTACATACAAAACCCGTTGCGCCCGTAGTGGTGTTGGCATAAGAACCTGATGCAGGTATAGTATAAGAACCGGTTGAAAGGGAACTCATATCAGCCCCTATACCAAACGCCCAACTTACGTTAATAGCATATATCGCTACACTCAGGTCGCCTGACGAAGTAGAATACATGGCGGTATAATCTGCCGTGGAAGTAGCATTCGTTTCCTGGAAAATAATGTCTTCGCTTTGAGCATAATCGCCCGTTACGCCAAATACAAGATGCGTGTCGCGCAGCCCGCCCTGGTCATCATCTTTGTTGCATGAAGTGATGGAACCCAATACCGCTAATGAAAGCAGCAGTAGAGAAAATTGTTTTAATTTTTTCATAAATGTTTCTGATTTTAGTTTGTAATAAATTAGGAAGGAGGCAAAAATAAAAAATAATTCCATTTTCTCTTTTTATTATGTTTGCAGCCCTTTTAGTCTTAAAGAAAACGAAAACAAGTCCCAAGCCCCAAGTCTCAAGCCCCAAGTTCCGACCTTGGAATTTGGAACTTGGAATTTGGAATTTGGAACTTTAAACCTTTAACGTATGTCATTAAATAAAACAATTGAAATCCTTGGCGCAGAAGCCGACAGCCTGCTGAAACACCAATGCAAAACCGTTGATAAAAACACACTCACCCTTCCCGGCTCCGACTTTGTTGACCGTGTTTTCAGCCACAGCAACCGCAGCAACCCCGTGTTGCGCAGCATACATGCTATTTATAATCATGGCAGGCTGGGCGGAACAGGCTATGTATCCATCCTCCCCGTTGACCAGGGCATTGAGCACAGCGCAGGCGCATCCTTTGCACCCAATCCCGCTTTCTTCGACCCCGAAAATATTGTGAAACTTGCTATTGAAGGAGGATGCAATGCAGTTGCCTCTACTTTCGGTGGATTAGCATTGTGTTCAAGAAAGTATGCACACAAAATACCTTTCATCGTAAAAATCAATCACAACGAGTTTCTCACCTATCCCAATAAGTTTGACCAGATCATGTTCGGCTCGGTGGAAGAAGCCTGGAACCTCGGAGCAGTGGCGGTGGGCGCTACTATTTATTACGGCTCGGATGAATCAGGGCGCCAGATAGTGGAAGTAGCCGAAGCTTTTGAACAGGCGCATCAGCTTGGCATGGCAACTGTGCTGTGGTGTTACCTGCGCAACAGCGGTTTTAAAAAAGATGGCGTGGATTATCATACTGCCGCAGATCTGACCGGGCAGGCTAATCATCTTGGCGTAACCATACAAGCTGACATCATCAAACAAAAACTGCCTACCAACAATGGAGGCTACAATGCGCTCAACTTTGGCAAAACCCATAAAAAGGTTTACAGCGAGTTAAGTTCTGACCATCCTATTGACCTTACCCGCTACCAGGTGCTGAATTGCTACAGCGGAAAAATAGGGTTGATCAATTCAGGCGGAGCCTCAACAGGCGCAGCCCAAAGTGATTTATCGGAAGCAGTGGCTACAGCCGTAATCAATAAAAGAGCAGGAGGTCATGGATTAATCTCAGGACGCAAAGCCTTCCAGAAACCAATGAAAGACGGTATCAGCCTGCTGAATGCCATACAGGATGTGTATCTTGAAAAAGAAATTACCATCGCATAAATAAATGGCTGAAAAAGTAAGTTGGTTTAAACGTATCCGCGGAGGTATCACTACCTCAACACAGGAGAAAAAAGAAGCTCCCGAAGGTTTGTGGTATAAATGCCCTTCCTGCAAGCATATTGTTGACTCCAACGAAAATGCCGCTCATCTCTGGGTATGCCAGAAATGCAATCACCACCAGCGCATCGGCTCAAAAGAATATTTCGGAATTTTGTTTGATGAGGGAAAATACAAGGAACTGAACGCCAACCTTACCTCTGCCGACCCGCTTGAATTTACCGACTCGCAGAAATATACCGAACGCCTTGCCGCTTCAGAAAAAAAGACAGGACTGAAAGATGCCATCACCACCGCCACCGGGAAAATAGAAGATATAGAAGTGATGGTGGCTTGCATGGATTTTACCTTTATCGGTGGTTCTATGGGCGCTGTGGTAGGCGAAAAAATTGCGCGCGCCATTGATTGCTGCATCAAAAAGAAAATGCCGCTGATTATTATCTCCAAATCAGGCGGGGCGCGCATGATGGAGTCTGCTCATTCCCTGATGCAGATGGCAAAGACTTCCGTAAAGCTTGCCCAGCTTTCAAACGCAAAGGTTCCTTATATATCATTACTTACCGACCCCACTACGGGTGGCGTTACCGCTTCTTTCGCCATGCTTGGCGATTTGAACATTGCTGAACCCGGAGCATTGATTGGTTTTGCCGGTCCCCGCGTGGTGCGCGAAACCATCGGTAAAGATTTACCTAAGGATTTCCAGACGGCTGAGTTTGTCCTCGAACATGGTTTCCTCGATTATATTGTGGAACGCAAGAACCTGAAAAGTAAACTGGCGCAGACGCTCAGGTTTTTTGCGGCTTAAGATTTAGACAAGAATTAATGTTTGGTTTTTTGTTTGCCACAGATTACACAGATTTTCACAGACTTAATTTTATATCTGTGAAAAAAATCTGTGTGAATTAGTGTAATCTGTGGCAGAAGAAGCCTGATACGTAATTTTGGTTTAAAGTGAAGCCCAGAGCTTATCAAAATCAATTTCAGCTTTGCAGGTTTCCAACTCAAAAAGGTATTTTCCTTTGTGCCCGCTTTTTACCAGCTTATAATTATCGCCAGAAAGTTTGTAAACCATATAACTATCATCCTTTGGCTCTATTACCAGGTAATATTTCACACCCTGTCCGGCATAAATTTTTGATTTCACCTCAATATCTTTGTTTCGGTTGGAAGGTGAAAGCACTTCCACCACCAGCACAGGAGCCTGTGTGATATATTTCTTGGTCTTGAATTCAAAACAAGCTACAAATAAATCAGGTTGAAGAACAGTGTGCTCCCCTATTTTCCAATCCATAGGAAGAGAAACCTCGCATTTATTACAGCTTTTCAGTTGTTCATGAAATTGTGAAGCAAGAGCGAAACTAACCCATTGATGTTTACCTGAAGGCAATGGCGACATGGCATAAGGAATACCATCAATCAATTCCCACCTGCCTTCCCATTGACAGTAATCGTCATAGGTATAATTGGGCAAATTTTTCTTCGCTAATGCAAAACCCATATTCTTTTTATTTCCGCCCGCCTGAATGGAACGGGCAGGCAAATATACGCCTTTATAAAAAATTTCTGATATTTTTAGCCAATAGTATTGTGCCTGTTAAGTATTTGTATATCTTTGCCGCCCATATAAAAAGAAAAATAAACAAAACCTTGCCTGTCGGCAGGCAGGGACGCAAAAAAAGACGTAACATGTATTTGACATCAGAAAAGAAAAAAGACATTTTCAAAAAACACGGTAAATCAGCCAAAGACACAGGCTCTACCGAAGGACAGGCTGCCCTGTTCACCGAAAGAATCAACCACCTTACAGAGCACCTCAAAAAAAATCGTAAAGATTTTGGTACCCAGCGCGCCCTTGTAAATTTAGTAGGCAAACGTACCAGCCTCCTTGGATACCTCAAAAACAAGGATATTGAAGCCTACCGCGAATTAGTCAAAAAACTAAAAATAAGGAAATAATTTCCGCAGATAATTGAAAAAAGGCAATTTATAAGAATTGCCTTTTTTCGTCTTTGCTCATATCCACCTGCACACAGTTGCGGGGACACCAACACCAACAATAAAAAAATTAAATCAATGTCAATAAAACCAATTATTCAAACAATAACAATGGCTGATGGAAAAATCATCACCATTGAAACCGGTAAATTAGCCAAACAGGCTGATGGTTCGGTGGTCGTTAAAACAGGCAACACCATGCTGCTTGCCACTGTTGTTTCTACCAAAGAAGCAAAACCGGGAACTGATTTCCTCCCGCTGTCAGTTGATTACCAGGAAAAATATGCTGCCGTAGGAAGATTTCCGGGCGGATTTTTCAAAAGAGAAGCACGTTTATCAGAATACGAAATCCTGATTTCGCGTTTGGTTGACCGCGCACTGCGCCCCCTTTTCCCCGATGATTATCATGCCGATGTGCAGGTGCTCATCACGCTTATCTCTTCTGATAAAGATATTCTGCCCGATTCACTTGCAGGGCTTGCCGCTTCAGCTGCACTAAGCGTTTCTGATATTCCTTTTAATGGTCCTGTTTCTGAAGTGAGGGTAGCAAAGATTGATGGAAAATATATTGTAAATCCTTTGCGTTCCGAACTTGCGAATGCCACGCTCGATATCATTGTTGCAGGTTCTGTAAAAGACATCAACATGGTGGAGGGTGAAATGAAAGAGTGTTCTGAAAAAGAAATGATTGAAGCTATTATTATTGCACATGAAGCTATTGTAGTTCAGTGTAAAGGACAACTTGAACTGGCTGCGCAGGTAGAAAAAAGCAAAACAAAAAGAACTTATTCTCACGAAGAAAACGATACAGAACTGAAAGAGAAAATTGCTGTAGCCACTTATGATAAATGCTATGCAGTTGCAAAAAACGGTAACCCGAATAAATCGGAACGTAAAGTAGCTTTCGATGCCATTAAAGAAGAGTTTGTGGCAACACTTACTCCCGAAGAGGCTGAAGAAAAAATGGCTTTGATAAAAAAATATTTCCACGATGTTGAAAAAGAAGCCGTACGCAATGCTGTCTTGAATGAAAGAACCCGCCTTGACGGTCGCAAATTGGATGAAATCCGCCCGATATGGAGCGAAATAGATTACCTGCCTTCTGCGCATGGTTCTGCTGTTTTCACCAGGGGCGAAACACAATCGCTTACCACTGTTACGCTGGGCAGCAAACAGGATGAACAGCTTATTGACGGAGCCGTATTTGAAGGAACGAACAACTTCCTTTTACATTATAATTTCCCTGCATTTTCAACCGGTGAAGTAAAACCTAACCGCGGTGTGGGCAGGCGCGAAGTGGGACACGGAAATCTTGCCATGCGTTCATTAAAACAAATGCTTCCGGGCGCTGATGAAAACCCTTACACCGTGCGTGTGGTTTCAGATATTCTTGAATCAAACGGCTCTTCTTCAATGGCTACGGTTTGTGCAGGTTCGCTTGCGCTGATGGATGCAGGTGTGAAACTA
>Ga0172375_10013083_pt1 | contig 10328 bp, 6 predicted proteins | sample LakKiv1m_FD_114537 | JGI IMG/M metagenome (GOLD analysis project Ga0172375, IMG submission 114537) | Freshwater microbial communities from Kabuno Bay, South-Kivu, Congo - kab_092012_11.1m | ecosystem: Environmental > Aquatic > Freshwater > Lake | place: Democratic Republic of the Congo...
CTCATCCTGCTCGACCTCGGCCTCGGGCGCCTCATTTTCCTCCTCGCGAACGACCTCACCAACAACCACTTCGCCGAGGTCAGCCCGCGCAACATCCGCGACGCGCTCGAGGTGATGCGCGAACTGCTTTCGATCTCAAGCATCAAGGGCCTCGCGATCCAGAACGTTGACCTCCGCCAGACCGAACTGGGAGAACTGCGCGAATCCTCAGTTTCCGATTTCATCCGGCTCAAGCGGAGCCTCGACGCGATTTCCACTGAGCTTCAGCAGTACATCCAGACTGAGATTATCGACACGATGAGCGGCACCCTCATCCACGTGCTGGAGAACTACAGCGTGCCGACCGCACGCCTCTCGCAGCTCAAAACGCGCTATTTCAACAACTTCATCCGCCGAACCCAGATCCACGTGCTGAGCGAGTTCGTCGAGAAGGTGAGCTCGGCGGTTGACCGCGAGCTGGAGCGTCAGCGCGGCGAGCGCCAGCTCTACTTCCACTACCAGCGGCTGGAAGCCGCGAATCCGGACGCGGAGAGCCTGGCGGGCCACCCGCATGCGCAAGATCTCGGCGAATATATCGCCACTACCTGGCAAAGCCCGCGCCAGTGGCTCCGTCCCTACCTCGGCGGGAAGGGCAACAGCATCATCGACATGGCCCGGCTCGGGCTTCCTGTGCCCCCCGCGTGCATTCTGAGCCACCCCTTGCTCGAGCTGGCCGAGCGGGATGACGAGCGTGAGGCCGTATACCGCGCGACCGCGAACGCCATCGGCGAACTCGAGCGCCAGGCAGGCGCGAAGCTCGGGGATCCCGCGCGCCCGCTCCTCGTTTCGGTGCGCTCGGGCGCCCTCACCTCGATGCCGGGCGTCATGTCCACCATCATGAACGTGGGGCTCACGCTTGATGTGCGCGCCGCCCTAAGGTCGCGGCAGGGTAAACATTTCGAAGAGGCGCTCTACGCGCGGTTTCTCCTGAACTGCGCCTCGGCGCTCGGCATGGAGCCGCGCCGGACGCGAAACGGGGCGCACCGGGCGGGGCATGGCGGCACCGCGCGCCTCGGCAAAAAGCGGATCGACTACCTCGAGCTCGCGCTCACCACCGCCTTCGGTCCCGCCTTCCTGACCGACGCGAAGGCCCAGCTGCGCGCCTGCGTGCGGCTCGTGTACGACTCAAGGCGCTCCTCGGCCGCAAGCCTCTACTCGAAGACGATCGCGTCGCGCGAGACGCTGCGCACCGCGGTGACCATCCAGCAGGTTGTCTTCGGGAACCTCAACGAGCGCAGCCTGAGCGGCGTCGTGCTCACGCGCGACCCGATTACCGGCGAAAACGCCCTCTTCGGCGAATTCAAGATGCAAGCGCAGGGCGAAGAAGTGGTGATGGGCAGCGCCGATACGCTTCCGATCGCGGAACTCGACCGCGGGGTATCGGCGGGGCTCACCGAGTGCACGCGGCGGCTGGTCGAGTACTTTCGCCAGGATCTCGACCTGGAATTTACCGTGGAGAATGGCGTGCTCTACCTGCTGCAGGCGCGCGCGGCAAAACTCGGTGCCTATGCGCAGTTCATCGCGGACACCGATTTTCTCAAGCGAGGCGTCATCGGGCTTGAAAAATACAGAGAGCGTGTCGAGAGCCTCGAGCTCGCGTATGCGAACCTCTCGCTGCCGCGCGCGGACTTTCGCTTCAGGCAGTGGGTGCCGCCGCTCACGTCGGGGATATCGATCAACGGCGGGGTCGTGTCCGGAACCCTCGCCATCACGCCCGAACGGCTCAGGGAGGCGGAGCGGCGGCGCGAGAGCGTCGTTTACTTCGCCATCAACACGAAACCGACAGACTTCGACATCATCAATCTGTCGAGCGCGATCGTCACCGTATACCCTGGGCGAACCTCGCACGCGGCGATCACCGCGATGTCCCTCAACAAACCCTGCATCGTGGGCTGTTCCGACCTCGAAATCGACTACAACCGGCGCAGAGTCATTTTCAGCGCGGCGGGTGGCATCGCGCTGGCGGAGGGTGAGCGGATCACGGTCGATGGCAACGCGGGCGCGGTGTATCGCGGCGTCGCTCCGATCTCCGATACATTCCTGCCGGTTTCGGCGCTGCGCGAGGCGATATCGGCCGCGAAGAGCCCGGAGCAGGCCGTGCGCGCCGCCGAGGCTATGATCCTCGAAAAAACCGAAGCCCTGCGCCGCGAATCGAGCCTGAAAAAGCTCACGCTCGAAGCGCTCAGCGGTGCCGAGGCCGAGGCGCTCAGAGGCGCCAATGTCCTCGTGCGCGTCGATGGCAACATAGAGCTGTCCGAGGCGCCCGACAGGGTGGAATCCGCGAACGGCGCCGACCGTGTCGCCGAGCGGCGAGTCGCTCTCATGCTGCCCGTCCTCCGCCAGCTCCTCGATCTCGGCGCGACGCCGATCCTCTGCTCCCATCGGGGCGATCCTGGCACGCACAGCTTGCCCGGTTTGAGCCGCGAACGGATCTATGCCATCTACAGCCTGCGCCCGATCGCGGAGCGGCTCGAGCGCGCCTCGGGGCAGCCCATCGCCTTCCACGAGGTGAGCATCGGCGCCTCGGGCATCCTGATCTCCCGCAAGGACATCGTGCCCGGCCAGGTCAACATGATCGAGAACCTCCGCTACGCGACAGGAGAAAAGGACAACGACGAAGCCTTCGCCCGGTCGCTCGCCAATCTCAGCGACGGAATCTTCGTGAACGACGCGTTCAACGTGTGTCTGCGGCGCCACGCGAGCATCGTGGGTGTGCCCCGGTTCTCGCGCCTGAGCCTCGCGGGGCCCACTGTCTCCCGCGAGCTCGAAGTGCTGGAGCGCGTGCTCGGCATGCGCGATCGGCCCTTTCTCGCCGTATTTGGCGGCGACGAGATCGAGTCCCAGTACGGCGCGATCAGCGCGATGGCCACGCGCGTGGACACGCTCGCGATCATTCTGCCGAACAGCGCGCCTAAGCCCAGCGACGGCGTTGAGACCTCGGCGGAGAAGGCAATCGGCAGGGAGGCGCGCGCCGCGCTGATCGGATCGCTGCGCCGGACCGCCCCGGCGAACGTCATCGTGATCGACCGCGCCGACCCGCAGCGCGAAGCCCAGGAGTATGCCCTCGCCACCGCGATCGGCGCGGCGCGCGCCATACTCTGGGCCGTCCCCACGGGCATCGAACCCGCAGCCTCCCCGGTTCCGGACACTCCATCAAATACCCCCGCGGCCGCTCCCTACCGCGGCGCCCTGCGCGAGGCTATCCGAGGCGCGCTCCGCGACGCCCCCCTCGTCATCATCTGCTCTGAGACGGAGAAATACATGGCCGCCCGCTCGGCGCGCAATCTCCACATCTCGACGGGGCCGCGCGCCTTTCTGCAATACCTCGAGCGCCTCTCGCTTCCCGGCATCACGGCGCTCTCGGCCCGCTGAGCCCACACCCAAGAAAAGCGTCAAACTGTAACCTAGGCGACAGCGCGCTCCGCCCGCTCATGCTATATTTTTTTTCAGAAGATTTGATCGACGCGGGAGGAAACGCGATGAAACGGCATGTGAAAGGCAATGTGTACTGGGTCGGCAAGATCGACTGGGAGCTCAAGAAATTCCACGGCAGCGAGTACTCGACCCACAAAGGCTCGAGCTACAACTCCTACCTGATCCGCGAGGAGAAGACGGTGCTCGTCGACACCGTGTGGATGCCCTTCGCGAAGGAGTTCGTCGACAACCTCGAGGCTGAGGTCGGTCTGGCCAACATCGATTTTCTCGTGCAGAACCACGCCGAGGTCGATCACTCGGGCGCCCTCCCCGAGCTCATGCGCCGGCGTCCTGACCTACCCATCTACTGCACCGCGAACGGCGTCAAGTCGATCAAGGGGCAGTACCACCAGGAGTGGGATTTCCACGTCGTCAAGACTGGCGATTCGATCGACATCGGCAACGACAAGAAGCTCGTCTTCATCGAGGCGCCGATGTTGCACTGGCCCGACACCATGTTCACGTATCTGGCGGGCGAGGCCCTCCTCTTCTCGAACGATGCCTTCGGCCACCACTACGCCTCTGAGCTGCTCTTCAACGATCTCGTCGATCAGGACGAGCTCTACGACGAGTGTGTGAAATACTACGCGAATATCCTCACGCCCTTCTCCGCCCTGGTGGCGAAAAAGATAAAAGAAGTGGTCGGCCTCAATGTGCCCGTCGAGATGATCGCGCCGAGCCACGGCATCATCTGGCGAAAGGATCCGCTGCAGATCGTCACCAAGTACGCCGAGTGGGCGGCCGATTACCAGGAGAATCGCGTCACGATCCTCTACGACTCGATGTGGGATGGCACGCGCAAGCTCGCCGAGGCGATGGCGCACGGCATCACGGACACGGCTCCCGGCACCGAGGTGCGTGTCCACAATGTCGCCAAGACCGACAAGAACGATGTGATCACCGACGTGTTCCGCTCCAAGGCGATCCTCGTGGGCTCTCCGACCATCAACAAGGGCATTCTGAGCGCGGTAGCCGGCATAATGGAAGAGATCAAGGGTTTGCGCTTCAAGAACAAGAAGGCAGCCTCTTTTGGCTGCTACGGCTGGTCTGGCGAAGGCAACGCGGTGCTCAACGGGCTCCTCGCGGAGTCCGGTTTCGATCTGCTGGACGATGGCTTCAAGGCGCTCTGGGAGCCCGACGCCGATATCCTCAAGCGCGCCTACGACTATGGCGCTGGCTTTGCGGGCCGCGTATAGGGCTGGTAATGTGTTGGCCCGCGCCTCGCGGGCTTCGCGGGCGACTGCGTTATCGTATCTAAAAAATTTCGATTCCCGGCGCCACGGTACTTGCGTTCGTCCTACCGTGGCGCGTACTATTTCTTCATGAATATCAACACTATGCGCGTCTCTGGCCCCCTCGCCCCGCGCCGCGCGCTCGCCGCTATCATCCTGGCCATCGCGTCCGTGTTCTGCGCATACGCGGACGGATCAAGCCCGGCTCCCAGCACCCCCGCGCGCCCCAAAATCGCCGTAGTGCTCTCGGGCGGTTCGGCCTTCGGCATCGCGCATGCCGGCGTGCTTAAAAAAATCGAAGAGGCGGGCATTCCCATCGACATGATCCTCGGCACGAGCATGGGCTCGATCGTCGGAGGGCTCTACGCCTCGGGCTACTCGCCCCAGGCCATGCAGGATCTCATCTCGAACATCGACTGGAATTCGCTCTTCATGGATCAGAAGGAACTCCCCGAAAACATGTTCGAGCGATCGGTCTCCTCGAAGTATGCCCTCAGGATTGGATTCGACTCCAAGGGACCGAACCTAGGCCAGGGCCTTCTCGAAGGGCAGAATATTCTCGCCTTCTTCACCGCGCGCACCATTCACATGGCGTCAATAAAGAATTTCGACAGCTATCCGGTTCCCTACCGAGCTGTGGCGGCGAACATACTCACCGGCGACAAAGTGGTATTCACCCAGGGTTCGATCGCCGAGGCGATGCGCAGCTCGATGTCGATCCCCGTGCTGTTCATGCCCTACGACTATCAGGGGCAGCTCCTCGTCGACGGCGGAATCGTGGACAATCTCCCCGTCGATGTCGCCAAGCAGATGGGCGCGGATATCGTAATCGCGGTGGTATCGCGCGGCAAAGCCCCCGACACCATCGATGAGCTCAACTCCTCGGTGGAAATCGGCAGCCAGACCGGCAACATTTTCCTCATGCAGAACATGAAGCCGAACATCGAGGCGGCAGATCTCGTGATCACGCCCGACCTCAAGAATTTCTCCACGGCAAGCTATGCCAAGGCGAAGGAGATCATCGCGCAGGGTGAGGCGGCGGGCGACGCCGCGATGCCCCAGCTCAAAGCCCTCGCCGCGAAAATCGCCCAATCCCGACCGCTCGTGGCGCCGGACAAGCAGGAAAACAGAGGCGCTTTCGGACCGCCGCCTCGCTTCTCTTCGGTCCGCGTCGAGGGTGGCAGCGCCCAGGACAGATCTTGGGCGGCAGGTATTTTCGCGCCGCTCGTAGGCCGCGACTACACGCGCGACGAGCTTGAGAACGCCATTCAAAGCGCCTATGTGTCCGGCAACTACGCCCTCGTCAAATTTGGAATCGAACCGACAGGCGATACGCAGGCAAGCAGCGCGGGCACATCCGCCGGCACCGCCGAGTCGGCCTTGCGCGCCGTGGTGACGCTTGTACCGCAAGCCCCTGCGCAAAACGAGCTCTTCGCGTCCATCGATTTCAAGAGTTCGATTTCGAGAAGCATCTCGAGCGACATGGTGGTGTCGTCGGCGTTCCTCGCCAAGGAACTCACGGGGCCCGGCTCCGCGCTGCTCGCGACGGCGTCGATCATCAATAAGACGTCGGCGAGCATGGAGTATTTCCAGCCTCTCGGCCCCCTCTTCATCATGCCCTGGGCTCGCTTCAGGTTCGAGTACGACATGTACGCCTCGGAATCGATTCCCATCGCGGTCGCCTCGAAGTATCGAACCTACGGAGCGGGAATCTGGGGAGGACTCGTGCTCGGCGACGCCGCGGACATCATGGCGGGCTACTCCTTCGAGAATGTCCTCACCGGCGACGACTGGACGAGCCTCGTCGCGCAGAACGCGGGCGCACTGCGGGCAGCGATTCGCCTGGATACGCGGAGTATAAGCGCATTCCCTCGCTCGGGACTGGCATTTTCGGCGGTAGGACGCTGGTTCAGCCCCAGTTTTGGCGGAAAATTCTCCTTCGCGCAGGTCGAGGCGAACGCCTCTGTGGCGATTCCCATGGGACGCGCGGATGCCCTCAACCTCAGCCTCTTCGGAGGAACGGACTTTACGGGCATCATTTCAGGGGCACAGGCAGCAAAAGTCTCCTACTACTCGAATCTCGCGCAACCCGAGATGTTCTACGGCATGGGGTACATTCCCACGACCTGCGAGGGAAACTCGGTGGTCGCGGGAAGTCTCGAGTACCGGCACCGCGTGGCGCTTATCAATGAGTTGATGGGCGGCGACATCTACATTTTCGCCAACGCGAGCGCCGGCGCGGTGGTACAGTACGACGACCCCACGACCTACTCGATGTGGCCGCTCAAGTGGAGCGCCACGATCGGGGTAAGCGCGCGCGTATCCAAGCACTATGGGCTGCTGGCGGGAGTGAGCGCGCTTGGGAATATCGACGATAAAATCGCGGTGGCTCCCGCCTTCGTGATTCAGCTCGGGACCTTCAGCCACCCTGCGGTAATCGACAGGCGTTAGGCCACAGCCGCACTAGTTAGAAGCGGCTCTACCGCATGAGCGCGATGAGCAGCGCGCCGTATGCGCTCGCGATAACAAGATAGATCGCGAGGGGCAGCGCGAATTTTCGGATTGTCAGCGGCAGCGACGATTTGAAGTGCTGCACCGTCACCACCATGCAGACGTGGAGGGGCGAAAGCATCATCCCCGCGTACCCGAAGGCGCTCGCGATGATGATTCCCGCCGCGAAGGGCGTGCCCGACGACGCGATGATGCCCATCACGATCGGAATCGAGAGCCCGACATACCCGAGCCCGACGCCGGTCACGACACCTGAGATGAAGGGCAGCAGCGCGATCACGATGATCGCCGGGATACCCGCGCTCGCGAGCTCCGAGGACGCCGCGTGCGCCAGGTCTGCGGCGCTCATCAGGGCCGAAAACACCCTGATGCCGATGATCACGCCGATCAGTTCGAGCGTCGATTTAGTGACGCACTTTTTGAAGATCTTCGGTCCGCCCGAAATGACGATGAGGTAGAGCGAGCCGATCGTGAGCCCGAGGAGCACCGGCGCATACCGGCCGACGAGCGATCGGGTGTCGGCTTTCATCCCGAGGTAGGGCGAAATCAGCTCCCAGAGCAGGTCGAGGATGACATAGCTCACTAGCACCATACCCAGAGGCGCCACCCCTCGCGCGACCGCGCGGAAGCTCGGCCTGTCGCCGCGGCTCCTGGGCATGGCAGGAATTTCCCTCGACTTTGGCAAAATGAAGACCATGCCGAGAATGAAGACTGTAATGGGCGCGTAGAGATTGAGCCCGATGAGCGTCGGAACGGGGATCTTCGTGAGTCCCGCGGTCAAGATGAAGGCCGGAAAGAGCGGCCAGATGAGCTCGAGCACGTGTCTGAACCAGTAGTTCACCGCGGCGAGGGTTTCGGGGCTGCGCGCGTCATCGCCATTCATCGCGCCCACGAGCGGCGCCGAGATAATCGCTCCGCCCGGCATGGGCAGCGTTCCGATGAGGAGAGGTGCCACCGCGAGCGCAACCCGCCGCGAGGACGCCGCCTCCGCGATCGTCGCCGAGAACGTATCCATCGCGCCGGACTTCTTCATCGCCGAAGAGAACATCATGATCCCGGTGAGCAGCACCACGAGGAGAATGAGGTCGGGATTGAGGAGTTCGTTGACGGTCGAGGCGGCAATCGCGCCCAGGCTGAGGCCCTGCCAGAGCGCGATGAGCACGCCGCCGATGGCCGCGGCCAGGCCGAGGTGAACGCGCTTGGCGGTGGCGAGCACCACAAGCGCGAAAATGACGAGAATTTTTATGAGTGCGGGAACGCTGAGCATAGTGGGCTTACCATATCCCAGGCTGGCGCGGCGGCACAAGTGCGACGCAGCTCGCGCAACGCGCTCGCACGGCGACTAGCGTAGACTGAGCTAGTCTATATTAAGCTTTTAATATATATTCTCGGAATGCTTCTCAAGTATTCGTTCTACAATTCGGCCTGGAAATACATCTCGGTCGCGCTCGTCCTCGCCCTCGCGGCGGGAGGCTACTTTGTGCCGGTGATTGGACTCGGCGTGATCGCGCTCATGGCCATCGGCCTCGTGACCAACATCGCGGGCTCGCGCAGCTTCTGCGCGGGTTTCTGCCCCAATGGCCGCGCGCTGTCATTCACATTTAAAAACATTTCGAGCCAGAAGAGGCTCCCGAACTTTTTCGCCACCCGACAATTCCGCCGCATGCTCTGCGCGCTCATGATGTTCTGCGTGGTGAGCCTGCTCATCCGCTCCAATGGAAGCCTCGCCGCGATCGGCAGGATTTTCTGGGCGATCTATGTGGCGTCGATCGGCATCTCGGCGGTGGCGGCGCTCCTCTGGAAGCCGCGCGCATGGTGTTCGTTCTGCCCAATGGGCACCCTGCAGGACACGATTCGAGGGAAATAGGGCGTCCGCATACCGGCGCGTGGTGGCGGGTAGCGGCAGCTTATGACGGGTGGTGGCGGGCTCAGCTGATCGCGGTGGCCCGCGGCGTTCTGTTGCTTACACCCGCAGCTCGGGCGGCAGCGGCGCGCGCGCCAGGTCCGGGGCGATCCAGGTCGCGCCAGCCTCGCGGAGCTTCGCCTCAGGAAAACTCGACGTAATACCGAGCACGCGCGCGCCCGCGCGCACTCCCGCGATCGTGCCGTTCACCGCGTCTTCGATGACCATGCACTCGGCAAGCTCAATACCCACGCGTACCGCGGCCTTGAGGTACATCTCGGGGTCCGGCTTCTTGTGGGTCACATCCTCAGCGGTCAATACTGTATCGAATTCCGAAGGATCGAGGCCAAGATACTCAAGATTGATGAGCACTTTGACCCTGTCGGCGGCAGACGCGACCGCGGTTTTGAGCCCCAGCTTCCGGCAGGCGCGCGCGTATTCGACGGCGCCAGGAATGGCGCGCATGCCGAGCGCATGGGCGCGTGCGAGTTGGCCGTAGATCTCGTAGGTCCAAGCCTTCGCGGGGACAATGTCGATGCGGATGCCGTACTTTTCGGCGACGCCGCCGAGGTAACGGTTTTCGCCCGCCCCGACAAAGGGCACGAAATCCTCGAGCTTCACCTCGAGACCATAGCGTTCCGCGAACATGCGCTTGGCGGCCTCCGCGATGAGGCGCTCGGAGTCGACGAGCACGCCGTCCATGTCGAAGAGCACTGCGCGGATCACCGGCGCGGAGGCGGGGCAGTGCGTTTCAGAGACGATGTGTTCGTTCATCGGATGATATCGCCCTCGTGCTTGTACTTGATGTACTCTTCGCGCGTTGGGCTGAAGACCTCGACCACGACCGTATCCTCGATCACATCGACCTTGTGGAGCACGTCCATGGGAATGCACCAGCTGTCGCCCGGCGCGAGCTCGCGCGGCACGCCCGCGACATACATCCGCATGCGGCCGGAAACCAGGTAGCCGGTCTGCTCATAGGGGTGCTTGTGTTCGGGGAGTTTCGCGTCCTTGTCGAGCTTGACTTCGACGAGCAGAGTGTGGTCGCCGTACACGAGTGTCTTTATGTGGTTGCCCGGCACTGTGTCGTGGTAGCCGGCATCTGAGTGTTTTCCGAACATGACTCCTCCTCCGTGAGTGGTGCTGGGCTACTTTAGCGCGCTTTGCGC
>Ga0172375_10013085_pt1 | contig 10327 bp, 14 predicted proteins | sample LakKiv1m_FD_114537 | JGI IMG/M metagenome (GOLD analysis project Ga0172375, IMG submission 114537) | Freshwater microbial communities from Kabuno Bay, South-Kivu, Congo - kab_092012_11.1m | ecosystem: Environmental > Aquatic > Freshwater > Lake | place: Democratic Republic of the Congo...
CGCCACCGTAGATACTGCTACTCACGCAAGAGTCGCAGAGTAGGTGGCGGTGGGTTGCTGGGGATTATAAGGGGTCGCTGGAACCCCCTATTTCATGCTATTTATAAACTTTCTTTAGAAATACTACTGGGAGGTAGTTATCTATTCATATAATACTTCTTTTTCTCTTCAGAAAACTTCTCAATAGCATACCTTAACATGGTTCTGGGCATGGTTTTGTAATACTTATTCAAGAACTTCTCTTCCTCGCTAAGATTTCTCTTACCCACTTCTCTTAAAGCCCAACCTACTGCCTTATGAATCAAATCATGCTTATCGTTGAGGAGAATTTCAGAAATCTTTAAGGTGTCTTCAAATTGATGATGAGCAATAAAAGTAAACGTAGCAAGTATGGAAATTCTCTTCTCCCACAAATCTTTTGATTTGGCTAAATCATAGAGAATAGAGTGATCTTTCTCTCTTAGATATTCTCCCACTATTCTGGGAGTAGTTACATCCACCAGATCCCAATTATTGATGTACTTGGTATTTCTTAGATAGAGATCATAAATTTGCTTTCTTTCCTCCTCTTGCACCTTCTGATATTTGTAAGTAAGAATAACCAAGGCGGTTAATCGGAATTCATGATATTTGGAATGCAACAATTCTTCTGTTTCCTTTAGTGAGAGTTCAGAAAAGTATTTCTTAGCAATAACGCGTTGTTGTGGTACCGTTAGTCCCAGAAATAGATCTCCTTCTCCATATTCTCCTGGACCAGTCTTAAAGAAACGTTGAAGAAGTTTAGCTTTATCCTTATTTCCTAGAGAAAAAAGTTCTTGTTGAAGCCGAGATAACATCTTTATCCAATGTGCCTTAACGCATTTAATAAACCGCTTCTGAATCGAGGGAAAGGTTTTCTCTTACTAGTATAAGCCACAGCTCTACTGATAATATCTTCTGTTGTAACTAGTTCTCCTGTAAGTAACGCTTCGGTATAATACTTCATACTCGGAGATGCTTCAGTTAATCCTTGACATACGTCTGGCAGACCGGAATAAGCAAATTCTATTTGGTATTCAATATTCCTGACGAAGTGATATACCGGATCTCTAGCAAATCTTCCCGGATCTTCTAAAGTCATAATTAGTCCATTAGTGCTAAGTCCCCAAATTTCTTCTCCGTCACCTGACCTAAACTTAAGAGTTAAGTCTGCAGTAAGATCGTTCCTTCTCAGATCTTGAGGGATAACTAACAAAAAGGGTTGGCTTCCTCCATCTATACTCTTATTGTCAAAACCTAGAATCTCTCCCGGGTGCCAATCTAACTGGTCTAAACTATGATGTTCTGAGAAATTGATGCTTTTGTATTTGTCCATCGATATCCTGTTTAAATGGCTTTTATTTAAAGATTTGTCTAATAGAGAAGATAAACTATTCTAATTAGTTAAAGGACATCCCTTTTAATTTAATTACTATAAAGTGGTTTAATTTACAAAGGTTTTAAAAATAAGCCCCTCCTTGTTTAAATAATGCTGGAAACACATCCTCTCGTTAAGTTTGTACCTCAAATAAAAGAAGCAATGGAAGATTTACGCTATGGTCAGTTTAATCTCTTAAGCCAAGATAAATTAGAAATTCAATATAATCCGAGATTAAGACAGGTGTTAATTCGGCCTTTCTTTGGTTTAGACCTTAATGGAAATAGTGGTGTCTGCCACGAATTGATAAATATTATGTTTAGAAGGATAAGGAATATTTTTCCTGCCAATACTACTTCAGGATTGTATGTATTCCGAGCAGAAGGTTATGAACCACGCTTCTTTAGTGGAGAGAATATGAATCATACTTATTTGCTCCTTGCCCCAAATAGAGATCTACACTTAATAGGATCAAATGGAGGCAGAGGTATTTACAATCGGCACCAAGTACCTAAACAAGCTCGAGAAAAATGGCTGGTTGTAGATCCTTGTTATAAATTTGTGGAAGATTTTCCGAGTTCGAGGTATCAATTAAAGTCAGTAGATGATGAAGCTTCCACTTTGATCTATTCCCGAGCCCGATTATTGAGAGATAAGTAGTCTTCTCCTTTATGTATGAACGGAGATGAATTAGTAGAAATATTAGCTGATTTTGATCAGGAAGAATTTTTACGTATCGGTTTTCATGGCAAAAATAAAGTTTCCTATGGATTACAGTCTAAGGAATTAACAGATAAATTAAACACCTGTTCTTCAGAAGTAGCTCAATTTGTAGAACTTTTTAGAAAGCAAGAACTGCATCCTACTCCCTATGAATTAAAAGCGATTGCTAATTCAGATACAGTTAGATATAATGCTGCTCTGTCTAGGGGAACAATATATGTGGCGGAAAGGTAAACCTGTTAATTACAATCCTAACCTTTCCATAATCTTCTCAGCATTAAACTCTTCTAAATCTTTATACTCTTGTCCCATTCCTAAGAATAGAATTGGTTTTTTGATAGTGTAAGCGATAGAAAGAGGAGCACCACCTTTCTCATCTACATCTGCTTTTGTAAGTATTGCTCCGTCCATCTCAACTAAAGAGTTAAACTGTCGGGCTTGTTCAATACAATCATTTCCAGTAATACTCTCTCCCACAAACAATTTTAAATCTGGTTTGGTTACTCTAATAATTTTTTCCAACTCTTGCATCAAGTTAGTATTGCTGTGTAATCTACCTGCCGTGTCAATAAGAACTACATCAATATTGTTCTTTTCAGCATACTTGACGGCATCATAGGCGACAGCAGCTGCATCTGAACCGTAATCGTGTTTAATCATCTTAACTTTAAGTAGGTCAGCATGCTCTTCTAACTGCTGGATGGCGGCGGCTCGGAAAGTGTCGCATGCAGCTAATACTACTGAAAGACCATGTTGTTGTAAATAATAAGTAAGTTTAGCGATAGAAGTGGTCTTTCCTGCGCCGTTCACTCCAAAAAAGGCGATAATTAAGGGCTTCTTGTTCTTAGCTAAAGAAAGAAGATCCACTTTTTTTACGGTTAAGATTTCTTGCAGGGTTTTCTTTAAGGTTTCTTCAATGACTGATTCGACATCTCGTGGCAAAGGTTTATCCACTAGCTCTTTCTTAAGATCTTCCTTGATTTTCTCAATCACTTCTACCGAAACGTTATTCTCTAGTAAGGCGACTTCTAACTCCCAGAATAGTTCTTCAAATTTATCTGCAGAGATAGTTTTTGTAGTGAAAGTTTGTTTAACTTTGCCAAAGAAACCTTTTTTTTCTTCTACCTCACTAATTTCTTTAATTTTACTTAGATCTGGTTCAAACTTCTGGGTAGCAGGATTATATTTCTCCGGAATGGGAACTTCTGTGAGTGGTTCTATCTTCTCTTCTTTTGGTTCTTCATGTTTATGGAAGAGTTTGCTGAAGAAACCTTTCTTCTCTTCTTTTGGTAGTTCTAAGTGTTTAGTTATATAATAATTCCATCCCGGCTGCCAAGCTTTTCTTTTGCGCCAATCTTCGGCAAAGGCTTGTTCCCAAGTCTTATTATTTAGTATTACTTCTATAGCTAATTGGGGTGCTTTGTGAGCTACGATAGCCACATGTTTTCCACGGTAATTATCATATAACTGATTCAAGAAGTCAATAATTCTTCTTTTAACATCCTCATAACCTTCTCCTTCTGGAAATCTTTCGTGGATGGACTTTTCTTGTATAGGTTCAACGATAATGGATGGTTGGGCGTTATATTTTCCATAATCGCATTCCCTTAATCTTTTATCTTGAATGATTTCTACTTTCCCCTTAAAGGTTAATTCTGCAGAATGAACCGCTCTTTTCTGATCGGAACAGAAAACAACATCAAAATGCTTTCCTTTGATTTGTTTGATTAATTCTAATGATTGTTTAATTCCTTTTTCAGATAAATCAACATCGTATTGGCCGGAAGAGATATCTTTCTCATTATCTATAGTAGTTCCGTGGACAAAATAAGTAATCTTAACTTGATCTGCAGGTATTCCTTCTATCTCTTCTTTAATTTCTTCCTCTTCTTCAACAATTTCTTGTTCTACTTTAGCTTTCTCTTCTTTAAGAGGGATTTTTTCTTCTTCTTTCTTAGAAACTTCTTTTACTCTTTTTGATTCCTGCTTTTTCTCTTCTTTAACTAGCTCTTTCTTTTTTTTCTCTTTTACTTCCTTTTTTTCGGAAGGTTCTTTCTCTTTCACTACTTTTTCGGTTTCAGAAGGTTTCTTTTCTTCAATAAGACTTTTTACTTCAATCTTCTTCTCTTCTACCGGCTTCTCTACAATAATCTCTTTTACTTCTGCTTCTTCTTCTGCTTTTCTAGAGAATACAGAAAGTGCACTCTTCAATTTATCTTTAAGCTTGCCGAACATATTTAATCTTCAGAATCTCCTTTCAACTCGTTGTACAGGTTTATCATTTCTTGATTTAATTCCGCAAAAACAGCTTGTGTTTCTATTAACTGCTTAGACAACTCTTCTTTCTGTTGTTCTAACAGTTTGCCCACTTCTTCGGGGTTTTTTTCTACCGTAACTCCGGAACCCACATTGACCACCAGTTTTTGATTATCTTGAATTATCCCTTTAATGAAAATGCCGTTAGCTAAGGGAGCGAGAAAATCATTTCCTACTTTAGTCTTGCTGATCTCTTGTACGGCGGTGAGAGAAATGTCTAGCTCTGCGTTCTGTTCTTGCAACATCTCTAAGTGTTTATTTACCTCTTCAATCTGCTGCTGCATCAACTGGAACTGAGCATATTTCTGTTGTAATTCTTCTTGGTTAGCCATATTGGTGCTATTCCGAACGGTTTTTATAAGGTTTTTGGAGAGAAGTTAATATATTCTTAATATTGGAAAAGGTTATATATCCTTAAGGGGGGAGGGAGAGTTTATGGCTTATTTTCATCATAAAGCGGGTTATTCTTTAGGAGAAGGATTATTAACTCCCGGCGATAGAGTGGTGGTGGGAACCAGAGATCCTGGTGCTAAAGAAGATCGTCGTGTGGCTAAACATCTTGGTTTATCTTCACAACACCCAACCGTTATCTCCGACCACCGATTATGGTCTGATGATGAATATCTTCCCGTATTTAATACTAAAAGAAGTCTTACCGATAGAACTCTTTCTAGATTTTTATCCAGTTATCAGGGTGAAGATGGTCAAGAACGTTACGGTTATGGACTAAAAGGAAAAACAGTTTATATTGTTCATACTTTTAGTACTCAATATACTCCACAAGACTTAGTAAAAAGAGTTGAGTTTATTGCTGAAACTGCTAAAGAACAGGGTGCAGAAGCAGTAGTCTTGCTTGCTTATTCTTTAAATTATAGTGCTCAAGAAAGAGGAGTCCATAAACCTCATCCGCGGATGACTACTCCTGCAGCATTAAAGAAATTTGATGGGCAGGGAATTACTGCTCGAATGCAACTTAAACATTATCTAGTAGCGGGCGTGGATGCAGTTATCACCGCCCATAACCATTGTCCTGACGATATCGCCGATCTTTGTAATGATGTTAATGAAGAATTTTCTCCATTAAATCGTATTGCTACCGAAAATCAATGGAATATGCGTTACAAGTTAAAGTTTTACAATGTTAATCTTGCTCCGATGTTTGGACTACTTGTCTCCGACTTCGGAGAGAGTCATTTGGGGTTAGACCTTTCTGATAAAGGAAGAAACATCCTTTTCTTAGGGCCGGATAAAGGGGTTGAAGAATATATCCGATCTTTGCGTGATCATTCCGGGTTGACCAATTCTGCTTTAGCTATTATGGACAAAAAGCGTGCTGCTGATGGAAGGAGTATAGACTTATTACAGTTGTATAAACATGAAGGGATTGATCTGGCTAGAGGAATAGAAGGAATGGATATTGTTGTTGCCGACGATGCTATTCGTTCTGGTGAAACTATGCGAAATAATCTACAAGTTTTACGTGGAATACAATTAGAAGGATTAGTAAGAGATCCAATTGTCAAGGGATCGCCTCGTAAAGTTGTAGCTATGGCCACTAGGACTAATTTTGCGGGTAACTCTCGATTGATCTTAGAGTCAGGAGTAATTGATGATTTAGTTATCACTAATGCTGACCCTAGAGGTCTAAGAAATCTTAATGAGCTTGACCGTAAAACTATCGGCGTGTGGATCAACTTTGTTATGGGTGAAGCGGGGATGGCTTTAGAACGAGGAGAAGATCCAAACCATGTCTTAACTACTTCTTATATTAGAGATCATCAATTAATGCATATAGAAGTACCCCACGGCCATTATCGATTTACAGATAGAGAACCGGAAAGGGGAATATTTTAAATTAAGATTTTATCCAATAATCTTAAAAATGCTCTTTTAATTCTATTTAAAATATGCTTACCTCTACTCAGAAATCTAAAGCCATTAACCAGCAATATCGTTTAATTGGTAGACATTCTGCAGTAAAAATATGTCATTGGACTAAAGAATGTCTACGTAGCGGGAGAGTATGTTATAAACAAGAATTCTATGGTATCCATACCGGAAACTGTCTAGAGATGACTCCAGTGATTACTTGTAATCATCGCTGTTTACATTGTTGGAGAGATACTACTTTATTTGCTCCGAAATGGGAAGGAGAAGTAGATGATCCTAAAGAAATCATAAAAGGATGTATAGAAGGAAGAAAAAAGTTGATGATCGGGTTTGGGGGAAGAGAAAACGTTAAATCTAAGAAATTAGAGTTTGCTCAATACTTGATTCCAGATCATGCAGCTATTTCTCTTACCGGAGAACCTTGCATGTATCCCCGATTGCCAGAACTGATTGACGCTTTCTTTGATGAGTTTAAATTCAGGACAGTATTCTTAGTGACTAATGGCACTGTCCCAAAGATGTTAAAGAGAATTGAAACGGAGGGAAAACATTTCCCTACTAATATTTATCTGTCTTTGCAAGCGTATGATCTTGCTTCTCATAAACATCTTAACAATCCGGTAATTTCTGGAACGTGGGAGTTGATGCAAGAAAGTATGAAATACTTATCTACGGTTAAAGATAAAACTCGAACTATCTTACGTATCACTGCTATTAAAAGCAAGAATCTTGATAAGGCTAAAGAGTTTTTACCTTTTATTAAACTGATGAAGCCTCATTTTATCGAGATTAAAGGATACAATTATTTAGGGATGTCTACTCGCAGATTGAAGAAAGAAGATATGCCTTATTGGGATGAATTGCAGCAGTTTGCAGAAGAGATCGCTAGGTTTTCTGGGTATAAAGTGGGAATGAAGCACGAGCCTAGTGATATTGTGCAGTTGTGTGAGAAATGATAATTAGCTCTATCACTTAATTATTTCTTCTAAATTTAATCTGTTCCCTTTTGCAAGAAGAGTTAATTCTTGAAATGTTTGTTCTACCTTCTCTGGATCAAATCCGATGATTTGAGCATACCAAAAGCGGACTTTAGAGATGCTTTCTTGAGAACAAGAACTAATCGCAGTATTGTGTGGTGTTAAGAAAGTGTATCTCCTTTTAATCTCATCTAATATGTCTGGCAGGCCATTTATTGGAGCATATTTATTATTAGACAGCTGGATTATCCAACTGAAAATCTTGTGTTGATATGTCTCTTGCCAATCTCTTCCACGATAAGTCATATTTATCTTATACAGCTTAGTGATTATTTCTTTCATTGTTTTATCTCCTTCTCTCTTAAATCAAGAATTATTTCTTCACTATTTGAGCTATCCGGACCGAGAAGAAAACTTGTTTTAATTATGGGTTGTTCTTTTGGAGTGTATTTTATTATCCATAATCCCCAACGAGGATACCATTTGTCTTCAGTTATCCCTTCAATCATCATTTTCTCTACCAGTAGACAAGCCGTCGCCAAATCTTTCTTCACTCTAGACTTCAACACCACATGCAGAAATTTATGGTAAGAATCATAGTTTATCAGATGAACCAATGTTCCACTCCGATTTGTTACTTGATATAATATAGAATCATCGTCACGAGTTATCAATTCTAAATAATTGCAATAATGGCTCGAAGTAAACTTAAAAGTGATATCTTGATTAAATCTACGAGTATTATTCTCTCCTAACTCTCCTCGTATCCCAATGAGATATCCAGCTTTATAGTTTGGCACGTTGTCTTGGTCATAAGGAAAGACTATCTCTTCCAAACCTGGTTTTAAGAGGGGTTTTGTCATTTTAAAATGTCCTCTCATCTAACCCATACCTGAAAATAACCAGATGTTTCTGGTCCCAATTTTGCGAATAAGCTTTTTCTTTGTCTAAAGTCTCTTCATAAATCCCGTTAAAGGTTTCAGGAAATTTTTCGATTAATACTTGAGATAAACTCTTTCCTCCCATTTTTCTTATCTCTTCATTTACTCTTCTGTAAAATCTTTGATCCTCTTCTTCAGCCAGATACCAACTTCCAATTGGATAAGGTTCTTCTACTACTGGAAATTCCCAATAGGCTTTCATGACTCTAGAAACTCTGACCACAAAATTTTCATAAGGATCAGCTTCTTTTTTGAACCATTCTGGCAAAGTGTCTAGATATCCTTCAAAACTTGTTTCTAAAGCCGTAGCCTTGACAAAGCTTCCTAAAGAAGCGTAGGTGTGTATGGTTAAGGGAATTAGACCTGCTGATTCTGCAAGACTTAGATTATATTTCAGTCTTTTTACTTTTTCGGGGATGCTTTCTTTAATTTTAATCACTGTTCTGTAGATATTTAACTATATATTAATACTTTGATTAATAATATTAACTAATAGTAAAATTTAAATATAAAATCATCATTATGTTAAGATATGGTTAAGATTGACCTCTATAATAAAAAGATTCTTTACGAACTAGACAGTAATGCCAGACAATCAGCTCAACAGATTGCTAAGAAGGTTAAACTATCAAAAGTAGCAGTGATTAATCGAATCAATAAACTCTTGAAAGAGGGAGTTATTAAGAACTTTATCACTTTAATCAATTACAGAAAACTGGGTTTTACCAATTATCATGTTTATTATTCTCTTCAGAATCTTTCGCCACAGAAAGAGCAAGAGTTTATTGAATTCCTCAAACATGAGCGGGAAGTACGATATCTCCTTCAGATCGATTCGACTTGGGATTTAATGTTAGCTTTATACACTCAAAGCAGCGAGAGAACCGACCAGATTCTTAATAAAATCAGCAACCAGTTTGGAGATTACATCAAAGAAATTAAAGTATTTACTATTGTCACTACTTTTTATCCAGGGAGAAACTATTTGATTGAAAAGAAGCCAGTTCCTTTTACTTCTTCTTTGGTTAGAGAAATGTCTCTTAGAGAAGAAATAGATGAAATTGACAAAAAAATTTTAGGAGGCATCTCCACCGAAGCTAGGATGTCTTTGATTGATCTAGAAAAAAAGATAAGAATCAAAGCGGATGTCATTAGATATCACTTGAAGAATCTAGTCAAAAGAGGAATTATCCAAAAGTTTACCCTAAACTTAGGACACCAAGAATATGGAAATTCCTTTTATAAAGTCTTATTAAAGATAAATCCTTCTTTGAAGGAAGAAGTTCTGATGTCAGAGTTGTCGCAAAATGAATATGCTCATAGAATTCATCATTTTATGGGAGAAAAAACCATTGAAACAGATTTTGAAGTTCCAGAATATAAAGAGATCCGAGAAATTTTGAAACGGATAAAGGAAAAGTATGGTGATAAGATAATTGAGATAGAAATATTACCCATCTATGCTATCCAGAAGATTGAATATAATCCTTTCTAATTTCTTGTTAACCAATAAATTTACTGGTAAATATAATCATGATGGTCAAAGTCTAGAAAAATAATCTTATTTTCTTCTTTGATTAACTTAAACACTAACACAAAATTTCCGACATGCACTCTTTTTCTGTCTTTTAAATCATATCGCAAATTTTTGTAATGATTAACATCTTCACAATTTATAACTTCTTCAATCTTCTTAAGAACTTGCTCAAAAACGATCCTATCTTTTTTGGCGAGCTTTTGAAGTATTTTTTGCAGGGAAGGGATAATTTCATAATTATACATTTATTATCCCTCAATAATCTTTCGTAGTTCAGCCATATCCTTGAAAGGAGTTCCTTTCTCTTTTTCTAGTTTTTGGAGCTTGGTGACGTACTCAGGTCTTAATTCTGGTTCCAATAATTCTTGTTCGTATTTCTTAATGACGATAGTTATCGCTTCAGATTTATTTTTTAATCCGTATTTACCTTTAACGATGTTCAACACTCTGTCTTCATTTTCTCCAATTGTTACAATAGCTTGTACCATTTTAAATCATTAATAATATTTTATAATATTTTATAATGTTTTATTATATAAACCTTCCG
>Ga0172375_10013086_pt1 | contig 10327 bp, 16 predicted proteins | sample LakKiv1m_FD_114537 | JGI IMG/M metagenome (GOLD analysis project Ga0172375, IMG submission 114537) | Freshwater microbial communities from Kabuno Bay, South-Kivu, Congo - kab_092012_11.1m | ecosystem: Environmental > Aquatic > Freshwater > Lake | place: Democratic Republic of the Congo...
AAGTTTCTCTTAAGATACTCACACTGGTTTTTCCCTTTGGGGCCAACTGAAGATGAATTAAAAAGACAACACACATACACCTGGGCTCAGATTGAAAACCAACAAAATCAAAGACTTAGTGTGATTATAAAAGGTCCACAAGCATATATTTTTACAGTAAAGACGATTGGTAATATAGTAAGTCTACTAGCTAAAGGTAAAGCCAACGCGGGATTTACGCCACCTTCGTTTTATGGACGCAATCTAATAGAAGGTATTGAGGGTACTCAGATCACCATTGTGAATGAGTAAAATGAATGATAGGCTTTCGAATATAAAATAGTTGATTAACATGGACAACAAATTAATGGAAAAATTACTTAAATCAGATATTATTCAAGCATCTAAAATATTTGCACCTATTAAGTGTGATTATGGCTATTGGTTTATTTCAAATAATGCCTGACAGAATGATTACTCATTGGGGAATAGATGGACAACCAAATGGATGGATGAGTAAGTTTTGGGGATTGGCTATGTTTCCTTTAATAAATATTTTTATGCTTGGAGTTTATTTCTTTGTGCCGAAATTTGAGCCCAAAAAAGATAATTTGGCTCATTTTCGTAATGACTATGATGAGTTGATATTGTGGATTTTTGGAGTGTTAAATTATATTTTTGTTTTGAGCTATTTGTATAATTTGGGTTTTGTATTTGACATGGGGAAGATGATAATGCCTGGTTTGGGAGTGCTTTATATTGCAATCGGAAGAATACTGCCAAAAGCCAAACAAAATTACATGGTGGGGATAAGAACTCCTTGGACTTTGTCAAATGAAGCAGTGTGGAACAAGACACACAGATTGGGAGGAAAATTGTTTATTGTATCAGGCGTAGTTAGTTTGTTGGCTGTGTGGTTACCCAATAAATGGGGTTTTGTAATGTCGGTTGGATCGATTATTTTGGCTTCTTTAATTGTAATGATATATTCTTGGAAAGAGTACGAAAGAAACAAATAAATAGGGTACAATTGAGGCAGATTGATACCAATAAAACCCAAAGATGGAAGATCAAGTTGACGAGATAAAGCGAAAGACAGACATTGTTGGAGTAGTGGGAGCATATGTGGCTTTGAAAAAATCAGGTCGTCATCATAAGGGACTTTGTCCGTTTCATTCCGAAAAAACACCATCGTTTATTGTGAATGAAGAGATGGGATTGTATAAATGTTTTGGTTGTGGAGCAGGAGGAGACGTTATTAAATTTTTAATGGAGATTGAGGGAATAGAGTTTCGTGAGGCATTGGAAAGGTTAGCGGATAGAGTAGGAATAAAGTTAATCAATAGAAGAAGGGATGATAACGACGAGCGATCTAAAATGTTGGAGGTAATGGATTTGGCGGCAAGATATTATCACTGGATATTGATGGAGGGAAATAGTGGAGTAAAAGCGAGAGAATATTTAAAGAGTAGAAAGATAAACGAAAAGATAATGGAGACTTTTAATTTGGGATATGCAATACAAAGTTGGGATGGATTGGTAAATTATTTAATCAAGAAAAAAGGATATAAAGAAGATTTGTTGGAGAAAGTTGGTCTTGTAAGTCGCAGTGCAAAAGGAGGAATTTTTGATAAATTTAGAGGAAGAATAATGTTTCCTTTACAAGATTCTGGAGGCAAGGTGGTGGGTTTTACGGGAAGAATATTACCAGAGTTGGCTAAAGATGATGAGCCAAAATATATGAATTCACCGGAAACAATTTTGTATCACAAGGGAAGGATGCTGTATGGTTTTTTTCAAGCAAAAAAAGCTATTAGAGAAAAAAAGAGAGTCGTTTTGGTGGAAGGACAGATGGATTGTATTAGTTCATATGCTGCCGGAATTTCAGAAACAGTAGCGGTTGGAGGGACAGCATTAACAGAAGATCAAGTGGAAATGCTGGCTCGGTTGGCAGAAAAAATTTATTTATCTATGGACGCAGATGAGGCAGGAAACGTGGCAATAAAAAGGTCTGTAGATCTTGCAGAAAAAAGAGGATTGGGTATTAAAGTTGTACAGCTGGAAGGAGGAAAAGATCCGGATGAAATTGCCCGAAAGTCGGCAGACAAATGGAAAGAATTAATCGAAAATTCGGTGGATGTTTTTGAATATGTAATGAATAATTCTTTTAAAAAATATGATGTTGGAAAAGTTGAAGGAATTAAAAAAATTACAGAAGAGGTGGTGCCATTTTTAGCAAAAATTGAAAATGGAGTGGTTCGTGAGGTGTGGGCAAAAAGATTGGCAGAGAGATTGGGGGTGGCGACAAAAGGTGTGTTGGGTGAAATTGATAAAAAGATAATTGGAGGAAAGGAAAACGTAAAGGTGGATAATGGTGAAGAAAACGAGGTTGAAAAAAATAGAACAGTCAAATTGGCGCGACGATTAATTGGGCTTTTGATTAGACGACGAGAAATAGTGGAAGTTGTAGCTCCCTGGTTTGCAGGAGTGACAATTCCTGGCGGGGAGGGGAAATTAATTACCTGGCTATTGGAAAATAGAGAAAATCAGTTTGTTGAAGAATTGGTGGAAAAAATTCCTGATGAATTAAAAGAAGTAGCGGGAGAGGCCTACATGTCTGACGATTCGGATGAAATACCCGGAAAAAATGAGGTTGAAGAAGCGGCAGTTCAACTATTGAGAGAAATAATTAGAGACAGAAAAAAAGAGTTAATGATAGAAATGAATACAGCCAAACAAGAAAAAAAGGAAGAGAAGGTGGATGAGATTTTTGCAAAATTGGATGAACTAAACAAAAAAGAGAGTAGGGTGTTGGCATTTTTGGGTTGATTTTACGCTCTTTTGTGGTAAGCTAATGGAGACTATTATGGCCGAAAATAAAGGGACTCTTTCCATTCAACAAAAAATCAAGGCAATTCTGGAGTTAGGACAAGAACAAGGCTTTGTAACCCAAGATGATATTTTGGAGTATTTTCCGTTGGCTGAAGATCAAATTAATGATCTAGATTATCTTTATGAACTGCTTTTTAAAGAGGATATTGATGTTTTTGAGAGTGTTTTGTCCGGTCAGGATGCAGAAATAATTGAAGCAACGAGTGATTTGGAAAAAGAACTGGAATCTTTGTCAAAATTAGAGGAGACGGAAGTAAATGATCCTGAGCGCATGTATTTGAAAGAAATTGGAAGAATTCCTTTGTTAAAACGAGAACAAGAAATTTCATTGGCGCAGAAAGTGGAGCGTGGGGACAGACATGCCAAAGATATGCTGACAAAAAGTAACTTGCGTTTGGTTGTTTCTATCGCCAAGAAATATATGGGTAGGGGAATGAGTTTTTTGGATTTGATTCAGGAAGGAAATAAAGGATTGATTCGTGCTGTTGAAAAATATGATTGGACAAAAGGTTTTAAGTTTTCTACTTATGCCACTTGGTGGATTCGTCAGGCAATAACTCGGGCTATAGCAGATCAAGCAAGAACGATTCGTATTCCGGTACATATGGTTGAGACGATAAACAAACTGATTAGAACACAGAGAAAATTAATGCAAGATTTGGGAAGAGATCCGACCGATGAAGAGGTGGCGGGAGAGCTGGAAACAACACCGGAAAAAGTTCGTGAAATATTAAAAATTGCCCAAAAAACAACTTCACTGGAAACTCCGATTGGGGATGATGAAGACTCAATGCTTGGAGATTTTATCCCCGACGAAAGACAGGCAACTCCTTATGAATCAACAAGCAAACAACTCATGCATGAGAACTTGGAAGAAGCTCTTGGAAGCTTGACTGAGCGAGAAAGTAAGGTACTACGAATGAGATTTGGTTTGGACGGAAGCAAACCGTTGACTTTGGAAGAGGTTGGTAAGGTTTTTGGAGTAACTCGTGAGCGTATCCGCCAGATTGAAAGTAAGGCTTTAAGAAAATTGCGACATCCTAGCAGACGAAGAAAGTTGCAAGATTATTTGGATTGAAATTTGATTTCTGTTGATGGTTTCCCCGGTACCTTGTGGTGTTTTGAACATCTGGCTTGATAGTCTTGTTCGGCACCAATTAGAATTAGGGGATCGTGGAAATTTGCCGGTTTACCATTAACGATTCTTTGTGTTTTGGTGGCGTTGGCTCCACAAATTTCACCATTAATTACTTCAGTGCAAATTGCAGTTGGTTTTTCAATTTCATCACAGAGAGCCAAAAGTTGAGGCATTGATCCAAAAGGTTCTCCTTTGAAATCTAAAGAAAGACCGGCAAAAATGACATGAATATCAGCTTCAAGCAAGGCTTGAACAACATCTACAATTTCAGGTCCAAAAAATTGTATTTCATCAAAGGCGACAATATCAGTATTGGGCTTTAAAAAATTGACGATATCGGTTGCATTTTTTAGAACAAAAGCATCATGCTCGGCTCCGGAATGAGATTTGATTTTTTCTTTAATTCCCCATCTGTCATCGGTAGCTGGTTTAAAAATGAGAACGTTTTTCCCTGCTATTTCGGCACGGACAGCTTCTTTGATAAGAGTTTCTGTTTTTCCGGCAAACATGGAACCGGAGATACCTTTTAGTGTTTCTGTCATTGGTTCATTATTTTACGTGTTTGTATATTTGACAAGAGGCAGTATTTGATAAAAGATATAGTATGCTAATGCAACTAATTGTTAATGCTCTTGGTTTTTTTGTTATTGCAAAGATTGTACCGGGGATAAAGATAGAGGATTGGGGTACTTTGGGTGTGGTTGCAATTGTTTGGGGTGTTTTGTCGGTTATTTTGAAGCCAATATTGATTGTATTAACCTTACCTGTTAATTTTATGACCTTAGGTTTGTTTACCTTTGTGATTAATGCGGGATTAATACTGTTGATGGGACAAATCGTGCCTGGATTTGGAGTGAAAGGCTTTAGCACAGCCTTGCTTGGTGCTATTGTATTGGCACTGCTGAATATCGTATTGGGAAGATTGAAGTAGTGATGCGGATTGCTTTATCATTATAGGATTGATATAATCTGGGTTCAAACCTAAATAGGTGAAGGAGGTGTACCTTGAGAGAATTAAGACGATTGTTGGATATGTTTGCCGGGAATGAAGTTTGGGTAAATATGGATAAAGCTCAATGCCGCTTTGTTCTTTGTAGCCTGGTAGAAGATGGTGAAGAAAACGTACGAATAATTGACAGCAAGTCGGGAGATTTTTTGATTACCGATAAATGGAATGAAATGGCTGATTTTATTCGTGAAAAATGGTGTGCTGGAGATTATTTACTCAAAGATAACCATCTTTATACCTTGGTATTAACGAAGGTAGCAGTGGCTTATTTATTTCCTGACCCGGAAATGCAAATTCCTTCAAAAGAAAGAGCTCAAGCCATAATTTATTTGGCAGAAGAAGAGCCTTTGCTAAAAAAAGTTTTAAGGCACGTGTTTTAGTCATGTCGTTGGGCACCGAAAGGTGCCCTTTTTGTTGGTTTTAGCTTTACTATATTAGGCTCATTTGATAAAATAATAGTGTTCGTTAATATTCCCCTGTAGCTCAGTTGGTATGAGCGCCTCCCTGTAATACATAAACTTGCAGCGTCCTGCAGCAATGTGGGATGGAAAATCGGGTTAATTGTCGGGAAGCCTGTTGATCGTAAGGTCATGGTAATCCGCAGCCAAGCCTGTCGCCTTAGGTGACTTGAAGGTTCAGAGACTATACACCTGACCTCCTTTTAGGAGGATGAGATAGTCCAAGCCTCTTCGAAAGTTGAGGGCACTTGTAAGGAGGATGTCGCAGGTTCGAGCCCTGCCGGGGGAGCCAAGTCCTATAACCTGACATTTGAGGGTAATTGTGATATACTTGTGCCCGTGTAAGTAATTCATTGTTTGAGGCTAACCAGCTTCAGAATCCCAAACCTAAGTTCTTTAATGTATTTAGAAAGGAGTAAATGATGGTTACAGCTCTTAACGCGGATCGTGTTGGCAAGATTTTTCTCGACTGTCTGTTTAAAGACGGTGAGGATACCAGTAGCCATGTCAAGGCTGAAGGTATTACGAATACTGTTGGATTCAACCCCGATCGTCTCAATAGCCACAAAGCGGAGATTGAGGCAATGTTGGATGAACTGCCAAACGAATTCAAAAAGTCGGGCGGTGGCGGAATGTCCTTCCTGGATGCCTGCATTGATAAGCACGGCAACCAATGGACCGGTTTTCATCAAACGATGGAGCAACTGCTTCAACTTGGCATCGCCATCGGCAAAGTTGAATGTTTACTTCCTAGCGAGATGTGGGGAATATTGCCAGGAGGGATGCCCTATTACGTTGTAAATTAACGACAACACCCATTTTTGTTACGTAATCCCGCTTTCTAGAGGCGGGATTTTTGTTGGCAAAATAGGCAGGCATTATCACCCATGGTTTGAGTAAGGAGATGGAGAGGAGCTGCCAGTTTGAGTTATAATTTTCTTATGGAAACATACAAGTTTTGTCAAAGTTGTGGTTTTCCACTTGAGAAAGATAAAAATGGTGGAGGAAGCGAGAAAGACGGTTCACAAAGTAATAAGTATTGCTCAATGTGCTATCAAAAAGGTGAGTTCCTGTCTCCAAAAGAGATTGACACACCACAAAAAATGCAGAAGTTTTGTATTAGAGAAATGAAAAATTCGGAATTAATGGAATCTTTGCATTGTTGGCTACCCGTACTATTCCAACGCTTGAAAGATGGAAAAGAAGATGAAAAAAATTGCTTTCAAATAACCAAATTATAAATTTAATAATAAATAGTGACACCAAAAAACAGCTTAGGTTTTATTTCAATTACAGCAATCCTCGTAGTTTTTTTGGTTCTTTTTGGGGTAGCCGGATTGGTAAGGACTTTTGGATCCTCCTTTTTTGACAAACTAAATTTTTTTCAAAATACGGAACAAAAATGTTGTCTGGAATGCAATCGGTTGGCTAATCCGGAAATGAAAGCGAACGAAATACCAGCAAAAAAGGTAATTGCCAAAGCCAAGTCCTGTGCCGATTACGCGGAATTAGATAAAACCTGCCAGGATTATTTCAAACAAAATAATAATAGAGATTACCAGTGCGCCAACAATTCCCCTGAAGAACTTAAAGTAATTATTACTCCGACGATTAATCCTCGAAAACCAGATACCGGTGGTTCGTTAACAAAATTGGACGGTTTGAAAAAGAAATATATAAATACCGTATGGAGCGGAACGATTGAGGGAAGTAATGAAAGTAGTGTTGAACCTGCCGGATGGTATGGAACAGCCAACTACACTTTGGAGATAAAGGAACTGAGAATTGATTTTGATGATCCGGAGATAGCTAATTTTTCCATGGAAAAATTAAGATTACCGGTAGTGGGGAAAATTACATATAAAATGGCTCCATACAGGTGTGTTGTTTGCTGTAATTCTGTTAGTGAACCATTCAAACCTTCGGTTTTGGATCTTAAGCTAGTCGGCCAAATTTCTTTTGATGAGAATGAATTGGATATCGGTTTTGATAATAAAAGTGGTGAGATCGGCATGCTTGATACCGAGTGTAAGGATGTGACGTGTGATGAAAACGCAACGATACCGCAACAGTTGGATTTAAATGATCTGGTTGATTCTTCTTTTAAAATAAAAATGGACGGAGATAAAATAAATATCATCGGTTGTCAGGTGCCATTTATCCAAAAGGTGTCAAAGTGTAGCGCCAGTGGAAGTTTAAATATTAAATAAATATGAACAATAAACCAAAGGATAATTCTTCAAAACCAGCAACGATTTGTACAATTGTAACCGCAATTGCGATTTTGGGTGCAATATTTGGACTTTTTAATAATGAAGCTTTATGGATGTTGTTTGGTTTGCTTCCTGCAGTAATTTACGAAACAATTAGGACTGAGGAAGGAGCATCAACCAAATTTAGCTCTATCTTATTGCTAATAATCATTATTTTAGAAATTTGTTTAGTTCTTTTTAATATTAATTTTGATTTGGCTAATTTTTTGGGAACAGATGAAAAATATATTGCCGGATATACACTGCCTTTAGGTGATATCAAGGTCTTTGGACCTTTGCTGACGGCTATTTTGTCAACGATATTAATTTTTCGTACTTATGGTCCTTATACAAAGTGGCTTTCAATAGTAATAGCAATAGGGTCTTTGGTAACAATATATTTGGTTAACCCTTTCTTTTTTCAGCAAGCTCTTAAATTAATTGTAAATGGGTTATTTGATCGGCTCGGTAGTACACTATATTAAATTTGAGTATCAATGTTGTTTTGATAACAAGTGGTATCATGAGGTATGAACAAGAAAGATGAAAGTGTAAACAAAGAAGAAAAGAACCTCTCAGAATTTCAGAAAATTCGTGGTAGCCACAAAGCCCGTTTGTGGATTATTGGAATACTTATGGCTATTGTAGTTGTTCTTTTTATCTTTTTTGAAAAGATGCGTATAGCACTTATTATTGCGTTTGTTGCATTATTGGCCGCTTTGGGTTTGGAGGTATCAAAGAATGATTGGGATTTAGGAAAGTTGTGGCAGACAAAATCTTTTGAACAATCAAAAGTATCCCGTGATAAAGAGGGAAACGTGTTGTTTGATAAGTTTGGTGAGATTACTACCGATTCAACAAAAGGGAAGAGTTTGGATCAATATAATTGTTCTGATTTTGCAACACAACCCGAAGCCCAAAGATTTTTTCTTAAGGTTGGTGGCGTTGGAAATGACGTAAATAGACTTGATGGAAATAAAGATGGTGAAGCTTGTGAAAGTTTGCCAAAAGGTAAATAAATCCTTCAACCGGCTTGGTTGACTTATATTTCTTGCAGTGATATTTTGTTTGTATGACAGAAAAAGAACAGTATATTCAAGATTCATTTTTAACTCCCGAAATTATGGGCGAGAAAGTACCTTTTCAGTGGGGTGACGAAAAAGATGACTTTGAAAAAGGAAATGATGGAGCAGAAGAAGACGTTAAGACATATACCAGTGTTGCAGAACTCTTGGAAGACGAAGAGGTAGCTGAAATAAAAAGAATGGAACAGTATATTCAGGAGCGTTTTAAGTGATAGTTTTATTGAAACGAGTATAATTTGGTTATGAGTAAAAACCCTATTTTAAACGGTTTGGTGGCTTTACTTTATATTATTGTTTTGGTTTTGGGAATGTTTTTTGGAACAAAAAATATAAAAGGCCCCGATCCTTTTTTGGCGCCAATTGCCATGATTTCGGTGTTTACTCTCTCGGCGGCGGCAATGGGATATTTATATTGTTATCAACCAATTCAGTTATATTTTGAAGGTAAAAAGAAACAAGGAACGAAGCTGTTTTTACAGACAGTTGGAGTATTTGGGGGATTTACCATTTTAATATTGATCTTGTTGTTTTTGAGAGTCCTCTGAGAAAGAGATCTGCCGGTTGTGCATTTATTTATAGGTTGTGATAATATCTAGCCAAGATTGAGCACATTAATTAAGGAGGTGAATTGAACGCGATTGCAGAGTTTTCAATAATACCAATTGGAGTTGGAGTGTCAATTTCAAAATATGTGGCCATTTGCGAAGAGGTGTTGCGAGAAAGAGCAATCAAACACGAGCTTCACGCAAACGGAACCAACATGGAGGGTGATTTTATGGAGTTGATGTATGCCATCAATGAATGTCATCAACGACTTCACCAAATTGGAGTAATCAGAATCTCAACGATAATTAAAATTGGTACAAGAATAGACAAGACACAAACAATGGAGCAAAAAGTAGATAGTGTCTTTCAAAAAATGGAAGAATAGAAGTAGTACCGGGGTTTTTACCCCGGTTTTTTTATATAAATATAAGAAGAACCCAACAGGTATTGACAGAAATTAGCACTCGTATTATATTAGTGCTAATTATTCTAATTAACTAAAGAAAGGGGGTGAGCCAAATGGCTTTTGATCTTATGCCAAGCAGATTATTATCTTTTCCTTCGTTGCGAATGCCTTCATTTTGGAATGATGAAGATGATTGGCTGAGTACTCCAGCAACACCAAGTGGCTTATCGGTTTCCGAGGATGAAAAGAAAGTATATATTGAGGCGGCTGTTCCGGGAATTGATCCAAAAGACGTTGAAATTACTTTTCAAGATGGATATTTATGGATTCGGGGAGAAACGAAAGAAGAAGAAAAAGATAAATCAAGAAAATATTATCGTGAATCAAACAGGTCGTTTTCATATAGAGTAGCTGTTCCGGGTGATATTGATGATAAAGTTGAGCCGGAAGCAACCAGCAAGAATGGAGTAATGTCAATTGTGTTTGCAAAGTCGCCAAAAACAACTCCAAAAAAAATTCAAATCAAAGCAAAGTAACGATTGGATTGTTAGACACAGTACTC
>Ga0172375_10013087_pt1 | contig 10326 bp, 6 predicted proteins | sample LakKiv1m_FD_114537 | JGI IMG/M metagenome (GOLD analysis project Ga0172375, IMG submission 114537) | Freshwater microbial communities from Kabuno Bay, South-Kivu, Congo - kab_092012_11.1m | ecosystem: Environmental > Aquatic > Freshwater > Lake | place: Democratic Republic of the Congo...
GAACTGTCAGGTAGGGCGGTATCTTTCGTCGCACCCTGCGAGACATCCTTAGAGGGTAAGCGACGAATGGCGCTGTCGGCGAAGGGTAGTCCTGCCCAGCAACCAGCCAAACAGAAAAACAGCCCCCCCCGCGAGAAACCAATAGATGTCGTTATTCCTGTCAAGGGCTAGATTGGCCTGCTGGAGTTCAGCGATGGTGGCTTTCATGGCCGAACTCTCTGTCTGCAGGGCGTCGTTTTGGCCCTTGAGTTGTTCTGCCGCTGTCGCTTCTGCTTCGAGTTGCTCGATTTTTTGACTCATGGCACTGATCTCCGCCTGGAGCTTTTTGACCTCTACAGCCTCCCGCGAAGGCACTTGTTCCCCTCCCTCCTTTCTGGTTGGGAGTTCATTGACCACACCCTGGCCCTTGCTGGCATAGTGTCCTCGGCCGGGCGCGCCTTTTTCGTCGTCTTTGGCGGAGAGGGTGGGTGCCTCAAGCCTTGGTGAGGGCTCATTGTCCCGGTTTTCGACCCAGCCTTCCGATCCATCCTCAGTACGTATGCGGATAAAATTATTGGCGGTCTCAAGTACCTCGAACGACTGATCTCCCGCCAAGGTCTTGACTATCTTGGCTTGGGTGCCGGGGCCTTCACGCAACGATCCGGCAACGGTGTTGACCAGGTGGCGTCCTGCCGTATGGCCAAGGTCAGGGAAGGAGGGCATGCCAATCATGGCGATGAGCGCCACGATCGCTATCTGCTTGAGAGTGGGCATGACAGTGAAACTCCTGAAAACAGATTGTTGGTCTATGAGGTGGGACGTGTTTTGAGACCACTCTTTTTTCATAAAAGTTGCCATCCGTCAAGCACTATCGGCGTCAGTGATGGTTGAGGTTATGAGGCACCGGCGTCTTTCAATAACTGGAGGAGGTCGTTGGCCGAGACCTTATCGGTGATCTCGGTACCCTTGAGCAGGTTTTCCGCCAGTTCCCTTTTTTCACGGTGCAGGGCGACAATTTTTTCTTCAATGGTGTCCTTGGTGATCAGGCGGTAGATGGTCACCGGCAACTTTTGGCCAATACGGTGGGCGCGATCGGAGGCCTGATCCTCGACCGCTGGATTCCACCAGGGATCCATATGGATGACGTAGTTGGCGGCGGTCAGGTTGAGGCCGAGTCCCCCGGCCTTTAAGCTGATCAAAAAGATGTCGCCCTGGCCGGCCTGAAAGGCATCGACTCGGATCTTCCGTTGGCGTGTCGGGGTGCTGCCGTCAAGGTATTGGTAGGGGATCTGTTGTGCGTCGAGAAAACGCCTGATCAGGCTGAGGTGATCGACAAATTGGCTGAAGACCAGGACCTTGTGGCGATTGGCCATGAGCTCATCGATAATCTCGGCGAAGAGTGTCATTTTGGAGCTCTTGATGGCCAGCTCAGGGGCGATCAGGGCCGGATTGCAACAGGCCCGGCGTAGGCGCATGATCTCGGCCAAGATCTGCAGTTGCTGGTTGCTGGAGGCCTGCTGTTGTTCAAGCTTCTGCAAGGCACCTCGGCGTAAGGACTCGTAGAAGGCTGTCTCCTCGGGGCTTAGGGAGACCTGAAGGTTAATTTCGGTGCGCGGGGGGAGATCGTCCAGCACTTGCGACTTCAGGCGGCGGAGGATGAAGGGGCTGACCAATTTCCGCAAGCGCCTTTGCGCGTCACGATCCCCATCACGTTCGATGGGACCGGCGAAGCGTTTGTTAAATTGACTGATGGTTCCCAGCAGCCCAGGGTTGATAAAGGTGAAGAGGTTCCACAGCTCGCCCAAGTTGTTCTCGAGCGGGGTGCCGGTGGTGATGAGCTTGAAACGGCTCTTTAAGGACATGGCGGCCCGTGAGCGTTTGGTTGACATATTCTTGATCGCCTGGGCCTCGTCGAGGATGACAACCTGCCATTGTTTTTCTTGTAAGAGTTCCTGCTCCTGTTGCATGAGCCCATAGGTGGTGACTAAGACATCAAAGCTGCCGAGTTGGCGGACAACCTTCTGCCGGTCGGCCCCGCCAAAGAACAGGAGTTTGAGCGTGGGCGCGAAGCGGCTGGCCTCGTCCATCCAGTTGAAGCATACCGAGGTCGGGGCGATGACCAGGATGGGCCCATGCGGGGCTTGATCGAGCATCAGGGCCAGGGCCTGGATGGTCTTGCCGAGGCCCATTTCGTCGGCCAGGCAGGCGCCAAAGCCGAGATAGGCAAGACGTGAGAGCCAGAGGAAGCCCTCGACCTGATAGGGCCGCAGCTCTGTTTGCAGAGTGGAAGGGACGGCGGGGCTATGGCTGATAGACTGCTTCACCCGCTCTTCGAGTTCCTGCCAGTTGCGATCCGTCTCAACGCCTTTGGCGCATTGCGCCAGTTCGAGGATCAGGGGGGCGGCCAGGGTGGAAAATTGTAAATGGTCTTTATCGGGCCAGAGGGAGCCGTTGACTTGGTCGAGCTGGAGGTACATCTCTTGGGAAAGGGCGATAAAGTGGCCATCGGCCATGGGGATGAAACGGCTGTGTCCCTTCTTGATGAGCTCCAGGAGCTGGCTCATGGACAGAACCGTGTCGTCGTCGATCTGCAGGTGGCCGTCAAGCTCAAACCAGTTACGACGTTGTTTGATTTTGAGGTAGAGCTGGGCCTGGTTGGCCGCTGAGTTCAGCCGGAGCAATTCGCCCTTGGGCCATTCGACGACGATGCCTTGGGGGAGGGTCTGCAACTCGTGGAGGAGTTGCAGACAATCTGGGACATCGTTGATCAGCCACTCCCAGTTGTCGATGGCATGGCTGAAGAGCGAGGGACAGGCCGCTACCGCTGCTTGGGCCAGTTGCAACTCCTCGAAGAGATCACGGCAGACCTGCAGTCCCTTGCCGTGGCTGTCGGCGATGATATTCCGGGAACCTTGGCCGGGGCGTAGGTACTGCCCCCCCTCTTTGAGGGGTTTGACCAGCATGGAGAGGTGAAAGCCGTTGTTGGCGGGGACCAGGTGGCAATAGATGGTACGATCGGCAGGGATCGTCTTCAGCTGGGAGTTCTGACTGTTGAGATCGGAATGAATGGTCAGGTGGCTAGCGATGCCGCCGATGGTCTGTAGGACTTCCTCTTTAGCCTCGACGGGGATATGGAGTCCGTATGGCCCAATTACCTTGGCGATTCGCCGGTGGGTTGGGGTGATTTGATAGACCGCCAGCCGGGAAGTCGATTCAAATTGACAGAGGACAAGGTTTTCCCCCTGGGGGAAGGGTAAGAAATGGATCTGAACGTTCTTGGCGTTGTCTTGGATATGGAGTTCCGGGGCCTTGCGGACGACATCGATCGGCATGGCTTGGTTGTCGTTTCTGAAGATTAAGGGGTGCTTGACGCTGGCGAGAATGGCCTGATCCAGATCAAAATAATAGTGCATGCCCTTGACTGGGTCTTTCTCGCTGCGCAAAGCCAGGCAGATGCGCTGATCGTGGTCGGAGAGGTAGGGCAGGTCCTGCTGGGCGAGTTTTTTTAGGGCAAGGCTACGACCACGATTCCAGAGGCCGGATTCGGTCAATTTCTGCTCTTTGGGGATGAGCCCGCAGACCTCGCCGTCCTTATCGGTCTCAAGGAGCCAGATCAACCGTTCCTTGGGGACGGTTTCTTGGCTGTTGTCTGGCTGATTGGCAATCTTTTGCAGCTCGTGAATGGCCTTTTGCCAGGGCTCTTCAAAGGTGAGTGCGCTGAGGAGGGGGACGGTGCCGCTTCCCTCACGGAAGGGGGTGATGACCTCCAGATAGTTGGGGTCGCGAGTGGTCAGATAGAGAAGCTCTGCCAATTCCCGTGCCAGCCAGTGGTAGTGATTGTTGATCGCACGGTGGAAATATTTGCTGAGGATCAGTTGGAGCCCCGGTTCTAGTCGACCTTCTACCCAGTAGTCCGCCAGGGCGAGAAAGAGGGCATCGAGGCAGGGCAGGTCTTGTCCCTGATAGGTCAGACCTATGGGCAGTGAGCCGGTGCCCGTTTCTTTGGCCGACAGGATCGAGGCCAGGACCTCGTAGGCGAAGTGATGGATCGTCTGCGCCTGCAGCCTTTTGATGCCGTTCAGGATCTCGTGCAGGCGGTTGTAGTCTGGCCTTTCGACCCTTAACAGACAGAGGAAACACAACAAGCCCTCAAAGCCGGTGAAGTAGGCGTGGTCGTTGTTGTTCAAGGATCGCAACTTGGAGAGATCCTCGGCAAAGGCCTGTAAGGCCAGTTCGTATTCCCCGTGGATGAAGTGGAGCCAGCCTTTGAAGCCGTAGGTGGCCAATCGCTCTTGGTGTTGTTCGATCAGGGCGCTGGCTACGGCGATATCCCCTTGCAGCAGGCGTCCTGAAATCAGCAGATAGAGGAAGGAGTCGTGGCGGTCAACGGGCGGATGGCCGTTCCTCAGGCCATACTCCAGGTAGTCGAGGTGCTCGGTGATGGGGGTGAGATGGCAGAGGTAGGCCTTGATGGTTTCGTGCAGGGCGAGAAATTGGATGTGGTCGGGGAGGGTGCTGAACCAATCGGTGGCAAAGGGGCGATTGGTGATGTTGACAATCGGGTGAGGGTCGTGGTTGAGCAGCTTGCCGTAGGTGATCAGGCCTTGATGGAAACCGTTGATGTCGCCGAGGTAGAGGGAGATCCGTAAATTTCTGACGGCCTTGGTATAGGTGATGGTGTCTGGGAAGAGGGGGCTTTTCAGCGCCGGGATTTCGGCCAGCACCGCCTCGCTCATCGGCTGAAAATGGCCATTGATCAGGGTGGCGCGGGTAATTGTCTCAACGATAGCGGGGTCGCATTCCAGCCGCATACTGAGCAGCCGATTCTTTTGCAGGTGCTCTAGGCAGGGTTGGATCTCGCGAGCGTAATTCTGACGATTGGTTTCGGAGCTGATGCCGCTGCGGTAGAGACAGCGGAGGAGGGTAGAGACATCGACCGCTTCGTAGATGATCGAGCAAAGCTCAAGGACGATCTGGGCAAAGGGTGGGGAAGCTTCGTACTGCTGAATCAGGGAGTGGATCTGCTGGATCGGCGGTGGCATGATATCCTAAATGTAAGCGATCACAGGGCGCCCCATCTGAGGTGTCAGCGGACTGCTGGCATACCCAAGTATAGCTCGCAGGCCGCTTCCTAGCATCTGGGGCGCCCTGCAATCGCTTACCAGTACTCGGGGAGCGCGTTGCAGTCGTGCCTACCCTGTGATCACTTACCCTAAAATTGGTCAGGGAGGGGGGGGGAACGACCGCGTGATTGTACCTGAAATCAACTCTACCTGAAAGACATATTTCGTTGCTAGTTGTGGGTTTGGCCAGAGGAGGGGGCCTCCTTGCCAAACTTCAGGAAGTTTTGGCGGAAGAGGGCGGCTAATTTCAGGGCTTGTTGATCGTAGTCGGCGGGCTCAGGCCAGGTTTGGCGAGGGTTGAGGATCTCGCTGGGCACACCTGGGCAGCGGAGGGGGACATGGAGCCCGAAGAAGCTCTCCTGCTCGGTTGGCACCTGAGCCAGGCTGCCGTCGAGGGCGGCATTGACCATGGCCCGGGTGTGGGGCAGTGAGATGCGGTGGCCGCTGCCGTAGGGGCCGCCACTCCAACCGGTGTTGATCAGCCAGACTTGCGCCTTATGCTGGGCAAGCTTTTGTCCGAGCAGTTCGGCATAGCGCTGCGGGTGTAGGGGCATGAACGGGGCGCCGTAACAGGCGGAAAAGGCAGGGGCAGGTTCGGTGACCCCGCGCTCGGTGCCGGCGACCTTGGCCGTGTAGCCCGAGAGGAAATGGTACATGGCCTGCTCTCTGGTGAGTTTGGAGATGGGTGGCAGGACGCCATAGGCATCGGCGGAGAGGAAGATGATGGTCGAGGGGTGACCACCCATGCCGGTCTGGCTGGCGTTAGGGATTGAAGAGATGTGATATGAGGCTCGGGTGTTTTCGGTGAAGGTGGCGTCGTCAAGATCGATGCGCCTGGTCTTGGCATCCAAGGCAACGTTTTCAAGCACGGTGCCAAAGCGTTGGGTGGTTGAAAAGATCTCCGGCTCGTCGCGGGGTGAAAGGTTGATCAACTTGGCGTAGCAACCGCCTTCGATGTTGAATATCCCCTCGTCACTCCAGCCGTGTTCGTCGTCGCCAATCAAGACGCGGCGGGCATCGGCGGAGAGTGTGGTTTTGCCGGTGCCGCTGAGCCCAAAGAAGAGGGCAGTCTTGTTGTCTTGGCCGATATTGGCGGAGCAGTGCATGGAGAGAATCCCCTTGTTGGGCAAGAGATAATTCATCACCGAAAAGATTGCTTTCTTGATCTCTCCGGCGTAGCTGGTCCCGCCGATGAGGATCATCTTCTTTTTGAAATTGATGATAATGAAGGTCTCGCTATGGGTGCCGTCTATCGATGGCGAGGCGTGAAAGCCTGGGGCGTCGATCACCGTGAATTCGGGGGTGTGCCGACGGAGCTCATCCCCTTGCGGCTGGATAAACATGTTGCGGGCAAAGAGGCTATGCCAGCCGTATTGGCTAATGATCCGTATCGGCAGGCGGTGTTGGTGGTCGGCCCCGGCGAAGCAGTCTTGGACAAAGAGGTCATTCACCTGTAGGTGGAGGGCCATACGCCGGTGCAGGCGATCAAAGCACTCCTCGCTCATGGGTGTGTTGATTGGCCCCCACCAGATCTTGTCGGTGATGGAGGGCTCTTGGACGATGTACTTGTCGTTGGCTGAACGTCCGGTGTGGTAGCCGGTACGAACCACGAGCGGCCCGAGGTGGGAGAGCCTGCCCTCGCGGCGGGTGAGGATCTTTTCGTAGAGGCGGGCGGTGGGGATATTCAGGAAGACGGAGTTGAGGTTGGTCAAGCCGTAGGTGCTTAAGTCGCAATCGCTGCTGATCTGAGGTGCTGGGTCGCGCATGGTTTGCCTCCTAAGGTGGGGGGATGAGGGCGATGAGGGTCAGAGGGTGACGATATAGCCCTTGCTGCCGGGTGGAGCCTTGTCTACCGGGTAGACCGTGAGATTCCGTTTGGCGGGGCCGGCCAAACGGTGGCCCTGCTGGTTGAACTGGCTGTGATGGCAGGGGCAGACAAGTTGACGGGCGGTCTCGTCATAGCTCAAGGTGCAGCCCAAGTGGGTACAACGCCGGGAGACGGCCCAGGCCTGATCGTGATCGACAAAGAGGATGAAGTCGCGCTCCAGGGCGAAGCCCCTGAGGCCAAGGTCGTGCTCGATCTTGACCCGCACCGGTTTCTTCGGCAGGTGAAAGCCAAGGAAGCGAAACAGGGGGTAGCCGATGGCCGCCATCACCAACCAGCCGAGGCCTCGGCGCAAGAGCAGGCGTCGGCTGGTGCTGGCCCCGTGGCTGGTCGGTGTCGAGCGGTGGGAACCATTTTTCCCTACGGAAGTCATGAGGTTTGCGATTGATGATTGGAAATTACGTGCGTTATCGATTACTGTTAGGTAAATGATTTGATCGGGGGATAGCTTGATCATCGAAGAGCATACCCGCTCGCGCCCCATTTGACCACAAGAAGATTGCCTCGCCGTTGAAACGCAACAAAGGGGAGAGGCTTACAGAGAATACAATCGAAGGAGATTACCATGAATCGACCATTAGGCATTACCGTCAGTCGTCATATCCTCGATAGTCAGCGGATGCACCCGGAGGCGACTGGGGAACTTTCTGGCCTGCTTGCCGAACTCATTGTGGCGGCGAAGACCATCTCGGCTGAGGTCAATATGGCGGGGCTTGCCGACATCATTGGCCTGTCCGGCAAGACCAATATCCAGGGCGAATCCGTCCAGAAGATGGATGAGTTTGCCAACAGCACCATCAAGAAACGGATGGCTCGCTGCGGCTATATCTGCGCCATGGCCTCCGAGGAGGAGGACGATATCATCCCTGCCGTCCAAGGCTATGAGGGCAAGTACACCCTGGCCTTTGACCCCCTCGATGGTTCGAGCAATATCGATGTCAACGTCTCCATCGGCACTATCTTCTCCATCCACCGCCGCCGCTCGTCGCTGACCATGGGCCAGGGCATTGTTGATGACCTCCTGCAGAAGGGCTCGGCCCAGGTGGCGGCGGGCTATATCATTTATGGGTCGAGCACCATGCTCGTCTTTTCTACCGGCGAGGGGGTGCATGGCTTCACCCTCGACCCCAGCGTCGGGGAGTTCTTCCTCTCCCATCCCAACATCAAGATGCCGGAGCGGGCCAAGTGCTTCAGCGTCAACGAGGGCAATACCGCCTATTGGGATGACAATATGCGGCGCTATATCGCCTACATTAAGGAGGATTGTCGCGAAGACAACCGGCCCCTGAGCGCTCGTTATATCGGCACCTTGGTGGCTGATTTCCATCGCAACCTGATCACCGGCGGCATCTTCCTCTACCCCAAGGACTCGAAAGACCCCAAGAAACCGAGCGGCAAACTCCGCCTCCTCTATGAGGCCTCGCCTTTCGCCTACCTGATCAAACAGGCGGGGGGGCGGGCGATTACCGGGGATGGCCGCAATATCTTGGATATTGAGCCGGAGTCCCTGCACCAGCGGGTGCCCTTGATCATTGGCAGCCAGTACGATGTGGATCTGGCGGAGGATTTTCTGCTCGGCCGCCGCTAGACCGAGCGGGATGGAAAAAGGCACTCCAGGGCCAAGAGTGACCAACGTTCAAAACGTTCGGCGCTCTCTTTGATCTGGCCTACCGTCCACCAACCTTGGGCATGGAGGTCTTCGCCGTGTGGACGGATGGTCACCTCCGCCTCGTGTGCCACTTGGCAGAGGTGGACGGCCCCGAGGTGGACTTGGCCCACCGGGTTGGCGTCGTCGTTGATCCAGCCGATAAAATCGGTGCTAAGCGTCGACGGGCAGATCAGTTCCTCCTCACGTTCGCGGTGTAAGGCAGCCTCGTACCCCTCATGGCTCAGGTGGTTACTCCTGGCGTCGTCGCGGTTGATATGGCCGCCGATGCCCACCGACAGCCGACCGGCCAGCCGCCCCTCTCCAACCCCGCCCCCTCGTTGATAGACAAAATACCGTCCTTGGCAGCAGAAAAGTTGATAGGGGATGAGTTGTTTGAGACGCGGCTCACCTTCCGCCTCGGGCCGGGGCAGGAAGACCTGGTTGAGCCGCAAGACTTGGCCCAGGGACGGACCTTGGAAACCGCCCTGGGGCAGAGGCGTGCCAAAAAGGGTCTCCAGATCGCTTCGTTTTAGGCAGAATACCTGCTCGACTGTCGTCATCTCATGGCTCCTTGCTTGGCTAGAGGTTGTCGAGTGCCTTACTCAACGGTGTCCAAAAAAACAACCAAATTGATGAGGAGTAAGCCTATGCAGAGCCTTTGGCGTTTTCTCCCCAACAAGGCCCTTCTCTGCCTGGGTGGCACTTTTCTGCTCTACTCCCTGCTTGGTTTTGTTCTCCTCCCAGCCGCGCTTGTGCGCATTGTGCCGATGGTGGCGCAGCATTCGTTGCACTGCCTGGCCCGTCTGGGCAGTGTGCGCCTCAACCCCTTTCTCCTGACCTGTGAAGTCAGCGATTTCAGTCTGTTTGGGCCTGATGGACAGCCCTTGGTGAGTTTCGCCAAGGGCTTTGTCGATTTTGCCCCCGGTGCCCTCGTCCATCGTACCGCCTGCCTGCGCGAATTGCGGCTCGATGGCGCCAGCCTGCACCTGGTGATCGAGGCGGATGGGCGGCTCAATTTCGCCACCCTGGCCCCGTCCTCCCCCCCCATGTCGCCTCCGTCTGCCGCAGACCCCAGCCTTCACCTCCTGCTTCAGCACCTCGTCGCCGATGGCACCATCTCGCTCACCGACAGACGGCAGCGTGAGGCCCCGACGCTTAGCCTTGGCGGCTTGGATCTCCAGCTTAACGACCTCTCTACCGTTCGCGGCGAGACGGGTGCCTATTACCTGGCAACGACGACGGCAGAGGGCGAAACCATCGAGGCCCAGGGGGAGATTGGGCTTGTCCCCCTGCGCTCGAGCGGGCGGTTTTCGGCTGGTAGCTGGCAGCTGGCCACCCCGTGGGCCTTTGTCCGCGATGCCCTCGCTCTGACCGCCCCGGCTGGCACCTTGGATGTGAGCGCCAACTATCACTTCGATGCCAGTCACCACCCGCTTCAGCTGGGGATCGAAGGGGGCAGGGCTGGTCTCAGTGGTCTGTCTGTCTCCTTGGCCCAGGCGGAGAGGCCCTTGTTTGAGCTGACGCGGTTGTCGCTCGTGGGGGTGAGTTGTGATCTCGCCAGCCACTCACTGAGCGTCAAGGAGGGTAGTGCCGAAGGTGGGCATCTGCGGATGGGCATTGATGAGGAAGGGAGGAGTTCGCTTGCGGCGATTATTGCCCCGGCGCAACCATCGCCTCCCGCCGAACAGGTC
>Ga0172375_10013088_pt1 | contig 10326 bp, 7 predicted proteins | sample LakKiv1m_FD_114537 | JGI IMG/M metagenome (GOLD analysis project Ga0172375, IMG submission 114537) | Freshwater microbial communities from Kabuno Bay, South-Kivu, Congo - kab_092012_11.1m | ecosystem: Environmental > Aquatic > Freshwater > Lake | place: Democratic Republic of the Congo...
TGCTTCAAGTGCTCCTTGTTTTTCAACCATATATTCTCTAAATGCGGCCATAATTGTAGATTGAACTCGAAATATTGCTTGAGTCCTCTCTCTGTGCAAATCCAAAAATCTGTAATCCAGCCTTTTCGGAAGCTCTGTCTTTGAAAAATCAGAAACATCAATCGGCAATTTTTCATCTGCTTCATTAAGCACTTCAATCTTTTCAACCCCTATTTCTTTTCCGCCAGGAGCCTGTTTTGAATCTTTTACAACTCCTTCAATATAAACAACACTCTCTCTGTTAATCTTTCCTGCTTTCTCAAACTCTTTTTCAGGTGTCTCACCTTTAAACGCTACTGTTTGCATTCTTCCAGTTATATCTCTAAGTACAAGAAATTTTATTTTTCCAAGCGCGCGAACTTCATGAACCCATCCGCCAAGCTTTACTTTTGTTCCTGCTTTTTTCTCAAATGCCTCTTTTATATGTATTCGTTCCATGATACTCTTTCCATTCGGATGTTTATAAGTTTTCCTAAAACTCGCGATTATTGAATAGTCGTTATTGTAAAGTAGTTAAAAGATAGAATTTATAAAGCCTAAATAAGGCTAAATTTTATGGTAGAATTAACAACATTAACTGAAGCATTAGAAACAACAAGAGAAGATATGTTTTTAGCAAGAATTAACTCTCCTGCACGAGAAACTCACGAAAATCCATTATTTTTTCCAAGAAAAAAATTAAAGATGACTAAAATTCGCAGCGGATACTGGACTCCGAGAGCTTGGTTTATTCAAGAAAGACTTGATGAAAAAGCCACCCATCTTGACCGACCCACACAAGCAACACATGAGGGTTTAACATCCGGATTTCGTTCAGCAATTATAAAAAATCCAGATGGAACTTACACAAAATTAAAAGGGGTATCATTAAAAGATGCAACACCAAAATATAAAACGGGTTTATGCTCTCCATCTGAAGCTTATGCTGAATTAATGAATATAAATCTGCTTAATTGTATGTTCGAAAATTTAATTCCAGCCGCACCAGAATTTATTGAAATATACCGCAACCCCCCTCAGCCAATTAACTTAAAAAGATTTCTAAATGATTTCAGAAAATCAGCTACAAGGGCTAGCTGGAATCCCGTATCTCCTGGAGAATGGGACAAATTAAAAATAGAAGGAAGAAGAATAGAAGCGTATTTTTCTAAAACTCCTTTACTCAAAGAAAATGAATATTTTGTTTCAGGAATAAGAATAACAGGCGATACTAGACTCGATGAAACTTGTTATCATCTTACAAAAAAAGAGCTATCGGGCAGATTAAAAGAAAAACGCGATGAAATTTTAACATATTTATTTTTCAGAGCAGGAGTTATGAAGGGAATTATGACCTCTTGCGGAGCTACTTGGAGCGATAGTTTAACAATATCAAATTCGCATTTAGGAAATTTTGCTATTTTTTCAAGAGGGGGCATTTTAGAAGCAGGTATTGTTGATGTCGGCTCATTAAAATTTATTCATAATTTTCCTAATGTAAAAGAATTTTTAGAATTTGCAAATCAAGAGATAGACGATTTTCAATATGAATTTGAAAAAACTGCTGGACTGACTGTTCAAACTCGTTACAGACATTTTCCAGAAGAGCTCAAAAGAGATTGTCTTGATTCTCTAAAAACCGGTTATGGGGTTGTTTTGTTAAACGAGTCTAAAGCAAATAGAGACCTCCTTACCAGCTATACCCCGCAAAGAATTATTGTTCCAAAGTCAGCAGCAATTCCTATAGACGAATTTAAAGATTTTTTAAAAGAAATGAGAGCAGCTTAATTTTACTTTAATTTTTACTTAACAAGTTTTCTTAAAATTTCGGCGACAGTTTTCCCATCAACTTTTCCTTTAAGCTTAGCCATCACCAAACCCATGTAAGCGCCAGAAGAAAGCCCGGGTTTTTCCTTGACAATCTGGGCAATCTCGCTTTCAATCTCGCCGCTATCTGCTTTTTCAATCTTCAGTGCGGTTTCTAAACTTTCGCCTTTAGCAATCTTTTCCATAACAATTTTAACATCGCCTTCTGAAATTTTCTTTCCTGCAACAGCTTTCAAAATACTTTCAATAACATCCATTGAAAACATTTCTTCGCTAACTTTTTCGTGGCTTGCAATTTCTTTAGGAAGCACAAGTAAAAGTTTAGCAACAAAATTAGAATTGCTATAAATTCCAAGAAGCGATTCAAATTCATTTATCATTCCACTTTCAAGAACAAGTTTAATCATTTCATCACTCAAGCCTTTCTGTTTCAACTCGCCTTTTATTTCTGTTTTAAGTTTTGGCAAATTATTTTTTGCTTCATTTATCAAATCTCTAGAAATATGAAGTAATTCTAAATCTGTTTCAGGATACATTCTTGCAGCGCCAGGCATTGGCCTCAAAAAAGTAGTGCTTCCATCTTCTTCAGCCCTGCGAACTTCGGGTTTTCCTTTTTTGCCTTCTTTAATTTGTCTTTCTGTTTCAAGCTCGATAGTTTTAATCATCATGGCCGGGTCTTGAAATCCTTTTATTTCTACACGAGGATGTTCCTTGACACTTATATTCAAATCTTGTCTTATTGTCCCTATTCCTCTTTTAACTTTGCAAGCTCTAAGTATCTCACCAATTTTAAGAGCAGTTTCTTTTACTTGTTCAGCAAGTATCATATCAGGATAAGTTGCAATTTCAACAAGCGGAATTCCAAGTCTATCAACTCTAAAAGTTACGCGATTTGTTTCATCAGAAATTTTTCTTGCAGCATCTTCTTCAAGCATAACTGATTGAACTCTAACTCGGCCAAAACTTGTTTCCAAAAATCCATCGCGAGCAATCAGCGCAGTTCTCTGAAATCCGGAAGTATTCGAACCATCAATAACCGTTTTTCTCATTATTTGGGTTGTTTGAATAATCTCGCAATTCAAAAGAAGCGAGATTTGAACAGCAACTTTCAAAGCTTCAGAATCAATTTCAAGTGGCGGTTGCTCATCAAATTCAAGCAAGCAATTTGTGTCTTTATATCCTTGATAAATAAATTCTTTTCCCTTTTCAACTTCGTGCCGAGCAGCAATATCCACATCACCAAACTCGCCAGCAACAGCATGAAGTTTTCTATGAACAATCCAATCAGGAGAATCTTGTCTCAGCACGCTAGGACAACGACAAAAAAGCTTGCCTGTATCCAGCTGTTGATGGATTTCCAACCCGCTTTTAATGATGGTTTTTCCTTCAAGAGTTTTTTTAGAGTTTTCTTTATTAGTTTTTTCAACCATAAAATTCTAAAGAAATCTGGAGTTAAAAATGTTAAGGTTTTGAGGGTTGAAAACTTAAGAATGAATTTCAAGCGAATTCCAATAAGAAGTAACATCCCATCGGGGCGGAAGAACTTGATAATCTTCACTTACAAAAAATAAATCAACCCATCTCTTTTTAGCACCTTTATGAAGCAAAGGATCAAGAACTTCCCGTTTGTAAGTATGCATATCTTGAGGCAATGCATGAGGATTTATTATTTTAAAATCTAAATCACTTGTTTCGTTATGCCAGCCATTTTCTTTTGCATGAGAGCCAATTAAAAAAACTTTTCTGCAATCACTTAATTCCAAAGGATCAAAACCATGCTTTCTGCAAAACCGGTCAAGATTAGTCATGTAAACTTCTTTAGCCCAATTAAGTTTATCAAGCAATTCGACAGTAGGAATTCCTTCATGCGACATATATCTTGGGTTTGGCATGTTATCTTGTAAGAATATAATCGGATTGCTCTTTAATTGTTTTCAGGTCTGAAGCTAAGCCATAAGCTAAAATTTCTTGTATCTCTTCAATTTCTCCGGAATGCAAAAAATCAACAACTTTTCTTTTTTCTATTCTTCCATTTGCAGAGTTTAAACAAGAAATATCCAAATTAGGTATCCCCGTTACAATTTGATCTAAAGGGACAAAATCTAGAGCATCAGGATTATTTGGAATAAGCACGTAATCATCAAGTTTTTTTAAATCTTTTCTTAAATCTCTACGCATATAACCTTTTTTTGTTTTATTATTCATATCCATGACACCATTAACTGCTCTAACAAAACTGCAACCCAAATCTAAATAGATTAAACGTGTATCTTTTCCATCCCCTTGAAAAACATAATTCTGTTTTTTACCGACAATATCTGAAACAAGTAAAAGATCACGGTAGACAGATTCTCTTTGCATAAACTTTTGAGCTAATTCTAAATTTTCTTGTACGGGTATAGGGATTATCTGGGATAAAAAATAAAATCTCATATTAGGATTTAAACGATTAGGAACTTGTTCTTTGAAGGTAATATTTCTAGGCTCATTGCATAAAACATGTACTGGCGGAGCATGTAAACCTAAAAATTTTGCTAGCGCGATGGTTATAACTTCATAAATAGGCTGATGAGTATAATCCAATAAACTTCCTTTTGGAACCCTTGAACTAGTGCAATATTTTATATAGCCATCATATTCACGATCCTGGATAGGAAATCTACATTTACCACCAGGATTAGAGCCCTTCGGTCCGCTAGTTATTTGTATTTCTAAAGCCATACTAAAAAGACCCTTTTTCCCTTTTTAAACCTTCCTACTATGTTGTATCTTAGTAGGAGTAACAAATACAAAGGATTTAAATACCCTTAAAAACTACTTATAACTATCAAAAATATGGCAGAAAACAGAAGACTTAATTTGATTGAAAGAATCATTGGAAGATGGAGCCCGAGAGACAGAAATCTTGTAGCAATAACCGCCGGAATTGGCCTAGGATGTTTAGCTATAACTGGCTTAAATTACTGGTCTCAAAAGCAAGCTGAAAGGCATGAATTGCTCCAGCAAATCGAGATGCAAAGCGAAGCGCAAAAAGCAGACAGCGCTCAGTCAGAATTAGGAAGCGAAGCGAGAATTCCAACTCAAGGAGAACTTTATCCGGCTGAATATGATGCGCTCAAAAATTCTGCCATAAATCCAAGCAGGCCAAACGCAAATAATTTTGATTATGCTCCTGGGATGAATATCAAAACTGAATCAGAAAGAAAAACTCCGCAAACGCAGGCAAAACAAGCCGGCTATCCTGTTTCAGAAAGAACAAAAAAGGTAAAGAACAACAATCCAGGAAACATCAAAGCCATTCCAGGAAAACCATGGGCAGGCCAGACCGGCGTGGATTCTAGAGGATTTGCAGTTTTCAAAAACGAAACATATGGCGTAAGAGCTACAATAAAAAATTTGATTGACTACAATACGGTTTACGGGGATAGCACCATAAGAGAGATCGTAGGAAGATATGCCCCAAAAGAAGAGAATAATACAAATAGATACATCCTAAACCTAAGCAAAATGACAGGGTACCACCCAGATGAAAAAATAGATCTTAAGGACAAAAGAATAGCGGCCGAATTAGCCCATAAAATATTTTTCTTAGAATCTAGCGCAGTTTATTCAGGCAGGACAATAGAAAACGCTATTGCTATGCTTAGATAAATTCTGCCCCGAGCCGTTCATTAAACTCTCCAGAAATATTTTCAAGCATCTTCTGTTTTTTCTGCTCAGCATTCCACTCTTTATGTCCCAAAACCCATCCAAGCTTGACAAATGCAGTCTCGGGCAAAATATCCTTCAAATAAACAACCCCTGCTTTTTCCAGCTCTCTTCCAGGAGAATAAACCATTGGATCAAGCCGGCCATACAAAGTTTGGCAAGCAGCGCAGATAAAAATTCCTCTTTTTACTAACTCGCGTATCACAGGAACCCAATTTTTGCTTCCCTCGGTAAGAACATGTCCCAGCCCAGACATTTCTATAACAATTCCCTTGTAACCTTGTTTAGCATAATAATTCAAAATTTCTGGGTCTTGTCCAGGATAAAATTTAATCAATGCTATTTTTTCTTCAAAAGAATCATCTAATTCTGCTTTAGCTTCTTTTCCTGTTTTTCGTTTATTATATTCTCTAAGTATCTCAATTTTATCGCGAGTTATTTTTGCAATAGGCGTGGAGTTTATTGCTTTGAAAGTGTCTCGTCTGCTTGTATGCATTTTCCGAGTTTTCGTACCAGGCAAAGCATAGCAAAAATCATCATTCATGCTTGCGTGTCCAACAAGCATAACTTCAGCAACATCACTCAAAGCCATTTTTGCAGCGCAAAGCAAATTTAATTCTGCATCAGAACTTCCTCTATCAGAACTTCTTTGTGAATAAGTAAGCGCAACAGGCTTGTTCAAGTTTTTTATAAAAAAAGAAAGCGCCGCAGAAGTATAATGCAAAGTATCTGTTCCATGGCTCACAATAACTCCATGAACCGCAGGATCATTAAGGGATTTAACAACTTGCTTAGCAATTTTACTCCAGTCTTCAGGACCCATATTTTCTGAGAGCTTCATAAATGGGCTTATTACCCTAATATCTGCAAGCGCAAAAATTTCAGGATAAAACTTGAACAATTCTGCTGGCGACGTTAATGCCTTAACCGCGCCCGTTTTTGCATCAAGCGAAGAAGAAATTGTTCCGCCAGTCATAATCAAATCAATTACGGGTTTTTTATGTGAAATCTCAAATTCTTCAGTTTTTTCTTCTCTCTTCTCTGCTTTTTTAACAACATTCATTTCAAGAATATTACTTCTATCAACACCAATATTATATCCGGAGTTTAGTTTAACAAGAACAATTCCTGCTTCATGACTTTCAAGCAAAATTCCTTCTATTTCTTCTTTTGCTTGCTTTACAAGTATTCTGTCTCCAACATGAATGTCTTTGCCTTTTTCCATGATTAGAGCAAGAATAAAGGATATAAAAAACTAACTGAAAAGAAAACGTTTTACTTTAAGCTGTTCTTCAAAAACAGGTAGAGTCTCTTTAATTTTTTCAAGTTTTTCTTTGTATTTAGCCATGCGAATATTATAAACTAAGCCCGAAATCTTATTTTCTTTGAATCTCTCTGTCTGTGTTTTCACCATTAAATTCATCAAAACTTCTCTTTCTGTTCTTAATCGGGCAATCTTCCTAACAAGATAATTTCTTTTTAGATAAAAAGCGAGATAATAAGCGCCCATAAAGAGAGCAGCAAGAGCAAGAAGAATATACGGCCAAAAACGCTGGATAGTATTCTTAATTCCAATCCTTGTTCCAAAAATTACAGCTGAGCCCGCCTTCGAGGATTCAAGGGCATTTCTAGCATCAGCAAGCAGGCTTTCTGCATCAGAGTATCTTTCGTCATTAAATGCCTGACGGGCTTTTTCAAGAATAGATTTAGCCCCATCCACATTTAATCCCTCATTTTCTGCCTTTACTGCCTCTGCCTCAAGCGCATTTATAGCATCAAATGTTGAAAATGCTTTATCGTAAGATGCTTTTATCTTATCTGTCTCTAAAATAACATTATCATAACTCAAATCCTGCCATTTTATCAATTTCAAAGCTTCAAATGCTTTAGCTTTGCTTGTGACATTTCCTGCTCCTCTCAAAACTTCAGCATAATCTGCCTGTTGAAGTGCATTCTGAGCCGCAATTAAAGTATCGTTTACATAACTTACAGAAAAATTATTTTCCTGAAGTTGACTCATTAAAGTTTCTGACTGCAAAATCGCTGAAACCGCTTCGTCTCGAGTGTAATTTCCAAGCGCAAGCGCTCCTGAAACAGCAAGCAGAGCTGCGAATACAAAGCATAATGCTAATGCAAATTTATTTTGGTGATTTTTTGCCATTTTGGTGTTTTTGTGTCTGTTTATTTTGCTTTGGTTATGGGATTTTTTGGAATTTGTTAACTCTTAATCTATAAAGCTCAGAAGTTTTGCTTAGCTCCTGAATCTCTTATGTTTAAGAGGGTTTTTTATTTCCAAATTATGTTTTTTTATTTTTACTATTTTTATCTCCTTCATTTTATTTTACTTTTTTTTCCTTTACGCTTTTTCGCAAATTTCTTTTTCGGCTTTTCCTTGGCTTCTTCTTTGCCGAATTTTATCCATTTATTTTTGTATTTATCATGCTCTTCTGCGAGGATGATTGTAATTCTCTCTGTTTCTATTTCTGCAACTCGGCCATTAAGCACTTCAAACTCCATCTTATACTCTTGCTCGCTTATTTTTCTGTTTTTGTAGAAAGCTTCCTGAAGCTTTTTTATCTCTGACTCTATCTGCATAGATTCTATCTCTATATCCTGCAATACTTTTCTTGCCTCAAGAAGCTTGATTCTTCTGTTTCTAAGCATGGTTCTCTCTTTTCTTAAGTCTGCCATTTCCTTCGCATATTCTTCATCTTTTTGTTTTTTGTCGCCAGCGCTTATTTTTCCTGTGAAATACTCTCTCTGATTTTGCATCATCAATTCTCGGATATTATTTTCTTCATCATTAAGGTTGTCTATTCTCTGAGTTAAGCTAAGTTGCTGGTATCTTCTATAACCAACACTTGCGCCAAGCATGAAAATCATTGTTCCGAAAATAATAAATGGCCAGTAAAGATAAAAGAACAATCCGATATTTCCTTTTCTTTCAAGCAAAAGAATCATCTGCGCGGATTTTGCTCTTTCTTCTGCGGTTGCATAATCTCCTCTCTGCAAAGCAGCAACAGCCATATTCAAAATTTCTTGTGAAGAGCTGCTTTCAAATATTGCTTTTCCAGTAATAAGAGAAATCGGCGAGAATTCCTCTCTGCCCCTCAAATCTTTTATCGCATTTCCAACTATTAATCCTGTTTTTCTTGGATTATTAATCGCTGTCTGAATTCTGTTGATCAAATCTTCAACTCCAAGCGCCATATCTTTTGTAGAAATTATATTCTCTGCCAAATCTGCTGCTCCCTTGTTTTTTCTTGAAGAAAGCATTCCCTTTGCCTGATTAAGCAAATTTTCAAGCTCTTGCGTATTCAATCCCTTTGCTTTCATCTCAGCAATCGCTGCCTCAGCTTTTGTTAAAGCGTCTGTTGCTTCCTGATTGCTTAATTCTTCAACAACAAGCCTTATGTCCTGAGTCTCTGTATAAAGCTGGCTAGTCTTGTCTCTTATCAAATAAGCCCTAACTACTGCTTTCAAATTATATTCCTCATAATTTTTATATGTCGGAGCATTGAATGTTACAGTGAAAATTCCTTTTTCTCCATAATTCAATTTTCCTATTTTCTGTGGAGAGATGCTGAGATATTTTTCAGGATAGCCAGAAACACTCACAAAAACATTTTCAAGTGTCTGGTCTGGATAAGTATTTTCAACTTCAATCTCAAACCGGTCTTTTCTTCCCCTTACAACTTCAACTACTTTTGACAATGAAACAGCAGGAGCTACTCCAGATACTACACTCGCTCCTCCGCCACCGCCTCCGCCACCAGTACCGGTACTGACAGTTGTTGTTACAGGTGAGCCAATAGTAATCGATTTCTGGGCGCTCGCGTTAATTCCTTCATTGCAAGTTGCGTTAGCAGAAATGCTGGTCGTCTTATCTGTTGCTGAAGAAGAAACAGAAAGCATTATTGTGCTTGATGCGAACGATCCAACTGCAAGAGTTCCTATATCCTTATTCAAGTCTCCAGAAACAAGGCTAAATTCAGAAGGCAAACTCCAAGACAAGGAAGTAGAACTTGCAGATAAAGAGCCAAGATTTTCAAGCTTTGCAGAATAATTATATCCTGACTGGCCTTTTGTTACAGAAGAAGAATAATCTGTGAGCGTCAAAACTAAATAAGGTCCAGAAGAAGTTTGTATATTCAATCTTTTTGAAAGACTGGTAGAGCCAGCATCAGAAGAGATTTTAATTGTGTAAGAATACAAGCCCGCAGTTAAGCTGGTGCTATTAAAATAAATAGTGAGATTTACATCTTCGCCTACAGGAACATCAAAATTAGCAGTAATATTCCCGGTCCCATTAATATCAAATCTGCTCTCTATAGAGCTTGAGCTAAAATTTACTGTGAACACAAGAGCATCATCCCCTGTATTATTCAAACTCAAGACACCAAGAGTATTATTTCCTGTTCTTTCATCATAAGTTATGGATTTTATATCTGCGATAGTTGTAGAATTAAGGAAGCTTGCTTCACTAGAAACTTCGAACGTAAAATTAGTCGTAGTATTTATATTCCCCGCACTGTCGGCTATAACACTTTTAATTGTCCAGTTTTCGTCTTGTGGTGAGAAAGTAATATTATAATTATGACCATCACTCATATTAGTCATATTAATATATCTCCAAACTCCAAAAGTCCTATTCAAATAAGCTAAAGCAACGTAAGTAATATTAAAATTTTCTACAATACTAATGTTTACATTTATTTTCACTCCTGCATCCAAAACATCAGAAGCATTTGGGAAATAACTGAAATTATACCA
>Ga0172375_10013089_pt1 | contig 10326 bp, 9 predicted proteins | sample LakKiv1m_FD_114537 | JGI IMG/M metagenome (GOLD analysis project Ga0172375, IMG submission 114537) | Freshwater microbial communities from Kabuno Bay, South-Kivu, Congo - kab_092012_11.1m | ecosystem: Environmental > Aquatic > Freshwater > Lake | place: Democratic Republic of the Congo...
ACGGATGCACGCGCTGGAAGATTCGCAAGCAGTCTGCCACGCCCCCCGAGAGAGTCAGCCGACAAATGGTCACGCGGACGAACCTCCCGCAATGGCGCCGGCAGAATTGATCTGGAACCTCGAAGACCTTAATCTGCCGGTTCTTGACGGCCTTACCGAGTATTACGAAGACCCCAGGTTTGTTTATTTCAGGTCAGGTCCCATGCGTATAGCGGCGCCGCCGGAATTCCTCTCGAGGGACGTGACCGAAACAGGGAGTTACGACCTGACCTGGATAACAATGGCCTCGTTCGGCAAGTTGCTCGATGCCATCCCCATTCCGATTCTCCTGGTGGAGGGAACCGGCTCCATACAGTTTGCCAACACTTCTTTCGTGAAACTCTCGGACGATCCCGCGGCCGTTCTCTCAGGCGACCTCTTCACACTCTTTCCGGATCTCCACGAAGCCAGACGTGCTCGGGATATGCTTCACGAGGCCCTTAACCTTCGTAGGCCTCAGACAAGGGAAGGCGTACTTCTGGTTGCTGAAAAGGAAATATGGAGCCGGATGCATCTCAGGCCCATGAGGTTCGGAACCGAGAGATCAGCTCTGGTACTTATTGAAGATCTCACTCCGGAAAGGAGAGAACTCAAGTTAAACGAGAAGTACAAAAAGCTCGTGCACATATTTCCAATAGGAATTGGCGAGTTCAGTTTTCCGGGCCTGGTCATGTGTTCCGCACCGGGAGACGAGCCTATTGATTTGCTGCTCAGCTCCACTTTGACCGATGGGAATGTTCAGTTCGCCCTCCTGAACGGTTACAGTGACGTGGAGGAGCTGAGGGGACGCTCCTTCGGCAAGATTCTGCCTGCCGGCGTTCACAGTCTGCAATTGTACCGGTCGTGGGTTGAGAGCGGGTTCTCGGTAAGCTGCTTCGAAACCAGGGAGAAGAGTGCCGTAGGAGAGTTCCGTTATTACGAGAACACCCTGGTGGGGAACGTTCAGGATGGTTGTCTAGCTCAATTCTGGGCCATGAAGCAGGACATCACGGAACGAAAACGCGTGGAGCAGGAGCTTGTGGAGAAAATACGAACGATAGATGAGCTCTACGAACACATCATCCAGTCCGGAAAAGCCAAAGCCATTGCGGAGCACACGGCCACAGTCGCCCACGAGCTGCGACAGCCTCTGGCAATAATCGGGGGCTTCGCCAGACGGATGGCAGGTGCCGGCGCGGGGGAGCCTGGTTCAAACCTTGGAGTGCCCGGGGAAGGGGTTCAGATAATTATAAAAGAGGTCCAGCGCCTGGAGAAAATCCTGGACGGCTTGATTGACTTCACCAGGCACGATACCTTGGCGCTTCAGACAGTGAACCCGAACGATCTGATTGAGTACGTCCTGAAAATCAACGAAGCCGGCTTCAAAGAAAAAAACCTCATTCTCCAAAAGGAACTCGGCCAGGAGGTGGGGGAAATCCCCTTGGACCCGGATCGTTTCCAGCAGGTGGTACGTAATCTGCTGGCCAACGCTATAGACGCGTCGGACCCCGGCGGGATACTGCGGGTCGAGACCGGGGTCTCCATTCCCAGCGAAATGGCGCACAGGACCGGCAACCTTACGGACGAGAGCTACTTCGAGATCAAAATCCTCAACCGCGGCAAGAGGATAGCAAAGGAGCATCTGGAAAAAATCTTCAATCCTTTTTTCACTACCAAAGGGTACGGCACGGGCCTGGGCCTGACCCTCTCCAAGAAGATCGTCGAGGATCACAACGGGTCCATCTCGGTACAGTCCGACCAGGAGGGGACGTTGCTGACAGTGTGGCTCCCCCTCATGTCCGGAAGCCGGTAAATCTCAGCCTCCCCGGCCCTTGAACCGAGGCGCACGCGTCAACGCAGCGGCCGCAGTTGGTGCACAGTAGGTCCGAGCCTTCCCTGAAGGCCTCCAGCCCCATGGGGCACACTTCGGTGCACCGCTTTTCTCTGCAGCAGGCTGATCTCGGGGTCGGAATGGTCGTGGCGACCCTCAAAGTGACCCTCATGCGAAACAATGACAGCAAGGCGCCTGTAGGGCAAAACAACCTGCACCAAAAACGCGGCGCCAGGGTAAGCTCCAGAATGACCAGCACGGCCAAGAAAACGAATTCGATGGAAAGCGCCCTTTCCTTGACGAATATCATTGCCTCCGTGCTGACTATACCCGGTGCGTTTACGTAATTGAGCACAGGTATCCCGATTGCCCCCGCAAACGCGGTCCCCAATACCAGAAAGCCGAATCTGCCCGCGTTGGCTGTAAATGATGACGTAACAGGCAGGCTCCCGGCCCCCGTCTTACCGATGATCTTTGCCCTGAAGAGCCCTCTCGTCCACGAGGCCACGTCCGCCAGCAGGTGGTAGGGACACATCCATCCGCACCAGACTCGGCCGAATGCGAGCGCAAGGGCCACGGGGAACAAAGCGGCGGAGGCCAGGGGAACAGAGAGCTCACCTGCCGCGAAGATCGCCTGGAGAATTACCACCGGGTCGGCTATACCCAACCTACCTATATTTATGGCGTAGAAGGTCCCGGTGAGAGTGTAGATCTCGTACAGATTCAGCACCGGGATCAGAAACATGACAATAAATGTTCCGGTCTGGGCTGCTCTTCTGTACGGGCCGTACATTACTCCCAGCCCTCCATCTTCTTTGGAGTCTCGTACGGGAAACTGAAGTCGGGCTCCCCGCGTGTTCCTTCGATGCGGGACTTCTGCTCCAGGAGTTTCTCTCCTTTCAGGACACCCGATGGAGTCTTTGTCTCGATGGCCGTGGACGACTCGTAGTGTTTGCGCGCCTTGCGGAAATAGAAACCCGCCTCGTCCGCACGGCCCATTCCCGCGGGTATCACGTTAACAGCGCGTCGGGGCCTTGTGGGGCAGCGTTCCGTGCATATTCCGCAACCGACGCAGCCGTCGAGGATTACGGGATAGAGGTTCTTCTCGAGGGTGATGGCCTTTTCCTGAAGCGGACAGACGTTGTAACAGGTGTTGCAGAGCGCTCCGATCTTTCGCCCGGACGTGTCCGGAAGGACGTCATGTCCCAGAAAGAGGTGGCTGTAGCAGAGTGTCGTGTCAATTCGTGCCTTGCCCATGGCGGTTTGTTCAGGCTTGCGAAGCTCCCGGTCAAGAGCACCGGTGGGGCAGAGGCGGCAACACGCCATGCAAAGGTAGCAGGCCTTATTTTCCGGGAACACGTAAGGCGTGCCGATGGTCGGGCCTATGCCCGCGCGCTTGATTGACCCGTACGGACAGACCTCCAGGCAGCGATTACACCGGATGCACAGAGCCATGAACCTCCGTTCGTCAACAGCGCCCGGCGGCCGGAGCCTGTTTTCGACATAGTTGTCCACAAGCGGATTCTCGCCATGGAAAAAGACGCGCTGTATGAATTCCTTCAGTCCTGACATCGGCTTTCCCTTGAAATATGTACCTGCTCAGCCAAAGGAAAGCTACAGGGATTGCCTCTTTCGTCACGACAAAATCGGATGGGTTCGACGGGCAAGCAGCTCTTGTTCACGACCATGGGTTTATTGATCGGAGGACGGAAGGGAAGGATTGTGTTGTCGCATTTTCTCGATTTCTTCTTCGAAATTGACGTAGAGGTGACCGATTTCCAGGATCTCGGGGATCTGTTCCTGGAGTTGTTTACAAAGGTCTTCCAGCTCGCCGTGATCTTCGGCTTCCAGGTTGACCACCAGCTCTGTGCCGGACTCCGACCTCACGTGGAAGGTCACCGCGGGGAACTTCTCGAGGGCGAGAAGCGCCTTCCCGTCATCGCCCGGTCTCACGAACAAAACGCTGCCCGTAATTATCATGAGGCTTCCTCGAGTCAGGCCGCTATCGCTCACGTCACCTTTACGGTGCCGGCCATGACCCCCTCGTAGTATTTGCAGGACTTACGGCACTCGCCGACCTTGGCCTCGTACGGACCCTGTCGTCTTCCCCGACAAATGGTACCTTCCACGTTCCAGCAGGAGAAGCCGTTGTCAGGATACGCGGGGCACTCTCGTTCTCGCCCACATTTTTGGAATTCCCAGCATGGCGTCCCGGCCATTCTGCCTATCCTCCACTATAGTTTTGCGGACAGGCAATGCCATGATTGCCGACCGCCGCGAAGGAGGAAAATCCTCCCCGCGTGGGACGGCTCCAGGTTCAGCACGGGAATTCAAACCTTATCCGGGAACGGTGCATTCACGTCCGAAATAACTGTCATGTCGGCGACATCTTTGGGGTCGCCGACGCGCTGGATCTTAACAGCGCATATTTTGAACTCCGGTTGCTTGGAGCCGTCGTCAAAAGCATCAATTGTGACCCGGTTTATCATACGGTCCCAGTTCTGATCGAACCACGGCACGAAGAGAATCCCCGGAAGCGATACCTTCACCACTCTTGCGGGCAGTATATTGAACCCGCGGCGGCTGATGACCTTGACCATATCCCCGTTCTTTATACCATAGGCTTCTGCGTCCGAGGGATGAATTTCCACGTAAGCATTCGGCTGGGATCTGGCTATTTCCGGGACCCGCATGGTCATGGTGCCGCTGTGCCATTGTTCGATGACCCGGCCGGTCGTCAAGAAGAAAGGATACTCCTTGTCGGGCGGTTCTTCCGGACCCTTGTACGGCCTTAAGAAAACGTTGGCCTTTCCCTGGTGCTTTTTGTCCGCGTAGAAGTATATCACCGCCTGGGCCGGAACCTTTACTATCTCAGGCATATCCATGATGGGATCGTGCCCGCGCACGTATCGCCGGGCGCATCCCGGGCTCTGCTCAGTCGGACACGGCCATTGAAGTCCCTCTTCCATCTTTTTCAGGCGGTCGTAGGTTATTCCGTACAGCGAATGTTCTGTCATTTTAACACATTCACGGTAATCGTCCCAGGCCATTTTGTAACCGGCGGGAATGTCATTACCGTTCCATGGTATGAGTTTTTCCAGGCCCATCTTTTTGGCAAGCTGCGCGCCTATCCAGAGGTCGGGCTTGGCTTCGCCCGGCGGCTCGACGCATTTCTCCGTGAGCTGGCTTCGCCTTTCCGAGCATCCGTAAACGCCGCCCTTCTCATATATGAAAGCTGCCGGCAGGATGACGTCCGCAAGCTGAGTCGTACGCGTCGGGAATATGTCCGCGACCACGAGGAACGAGTCTTTCATTCCTTTGTGGTACTTGTGAGCGTTGGGGAGCGATTGCGCAGGGTTGGTGGTAGTGACAAACATGGCTTTCAGTGGTTTGGACTGGTCTTCTTCAGCCCCCAGTTTGGCAAACATCTCCATGGTGTGAAAGCCGGGTTTCGGATCTATGGATCCTGCTGGGATGTTCCACGCCTTCTCCACCTGGGCCCTGGCGGCCTCGTTGGCTATCAGCCTTGTTCCGGGCAGCAAATGTGAGAGTGAGCCCGTCTCGCGGACGCCGCCGCAAGCATTGGGCTGGCCGGTGAGTGAGAAGGAATCAGCGCCTTCCTTGCAGATGTTGCCGGTGATGAGATGCAGATTGTGGATCAGGTTGTTGGCCCAGACTCCTCGGGTTCTCTGGTTGAGTCCCATCGTCCACAGACTCAATGTGGGGCCCTGGGTGCCGAAGAGTCTCGCTGCTTCCTTGATGTTGGCCGCGGGGCAACGAGTTATCTTCTCCACCGCCTCAGGAGTGAACTGCTCCAGGAATTGGACGTAAGCCTGCAGAGCCACATCCTGAGTTCCGGTGGTGAAGCGGCACAGGTTCTCTACGTACCAGCGATCCGTCCAGTTGTTCTTGATGATTTCCCTTGCCATGCAATGGAACACGGCAAGATCGGTGCCGGGATCTGCAGGCAGCCACACGTCCGCAATTCGGGCGGTGGCCGTGAGCCTGGGCTCGCAGACTATTACGTTTATGCTGTCGGGATCTTTCATCTTCTGGCGTGCCACCCGCCGGAATATTATGGGATGGCACTCAGACATATTGGAGCCCACGAGGAAGAACGTTCGGGCCTTTTCAATGTCCGCGTACGAACCGGCCGGCTCGTCCGTGCCGAAGGTGGTCATGTAACCACCGACTGCCGAAGCCATACACAGCCTGGGATTGCCGTCCACCATGTTCGAGCGGAAGCCGCCTTTCCAGAGCTTGTTGAAGGTGTAGCTCTCCTCGGTCATACACTGGCCCGATCCGTAATACGCCACCGAGTCTTTGCCGAATTTCTGCTGAAGTTCCTTGAACTTCTTGGCAACAGTGTCCAGGGCCTGATCCCAACTCACGCGGTTAAACTTTCCGTCCGCGCCGCGGATCACAGGATAGAGCAGCCTGTCCGGGTGGTACATGCTGGTGTATCCCTTGAAGCCCTTCACGCACAGAAAACCGAAGTTCGTCGCCGCCTGGGGATTGCCGCGGAGGCCCACCACCTGACCTTTTCTCACCCCTATGTACACGCCGCATCCCGTGCCGCAGAATCTACAGGTTCCTTTTATCCACTTGTCAACTTCAATGGCGTCTTCAGCCGCGGCCCCGACGCCCGCAAACGGTATATTCAGCGCGCTTGCCGCAAAAGCTGCAGCGGACAGTTTGATCATTTCTCTTCGAGTGATGTTCATGTCGTCCTCCAAAAGTCGGATTCGGGATGCACGGGCTCAGAAGCCGGGGACGTTGAAACGCTTTTCTCTTCCCGGAAAGAATCGCTCGTAGAGCTTAATCTTGTGAACCGTGAACCAGTGGCCCTTATGACAGAAGGAGCAATTTGTCACCAGGGCCTGCTCGGGCATGTTGTTCACTTGGGTGGAATGACACCCCATGCACACCGCCTTGTCCGGCCGCGCCCTGTAGTTGTTTGCATCGCCGTGGCAAATACCGCACTTCACGTTGTTGATCCCGTGTCTGGAACCAAGCCACTGGTTGTAGCTCACAGGCGTTTCTTTCTTGTGGCATTCCATGCAGTCTTGCTTGCCGAACTGCACCCTGTGACAGTCAGGGCGCTCACCTGGAGCAAGAGGAGGTGCGACGAATTCTTTCCATCTTGGATCCAGGGAACTGGAAACCGCCGGCTTGGGACAGTCCGGGCAATCTTTGTCCTGTGCGAGAAACTGTGCCGGCGTTCCAACCAAAACGGAGAGAACTATCAGGAAATAGACCGCTTTCTTCATCTTGGTTTCCTCCTCCTTCCAACGTGAAGGACAGATTCCGACAGATTTTTGCATTCTGAGCTTTAGCGCAACGATCATCCCGGCTGATGGGCTGACACCAAGTCAGGGTCGTCCCATCCATCCCTGGAAAATCCTGTAGCGGAGATCCTCATAGGTTACTGGATCCCAGCCTCCGATAAGGAACAAAGAGTCCCACAAGACCAAGCACCCAAAGGAATCCGTGTCCCACCGAGAGTTCCAGATTCAGGGAATTCATCCGGCTCAACTGAAGCCCTACCGGGACGGTCGAGCTAATGCCGCCTCGGATATCGCCAACTTTGTATCCTTGCTTTTCATGGCACTTCAGGCAGCCTTTTTCTACAACCAGCGGTTTCATCAACCTGAATACAGAATCACGTCCGCGATCCTCCACCGCGTAGACTTCCGATAATTGTGGGGCGCTCTCCAGTTTCTTCAGAGCCTCAGCCTCCCAAGAATCGGGCGCATTTTCAGGGCGGAGAGGATTCAGACTCGTGATATGCCCCTTAACACCAAATGCCGCGTTCTGAATTTCGTGTACTAGACGAGTCATGTAAGCCGGATTGATCATCGTCAGATCCAGACCCCCGGCATTTATGTCACGGTCCTCCAACTCCAGGTACGGGTTCGGTTTTATGCCGTAACCAACAGCTGCCCAAATACCCCCACTCTCGGAATTCCAACGGCGATAGATCACATCCTTCTCGTATGCCGTCCGGGCTTGAATAAGAACTCCGTCAACAGTCCTAGCTCTAACTTCAATCAGGTTCCATGCCAGTGAAGCCGCTACGGCGATTGTCCAGACCCCTGCCGCTATCCAGAAGTAACGTCTTGTCATCATGCCACCTCCAACTGGAGTGCACACAGATCATGCAACAGAAGTTACGGCATCTTCTTTTTCATCAGCGCGTCTACCAGAGGAAGGATGGCCGGTGCGCCAATGGCGGCCAGCGTTTCCCCGGCGAGCTTGGAAGTCTCCGGCCTTGACTTGGTCAACAGTTCTATTAGCGGCGCCACTGCAGGGCCCCCGACTTCGCTTAGGGCTTTTGAAGCCGCCTTCGAGGTATGAGGGTCTCCGGTCTGGAGCACTGATATCAGGGCCGGGACAGACGGGCCCCCGATCCTGCCCAGAGCTGTCGTTGCCGACACTCTGACAGCTGGATCCCTGCTCTCAAGTGCCTTAATCAGGTCAGTGACCGCTGCTTCACCGATATTCACAAGTGCCAGAATGGCGCTGTCGCGCACCCGCCTGTTCTCGTCACCGAGGGCTGAAACCAACGCTCGTATCGCCACGGGGCTCTGCCTCCCCACACGGAGCAAGGCCAGTGCCGAAGCTTCCCTGATCATCGGGTCTTTGTCCTTCAATGCCTCAGCCAGAGCCGGAATAACGGAGGCCGCTTCAGGCCCGATTTCCGAAACCGCTTCGATAGCCGTAAGGCGGACGACTTCATTAGGATGCTTCATCGCCGACGCCAGAGCCGGAATAGCCGATTGAGCTGCGGGCCCCCTATCCTTAATACCCTGAGCGGCTTTCGAGGCCACTGTATGGTCCGAGCTGCTCAGGTCTCGGATAAGGGTCCCCAAATCGGCCTTACCCTCAGGTTTGTCGGCGGCTAGACAGGTCGGCGTCGCCGACAGCGCGAGAAGCGAAACGAGGACCGGAAGAAGACCCACGGCAATTTTCCGAGCCTGCGATGCTAATATATAGGTAAAGGCGGAAGCGGTCATGACCGTACTCCCATGTGCTGCAGCGACGCCGCTGCGGCCCTTACCTTGGTAAACTCACCCGTCTCGATGGGTATGATTATCTTCAACAGTATGGTGAAAATCAGAAATCCGATGGCCCATACCCCCAAGGAGACCAGGATCTCCAACCCCGTGGGGATATACTCCCAGACTTCTCCCAGCGGCGCAGGTATGAATCCGGGGACGATCAGGCCGATACCTTTTTCGATCCAGATACCTACTATGATGAGCACGCACCCTAGATTCAGAGTGGCGAAGTTCTTCCTGGTGGCCGGGATCAGGAAGATCACGAAGGCAATGACGTTGAAGACCAGCGCAGTCCAGATCCAAGGCACGAACACCCCCTTGCCGTGAAGCCCCAAGTACAGATACTTCAGCGGCGACAGATGGTGCGTATCGGAGTAGAGTTCCTTGAAAAACTCCGCGGCCAGCAGGAACAAATTCACCGCCATTGCCACCGAGATCATCTCCGCGATTTTAAACAGCGCCTCGTCCCTGACGTGGAACCTCGTGTACCGCCTGACAATCTGATAAACGATGATGATTAGCGCCGGCCCGGAGCAAAACGCGGACGCAAGGAACCTGGGCGCCAGAATGGAGGCGTTCCAGAAAGGCCGAGCTACCAGGCCGTTGTAAATGAATGCCGTCACCGTGTGGATGCTCACGGCCCACGGTATGGACAAAAGAATGAACGGCCATATGAACCGCATGTTGGCTTGTTCGTTCCTGTATGCCTTGGACAGGAGATATCCAGGGATGAAGAGGTTCAGGAACATGTACCCGTTCAGGACCACTATGTCCCACCCCAGCATGGAACTCGGCAGGTTGAGTATTCCCAGACCGGGTAACAGATGCCAGATCCTGTCGGGGCGCCCAAGATCCGCAGTCACGAACATCATGCACATGGCAAGCGCACTGACCGCCAGAGCCTCACCGACGATGACGATCTCCTTAATGGGGCCGAACTCGTAAAGATACGCGGGGATTATCAGCAGGACCGCGGCCGCTGCCACGCCCACGAGAAAAGTGAAGTTACCAATGTAGAATCCCCATGAAACGTAGCTGGTCATTCCGGTGATTATGAGGCCCTGTTCGACTTGTTTCGTATAGGCCGTCACGCCGGCGGCCGCCAGAGCCATGAGCACAAGAACCCAGACATAGTACACCGGCGGACCCGTCACTAACCGCTTGACTGCCTGGACCAGAAATCCGGATCTCTCCATGGCTGTCACCATCCGTCACGTCGCGAAGAAGTAGTAAAACTTCGGTTGAGTGTTGAGGTCCTCCTTCAATCGGAAGACGCGTTTTGTCCTGATGATGACGCTGATCTCACTGTTGGGGTCCAGAAGGTTCCCGAACTTGCGCGCACCCACGGGGCAGACTTCCACGCATTTCGGATACTTCCCTACGCGGACCCTTTGAATGCAGAAGGTGCATTTTTCC
>Ga0172375_10013097_pt1 | contig 10323 bp, 9 predicted proteins | sample LakKiv1m_FD_114537 | JGI IMG/M metagenome (GOLD analysis project Ga0172375, IMG submission 114537) | Freshwater microbial communities from Kabuno Bay, South-Kivu, Congo - kab_092012_11.1m | ecosystem: Environmental > Aquatic > Freshwater > Lake | place: Democratic Republic of the Congo...
GATGAAACAGAAAAGTAACAAAAACCTCATGTCCGTCTAAATGAAAGGTTTGCTTCGTAAAATTAACAATTTGTCCGGAATTCTTGTGCACTTAATGAACCAACTCGTTTACCTTTTTGTTTATTTCAGGATATCCTTCTAAAAGAGCATCGTTCAGTAAAGCTCAATCTTGCTATTTTTGTATCCTATGGCAAAGAAAATAAACCATCATCAGTTGTCTGGAAGGATTCCCCATTGTTTGATGCATGTCGAAGCAGATCAAATACTACTGGATACTTTCAATCACGAGTTCATCCAATTTTTTTTTGTACCTCTGAATATTGGGAAGACCTGTACGTCTTTCCCACTTGACAAACTTTGTCATCACGAAGATTTACCGGATAGGTCTGAGTATGCTGATGTGACGGAAACAAACAATGGATGCCGGCTACTCTTTTTCCGGTATCTAAACCAACAAAGTGATTGGCAATGGATGGCCTGTATACTGGTTCGTTTTATGAGTGAATCAAAGAGCAACCATCTGGTTTTTTCAACCTATTTCTTTAAATTATCCTCTATTCTCAAACCTAAACAATTAAAACTGCTTTGTAATATCTGCTCAAATCCATACGAAATCCACCCCCTCCCTCTCTTGTCTGACAGGGAAAAAGAGGTTCTCCGGCTGATTGTAGCAGGAAAATCCTACAAACAAATCGCCATCCTTTTACATATTCAGCCTGATACGGTTAACCGTCACAGAAAAAACATGATGAAGAAACTTAAGATCAGAAATATTCAGTTATTGACATGTTTTGCAATCAGACATGGCTTAATTTAAAATACCCTGGTTGGGTATTAAATTAAGTCAGATCGTTATGTACCTTGTAGTGTATTTAACGGCAAGCAAGAAATCAGCAAAAAATTAACGACCTCCCATTTACCTTTTTAATTTCCGACAGACATCCTTTATAAAGGTTCTTACAAACCTATGATCAAATCAACATTAAAAAGGAGGTAGTTATGTTATTTCTTGAGATTTTCTTAACGGTAGTAGCCTGGAAAAGAGGCTTTAAAGCATGGGCGCTGTTGCCAACCGGTGCCGCAGTATTAATGGGCCTGCTAATTGGCCTGAGCAATCCCGAAATTGCGGAAGGCGACAATTTCTTTGGATTGATCTGGATTGATATTTTAGCTGTTGCCGCACTGGTATTCATGGTTGTAGCCGGGGCTAAAAGGAAGGCCGAACACTCTTCCGAAACCAAATCGGAAATATCCACCGGGGAAGCTGGGTTTTCTGAACAATGATGAACTGATCCCCTGGATCCTATTTCCTGAAAATAGTCAATGGCCAGTAGGATCCAGGGGAATAATGGAACAGAATTGTGTATAAATTTTGTTATGTTCTTAGAAAATAAATAAAAAAGCCATATGTTTGTACCTCATGGCTGACCATCTGAGCAAGTAGAAAAGAAATCAATTTTATGAATACAAGACGAAATTTTTTCAAACAATTAGTTGGTCAAATAGTGGTAATTAGTGATGAGCTTCATGGAATTGAGCACGTTCCATTGAACAGGCTTAAAGAATTGCCCGATCACGTAATCAAAAAAATAGAACCGGTTTTTTTCCCCGAAGAAAACTGGAAATTACACGATCGTATTTTATTTTCGACGGAAAGTAAGTTAACAAAAAGTTTTTCAATAGAGTTAAACGAAATAGAGCGCCAGGCTTTCGGATACTTTAATCATCGTCTGCAATTGGAAGAAATTGCTTTTGAACTAACAAAAAGCGCTGAATTGCCTTTTCATGATGTATATCAAATTGTGACCGCATTGTTTTTCAAATTAGCATCATTAAGGGTTTGCCATCCCAGGGAGGTTTACAGCATTGATGAACTAACAAAAGAAATCATTTGAGACCTTGTATTCGTTCTAAGCCTTATAAGGCTATGCCACCGGAAGAAACTGTCAGCAAGATAAAATCCATTTTAAATGGGGCAGGCCTTCATTTGGTTGAGCAACCTGTTCAGGGTAACTCATTTTTTAGCGCAGCAACATTAACGGTAATTAATCCTGTCAATCAACAAATTCTTTTCAGAACTTTCGGTAAGGGCGTCTCATCTGAGTGGGCTTCGGCGAGTGCATGGGGTGAGATGATTGAGAGAATACAAAATCTTGCCTTTTACATGATGCTAATCTATCCATCACAAACTGAATACCTTGAGTTGGATAATCCGGGATTTATTTTTTTTCCTGATGAGAAAGTTTTTTCATTAAATACCAATTCTGATCCATCATTTCTAAGAAATTTTTCCGAGTTAACCGGATTAAAAGCAACCGAGGTTGAAAACTTTCATGATGTAATTGGTGTTCCGTTTCTGAATATTTTTAATAAAACAATGGAATATTTTCCATTTAGGGCCATGCATATTATGGTGGGCAGTAATGGTATGTGTAGTGGAAATACAATGGAAGAAGCATTAATACAAGGTATTAGCGAACTGTTTGAACGAGTTGTCTTAAAAACACTTTATCTCACTCCACTTTGCCCACCTGATATACCGATATCTTATTTTAAAGGCACAGAGATAGAGAGTAAAATAGCCAGGCTTTCAGACGAATTTGATTATACGATTCGAATTAAAGATTGTTCTTTAGGCAAAGGATACCCTGTAATAGGGGTATTAATAAGAAATAATCAAAATGGTTATGTTTTTCAGTTAGGGGCAGATCCAAGCCCGATTACTGCACTGGAACGTTGTTTTACCGAAATGTTTCAGGGAGGAACCATATGCTTTCAGTCACTGGATGAGTTAGTTGAGAATTTACCATACGATCTTGATGCAGATTTTTGGAAAAAAAACCTAAGGTTGACAATTACAGCATCTGCCGGACAATGGCCTTCTGAAATAGTAAGTGACATTTCTGATTATGAATTCAACGGTTTCGATCACCCGCATTCTGTTTCTGATGTCGACGATTTGACGTATCTGTTGCAACTAGTAAAAAGAGAAAATCGGGAAATTTTTATCAGAGACAACTCATTTCTGGGACATCCCGCTTACTATATATATATACCCGGGATGAGCGAAATGACCAATCTGATTCATAATGATTTTTTTACTGTCTATCTTGCGTTTGACAACTATCTGCCGATTCTGACAAACCTGAAAAAAAGCTCAATCAATCAACGAAAAGAAATGGTGAGAATATTGCAGCGGTACATTGAGGTATCACCTATGAAAGAGTTCGATGCCGGCGAATATTTTCATTTTTATCAATCACACCCGATTGCCAAATTGCAAGTTGATCAATTAATGACTTTAATCAGATTCAGCGCTCTTCAAGGGAAACTTCCCAATTGTTTTCATTGTACTGACTGCCTTCACAAAGAACAATGTAACTTCCCTTTCCTTGAATCATTTTGGAATAAAATAAAAGACGTGATGGATTCAACTACCATCGATCAAACGAGTTTATTACATGTTGCAAATGCATAGACACAATACATATATCATCCCATACAAGGATAAATTCATTATTTATCAACCCCTGAATAAGTTTGCCTTTATTGGAAATAAGGCTATGGTTGGTTTTGTGGAAAAAATTTTGGAACATAGAAATAGTTCAAGAAAAAAAACCGAAACCATTGTGTCATTTTTAAATGCGAATGGGTTTTTTAACAAATATGACTTAGAAATGTTGCCCAAGTCACCGGATGTGTATAAACCTACTGTAGTAGTTTTATGTATGACTTCGGCATGCAACTTCAGATGCTCTTATTGTTTTGCCAATGGAGGAGAAGCCAATCATTCTGAGTTATCTCCTGAATTAGGGAGAAAGGCAATTGATATGATCTGCCAAAACGCTTGTGAATTAAAGACCGGACAGTTTGTCGTATCCTTTCATGGAGGAGGCGAGCCCACACTACCATTCAAAAAACTTCAAGAGTTAACTGATTATGCTCGTCAAAAAACGATCCCTTGCAGAGTGGAAATTACTTCAAACGGCTATTGGAATGAAAGAAAAACGGACTGGATTATCTCAAATATGGACAATCTCACAATTTCGTTCGATGGCATTAAAGAAGTTCAAAACCAACAACGACCGCTTGTAAAAGGGAAGAATACCTTTGATGTTGTGATGAGGAGTATTCATAAGCTGGACAACTGCGGGGCTCATTATGGAATCAGGCTTACTGTTACAAACAACAGTGTTGCACGCCTTGAGGAAAGCATTAAGTTTTTATGTAGAACTACCAGATGCCCTACGTTTCAGGTTGAACCGGCTTTTGGTGCAGGCAGGGCGCTTACGAATCACCAAACCATCGAAAAAAAAGCATTTATCCGGCATTTTCTGAAAGCCTACGATATTGCGGTTGCAAACCAACGTCACTTGTATTATTCCGGAGCACGTCCCTGGGTGATTACCCATTGTTTTTGCACCGCACACGATCATGCACTTGTTGTTTCGCCCGATGGAATCTTATCCTCATGTTATGAGATCTCAAGCAATGATCATCCACTGGCACAAGCATTTCATTTTGGTGAACTGACAGCTGAAGGTGATTTAAGGATTGATTTTACTAAACGGGAGAGGTTTCAAAACAGGATTCAGGAAAGAAAAAATTTGTGTCAACAGTGTTTCTGCTATTGGCATTGTGCAGGCGATTGCCCGGCAAAGACTATATTGCCTATGAGTTTCGATAACAATACTTTTTCACAGCGGTGTGAAGTAAACCGCGAAATAACGAAAGAATTACTGATTCGCTCTTTAATTGATAATCAAGGTATTTATATAGAGGAATGACATTAAAATAACATCGCTATGCAAAACAAAAAAAAGAAAAAGCCCGACAAACCCGAAATCTATGCTGTTAAAAAAGACAAAAATGGAATTGTATTTTCGCGTTTAGAATTTTTAAAAACATTGGGCGCTACCGGTGCATTACTGGCTTTAAACCCTAAAGCCGTATTTTCAGATAAAATAGAAGATACCGGAAATGACATGTCAACTTTCAATGCCCACACATCCAATGTCAATTCCGTCTGTTTTACTTCTGACGGGAAAACTCTGGCATCGGGAAGCGCGGATAAAACCATCAAACTATGGTCGATCCCTGATGGGAAACTCCTGAAAATATTAACAGACCATACGAGTGATATTTATTCTGTCTCATTTAGCCCTGATGGGGAAATTCTGGCTTCGGGAAGTGAGGATAGAACCATCAAACTATGGTCGATCCCCAGTGGGAAACTTCTGAAAACCTTAACCGGGAACACAACTACCGTTTTTTCTGTTGCGTTTAGCCCTGATGGAAAAACCCTGGCTTCGGGAAGCGCGGATCACACCATCAAACTATGGTCGATCCCTGATGGGAAACTCCTGAGAACCTTAACAGGGCATACGAATACCATAAAATCTGTTTGTTTCAACCCCGACGGGAAAACTCTTGCTTCCGGCAGTTTGGATCACACCATCAAACTATGGTCGGTTCCCGACGGGAACCTCATAATAACCTTGACAGACCAGACTTATACCATTTGGTCGGTTTGTATCAGCCCTGATGGAAAAATCCTTGCATCCGGGAGTAATGATAATACCATCAAACTTTGGTCGGTTCCCGACGGTGAACTCCTGAATACGTTAACAGGTCATACAAATACCGTTTATTCGGTTGCGTTTAGCCCTGATGGAAAAACCATGGCCTCGGGAAGTGGTGATGATACCATCAAACTATGGTCGATCCCCGATGGGAATCTCCTGAGAACTTTATCAGAGCATACGAATACCGTTAAATCTGTTTGTTTCAGCCACGACGGTAAAACCCTGGGATCCGGGAGTTATGATAACACAATACGTCTTTGGACTATGCCAGATGGTAAACCTTGTTTTCTCTTGTTCGATCCTGTGATCACTGAAAAGAAGCAAGCAAAAAAGGTTCGGCAAATGGGGCCTGAAACCATTACCTTGCCCTGTGGCGCTCCAATCCCCGCGGGGGCAGTATGTATCTGCGATTGCATTGCCTCATCACGCAGTTACCCTGGCGCTCAAACAGTTTGTACATGCGATACGATTACTCTTCCGGCAGGTACACCATTATCAGCCGGTATGGTTTGTACATGTAATACCATCTCTGTCGGAACATACGTTGCGCCAAAAGAAGTTGACACCCATTCTCCTCCAAAATCAGACAAGGTTTGTTCATGCAATACCGTTGGAACCTGCACATGCAATAAAGTATGTACTTGTAATACTGTTTGTTCCTGTGATAACCATGCTACCTATTATTACGTTACTTATTGGTACCCTAATTAGTTGGCAATCACTTTTCTTGCAATAGAAAAACCTGCATACGGAGAGCTGAATGGATCTCTTCCTGCTTATGAGCATGAAAAAAACAATCTTGTATTCAATCCCGGTAGGAGAAAAATTCTTACTATATGCTCCTCTGAAACCATTGGCTTTTATTGGTAACCATGCTTTAGTGGAACGAATTTACGATAGGTTGCAACACCCCTCCAGGGCGATTAGATCAACTAATAAAGTGATTGGGATCCTGAAGGAGGCCGGACTTTTTGAACCAGATCAAATGGGTGTACCAACCTGTGAATCGTATCAGCCATTTCATCCTGCACTGTGTATCCTAATGCCAACAACTGCCTGCAATCTTGCCTGCACTTACTGTTATGCCGGTTACGATGGTAAAAAGAAGATATCGTTAACGTGGCCTGTCGCCAAAAAAGCGATCGATATTGCATTTGAAAATTCCGTGACGTTTAAAAAAAACCACTTTGCACTTAGTTTTCATGGCGGCGGTGAACCTACATTAGCCAAAAACCTGTTTTTAAAAGCCTCGGAATACGCAAGGAAACTGGACCCTGATTGCCCGATTTCTGTGACAACAAATGCGGTATGGGATAAGGAATTCAGGAACGTGGCGCTTAATTTTCTTAGTGAAATAAGTCTATCATTTGATGGGGACGAAATAACTCAAAACCGGCAGCGACCCGATTCATTGGGGAAAGGTACTTTTTCGCGGGTCATGGAAACAATAAGGGATATTGAGAAACGAAATATCCCATACGGAATTCGAATGACTGTTACAAAAGAAAGTCTTCACGAGCTTCGTTCCAATATTGAGTTTATGTGTAACCAAACAACATGTGATTCTTTTCAGATTGAACCGGTATATAACCAGGGGCGGGCGTTGGAAGCAGGATTTTCTATCGATGATAGTGAATTATTTGTCGAAATTTTCATGGATGTTTACCACCTTGCCAAAGAGAGAGGGAAATTGGTACATTATTCTTCCGCCCGTCCACATTTAATAACCGATATGTTCTGTACAGCAACCTCAAATGCCCTGATTGTCACCTCGCATGGAGAGCTGACTGCATGCTATGAAGTTTTCGACCATTCTCATGTTCTTGCTGATGATTTCATTATTGGCAGGATTGATGTAAAAGACGGAGTGATACTCTATCCGGGGAAAAGGGAAAATCTTCTTGGAAAAATTGCGGTGAATAAGTCTGCGTGCAAAAACTGCTTTTGTTATTATCATTGTGCTGGTGATTGCCCACCCAAAGCATTTTTGTCGAAGCGCAACAACGATCATTTCCGCTGTACAGTTACAAAGGAGATAACTAAGGAATTAATTCTTGATCAGATCATTGAAAATAATGGGTTCTGGAAAGGAGAAAGAAAGTGAAAAAAATATTCATTCTTCCGTATATAGACCAGGAAATGAAATTTTGGGAAAAGCTATCAGGATTATACGGAGATAGAATACGTGAAGTTTATTTTCCAATTATGGATGGGAAAATCGGTTCGGGAAGGCCAATTCAACCCAATGAACATTTGACCGGATTTCTGAAATCGAAGATTTTACCCGTGTCGGTTTTAGTTAATCCTGTTGTTCTTTTACATCCTGTCAATGAAATTGCAGATAGAATTTGTAGAAAATTGAACTATTATCAAAAAAACTTTCATTTAATCGGAGTAACCGTAGCGAATCTTGAACTGGCACAAACGATTAAAGGAAAATTTCCCGACCTGATGTTGACCGCATCAACTCTGATGGAGATCGTAAATGAACAGCAATTGGTTATGCTCGGTGAAATTTTTAATACCATTGTTCCATCAAACAGAATTTTACGTGACTTTCGAAGCTTTCGCGCACTTAGAAACTGCTTTCAGGGCAAAATACGCATCATAGTCAATGAAGCCTGTCTGCCTTCATGTGTTTATCGGACACAGCACTTTTATGAGATGTCAAATCCCGAAATTGCTATTCCTAAATCATTGTGCAATAATTTACTGGAGCAAAAACCCTGGTTACGGCTGACCGGGGGATGGGTCTTGCCCCAACATCTGTTTTTGTTCGATGGGTTATATGATGAAATAAAACTTGCCGGACGTGTTTCACTACAAAATCCCGATCGGTATCTTGCAGTTTTCGATAGTTATCTCAAAAAAAAACCTCTTCAACCTCATGAAATCGGTGGTGGACCGGCAAGTGTAAACATTCCGATGGATATCACGACAGACTTTTACAAATACACTTTATTTTGTTTGAAGAATTGCACAACATGTTCAGTATGTGAAGATTATTGGATGGCAAAAATCTCTAAAAAAGAATAACCCATAGTGTCATATACATGATAGACCAACTATTTCTGTGTCATGATTGATTGATAATCAGAATTAATGAATACGATCCATCGTTTGTCAAAAGGTTGTCAAAGTTGTCAGCAAGGGAAATGGCTTTGTATCTTTATTACATACCAATGCAATGCCGGTTGCCATTTTTGTGCGGCCCCGTTTAAGGATGATCGGATTCATTCTGCCTTTGGAAACGAAAAAGAAGGAATCCGGCACTATTTGACGGGGAATGATTTTAACGGCATAAGTTTTTCCGGAGGTGATCCTTTCCTTGTTTTCGACAGACTTTTTGAATGGTTTGTTTATTTTAAAAAGCAGTTTCCCGATTCCTATTTCTGGGTATATACAAATGGATTGAATGCAGATGATACGATGCTGAAGCAATTGTCGTCGGCAGGACTCGATGAAATACGCTTCAACATTGCTGCTTCAGGATATACCTCTGCCGCTGTATGGGAACGGATCAAAACATCCCGGGATCTTTTCCCTTACATATCAGTAGAAATTCCATCCATTACTCATGATTACTGCTTACTGGAAAAAGCATTGGTCTATCTTGAAGAAGTCGGGGTTGATTTTCTGAACCTTCATGATTACATCCTGACGGAAAGAGATTTCGTTTCTACACATGAACGATCAGAAACATTTGTATTGAATAAAATCAATCCCCTGAAGTATTCAATTTCCAGTTTATATAATACGCATGCGGTTCGGAACCTGATATCGGGAAAAGGGTATCATGTTCAGGTAAATCATTGCAGTATGCAACAAAAAGAGGTACAAATGACCCAGCGGAGACTTAAAATGGCAAAAGTTTTTGCCGATCCCGAAATTGATTTTATTATGGAGGATGGGGTTGTGTGTAATTTCTATTATTTTCCGGAAGTGAAAAATTCAGAAGAAATACTCCCCTCAATGCCAACTCCTGATTTTCCTGAAAAATTTAAATCATATATTGTACAAAAAAAAGATGTTGAAGGGATTGACGAAGTCCTCGGTACAATCATACGAGCAACATATATTCCTCAAATGGAAGTTAATCAGAAAAAGATACTTATTGATTTACAAGAAGATAAGAAATTTAAAAGATTTTTTACACTTTTGTAACCAGGTCACTGGAAATCAGTAAAGTATGGTCAGTTAATCTGGTTTGTCAATGAGTATATTCATAAAGAAATATTCCATTATCTGACGACCCAATCCAAATTCGGCCGTGACTATCCTCAACTATTTTTGTATAGAACCTTGCGGTAAAACCATTTGAAATATCAAAAACATCCCACGAATTATTCTTTTGTCTGATGATTGCTGCAGTTTTATCAGTGGCAAATATGTCAATCAATGGGAATCCTGTAATCACCCAAAAATTGTCTTTTTTATCGACCAATAAACCACGGATGTACATTTTTCTAAGACGAGGCAAATCATCTTCTTTATTATAATATGTTAATGTTGTGCCATTCCAGTAAACGAAAAAACCACCTGCTTTTTCCCATCGATATACTGTTATATCTAAATTTACAACACTAGATATCCAGGCTTCACCTTTTTGAGTGAATACTATCTCATCAAAAATATGTAAAGCGTAGAATACAGAGGGAAACATCTTATTTTGGTCAACAGGTAAGAATACCATTTGATTTTTTGGGTCTATATAACCTATTACATGATTACCTACAAA
>Ga0172375_10013098_pt1 | contig 10322 bp, 8 predicted proteins | sample LakKiv1m_FD_114537 | JGI IMG/M metagenome (GOLD analysis project Ga0172375, IMG submission 114537) | Freshwater microbial communities from Kabuno Bay, South-Kivu, Congo - kab_092012_11.1m | ecosystem: Environmental > Aquatic > Freshwater > Lake | place: Democratic Republic of the Congo...
ATAAAACTTTTTAAAACTTGCTTCTGGATATCATCATCTGCTACAGTATCGATCATATTTTCATCATAATGGATTGTTTTGAGACGCTCCACGATTGCATAAATACGGTTTTTAGTCTCCTCTGAAATAGCTTCCCCTGACCAGTATTTTCCTCTGCGCATCAATGGTAAAAGTTTTTTAATTGCTTTTGCAGAATATGCACCGTATTCCTTTTTAAAAGGAATAAATTTTTTGAAGTTATCAACAAACTCTGTGTTTAGGCCATGTTTTAAAGCAAAAGTTGCAAGAGCTTTTTCAATTTCCATTTTATCTTCGACCGAATACAGGATATGCCATAGCTGTTCTTCAATATTTGCAGTCAAAAATTCAGGTGCTATATTCGATGCTTTTAGTTTGGAAAGAATCTGTGACCTTGTCTCGTTTGCCGGATATGTTTTATCTTCGACATAATTCCACCGATAGAGTTCAGCATTTTTCTTCAGATTGAATGCTGGATATTTTAAGAAAGCTTTCTGGTCGATTTCCTTACGGTTGTTCAGAAAATCAAACAGAGCAATCCAATTGTCTTCCATTTTGAGGAAATCAGAAGTAACGTCAATGTCGGTATGAAGCCTGCCATCAATGACTTTTTCACGCTGATAGATAGTCAGGTTCTGGAGAAACTGCCTTAGCCGAAACTCTTGATAGAGCGGATGCGATTTTGCAATACCTTTAATCGGGTCTTTTTTATTTTCGCCGGTTTTAGCATCCTTAAAAGTGCGAAATTCGTATTTGCAGTTGCTGATTAAAGATTTTTTGCTTTTAAGTGGTCTTTGATAGAATATGATATCGTTCAAAAATAAGTATGTAAAACCTCCACTTACCTTGCTGTTTCGATGCGCTTTATTGTTTTTATAGAGTTCTTCAAGGCAAGCCTTGTACAATCCGGCATTGTTTAATTCGGCATGAAATTCTTTTTGTTTATCCAGGATGGCTGTCAACTCATTTTTGTAGAATTTTCTTTCTATGGTTCGTACCAGTTTGCCATTTAATTTCTGGGCGGGATTTTGCAATAAGATGTCGTAAATGTAGCAGCCAACGGTTTTATTGCTTTTGTCTATCTCTATTTCGGTTTTTAGTTTAATTTTTTTGTACAATTTATTTTTATCGGCTTGTGATAGCTTATCAATTTCTTCAAAAGTTGGTAAAATACTTAATTTGCGTTTTTCAACTCCTTCTTTGTCTTTCTTTATTTTGTCATTTTCATCTAATTCGGTTGTTACAATAAATTCTTTTGTTTTTCCAATCCAATCAGGCTTTGTTAAAAAAGTACTATGATAAATCCATCCGTTTTCAAGAATTATGTTGAACCATCTTTTGTCCTTATTCTTTCTATCTGTTTCTCCTTCTGTAATATCAGTTATTTTCAAAGTATAAACTTCTTCCCTTTTGATATTGTTTTCATCTTCCTCCTCGCCCCGCAATTGATAATACCCTCTTTTTTGGTTGAAATTAAGCAAAATCCAGGCAAGTTCTTCTTTTTCTATTTTAGCGTGCAGTGCCTTTTTACGCAAATAATAGATTGTCCAGTCGTAAGGGATTTTTCGTTCTTCGCCGCTGCCTTTCAATCCAAATAGTTCAAGCTTATTTTTTTTAAACTCTTGCACCATCTCATTAAACGATGATTTAAAAATGAATTCAAATTGGTTTTGTTTAACTTCCCTCCAGGCCAATTTTGGTTCTGTGTCGGGCATGAATTTTCCAAATCGCTTTTCAAAATCTAGATTTTGATCATAATGTGCTGGTAAAAATCCCATAAGATGAAGCACTCTGTTCAACCGTTCGCGCCGTAATAGGTGCCTTTCACGCAACCGACGAACGCCACGAAACTGCGTTCTTTCGGCTGTTTGTGATTTCGAAATTCCACTATCAAATTTTCCCAATATATCCTGGCTCATCGGAATAATTCGACTTCCTAAACCAAGTATTTCCTTTTTTTCTTCATTTTCGGCGATTAATGCCCAGCCAATGGAGTTTGTTCCCAAATCAAGTCCTAAAATTTTTTTCATATTTTTTTGCTTCTGAGAAATATTATTACTTTAGCCGTACAATTTGAAGCAAATCACAATAAGGATTATTCCGTTGTGAAAACATTTAAAGCGGTTCCGGAAGGGATCGCTTTTTTTCGCTTAAATGCTTCATGCTGATTTTGTTTTAAGGATACGAATGTACAAAAAATGTAATTGCCATGTAATTGATTTTTTTCTTTTAATGATAAAATGTACAATTTGGTAAATTTTTAAGAAGTTAAATTTTGTCTTGAACTCCTGTCAAGAATCATGTGGACAGAAATTGAGTTGTAAACATCAAAATTCCCAAATTTCGGCATTAACCATTTTTTTTCATTACTTTGTCACCTGATTCAATCCGAAAAGGCATCGCTTATGCTCTTAAATATCTCCTTTCATTTTGATTATTTTCCGCTGTTGATTGTCGCTGGTATAGCCTGGGGGACTCCCTTGCTATTGGCTGTATTTAAACTGAACAAAATACCTTCGGTAATTATTGAGATTATCCTCGGATACTTTGTTGGTAAATTTTTATTGGGTTCAATAAATCATGAGAGCTTCAGAATACTGGAATTCTTTGCACTTACCGGATTTATCTTTCTGATGTTTCTGGGTGGACTCGAAATTGATGTCGATCAGATTTTGGCTTCGTTCCCGAGGAAAAGGCTGAGCTATGTTCGATTTATTGGGAATCCCTTACTCGTAGGAGTCGTTTATTTTTCGTTATCGGTTATTTTAGCCTGGGGGAGTACTTTATTGTTGTCTGAATTCATCGTTATCCCCAATACCTGGTATTTTTCACTGATCATGGTAACTACGTCGGTGGGTATAGTGTTGCCTGTTTTAAAAGGAAGGGGAGAGATTAAAAACCGGTATGGGCAGATGATTGTTGTGGCAGCCGCTGTCGCCGACATATTCAGCATCATCTTATTTACGTTTACAGCTTTTATTATTAAAAATGGGTTTGAGGCTGAATTACTGTACATTATCGGCTTATTCGCCATTTTCCTTGTTTTCTACCTTTTAGGAAGCAAGCTGAAAAACATTCCTTTTTTAAAGAAACAGGCATTTCAGTTATCTCATGCTTCCTCGCAGATTGGTATCCGGGGCAGAAATTTGCTGATCATGCTTTTTGTTGTCATTGCCCAGTTTATAGGAGAAGAAGCCGTATTACTCGGTTCTTTTTTAATCGGGCTGGTTCTTTCGACTATGTTGCACCACGACAGGCCGGTACTACAGCTTCAGTTCGATTAAGGCTGGAAAAAACATCAGCTTTAATATGTTGATAATAATCTTTTTAAAATTTTGGTTAACCTTGGTAGTCATATCTGGAGAATTAGTTGAATAATCATTTAAAATACTGACTACCAATAGTATAATCAAATTTATTTCAACTTATTTTACTGATTTACAAAGATTTATCTCTCTTTTAACTTGAGTATTGAAATTAAAAGTGATATTTTATTATGACTGGTTTATCTCAGATAGTAGTTGGCGCAATTTTGCTAAGTATCGTGCATGCATCAATCCCAAATCATTGGATACCGCTGGTTGCACTTTCAAAGTCGGAACATTGGAGCCAAAAATTAACATTAGCTGTTACCGCTATTGCAGGTTTTTCACATACCATCAGTACAGTGATTATTGGAGCAATTATAGGATTCCTGGGATATCAGATTTCTTTTTCCTATTCATTTATTCTCGAGGTTGTTGCGCCAAGTTTACTCGTTATTCTCGGAATCGTATATCTTATATTGAGCATTCGCACGAACAAGCGCCATCACCATCACGGGATTAACCTCGAGAATGCAAAGAAGAGAAATATAAATGCAATAATTGTAGCGCTTTCAATTTCAATGTTCCTTTCTCCGTGCCTTGAAATAGAAGCTTATTTTTTTGTCGCGAGTAAGCTTGGCTGGACCGGGATAATCACAGTTGCAGCAATCTATACAATTGTTACCCTGGCGGGAATGCTTGTGCTGGTGTGGCTGGGATTACAGGGAATGAAAAAAATAAAATCCCACTTTCTGGAGCATTATGGAAAAACCATCACAGGTGTTTTGTTGATACTTCTAGGAATTGTTGGATATTTTATACAATAATAAACCGTGCCGGCAAGATCGGAATCGTCGAAAAACTCGCTTAAATGTGACAGAAATGAACGACGGGCCGGTTAATCCTCAGCTTGTATAACTTCATTTTTTTTAATGCGGGGAATGGCATCTGAAACTATTTGAAAGAAATGTGCACCATGTTTGGAGATGCTTGAAGCCAACTTACGGATAGAATTTGCCGTCAGTATTTTGAAAGGTGCAGGCGCGTGATTTAACAGTTCAGCGAAACAAGGCGTGGAAATAATTACGTCAGCATGACGCTTCAGCAATTCGTTCTCGGAACAAAACGCGACCCCTGTTCCGGCTTCTTTTATCATACAGAGATCATTCAGGCTATCTCCAATGGCCATGCAATTTTCTTTTTTGATGTTGTATTCATTTAAGATGTTAAGCAAAGCGTTAGCTTTGCAAAATGTGTGTTTACACTGGCTTTGGGGGTTGCTGAAGAAAAAAGAAGGGATCCTGACCTCGCCGGTACAAATACTCTGAGAAAATTCCAATTCGTTTGAAAGGGAAAAATCGATATCCAGTTTGTTCTTTATGTGATCTGTAATGCAGTCATAACTGTCTGAAATAATGCCAACGATATAACCACGTCTTTTGAGGTCGGCTACAACTTCTTTGGTTCCATCCACAATAGTCATGTTATCAGCTACCGAAATCAAATCCGCTACCGATTTCCCCTTTAGGAACGTTGCAATCTGTTTGGTACGGCTGATATCATCTGTTCCAGACAAACGAATTTCCGTCAGCTTATCGGTGAACCCAAATTTATTTGCGCAGGCGTCAATAAATCTCCCATGAAGGAGCGTGTTGTCCATGTCGAATACTACCAGTTTATTAAGCTTCCGCAAGTGGCCTTTTAGCGCATATTCCATTTGAGAAAGGATTTTGCTTTGCGCCCGAGATTCTTCAGCAAGATAGGGCGGCTTTTTTACGGAGGTTCCTTTGGTTATAATGGCTTGCGCCACTTCTTTGCTCATTTTGCCCAGTTCCTGCCAGGGCTTGCTTTTGTTTTCGATGTACCCGATTTCAACATCGCGGATACGTGCTTTCATCTGGTACATATCAATCAGTATTCCGATATCCACCCCATAGTCTTCCCTGTAATCCAATTTCCGAAGAAATGATTTTTTACCGGCAATCATTCCGCTTAATGGCTGGGCGTGGCGAAGCAATTCGGGGAAGAAAATACTCAGGAGTGGTTTGGCAACAAGTTCGGTAACCCTGCCTGCATTTCGGCTGAACGATGATTTTACAAAATCTGCCTCTCCCTGAAGGATCGGTTCGGTCAGTAATTCGATGGTATGAGGAGGATATGGGTCAATGTCTCCGTCAAGGAAGACAATGATTTCGTTTGTGGAATATAGAATTCCCTCTTTCATTGAAGAGCCTTTCCCAAGTTTAGTACTGGTGATCACTTTTGCGCCGCACTGATGCGCAGTATAAACGGTCCGGTCGGTTGATTTATCATCGACAACAATAACCTCGCTGACATTTGGCTGTTCTTTCGCAAAGTTGACCACCCCGGCGATGTGGGCTTCTTCGTTTAATGCAGGAATGATTACCGTTATCATGTTTAATTTGTTTAAGTTGTTAAAAAAATACCAGACTTTCAATTTCGCAAGATCAGGATTGAAGGCAACTGGTTGAGCCAGGCTCTTTTTGATTCAACCAGCTTTTCCCATCCATCGGTTGAAATCAACATCAGTTGAAATTGTTGAATAAATTGTTCGTCAATAGGTATATCGTAATTCAAGGAGATATGGTTCGGCGCTTCCTGTTCAATTGCCCGGATAGCTTCCTTGATTTTTGTATCTTTTCGGATCAGGCCAAGCGGATCGGTTACGGTAACCTGTGCCTGTGCATTTTTTATCAGTCTTTGAATATATTCAATAAGGAATCCGTCTTTCATACTATAAACCGGTACAATAATCTGGTTCCAATCACCAGTATTCTTATCCACAAAAACTCCTACGGGAACCCTAGCGTTTGAAAGTATATTTTGTGTGCGATCATCGAAAGGCGAGTTGCTGAACAGCTTTTCTTTTCCTGAGACTTTTTGAATAATACGGTCAGGGTTTACAATGCGGGTTGTATATCCAAGTATTTTCCAGAGCAGGCTACCTTCAAAAATTGACTGACCAATCCCAATCAGCAACAGATCGAAATCCCCTTTGTTGGCAATCTCAGTAATGTCATTATCGATGTCGTCAGTTGCCTTAAACATGGTTGTGATTTTTTGATTTAATAACTCTGATTCCTGAATAACAGGACTAAAGCTTTCAGTTTCATATTCATCTCTGTTGTAATCGTTAAGTAAATTGTTGGGACATAAATGCAGGGCGGTTACCGTAGCATTTTCATTTTGTTTCCTGATCAAACTTTCGGAAAGTCTCAGTAATGATCTTCCCATTTCGGGTTTGCCAAACGAAATCAGAATTTTGTATTTTCTCAACTCTTCGAATTCACGTGATACAGATGTTTGTTTTTCCCCAAACAATTTGTCGATAAAATGTAAGGCTGGGGCAGTCATAAATGTGGTTACCAATGCCATGATTACCAGCATGGTGAATATTTCTGGAGTTAAGATTCCCAAGTCGTACCCGATATTTAAAGCAACAAGTTCCACCAGCCCGCGGGTATTCATCAGAGCGCCAATGGTAAGACTGTTACGCCAGTTCTGACCAACAAATTTTGCAGCCAATGCGCTTCCTGCAAATTTCCCGGTAATGGCTACCAGTATAACAAAACCGCATACTTTCCATAAATATGGGTCGTCGAGCAAGCCAACCTGTGTTCTAAGCCCGGTAAATACAAAGAATAGTGGGAGTAACAATACCAATGCAACATCTTCTACCTTTTCAATGAAAATCCGTCTGAACTTTTGATTGTCGGGCATAATTGCACCTGCAATGAAAGCTCCGAAGAGTGCGTGTATTCCTATTATTTCAGTTAAATAAGCTGACAAAATTAAGGTAAGGAAGAAGAGGGCAACAACAGGTTTACCCAGTTTCTCACGGGAGGCATGAAGATCGCCTACCTTTTTTAAAAAAGGCCTGATTATTCTGAACATAACCAAAACATATCCAATAGCCATTAACATAGTTGGCAGCGAACTAAGGAATGAACCAGCCTTCGCCAGCGCAATTACCGCCGCCAGCAAAGACCAGGCCGTGATATCATCTGCAGCCGCACAGGTAATTACAACGGTACCCAGTTTCGTTTTATGAATTCCCCTTTCCTGAACAATCCTTGCCAGGACCGGAAAAGCAGTTATACTAACAGAGATTCCAATAAACAGGCTAAAAGCTTCAAACGGAATATTTTTAGGGGCAAATGAAGGATATATAAAATAAGCCAGGCCCATTCCAAGTGCAAAAGGTATGATTATGCTTGCGTGGCTAATGATCACTGCTTCATGGGCCCTGCTTTTTAATACCTTCAAATCAAGCTCCATGCCTATTACAAACATAAAGAGTATTAATCCAATCTGGCTTAAAAACTGTAGGTTGCCAAGGGAATGTTCCGGGAAAAGTGCAGCAGAGAATTCAGGGAAATACATACCAAGCAGCGAAGGTCCCAATGCAATACCTGCAGCAATTTCACCTATAACCGTTGGTTGTCCTATCTTTTTACAAATCCAACTGAACAACCGGGCAACTAATATGATCGTTATAATCTGTAAAAGAAGAATAGCCAATGGGTGCGTCAGATTATGAACAAAAGTTTCTGTAAACAGTGTCCACTGGCTAACCTGTTCATTCGATGCCGCTAACATCTTTCCGGGTTCCAGGTTCTTCCCAAGTCGCACAATCCAATACATCAGAAAAGAAAACACGCTTATTGTGCCAATATAAAAGAAAGTATTTCTAAATTTTCGCATATCGTTTTTATTTAAAACTCAAATATGAGGTTAAAATTCTTAAAAGAAATAATCTGGTGAACAGTACGAATCAGGAATGTAATGAATGGGGCGAATTTTGTAATAAAACGACCGGGAGTACGAAAATTCATAAACAAACTCAGTTCTTTTTTATCTCTGAGTTTGTCTCACCGATTCAGTTTGTTCATGAATTCGGTCCTATAGGCTTCACCCAAAGATAGTGCCATTGGTTTTTCGGAATGGAAGAAGATATTGGTTGTAATCTGATCGTTCGATGAATAAAGAACTTTGCTTAAAGCGATGAGTTCTTTTTTATTGATACGGCAAAACTCATCCTGGGGTAAAATTGAAATGAGTTTTTCAAAGGTAATGTTCTTAATCTGAAGAACAATGCCGTTTTCGAGTAAGGTTGTTTTATCACGGCTATCGATTTCAGATGTTTTAATATAAACGATCTGATCGAAGAATATCATCATATTTCCTTTGTCCGTGTTCAGGTTAACGTATTTTCGGGTTTTATTTTCCTGAACTCGGCGCTGGACTGCTTTTTGGACGGCCTTTTGCAGCCGCTCCAATGCAACTGGTTTAACGACATAGTCGATTGCGTCAAGGTCGAAAGCATCGGTCGCGTATTTTTTGTAAGCTGTTGTGAAAATTACGGGCTTATCTTTTAGAAGTGAAGCCACCTGGATCCCATTAATCCCAGGCATTTCAATGTCGAGAATACAAAGATCGAAATTCAATCCGGAAATTTCCCGCAGAAAGGCCTCCGGATCATTAAAGACCTTGATAACTTCCAGTTCAGGAATTTGTTCGCAGAGCAATTTCAGGTACGAAAGCCCTGGCAGTTCATCGTCCAGCAGCAAGCATTTTAGCCTTGTATTCAAGCAAATCAATTTTTAAATGGGCAATATAAACGTTATCTTCTGTAAAATGGTCGAATTTAAAATGATCGTTGTAGATGATTCTCAGGCGTTGTTCGAGCGCTTCAATACCAAAACCACCCTTCTCTTTTTTAATAGGTGCTTTCTCCGATATTTTATTGGCAACAGTAAGTTTAAAAGTATTGTCGTTAAATTCAAAAATGATTGAAATAAAGGCTCCGGGACTTTGCAGGTCCGCATGTTTAAATGCATTCTCGATTAAGTCGGTTGAAATGAATGGAGCAAGATAATGCTGATGGTAAAGAGGCTCATTTTCGTTCACCTTCAGTTTTACTTTCAATTCAAATAGAGGACTTAACTTGATTTTATTGATTTCAATCAGGTTAAGGGCAAATTCAACTTCCTGTTTCGGGGTGACAAATTTATTACGACTATCGTACAGAATGTAATCCAGCACATTCGACAATTTATCCAACGCATAATAGGTTTGATAAGCATGAGACTGCATTGAATTCAGTATATTTTTGAATAAGTGAGGGTTAAGCCTTGAATCCAGGTCTTCAAGCTTAATCTGGTCAAATTTGCTCTCCATCTCCTGATATTTGGATTCCATGTGATGTTTTTCATTTATCGATTTATTTAGCTTGAAAATCAGATAAATGATGATCGCTAAACAAATAATAAGAGCGAAAATAATTCCATAAAAAAATAAAAGAGACATGTTTAATTGAGGTTCCATTCTATTCAGTTTTAGACAAATTTAGGAATTTTGAAGTTAAAAACGACTCTTATAATTCATTCAGTTAATGTTATTCTTTCAACAACTCAGCAAACAAATTATCGATACTTTAACTTGATGATATTGAGGGAGAAAGAAAATTTGCAAAAAAATATTTTCCGCACTATTTTTGCCTCAAATGCTGCAGTACTGGCCAAAGCCAGTGTTTCTCCATAAAGCATTGATTTTTAATTGTTTATATTTTTAAGGTCTGTAACCTAACTCGTTGATTAGCAGGTCTTTGTTTTTCTACAACATTACAAAGATGCAATTAATTTTATTACTGACCAAGTTTAATTTGCAGAAAATAAATTAAATAATCATTTCTTAGCCTTAGAAAACTACTTTAGGAGAAACATGTTCTTGAAGAATCGGGGAAAACTGTTAACATTCAGATATACAAGAAATTAAACAATTTTTTTCCAAACCTGATAGAAAATCTCAGTAACCTTTCAGATTCACGAATAGGCAACCAGTATCTTGCATGTCTTTTGTAACTAGCAACTTTGCATCGTCAAATTTTCGCAAGAGAGATTCATCAGATTTTCGCAAAAGTAAATCACCACTTTTCGATAAAAAGCCTACAGATTTGGAGCATGTTAAACTCAAAAC
>Ga0172375_10013099_pt1 | contig 10322 bp, 11 predicted proteins | sample LakKiv1m_FD_114537 | JGI IMG/M metagenome (GOLD analysis project Ga0172375, IMG submission 114537) | Freshwater microbial communities from Kabuno Bay, South-Kivu, Congo - kab_092012_11.1m | ecosystem: Environmental > Aquatic > Freshwater > Lake | place: Democratic Republic of the Congo...
CATAACCTATTCACAACGCTCTAAAGAAGTGGCGCAAGACTATCGTTATTTTCCGGAACCAGATTTGCCGCCGCTTGAACCCCGCAAGGCGTTTGACATCGATAAAATACAAGCTGAAATACCGGAACTGCCCGCCGCCAAGCGGGAGCGATATCAAAAAATGGGATTGGCGCGACAAGACGCTGAAATTTTGGCGATCGATAAAACTTTGACGGAATACTTCGAGAAAGTGGCAGCCGCAACAGAACCCAGGCTTGCCGCAAGCTGGATTATCAACGAACTAAAAACAGACGGCATAATGACTATCGTTCCCGAAAATATGATAGAATTTCTGAAATTAATCGAAACCAATGTTATAAGCGGAAAAATTGGCAAAGAGGTATTAGGGATAATGGGAGCAACGGGCAAAACCGGATCAGTAATTATTGAAGAGAAAGGTTATAAACAAATCGGTGGCGAAGAGGAATTATCGGAAATTGTTGATAAAATCATCGCTGATAATCCTAGTGTCATCGCCAGCATCAAAGTCGGCAAAACCGAAGCCATCGGTTTTTTAGTCGGTCAAGTGATGAAGGAAACAAAAGGCCAAGCGAACCCTAATATAGTAAATAAGCTTATTAAAGAAAGGCTCAAATGAATCAAAAAACTAATTTGAGAAGCGAATTTTTAAAAACCATGACGCAGTTGGCCACTGCGGGCTTCGGCTTGGTTGCGGCCTTAGCCTGGAATGATACCATCCAAAGCTTCATTAACACTTTTGTTTCAATCGGAGCTGGAATTTTTTCAAAATTAGTCTATGCTATATTAGTAACCTTTATCGCCGTCTGGGTAACCTATTCTTTGGGCAAATTAACCCAGGAAGCAAAAGAAAAAGAAGAGAAGTAGAATAAGAAAGGAAATATGCCGAAAATAACCTATTTAGAGGAGGAACCACTGCCGACTCATTATAAGGGACGAAGTCCAAAAAGCTGGTTAGTTTTATTTCTTTTGATCCTCGCGTTTATTATGGGGATTTTAGGCGGAACGGGAGCGCTCGTGATTCTCTCCGGCAACGATTATCTAAAGACAAAACTAGGCGTGGACCTAAAGAGCCTAGCTCTTTCTAAAACCACAAACGAAAAGATAGTTTTAGAGGAATCGTCAAAAGTTATCGATGCAGCCAAAAAGATTAGCCCAGCCGTTGTTTCAATCACAACCTCGGCCAATATTCAGGACTTTTGGGGCCAAATTTACACTCAAGAGGGCGGCGGAACCGGAGTCATTATCACCAATGATGGACTCATTTTAACTAATAAACACGTGGCCGAAGCAGGCGATACGCTTAAGGTTATGACTTCAGATGGCAAAACTTATGACGCGCAAAAAGTTGCCGTTGACCCGACAAACGATTTGGCTATTCTCAAGGTTGAAGCGACGAGTTTGCCAGTTGTCGAACTGGGCAATTCCGATAATTTGCAAGTGGGCCAGTGGGTGATCGCGGTTGGCAATGCGCTTGGAGAGTTGCAAAATACAGTTACGGTGGGAGTGATTTCTGCGCGTGAGCGCCAATTAACTGCCGGCAACGGCAACCAATCAGAACAACTTAATAATTTACTTCAAACCGACGCGGCCATAAACTCTGGCAATTCGGGTGGGCCGTTGGTTAATTTAGCTGGGCAGGTAGTCGGGATTAATACCGCTATAGCCGGCAATGCCCAAAATATTGGTTTCGCCATCCCGATCAACCAAGCCAAAACCGCCATCGATTCTTACAAAAAAAATGGTAAAATCATCAAGGCACAGCTTGGCGTCCGCTATGTAATCGTTAACCACCAGGTGGCTAAACAGCTAGAGTTAGCGGTAGATTATGGCGCGTTAATTATTTCGCGCGCTGGTCAGCCAGCGATTGTGGTTGGAAGTCCTGCTGATAAGGCAGGGTTAAAAAGTGGAGACATAATTTTAGAAATAAACGGCAATCGTATTGATGAAAATCATACGCTTGGCGGTATTATCAACATTTTCGCGCCAGGCGATGAGATTGATATCAAGTATTCTCGTGGTGGCGAAGAGAGTACAATTAAGGTCAAACTCGGCTCGACCGAATGAACAAATAACGATCTCGTTTAGCTAAATCTTTTTTGAGTTCGATTTCAAAATCTCGATAAATATTATGAGCCAATTTTTTAATGTCTACGGCATTACGCGGATCAAGTTCTAATAAAATTGCGCCATTATTATTTAAACGATCTTTGGCTTCCAATAAAAATCTTTTGATAATCGAGGTGCCATTATCATCAGCAAAAATAGCGTCCTGTGGCTCAAACTTTGTCGAAACATCGCTGCCATTTTTCGGGACATATGGTAAATTAGCGATAATTAAATCAAACTTTTGTTTGGGAATATTTTGGAATAAATCTGATTTGTAAAGTTTTATCTTTACATTATGTCTCTTGGCATTGGCCTTCGCAACATCGAGTGCTTTTTGTGAAATATCACTTGCAAAATAATTACCGCCTGGGCGGGTTTTAGCTATAGTAACGATAATATTTCCACTACCCGTCCCTATATCAATAACATTAATTTCTTTTTTCTTTATGGACTTTAAGAACTTTATGGACTTTTCAACTAATTCTTCCGTTTCCGGCCGCGGTATCAAAACATTTTCATCAACTTTAAAATCTAAATTAAAAAATTCTTTGTTGCCCAATAAATAGGCAATTGGTTCGCCTTGAGCGCGTCTTATGACTAATTTCTGGACGTGATTAATTTGTTTTATCGATAGCTTGCGATCAATATCACGATAAAAAACAGCATCATCAAGATCTAGTACGTATTTAATAATAATTCTGGCATCGAGTTCGGGGATAAGAATTTTTGATTGATGATAGAGATCCTTAATTCTTGATTCTTTCTTCATGATTCTAGTTGAAGTTTTCTGGCCTGGTCTTCAGTTCTCAAAGCGTTTACGATTGGCTCGAGATTGCCCTCCATGACCGCCAAAATATTATGAAAAGATTGATTGATCCGGTGGTCAGTAATGCGGTCCTGGGGAAAATTATAAGTGCGGATTTTTTCACTACGGTCCCCGGTCCCAATTTGGCCGCGCCGAGCATCGCCTCGCTCTTGGGCTAACTTCTCTTCGCGGACCGCTAAGATTCTTGAGCGCAAGATGCTCATGGCCTTTAGCCGGTTTTTAAGTTGAGACCTTTCATCTTGGCAGCTCACAACTGTGCCAGTCGGGATATGAGTTATGCGTACAGCAGAGTAGGTGGTGTTAACGGACTGGCCGCCAGCGCCCCCAGAACAAAAAGTATCAATGCGTAAATCTTCTGGACGAATTTCCAAATCTGCTTCCTCGGCTTCGGGTAAAACAGCGACAGTCACGGTCGAAGTATGAACTCGGCCTGCTTTTTCGGTTTCTGGCACTCTTTGAACGCGATGAACGCCACTTTCATATTTCATTTTAGCGTAAACTTTGTCGCCAATAATTTCAAAAGTTATGTTTTTTAATCCGCCCAAGGAACCAGTTTGCGAATCCATAACTTCCACGCGCCAGTTCTGACTCGCTGCATATTTGGCGTACATTCGGTATAGCTCAGAAGCAAAAAGCTCTGATTCGTCGCCGCCGGCGGCCGGGCGAATTTCGATAATAACGTTTTTGCTGTCGTTCGGGTCGGTAGGAAGTATCGCCACTTTCAAATCCGCTTCAATTTGAGCAATACTGTTTTTAAGCTCGGTAATTTCACTTTCGGCCATAGCTCTAAGGTCGCTATCATCGCTTGAAAGTAGCTCTTCATTTTCAGTTAATTGTTTCTGTTTAGCAAAAATAGTACGAATTAATTGTGCCTGCTCGGCAAGTTCATTTTTTTCTTTGAGGATTTTAGTAAGTTCTGCTTGATTGGCTAAAATAGCTGGGTCAATCGATTGTTGTTCCAGATCTTCATAATGAAGTAAAATTTTTTCTAACTTTTCTGTTTCCATTTTGGTTCTTATTTAAAAAATCGGTTAACTTAATTGTACATCAAGTTTAACCAATTTTCATATTAACGCTTATTTTTCTTTTTTTTGAGATTTCGCTTTTAATTCCTCGGCTTTAGCCATTTTAGCCTTGAATTTATCCACGCGACCAGCCGTATCAATAAATTTAGCCGTACCTGTGTAAAAAGGGTGGCACGCTGAACAAACCTCAACATTGATCGCATCGATGGTTGAGCCTGTTTCAAAGGTATTGCCGCAAGAGCAGGTTACTTTGACATTCGAGTTGTATTTTGGGTGGATATCTTTTTTCATACTCATATCTTATCATTTCTCTTGCCAAGAGTCAAGGAATATGGTAATATTTATTTAAGTTTAGAAAGGAAGTCTTAATACATGCCTACTTTAATGGAAATGCTGGAGGCGGGTGTTCACTTTGGTCATAAGAAGGAACGGTCGCATCCTAAAATGAAAGATTATACTTTTACCCTAAGAGAGGGTATTTTTATCATTGACCTCGACAAGACGCGTGACAGCCTGGAATCAGCTTTAGAATTTCTAAAACAAGAATACTCTGCCGGTAAAACAATATTATTTGTCGGCACCAAGCGTCAGGCAAAAATAGCTTTGCAAGAAACAGCTGAACTTGCCGGTATGCCATATGTTGTTAAGCGCTGGCTTGGTGGAACTTTGACTAATTTTGCCACAGTTAAAAAAAGCATTACAGAGATGGAGAGCCTGGAGGCGCGCACCAAGTCGCCAGAATTTGAAGCATTGACCAAAAAGGAGAAAAAGATCGTTACTGATAAGTTAGAAAAATTACAAGGCATTTTTACTGGCATCAAAGATTTAAAGAATTTGCCAGATGTTGTTTTTGTAATCGATGCTAATCGGGAGAAACTTGCTGTCGACGAGGCATCGAAAATGGGTATTCCAGTGGTAGCCGTGGCCGATACTGACGCGGACCCAACCAAAATTAACTATCTGATCCCAGCCAACGAAGATGCAGTTAAATCAGTTGAATTAATCATGGATGAAATTGCGACTGCTTTTGGCGCCAAGCCAAAGCCTGTTAAAGAGGAAGAAGCTGAAATAAGCGCAGAAGATGAAAAAGTCCAGGAGATAGCTGAAATTAAAGAGGCGGGAAAAGATAAAAAACCCGCTAAGAAAAATAGTAAAAAAAGCCCCTCGACTAAGCTCGGGGCAGGGGAGAAGAAATGAGCGCTCAAGATATTGCTAAACTTCGCGAGGAAACTGGCGCAGGCGTCATGGAATGTAAACGCGCCCTCGAGGAGTCCCAAGGCGATTTTCAAAAAGCTAAAGATATTTTAGCTAAAAGCGCAGAGGCAATCGCGAAGAAAAAAGCCGAACGAGCCACCAAGGCCGGTTTGATTGAATGCTATTGCCACGCTGGTAAAATCGGGGTACTGCTCGAAATTGTCTGTGAATCAGACTTTGTTGCCAAAAATGAAGACTTTAAGATGCTAGCCCATAATGTTGCCATGCAAATAGCCTCAATGGCGCCGTCCGATGTTGATGATCTTTTAGCTCAAGAATATATCATGGATTCCTCATTAACGATTGATAAATATCTCAAAAGCCTAATCTTAAAAATAGGTGAAAATATTCAAATCAAACGATTTGTGCGTTTTGAATTAGGCGAGTAAAAATAAATTGTAGAAGGAGGCCTATGCTCCAGCCAATTTTGAATAAACTTCAGCCGAAAATGGATGAAGTGGCGACAAAATTAAAAGAAGATCTCCAGACCGTTAGGACGGGTAAAGCCAGCGCTTCTTTGGTAGACAATATCATAGTATCGTACTATGGCGCTCAAACACCGCTGAAGCAAATGGCCCAAATCTCTACGCCCGACTCAAATTTGATCACCATTCAACCATGGGACACTAACTCATTAGGTGATATTGAAATTGCTCTTAGAAATGCTAACCTAGGTTTCGGAGTTACTAACGATGGGCGTGTAGTGAGAGTCTCCTTGCCGCCTATGACCGAAGAACGGCGCCTAGAATTTATCAAATTAATCCATCAGAAAGCAGAAGCGGCGCGTATTGTGCTTCGAAACCTTCGCGAAGAAGCCTGGCGGGAAATTCAAAAAGAAGAAAAAGCAGGTGAATTAACAGAAGATGATCGTTATCAGGGCGAAAAAGATTTAAATAAAATGATTGAGGATGCGAACAAGAAAATTTTAGAAATGATTGACGCTAAAGAAAAAGAGCTTAAGACTATCTAAAAAATATGATTTTAACTATTATTGTTTTTGCATTTATTTTAGGCCTGTTAATTTTTGTTCATGAGCTCGGCCATTTTTTAACCGCCAAAATTAACGGCGTTAAAGTTGAAGAATTCGCCTTCGGCTTTCCGCCCCGTATCTTTTCAATCCGTCGCGGCGGGACACAATATTCGCTTAATGCTATTCCGATCGGTGGATATGTAAAAATCCTTGGCGAAGAAGAGACAAACCGCGAAGCCGGTTCTTTACAGAACAAAAAAACTTCAGTCAAAATATTGATTGTCGTGGCTGGCGTTTTAATGAATTTTATGCTGGCTATCTTGCTGATGACCATTGGTTTCTCGATCGGTATGACGCCATTAGTTTCTGACCCTGGCAAAATGACAGGAGAAAAAACATCTCAAGTAATGGTTGTTTATATCCAACCGGATTCACCGGCCGCCAAAGCTGGTCTTGAGCCAGGCGTAATTATTAATGGCTTTAACTCTACCTCTGATTTTCAGGCTTTTACGCGCGAAAACATCGGTGAAGAAGTAGATCTTTCGATTCAAAATAATCGGGAACAGGAAACCATTAAAGTTACATTGTCACAGGACCAAAATGTGCCATTTGGCGTCGGGATCATGCCCATTACTAAGATTAAACAGCCGGTTTGGCAGGCTTTCATCACTAGCTTTACCGAAACTGGCCGAGCGATTGGTGCGATTTTCGTTTTCCTATACGACATTTTAAAAAACGTCTTCACGACCGGAAGTGCCGGTGAGGCAGCCGAAGGCGTAGTGGGGCCGGTCGGGTTATTCAACTTTACTGCCCAGGCAATTAAAATTGGTTGGATTTATGTTTTACAACTGGTTATCATACTTTCGATTAACCTTGGCGTAATCAATATTCTGCCGTTTCCGGCCCTAGACGGCGGCAAAGCCTTATTTATCTTGCTCGAAGGAACTTTCCGTCGTAAGGTTATCCGCACTGAAATTGAAAACATTATTCATATGATCGGTTTTGGGCTTTTAATTTTATTGTTAATTGCCATTACTTACCGCGACATCATTAACTTTTTTTAGTATGATATAAATAGAGGAAATTATGAAGCAATCTCAACTTTTCTTCAAAACTCGTAAAGAAACACCGGCTGACGCTGACTCAATCAATGCCAGTTATTTGATTCGGGCCGGGTTTGTCCAAAAACATATAGCTGGCGCTTATGCTTTTTTACCACTGGGGCTCAAAGTTTTGAAAAATATCGAACAAATCATCCGCGAAGAAATGAATGCCATTGGCGGGCAAGAGATTCTTATGAATATTATGCAACCGAAAGAGCTTTGGCAAAAGACTGGCCGTTGGGAAGCGCTCGACGATGTTTTATATAAATCAGGTGACGAAAAAAATCAAATTGCTATGGCGCCGACTCATGAAGAGCAGGTAACGACAATTGTCAAAAACACTATTAATTCTTACAAAGATTTACCCAAGGCATTATATCAATTCCAAACCAAGCTTCGGAATGAACCGAGGGCTAAATCTGGGCTACTGCGCGGCCGCGAATTTCAGATGAAAGATATGTACAGCTTCCACGCGACCGAAGAAGATTTTCTAAATTTTTACGAAGAATCTAAGAAAGCTTATCTTAAAGCTTACAAACGAATGGGCCTGGAAGCTAAGATCGTTGAGGCCTCCGGCGGGGTTTTTACCCAAAAGAATTCCCATGAATTCCAAGTTTTAACCGAGGTGGGCGAGGACACTATTTACTACTGCGAAAAGTGCGACTGGGCGGTCAATAAAGAAATTGCCGAAGTGAAAGTTGGGGATAATTGCCCCAAATGCGGTGGAGAAATTAAGGCGGCTCAAGCCATTGAAGTCGGAAACATTTTCCCCTTGGAAACAAAATATTCCGGCGCTTTGGAAGCGAAATTTGTGAATCAAGCGGGCATGGAAAAAGAAATAATCATGGGCTGTTACGGCATTGGTCTTTCTCGGGCGTTGGGCACAATTGTCGAAGTTTATTATGATTCAACGAAAAACCAGATGGCCTGGCCCAAAGAAGTGGCGCCATTTGCGGTCCACTTAATATCACTCGGTAAGAACGACGAAGCAGAAAAAATTTACCAGGAATTAATAGCTAATAAAATAGAAGCCTTGTATGATGATCGGGAGATTTCGGCTGGTGAAAAGTTTGCCGAAGCAGACTTAGTGGGTTGTCCTATTAGGTTGATTGTTTCGGAAAAATCACTGGCCAATGGCGGCGTGGAAATAGCTTTTAACCAAGAGACAGAAAAGTTATCCACAGGAGAAGTGGTTGACAAAGTTATCCACAACCTAGACAATATAATAAAGTAAACGTAATTTTTTCCTTTGGATTTCAAAGGAAAGAAAGGAGAATCATGGAAGAAGTAGATGAAAAAGACGAAGTTGCAACCGATGAAACCGAAGGAGATGAGGCGGAAGAGGTAGCAACAGATGATGAAATGGCTGCCCCAGCTGAAGAAGGCGCCGAAGAAGCTCCAGCTGAAGAAGAAGCTCCAGCTGCCGAGTAATTAAGAAGTAAAATTTTAACAAAAAGACTGCCTCCGGGTGGTCTTTTTGTTTGTAATTTGGTAAAATAGCTTGTATGGAATTTAAAATATCCTCAAAATTTAAACCTGCCGGCGATCAACCCATAGCGATTGAAAAACTAGCCAAAGGTATCGAATCTGGGCAGAAATTCCAGACTCTTTTGGGCGTGACCGGATCGGGTAAGACTTTTACTATCGCTAACGTGATTGAAAAGGTGCAGAAGCCAACTTTGGTCATTGCTCATAATAAAACTTTAGCGGCGCAACTTTGCTCGGAATTTCGGACTTTTTTCCCAGAAAACAAGGTTGAGTATTTTGTCAGTTACTACGATTACTACCAGCCTGAAGCTTATATGGCCGACTCGGACGTCTACATTGAGAAAGAAGCGGATATCAATAAAGAAATCGAGCGTCTCAGACACGCTTCGACGCAAGCTCTTCTTACGAGAAGCGATACTATCATCGTCGCTTCGGTTTCTTGTATCTATGGATTGGGAAACCCTGATCTCTACAAAGAAGCTTTTTTGACGCTCGAAAAAGGAAAGGTCTATTTACGCGATGAAATTATCAAGAAATTAATTGAAATGTATTTTACACGAAGCGAAATTTTGACCCAAGGAAAATTCCGCGTTCACGGGGAAACGTTGGAAATTATGCCAGTGGACCAAGAAATTATTATTCGTTTGGAATTTAACGAAGAGCGCTTAATCGATATTAAAGTCTTTGAAAATGTGACCATGAAGCATGTTGATTCGCCAGAAGATATGACAATTTTTTCCGCCAAGCATTTTGTAGTAGATACACCAATGATGGAAGAGGCAATGCGAGAAATTGAGCGGGAATTGGATAAACGTTTAGAACATTTTGAAAAAGAGGGGAAAGTGTTGGAGGCCGATCGTTTGCGCCGCAGAACCCGCTTTGATTTGGAAATGATGCGAGAAATCGGCTATTGTAGCGGCATTGAAAACTACTCGCGCTATTTGACGGGAAGAAAAGAAGGCGAAGCGCCATATACTTTATTGGACTATTTTCCTGCCCGCAATGCTTCGCATAGTGATGCAGGCGGGCCTCAAGATTTTCTCATGGTCATTGACGAATCGCACGTAACCGTGCCGCAAATTGGCGGTATGTTTGAAGGCGATAAATCCCGTAAAAAGGCACTCGTAGAAAATGGATTTCGGTTGCCCAGCGCCTATGATAATAGGCCACTAACCTTTAAAGAATTTGAAAAGCGCATTCCACAGGTAATTTTCACTTCAGCCACACCGTCGAAATACGAGCACGAACATTCGACTCAAATCGTAGAGCAAATTATTCGTCCAACTGGATTAGTGGACCCAGAACTCGAAATCCGGCCGACCGATAGTCAAGTGGCGGATTTAGTTGAGGAAATTAAAGTTCGGGCTAAAAAACACGAACGAGTCTTAGTGACAACCTTAACTAAGAAAATGGCCGAGTATTTAAGCGAGCACTTAAAAGAGCAAAAAATCAAAGCGGAATACTTGCATTCTGATGTGGCGACTTTAGACCGTGTGGGGATTTTGGAAAATTTGCGCAAAGGCGAGTTC
>Ga0172375_10013101_pt1 | contig 10321 bp, 10 predicted proteins | sample LakKiv1m_FD_114537 | JGI IMG/M metagenome (GOLD analysis project Ga0172375, IMG submission 114537) | Freshwater microbial communities from Kabuno Bay, South-Kivu, Congo - kab_092012_11.1m | ecosystem: Environmental > Aquatic > Freshwater > Lake | place: Democratic Republic of the Congo...
CTTTGCAACCGAAATAAAGAAAGCTGGCTTCGCTGATTATTGCCCGTGGAATGACTGGGAGCAAGCCGTCCTTGATGACATTCCCATGAAGGACTTCAAAGAGACAGGTCTTGCATGGTTGCGGAAGGCTGACGCAGTTGTGTTGGTTCCAGGGTGGGAAGATTCAGCGGGGACACATGCGGAGATTGATGAAGCGATCAAGCTCCACATCCCCGTGTTCTACAGTCTCGACAGTCTCATCCATGCATTTGGGGAGAACGCATAATGGAACAAGAATCCTCCATCGCCTCAACCGACTCCTTCATCTTTACGCAGTCTCAGGACCTCGCGATCAAAATCCCTGTTAACTGGGAACTTCTCCAGGGCAAAGCGGACGAACAACTTCGTCATATCCCTGATGACAGCGTATCCCTGTTCGTGACCTCACCTCCCTATTTCCGCAAGTTCGATTATGGCCACGAAGATCAGGCCGGCCTTGAAAATACCCTAGCCGAATACCTTGAATACCAGACGACGGTAGCTCGAGAAATGCTGGGGACTGCAAAGCCGAATGCGAACCTGTTTTTGGTGATCCAGGACACATTCAATATGACCGGTGGACCCGGGGGCGATTATAATAAGGTCTGCGAAGGTCCTGGTCAGCATTTCAATCGTATCCGCGGTCCACGCGAAAAGGATTACCCCAGAAAAGCACAACTTTTGATCCCCGAACGCCTCCGAATCGCCTTCACCGACGCGGGATGGGTCCCGGTCCTGAAGATCATTTGGGACAAATCGGACCCGCGTCGAGCTGCCGAAGATCGCCCGAGTTATTCCTATGAAGAAATCCTGGCGTTTTCCAGAGATGAAGAAGAGGGCGAAGACCTGTACGTCGAGATCATGCTCTTCTCCGCGGACCCAACACACTATTTCAACCGCATGAGCGTCTTGGCGCCGTTCTCAGCAAAGAGCATGGCGCAGCTCAAACGCGAGTACATTAGCCAGTCACGGTTTGACTATGCAAAGTTGGGTGTCGAAGATCCTTCCAACACCAAACGCAAAATCATCAAGTCTATGAAAGGCAAACCCGGCGCCTTCCTGCGAGCGGTCTGGCGAATCGCGTCGGGCAATCAGCCGGTCATCTGCCACAACGGGAAAACAACGCGAGGGATCGCTTCCTTCCCAATGCTGCTTGCGGAAATTTGCGTGAACCTGGGGAGCAAGCCGGGGGATATCGTGTGCGATCCCTATTCGGGGTTAGGGACCACGATGCTCGCGGCTCTGAAATGGGGGAGGAATGCAGTGGGTATCGAACTGAATACGGAGTATTGCGAAGCGACAAAACACAGACTGAAGGAGGCAGGGTTCCAATGATTCTGACCAGCAAAAGCGTTCGCCGGCTGATTACCGAATTAAAGCCGCCACTGGTTGACATTGTGATTCCAGATGGAGCTTCGGCTGTAAAGAAAGCTGAATTACAGAAAAAAAGAGAGGCCCTAAAGACCTCTCGAATCGAGGGGGCATGTTTCGATTTGGAGCTTGCTGTCGTCGAACGAAAAGCAGATTTCTTCAAAGTCCCGTTCCTCGGCCGAGAGACCCGCATGATTCCGCCGACAGTCAAAGTGGATTTCGCCGGTGAAGCCCTAACGGGCTATCCCGACGTCTGGCGTCTTCACGATCAACGGTCTTACAAGCTGCAATCCCTGGAAACCATCAACATGCCCCCGTATCTCATGGGTCTTCTCCACATGCGGACTTCCTTCTTCCGGGCAAACGGCGGCATGAGTTGGAGCTTCATCAAACCAGGATTCTCCGGCCGCATTGTTATCGAAGCGCATATGATCGAAGGAGAAATCGACGTCCAGCAAGGCTGGAAGTTCATCAGCTTAGCGTTTGCGAGATTCACTGACGACAAGATGCTGAAGGTCTACATGGACAACTTCAATAAGCAGAACGATGAAATCGACGTATACGACGGGATCTGGTCTGGGTCGAAAATCACCACAAACGGCGAACACGAACGAGCGGCTTGAAGGAATAGATAAACAGAAAGCGAAAACGAAAAGAAAGGAGAAAACGACGAAATGCAGGCAGAAACCAAGACCCAATCCCTCATCATGGTTAAATTGACGATGACTGAAGAAGAAGCTCAAATATTGAGAGACAGCCTCAGCATAGTCGTCGATGAAGTCGCCGTCCCCTCCACCCCCGAAGCTAAGAAAATCATAAACGCCGTTATCGGCGCCATTCCCATCAATATTCCGAAAGGAGTTTGTTGTCATGAAAAGGCTGGCATGGATCCTGTGTTTCGCACTCCTGTGTTTGATGGCTCTTCCACCGCTATCGAACGCCCAAACTGGAAGCCCTCCGATCTTCGCGGGGATCGAGGTTAGACCCGTTTTCACTTCCCATGCGATCACGTTCAAGGGCGAACAAGTCTCGTCTTCGTTCCGAAAGGAGCACATCGAGATCGCTGGCGGAATCCTGGCGCCGAACCTGTTCAGACTCAAGTATGTTGTAATCCCTGGGATCAACCAAACCGAGACGATCACGCCGACAGGAATAGTCAAAGTGGGGGCCACGGAATTTGGACAAAAACCTATGTCTGGGGGCGGCCAACAACCACAAGGTCAACAGGCAAAACCATTGGACATTGAATGGTCTTTCCAGGGAGAGCATCGCTTAGAATTGACCGGCCTGATCCGGTTCCCGATCCAGCCCGTAGTGATCGCTGACCTCACGAACCTACAAGTTTCCGCTACCGGAGAGAAAAACGGCAAAATCGTGACAGACAACGAATCGCTCAACAAATTCTTCGCCGGATTCGGGGGGGTCTTGAGCTATGCCGACCACTACACGCATGTCGACGTCCTCGCTGTAGTCGGTCCCAAATTCAACCGAGTCGAAGCGAACGCTTTGTATCGCCTGTCCGAACATGCGGCCGTGGGAGGCGGATATTTCCTCGAAACAAAGTGGTTCGACAGCGACACAAGAGTAAGGGCCCAAGGCCCATTCATTGAAGTGGTGTGGGCGTTTTAGAGGGTGAAATGTTCTCGAGGCCGTCATATCCGATGTGAGATGACGGCCCCTTAAAAAAGGGGGATACCATGAAATTTACAACAAGGGATCCGGGGGGCAGAATGATTGGGCTTGCAGTGTTTCTTGCCGCTGTGAGTATCTTCATAGCTTCCCTTGCAATATACCGCGTTGAAAATGGCGAATGCTACAAAACGTTCTCCCGCCATTTGAGAAACACACGCGTAGCTCTTGAATCAAAACTCGACTCCATCAACAAGCGGACTGACGAGTTATCCACAGGGCTGAGCATCCGAATCGACAACCTCAACGAAGCGACTCAGACGGAATATCACCTTCTCGGCAAAGAGATCGACAAGGCAAATAGCCACGTGAATAAAACAAACGAACACCTGAGGACCTTGGAACAACGGCAGGCTAAACAAGAGAAGGCCTTCAGGCAACTCGGTTCCTGCCAGGGAGGTAGTTGCAGATGACTGAAGAAACAACGGCCAAACGGGAAAAGGCCAAAAAGGAAAACGAGTTTTGCCCATACTGCAACGCAGAAGGAATCGAGGTCTTCAAAGAATGGGAAGACAGGGCAGGGGGATTGTTGTTTGAATGTTCCATATGCGGCACGTTGTTCGACCGAGCGACCCTCCACAAAATGACAATTGAAGCAGAAGCGAAGCGGAGGTTGCTCGATGCCTCGCACACCTAATGACGACTACAAAAGAGCTGTGGAACTACACAATCAAGGTGAAAAATACGCTATGCGGGCTCATGCCTTGTCGAAAAACAACGAACCGTGGATTGCCGTGAAGCGAGCGCTGAAGAAGGCCTACAAGTTGGTTGTAGAGGCGACAGAGCTAGTGCGGCCCCATATACACATGGAGCCAGCACGCTCGCAACTGTTTCTAAACGCGGCAAAGCTCGCTCAGGCGTTAAGCTGGTTCAGTGAAGCAGAACAGCATCTTACAGAAGCTCTCGCCGGAGATCCGGCCCCGGAGATGCGTCAAAAGCTCCAGGTGTTGCGAACCCAAATCCAACAAATTGGCATGGGCGGGAAGGGACTGACCGGGAAGGAAGGGGCGTTGAATTGAGAGAAAAGACGATCTGCAAATATTGCCGCCACTCTCTGCCATGTGGAAGCGTGCTGGGTCTCTTATGCAAAGCAAGCAGAGAAGAAAATCTTAATGTGGTCTCAGGAGAAACAACAACTATCTTAACGCCATGCAAAAAAATAAACGACGGCCATTGTTGGGACTACAGTTCACCATCTCGACCGGTCAATTTCGGGATCTTCGCCCGCATCTACCGCAAATGGAAGGGGATAGAATGAAAAATCTCATTAAGAACACCTTATTGCTGATCATCGTCGCCGCAATCGTCGGCGTTTTCATTGGACTGAAACTGGGGACCGATATGGGGTGGGAAACTTACTATAACGCCGGCTTTACCGCGGGAATTTCGTCTGGCCAATGGCGCGGCTACAAAGCGGCGTTCGACGACTACCGGTCTGGTTGTATCGACTGCCAGGTGAAGAAGCATCATCCCGAATGGCTGAAGAGCCAAGAAGCGGAACAAGAAAATAAGCAGAATAAGTAGTTAACTACGGTGACCACGCATTGTAATCACCATTTTTTTGTTTTCTTTGATTGCGAGGAACAGCATGTCATCAAATTTGAGAAGGATCAAGGGACAACGGCTAGAAAGGATTGCCGCCAGCATCATCCAAAAGGCAGCACGTCGAAACGCCGCAGTCGTCATTCTCATCCCGAATAGCCACACGGGAATGAATGACCCCATCTATATCGACGGGAACATACCACTCAGCAAGGCTCGTGTTCAGATTGCCGCGGCCCTGTTCTGTGAATACAAAATCGCCGCGTTGCATTGGGACGAGAAGACCAATCTGTATCGAGCCTGGTGGATAAGTCGAGCAGGAGATTTCAAAAAGATTGAGCTTGAAGGTGTTGGGCGGAAAGCTTCCCCCAAGGTCAACAAGCAAAAAAGAGGAGTCGTCCGATGTTTCATGACAGATCTCATGATCTTGATAACTTCCACCACGATCTTGATCACGATTTTCCCCCTGAAGAAGTCCGTCTCGATGACGTGGAGCTGGTACACGAGACAGAGAAAGCCATTCTCGTGCGTTACGAAGGAGAGGATTACTGGATCCCAAAATCTCAGGTCCTCGACTTCGGCGTGATGGAACCAGGCCAGACCGGTTACCTGGTGATCCCCGAATGGCTCGCGGAAGACAAAGAGATGATTTGAAGGCGTCCAAAGATATCTGAAGACAAGTGAGGTCTTACCATCCATGTTACAGCGAATCCTAAACGCCGACGAAGCGGCCGCGTATTTGCGAATCCGTCGCAAGACGATACACCAGCTCGTCAGAGAAAAGAAACTGGACTGCTATCAGGTCACCCCCCGGGAACGCCTGTTCACGGAAGAGCACTTGCAGGCTTTTCTTAAAAGCAAGGCAGTCAGCGCGACGAAACGCGTTGACAAGTCAGCCCCAAAATCGGTACCCTCCCCCCGGAAGGGAGGTGTGAAACCGAAATCATCTGGGGTTGATCGAGCGCAACTTAGAGAGGAGATGCGCTCATGGTGACGAAGAGGAACGGGGCATGGTTCATCTATTTCTACCCGTTCAGAGGAGGAAAAAAGGTAGGGCTGAAACTTCCCGCTGTGAAAGGGAAAAAGGAAGCCGAAGCGGTGGAAGCGGCCATTTTGCAGGCTTGCAGAATTGGTAACTTTACGATGCTCGATTCAACCAGTCGTGAAGCGTGTATTCGCATGTTCGAGAACCAAAAATGGCAACTGCCGGAAGAATTTGACGGGGAACGAACACCGAAAGCACAACTCACCCTGTGGCGGGCATCCGAGCTTTTCTGCAAATATCCAGAGATCAAGGCCAGCCCGGGAAAATGGCGGCATGAGTTCTCTTTGATTCATCTGGTCGAAAAACTCGGAAAGGACACCTCAATCAAATCGATCTGGATTCCAGAGATAAAACAGTACCAGATCGAGCGATTGAACGATGAAGCTGCGCCCGACACTGTCAATCGCGAGTTGTCCACGCTGTCGAGGATCTTCAACGTCCTGATCGAAATGAAGCTGATTGAATCGAACCCTGTACGACTGGTCAAGCGTCTGTCCACAAAGAGTGGAGAGCGGCAGGCATACATCGCGCAGCCGGATGTCTTGCTGATCGTAAACCAGTGTCCGGAATGGTTCAGGCCGATGATTCTGACCGCGTATTACACAGGGATGCGGCGCGGAGAGATCCTCGGGTTGACTCGAAAACAGGTGAATCTCAAGAAACGCATGATTACGCTTACGCCTGATGACACAAAAGAGGCTCATTGGAAACGCGTTCCGATTCATCGAGATCTTGTACCGGTACTCGAGGGAGCGCTAAGGGTAAGATGCTTCGGGGCCGACAAGGCGTTCCTGCTTGTAGAAGGGGAAGTTGTTCGGCCACTGGGACTGGAAACATTCAAGAACCCCTGGCCACGGGCATGTGAAGCTCTGGAAAAAGCAGAATCATTGAAGAAGCCGTTTCCCCGATTCCATGATCTCCGGCATACCTGGAAGACAAATGCGCGACGGTCAGGGATGGATCCGGAAATTCGGGAGGCGATCCTGGGCCACACGGAACGCGGTAAGTCCGTGGTGGAAAGATATGGCCGGATAAGCGATCAAGAGCTCTTGAATGCCATCGACAGCATGAGTTTCAGCCACGGAGACACGGAAATCCTGGTATCAAATCGAAGACGAGAGGCGGCCCATGAAAAATAGTAACTGGATAGTAACTGGAACGAATGAAAAAAGAAAAGGCGATGCTGTCACATCGCCTAAGTTCTTGTTATTTCTGGTAGGCGGGAGAGGATTTGAACCTCCGACCCCTGCCGTGTGAAGGCAGTGCAGGGTCTGACCAATAAACATTTTGCTCGACAACCCTAATGATTTCGGTCTTTTTCAATCCGACTCGATCCGACTTAAACCTGTCCAGTCCGAAAAAATAGTAACTGGATAGTAACTGGAATCCGAAGCGTAAACGCTGGCACGATAGTCACTGGCGACTGAAAAACTTCAACCCATTTTCTCTTAACGCGTATATGAAGAACTCTCGAACCCGGACCTTGGCGCCGGGTGATTTTTCTCAGCCATAATTTTTCTTATGTCATGCGATGCAATCGCGAGGTTAGCCCATGTCAACATCGTTCGCCAATCAACAAGAGTACTATGCGAAGCTCCACACTGCGGACATCGGATCCATCGCCCGCGAGCTCCTCTCGGGTCGAATCACCAAAGAGACCGCTTCCCGCCTCGAATGCGACTGCCCGCACCACAATTCCCGGTCAAAGACTTCCTTCCACGTCAACCTCGACTCTCGAGCCTTCTATTGTTTCGGTTGCCAGGTCGGTGGAGACGTGCTGCAGCTCGTAGAATTCGTCCACACCGGCTCGGTCACGAAGGGGATACGGGGAGAGATGCCGCAGTCTCACCGGGACGCACGAGATTGGGTGGCCGCAAAGCTGGGGATGCCTCCGCTGCATCAACTCGGGCTGTCTCTGGAGGAAATCAAGGAGTGGGAACGGAAACAGGCGGAAGCGGACCGGGTCTTTGGCGTCCTCACGGACTATGCGGTATTCTGTCACGAGAAGGCCAAAGAGTCTGCTGAACTGGACGCGATACGGCAAAAATACGGGCTCTCCCAGGAAATCATCGAGAGCCAAAGAATCGGCTATTCCGACAACTACGGAGTCATCGACTATCTCTATGACCTGGGATATTCGAATAAGGAACTGGTCGCAAGCGGCCTCTTCCGGCGGGACTCATTCAGCTACAACACAAACACAGGCGAGTACTATGTGTCTCCCTATTTCGTAAACCGATGGACGTTCCCATACTGGGACAATGGACGCGTGATCTATCTGATAGGACGAGAGACGCCAAATACGCCGGAATATGGGTCAAAAAACGAAAAATCAGCGAAAAAAGGGGGGAAATACCAAAAACTGCCCGTATTCTCCCCTGAAAGATACCCGGGAATATCAAAATCCATCGATAATTCCGTCCTTTTCAATGAACACACGCTGAATAGTCGACCGAAATTCGTGATCATCACAGAGGGTGTGACGGACTGTCTGTCGAGCATAGACCACGGATTCCCGTCGTTCAGCCCGATCACAGTGAGCATCAAGAAAGAAGATCTTGAACGGATCCTCCCCAAACTCCGCGGAGTGACCTGCTACATCTGCTTCGACAACGAAGTAAACAAGGTCGGAGAGGAAGGGGCCCTGAGAGTGGCCGCTGACTTGGAGCGTCAAGGCATCGAGGCCAGAATCATCACGCTGCCGTTGACGGAGGAACAGGAAGCGGCCCGGACCGAGATCGAAGAGAAATTTGGAATCTCTCGAGCCATGGACAAGGCCGCGGTCGCGGATGCATCCAAAAAGATCCCAGACGATCAGAAACAGAAATACGAAGATCTGTGTGCCAAATCAAAGCAGGACGTCAATTCCTTTTTCCTGACCTTTTCCACGGAAGACTTCCAGAAACGCATTGACGAGGCTCCCACGCGTCTAGGGATAGTGATCCAGGCGCGAATCTCGATGATTGAGGCAAAAGACCGAAACATCCTGAACGATGACGTGTTTTTCTCGACGTTGAATCTCTGTAAGCAATCGGATATGGCCCTGTTCGACAAAATCATGGATCTCGCCAAAAAGAAGAAGTGGACCCAGCGATTCACAGAGAAAATGAAGCAAGTCCAGGCCGCAAACCGGTCAACGTCAAAGTACGACGACATCCCAGAGCTTACCACATTCAAGGAAGCGCTCGAACCGTTGGGCATCTCTCTCCCGGAGGAATACGAGGAGTTCGTGTTGCCAGCATATTACTTCCTGACCGAAAACGGATACGTCGAGTATCAAAAGGAGACCTCGACAGGATTTAAAAAAGAACTTGTCTATCCGGATCCGATCTTGGTGGTACGAGAACAAGAAGAAGTCAATGTTCAAGGGTTCATGATCGAACTGAAGTACTTTTGTCAAAAAACTCGAATCTGGAAAACGGTAACGGTCAACAAAGAAATCGCCGTCAATTCGAGACAGGCCGTGAAGCTCGCCGGCATGGGCATGAATTTGGCCAGCAAGAACGCGGAGGCCTTCGCGAACTACATTCACGAATTTACCATCGCGAATCGAAAATGGATACGCAGCGATCGAGCGTCAAACCAACTCGGATGGATGTCGCTGAAATCCGAATCGCCAAGCTTCCTTTACGGTGGCTCCTGTATAGGCGATCCGTCGATCTGCTTCACGCCCCAGAATGCCGGTGATTCTCATCTCAAGAAATGCCTGCGACCGCAGGGATCAATGGAGACCTGGTTGTCCCTTGCGGAAAAAATCATCACCAAATACCCAAAGCTGGCAATTTTCTTTTATGCAGCCCTCGCGTCACCGCTCTTAGAGATCCTCGACCAAAAGACCTTCATTGTCGATTTGGCCGCCCCAACGTCCAGCGGAAAATCCATAGCTCTCCGATTTGTCCTGTCTGCATGGGGAGACCCCAACAAATTAATCAGGTCATGGAATAGCACCGCAGTGGGCCTAGAATGGACAGCTTGTACGTTGAAAGACTTTCCATTAGCCCTCGATGACACGAAGCTGGGGAACGTCCAAAAATTCGCGATCGCCGTGTATCAACTCACTGACGACAAGGGAAAACTCCGGGGGGCCAAATACGGAGGGCCTGCAACGATTCTCTACTGGAAATGCGCAGTCTTGACAACCGGTGAAGCAAGTCTGTCCTGCTACATTTCAGATGCCGGAGGTCGAGCACGCGTATTCCCAATCACAGGTTACCCGTTCGGAGACACGAATCACCGAGACCTTGTCACGGAAATAGACCGAATCTCCAACACCAATTATGGCCACATTGCGCCGGCCTGGATACAATTCCTTCTCGACAACAGGGGTAGATGGGCTGAATGGAAAGAAGAATTCTATGATCGCCTCCAGAAAACAACCACGGCCTCGGGGATCGAAGGACGGTTCGCCAACGTCCAGACAATCATTACCCTCACCGCAGAGCTACTCCACGAATCCGGAATCCTGCCCTGGGAATTCGTTGACCCGTTCCCAAGCATGACCTCAGACCTCCAAAACAGCGTCACTGAAGCCGACATCGGGAAGCGCTCCCTCCGGGACCTCTACGAATGGATCCAGCAACACGAAGAGACCTTTTGGGGAAGGCACAAGACCCACTCGCGACAGATAGATGGCCAATGGATAGAAGATCCCGTTGA
>Ga0172375_10013102_pt1 | contig 10321 bp, 4 predicted proteins | sample LakKiv1m_FD_114537 | JGI IMG/M metagenome (GOLD analysis project Ga0172375, IMG submission 114537) | Freshwater microbial communities from Kabuno Bay, South-Kivu, Congo - kab_092012_11.1m | ecosystem: Environmental > Aquatic > Freshwater > Lake | place: Democratic Republic of the Congo...
ATGATGTCTGGACTATAAAGTATAAAGACGGATTTACATTAAACAATCAGAGTCAAGGAGCACAGAAACTTGTTGGAACAATGGAATCGCAGTTCTTAACAGCAGGAGATGTCTGGAACTGCAGCGTTAAGGCTTTTGATTTAGTTAATTATTCAGAGGTTAGTTATTCCAGGGGCGTAAGTATTTTAGCATCTTCCTCTGCTTCTATTTGTCCAAACAGCATGGCAGGAAACGGAAGCCTTGCAAATCCTTGCAATGTTACTTCATGGACTGATTTGAATGCTACAAGAAACAATTTAACTTTGAGTTATGCTCTGACAACTAATTTAGATAATAATAGTGTTGGTTATTCAGGTTTAGGAAACAACTGGACGCCGATTGGAACAGGCTCTGGAGCAGATTCATTCTCAGGAAATTTTAATGGAAATGGAAAAATTATTTCTAACTTAATAATAAACAAGCCAGGAGTTGATTATGTTGGTTTGTTTGGATATGTTAGTGGAAATATAAGTAATGTTAATTTAGATGTTGATAATGTGACTGGACAGAATTATGCAGGTGGCCTCGTCGGTTATCAATCTAGTGGAACAATCTCCAGCTCTAATTTAACAATCTCAGGCAGTGTTACAGCAACATATGATGCAGGCGGCCTCGTTGGTGTTCAAAGTGGAACAATCTCCAGCTCTACAGCTACAATTTCAGGCAGTGTTACAGCAGATTCTGAAGCGGGCGGCCTCGTCGGTGTTCAAAGTGGAACAATCTCTGATTCTTCAGCTACAATCACAGGCAGTGTTACAGCAGCATATGAAGCAGGCGGCCTGGCTGGTTATTCTGATGGAACAATCTCCAACTCTTCAACTACAATCTCAGGCAATGTTACAGCAACTACTAATTATGCAGGCGGCCTCGTCGGTTATTCTTATTATGGAACAATCTCCAACTCTTTAGCTACAATCTCAGGCAGTGTTACAGCAGCATATGAAGCAGGCGGCCTGGCTGGTTATTCTAGTGGAACAATCTCCAACTCTACAGCTACAATCACAGGCAGTGTTACAGCAGCATATGAAGCAGGCGGTCTGGCTGGTTATTCTGGTGGAACAATCTCCAACTCTTCAGCTACAATCTCAGGCAATGTTACAGCAAGTAGTGATAGTGCAGGTGGCCTCGTCGGTGTTCAAAGTGGAACAATCTCTGATTCTTCAGCTACAATACAATCAGGAGGTAGCGTTACAGCAACATATTATGCAGGCGGTCTGGCTGGTTATTCTGATGGAACAATCTCTAACTCCTCAGCAGTAATTTATGACACGGCTACAGTTAGAGCAACAATCTCGAGTGTCGGTGTAATTATTGGTTCAAGTTTAGGAACAATCACCTCCACCTACGCAACAGTCTACGATTCTCAATTTGGAAACATAACTTTCCTTGATTGGAATGTTTCTAAAGCAGATGGAGGTAACTTGTTGGATTATATTAAGATTAATAATAATTCTGCTTATGTAAATGGAAGCATAGCTGGATTGAATAAGAGTGCAAATATTACTCTTATGGGATTGCCTACAACTTTTGTTTCTCCAAGAATATTCAAAGATGGAGCAATATGTCCTGCTGGAGACTGCTATAATTTCACTTCTCTTAACGCTGGAACTGTTAAGTTTAATGTTACCTCTTGGAGCAATTATAGTATTGGCGAGGTTCCTTTATTTGCAGGCGGAGACGGAAGCGAAAACTCGCCTTATCAGATAACTACTTGGACACAGCTTAATGCAACAAGAAATAATTTGACTGCATATTACATTTTGATGAATAATCTTTCAGCAAGCGATGGAGATTATTCTGGTTTAGGAAATAATTGGACGCCGATTGGAACAGGCTCTGGAGCAGATTCATTCTCAGGAAATTTTAACGGAAATGGAAAAATTATTTCTAACTTAATAATAAACAAGCCAGGAGTTGATAATGTTGGTTTGTTTGGATATGTTAGTGGAAATATAAGTAATGTTAATTTGGCTAATGTGAATGTCTCTGGACAGAATTATGTAGGCGGCCTCGTTGGTCGTTCTTCTGGAACAATCTCCAACTCTACAGCTACAATCACAGGCAGTGTTACAGCAAATAATGATTATGCAGGTGGCCTCGTCGGTGTTCAAAGTGGAACAATCTCTGATTCTTCAGCTACAATACAATCAGGAGGTAGCGTTACAGCAACAAAATATGCAGGCGGTCTGGCTGGTTATTCTAGTGGAACAATCTCTAACTCTTCAACTACAATCTCAGGCAATGTTACAGCAGCATATGATGCAGGTGGCCTCGTTGGTGTTCAAAGTGGAACAATCTCCAACTCTTCAGCTACAATCACAGGCAGTGTTACAGCAAATAGTGATACTGCAGGTGGCCTCGTTGGTGTTCAAAGTGGAACAATCTCTGATTCTTCAGCTACAATACAATCAGGAGGTAGTGTTACAGCAACACATTATGCAGGCGGCCTGGCTGGTTATTCTGGTGGAACAATCTCCAATTCTTCAACTACAGTCTCAGGTAGTGTTATAGCAATATCTTATGCAGGCGGCCTCGTCGGTGAATCTGGTGGAACAATCTCTAACTCTTCAGCTACAATCTCAGGCAGTGTTACAGCAAATAGTGAAAGTGCAGGTGGCCTCGTTGGTTGGCAATCTGATAGAACAATCTCTAACTCTTCAGCTACAATTTCAGGCAGTGTTACAGCAGGTTTTGAAGCAGGTGGCCTCGTTGGTGTTCAATCTAGTGGAACAATCTCTGATTCTTCAGCTACAATCACAGGCAGTGTTACAGCAAATAGTGATTATGCAGGTGGCCTCGTTGGTGTTCAAAGTGGAACAATCTCCAGCTCTACAGCTACAATCACAGGCAGTGTTACAGCAAATTATTATGCAGGCGGCCTCGTCGGTTATTCAAGTGGAACAATCTCCAACTCTTCAGCTACAATCACAGGCAGTGTTACAGCAATATCTTATGTAGGCGGCCTCGTCGGTTGGCAACAAAGTGGAACAATCTCTAACTCTTCAGCAGTAATTTATGATACGGCTACAGTTAGAGCAACAATCTCGAGTGTCGGTGTAATTATTGGTTCAAGTTCAGGAACAATCACCTCCACCTACTCAACAATATATGACTCCCAATTCGGAAACATAACATTCCTTGATTGGAATGTTGGAAAGGCAGATGGGGGAAACTTGTTAGATTATATACAGATAAATAATAATTCTGCTTATGTTAATTCTGCTACTTGTCCGGGTTGTAATAAGAGTGCGAATATAACTCTAACAGGATTAAGACAGAACTATGTCATTCCTAAAATATTCAGAGATGGAGTTGAGTGTGCAGCTGGAGAGTGCAATAATTTCACAAGCCTTAATGCAGGCACAGTTGTGTTCAATGTAACGAGCTGGAGCAATTATAGCATTGGAGAAACTTATGTAGCTCCTTATTGTGGTGATGGAACTTGTAACAATGGAGAAACTTGTTCGAGCTGTGTTCAGGATTGTGGACTTTGTGGTAGTAATGAACCTCCAGGATGCATACCAAATTGTGCGGGGAAAACCTGTGGTGATAATGGATGTGGCGGGAGCTGCGGAAGTTGTTCTTCGGGATATAGTTGCACTAATGGAAATTGCGTACAAAACTGTATTCCAAAAACTTGTTCAGAGTTAAATACCGAATGCGGAAGTATTGATAATGGATGTGAAGGCTTACTTAATTGTGGAAGTTGTAATCTTGGTTTTAATTGTTTAAGTGGACAGTGTGTTTTAGGTTGTGCTCCGAAAACTTGTTTGGATTTAGGATTAACTTGTGGAACTGCAAGTGATGGATGTAGTGGAAGTGTTGATTGTGGAACGTGTTCTGAAGGATATAATTGTGTTAGTGGAGTTTGTGAATTAGCCCCTCAATGTACCAGCAATAGTAATTGTCCGAGTGGTCAAGAATGTATTGCAGGAAGTTGTCAGATGGTAGTTTTAGAATGTATTCCTGCTTGTTCTGCAGGGTATAATTGTTTGAATGGAAATTGTATTGAAGGAGAAAAACCAAAAAAAGAGGACATACCCACAAATATAGTTTTACTTTCTGGAGCAAATGGTCAAACTTGTCGGGCGGATTTCATCTGTGGAGCATGGAGCGCTTGCAGGATAAATTATGCAGTTTCTGATTTAATTAATGGAACAACAGTTGCAGGATTAAAAACAAGATTATGTTCTGATAAAAACAAATGTTATTCTAATTTTGAAGAAGAAGGAAAATGCATCTTGAAAGAAGAAGTTGAAGTAAGAATTAAAACTTGGTGCGGACAGCAATATACTGAAATAGTTAGCAAGGGCACAGATAAAGTTATAGCAAGACTAAAAACACTTGCAGATGGCAGAGCTGTTGATCTTAACTTAAATGTAGGAAATAGTTTAGGAACCTGTGCATATTGTTTTGATGGAGCAAAAGATTATGATGAAGAAGGCATCGATTGTGGAGGAAGTTGTATTGCGTGTTCAAGCTCAAAAATTAAGAGAGTTGGAGTATATATTGTAGGAACAATTTATGCTTATATACTTCCACTTTTAATGATGTTCATCTTTTTATCAATGTTAACTTATACACTTAGATTTATCTTTCAATATACAACAAGAGTAGCTGAAGATTGGTTTATCAGAAAATATGCTGGATGGAAAAAAGAAGGTTATGATGTATTTGTATTAGATGATGATATTAACAAGCTAAAACGGAGGTTATAAAAAGTCAGAAAAATTAGTTGAATAAAAGAGGAAGATAAACAAAAAGTAAAAAACTCAAACTCCTCCAGAGAATTATTAATTCTCTGGCTCTTCAAAACTAGTAAATTTTGAAGACTTCGGGTTCGAGGATAAGGGTTTTTTATATCATAGGAAATCTAAGATTTCCTAAGCTGTTTATTTTCAAATAAAATAAACATGGTTGATAAAAAAGCAGTTGAAGATTTCAAAGTATTTGCAGAAGGCGTTAAGCGTCTTAAAGAGCTTGAAAAAGAATTAAATTCACTTAACACTCGCAAATTTAGGAATGAAGCGCAGAATATAAGAAGAAAACTTAAAAGCGTTCATGCAATTCCACAGATTGAAAGAGAGCTTAATGAATTAAAAGCTAAAATTTCAGGAATTGATATAGACTTCTTAAAAAGCAAACTTGATTTTGAGCAAACCCGCAAAATTAATGAACTCGAGAAAAAAGGACAAGAATTAGAAAAGCAAATATTTCTTGCTAAGAAAGGAACCTTGAACGAGCCAGAAAGAAAAGAAATTGAGGGTCTGCCCCTACTTAAAAATAGGGTTTTGTACTTGCGTGAATTAACTGAAAAAGAGGATAATGAACTGCGAAAAGAACTTGAGGGAGTTAGAAAAGAAAAAATAAAAAAACAGCTTAATAGTGATGAGATAAATAATGTTGATTCTATACCTAATTTAAAAGGCAAAGTTGAATATCTTCGGGCATTGCTTAAGCGAGATGAATCTGAACTTCAAAGATTAACTGATTTTTTTATACAAGGACAGGAAAATTTTAAATTAATCAGCAAAAAAATAGAAAAGATTCCAGAACTTTCAAGAAAAACAAATTGGCTTGGAAAATTATTCGGGGAAGAACGAGATGAACTCCATGTAATAGAAGATAGAATGGAAAAACTTCCAGCGCTTCAAGGAAAAATAACTCATCTTTTAAATATGCTTCAAGAGAAATCTTCTGAAATTTCTAAAGAAGCAGAGGAGATAGACTTTTTGAAGCATAAACTTTCTTATTTTAAAAAAGTTTTAGAAGAAAAAGAGCAGCAAATTCAAGAAGAATTAAAAAAAGCTCAAGACCCTTCACTCAAGAAAAAGCTTCTTGCAGAAATGAATGAGCTTGAAAATAAGATAAGCAGTGCTAAAGATGAGCTTTATGTTAAATTTAACAAAGAAATTTCTGAATCAAAATGGATGATACAAAAACAGCGAGAGGAACTTGATGAAGAGTTGGAAAAATTAGCAAAAGCTTCGGCTAAAATTATTGAAGAAGAAAAAAATGAAACTATTAGTAAGCTTATTTCAGAGTTGACCAAGATTAATCAGAAAATTGAGGGCAATAGGGATGAGCTTGGTAAGCAATTTGCAAGACATATTGGAGATTTGAGGAGAAAAATTAATGAATTGGAGCAAGTTCAGAAAACTGACGAAATAAAGGCTGCGCTTAATGCTGATGTTGAAAATAAATTTAATTATTTAAAAGAAAAATTAGAATATTTGGAAAGAACGCAAAAATTGGATGAATTAAGGGGCAGAATTAATGTGGATAACTCTGGCGCAATTATTGCCCGTTCAAAAGCATTAGGAATAACTCCAAAATATCTGCAAAAAATAGAAAGTCTTGAAAATTTACAGGAGCCTAAGAAAATCAGGGAAATTAATCCAATAATTGAACAGAAGAAAGAGCCTAAAATTAAGTTTAGAGCGGGTAAAGAAATACCTGAACTTCCACCTATGCCCTTAACGGCAGAAGAATTGCAAATGTTAATGCCTAAAATTACTAATAACCATTTTATGCCTAATATTCGTATGGAAACTGACGTTTCCCTAACAAGTCACCCTTCCTTAAAAGAGGAAAAAGAACTGGATATTTATGAAATAAAAAAAGAGATCACTGCGCAGAAATTAAATTTTCCTAAATTACAGCAGCAGCCAGATAGCATTATTCTGCAAAAACCGAAAAAAGAAAAGATAAGAAAGATGCGAGTTCCGAATCGTAGATTTTTAGAGCAAGATAGATTCGTCAGATTTGTAAATAGCTTGGATGAGCTAAAGAATTTAAGTCAAAACTATGAGGGCTTGTTTGAAGACGTAAAAGAACTGAAGAGTTTTAATAAAAATTCTTCAGAAAGGGCGCTTGAAGACTCGCATTTAATCAGAGAAAATTTAGCAAAAATTAATTTAAAATTGTTTACGGGAATTAAAACAGATTAAAAAATTATTCTTTTTAAGCCTTAAAGTAGCTAAAATTAGGCAGAAACCTTTTTAAATAAGGTTTGACTTTTAGTAATATAAATTTGAAATTTTTATCTAAAAATTTCTCCTTATGTATTTTTTACGAGTGAAAAAATTTGCATAAGTTTTAAAAACATCGGATTTGGTAGAAAATAAGACAAAAATAACATGACAGATAAAGCATATGACGCAGAAAGCATAAAAGTTCTTGAAGGATTGGAAGGAGTAAGACGAAGGTTTGATGTTATTGGATTATCTCAAAAAATAAAAAAACAGGGGGATGTCATAATTCTTTCTAAAGAACTAAAAATAAAACCCGCTGTTTTGAGTCGCGCAATTCATGAAGGTAGAATCCTTTCTTTCTTTCCGAAACTACACAAAAGCAAAACAGGAATACTCGCAGCCCTTAGAACGGATAGAGAACTGAAATTTTTCTCAGAAAAATACGATATTTATAACCTTCCTGCAAGAAAACTAATAAAATTAGTTAAAAATTGGAATCAGGAATTACAAAATAACCCTTTTTTGCTATTAACCTCGGAAGAGCATGATTTAATTATGGGAAGTTTATTGGGAGATGCAAGCATAAGGCAAAGAGAAACAAATTCTTGTTTTAGATTTTCACATTCAATTAAACAAAAAGATTATGCAGAAATAAAGAAAAAAATCCTTATGAATTTTAATATTTCTGAATTTAGAGAGGTGAAAAGAAGAATAGGTTGTAATTTTATTCATGCTATAGATTTCGCAACAAAAACTAATCCCCTTTTTAATTATTATAGAAGTTTATTCTATAAAGATGGGCGCAAAATTGTATCAAATGAAATTCTTAGCCAAATAAATCCTCGAAGTTTAGCATTTTGGATTTGCGATGATGGAAGTTATGATAATGCTCAAGGTTACATAGTTATATGCACTAATGCTTATACTCTGGAGGAGCATAAGCTGATGAAAGATTTTTTCAATAAAAAGTTTAATTTAGACCCAACAATTGGATTTAGAGGCGGAAAATATTATTATTTAAGATTTAAACAAGACGACTCCAAAAAACTAATAGAGATTATAAAACCATTTATTCCAGAATCTATGAAATATAAAATAGGAGAACTGAAAAATGTGTGCTGAATATGGTGCAGATTCCATTAAGGTATTGGAGGGGTTAGAGGGGGTTCGCAAGAGACCGAGTATGTACATCGGAAGTACTGGAAAAGATGGGCTTCATCATTTAGTTTATGAAATTGTTGATAATTCTGTTGATGAAGCTCTTGCAGGATACTGCAAAAATATTGACATTATATTAAATAAAGATGGGAGTGTCACGGTTGAAGATGACGGAAGAGGAATTCCCGTTGGCATAAATAAACAGTATAAGATGAGCGCTCTTGAAATGGTTTTCACAAAGCTTCATGCTGGCGGAAAATTCGATAAAGATTCTTATAAAATTTCCGGAGGATTGCATGGAGTTGGAGCTTCTGTTGTAAATGCGCTTTCTGAAAAACTTATTGTTCAAGTTAGCATAGGCGGAAAATTATATGAGCAGAAATATAAACGAGGAGCCCCGCAAGGAGAAGTTAAAGTAGTAGGAAAATCAAAAAGTGAAAAATCAGGAACGATAGTTACATTTTATCCTGATAAAGAAATATTTTCCACAATTGATTTTGAATTCAGCATTTTAAGAAAGAGACTGCAGGAAATTGCATTCCTGAATGCTGGATTAAAGATTACATTGCAGGATGAAAAATCAGGAAAAAAAGAAGAATTTTATTATGCTGGCGGATTAATTGAATTTATCCAGCATATTACACACTCAAAATCTCCTTTGCACAAGCCAGTTTATTTTAAGAAACAAATTGATACGACAGTTATAGAGGTTGCAATGCAGTACACTGAATCTTATAATGAAAATATTTTTGGTTTTGTTAATACTATTAACACGACAGAAGGAGGAACGCATATTTCTGGATTTAAATCTGCTTTAACAGGAGTTATCAATGATTACGCAAAGAAAAAAAATCTGCTAAAGGATGCTTCTATAGAGGGAGATGATACCCGAGAAGGAATAAGTGCTATTGTAAGTTTAAAGTTAGCAGACCCTCAATTTGAAGGACAGACAAAAACAAAGCTCGGCAATTCTGAAATAAAAGGAGTTGTTGATTCTGCTGTAACTGCTTCGCTTTCTGAATTTTTTGAGGAAAATCCTGCTGTTGCCAATAAAATTGTGCAAAAAGTTATTGCTTCTGCAAAAGCTCGTGAAGCTGCTAAAAAAGCCCGAGATTTAGTTAGAAGAAAATCCGCGCTCGGATTTTCTGGATTGCCTGGAAAACTTGCAGATTGCTCTTCCAAAAAATTTGAAAAAACTGAGTTATACATTGTTGAAGGAGATTCGGCTGCAGGCTCGTCAAAAGTTGCCAGAGATAAAGAATTCCAGGCCATACTTCCTCTTAAGGGTAAAATATTGAATGTTGAAAAAGCAAACCCAGTTAAGGCTCTTTCTTCAGAAGAAGTTATTAATTTAATTACAGCAGTGGGGACGGGAGTTAAAGAAAATTTCCAAGCAGACAAATTAAGATACAACAAGATTATACTTATGTGCGATGCAGATGTAGACGGACAGCACATCACAACTTTGCTTTTGACTTTCTTTTTCAGATACATGCCTCAGCTTGTTGAAAATGGAAATGTGTACATTGCAGTTTCACCGCTTTTCAGAATCAGAAAAGGAAAAGATATTTATGTTTACAGCGAAGACGAAAAAGAAAAAAAATTGCGCGAGCTTGGAAAAGCTGATGTTCAAAGATTTAAAGGTTTAGGAGAAATGAATCCTACACAGCTTTGGGAAACTACTATGAATCCTAAAACAAGAATTCTTAAGAAAGTTACAATTGAAGATGCAGTTATGGCTGATGAAACTTTTTCAATGTTGATGGGCGACGAAGTCGGCCCTCGCCGTGAATTTATACAAAAAAATGCGCATATCGCGGAGCTGGATATATAAAAATGGCAGTGAATTTAATTGAATTTAGAAAATATTGCGAAGAAAGAAATAAAAGACAGGGATTTAGAAATAGTTATGAAGCATTGGCTGTTGCACATAATTGGAAAGAAGTTTTTGGAGAAGATTTGCCTGCCGACTATATTCATTCAAGAGATTATTCTAAACTATTAGCAAAAATGATATCATGACGCCAGAAAAAACAAAAGACAAAAAACAAGACGGAGAAGAAATGGACGAAAAGGAAACTGATAATAAAAAAATGAAAAAAGGCTTAGAGGAAGAAGAAAAAGCTGCAGATGTAATGGATGATGAAAAA
>Ga0172375_10013103_pt1 | contig 10319 bp, 7 predicted proteins | sample LakKiv1m_FD_114537 | JGI IMG/M metagenome (GOLD analysis project Ga0172375, IMG submission 114537) | Freshwater microbial communities from Kabuno Bay, South-Kivu, Congo - kab_092012_11.1m | ecosystem: Environmental > Aquatic > Freshwater > Lake | place: Democratic Republic of the Congo...
AAACTCCCGGAAGAAACAAAAAATAGCATAGATGAGAGGCCGGATGCTTATTTTGAAGCCGGAGAAAAGGCCGTTGTCGTTGAAATTGAGGATACAGGGATGGGGATTTCTGAAGAAAACCTGAAAAGAATCTTCGATCCTTTCTTTACTACAAAAGGCCAGGGCAAAGGGACCGGCCTTGGATTATCTATAAGCCGAAATATTATTATTATGCACAAAGGGCTAATAGAGGTAAAAAGCCAGGTGAAAAAAGGAACCAGGGTAATTATTACTTTAAGAATTTCCAAGGAGTAATACCCGGCCCTATCGGATGGGTCGGTATGCACTTTCTGTGCAAGGAGGGGGTAAATGTATAAAAAGAGAATATTAATTATTGATGATGAGGAGAATTTTTGTAAGCTGGTCAAGAAAAATATAGAGCAGACAGGTGAGTTTGAGGTACACATAGCAACAAATGGGGATGACGGTATTAGGTTAGTTAGAGAAATAAAACCGGATTTGCTGTTGCTTGATATAGTAATGCCGGGGATGGATGGTGCCGACGTTGTTCAACTAATAAGAGATGACGAGAGTATAAAAGATACCCCTATTGTATTTTTGACTGCAATAGTAAGAGAAGAAGAGGCCAGTTCTCAGGCAAGTTTTACCAGGGGATATGCGCTTTTAGCAAAGACAGTAACCGTAGGAGAGCTTATAGCGTGTATTAAAAAGAATATTAGAGGATACGCGCAGCCTTGAAATGGTTCTCAAGATGTGTGAAAAGGGGATTTTGAGATTGAAATAGCCCAAATTCCTGCCTCTCCGTTTTAATTTTTACTACTCCGCGCCATATTAATCTCCAATAAACAGACACAAGGTTTTTATTTTACTTGACTTTTTGTTTAATTTTAGCTACTATTATAATAGTAGTTTTATAAGACAACTATTATAGTATATGGCAAGGACAGGGATTGAGAATACGATAAGCAGGAACATAAGAAACCTCAGGCTCAAGAAAGGTATCTCGCAGGACCGTCTTTCCAAGCTCACAGATCTGGCGTTGAACACTATCGTCAAGATTGAGGCAGGTAAAAATAGTAACCCTACTATAGTGACATTGGCTAAGATTGCAAAATCTTTTAATGTACGGGTGGATGATTTAATAAGATGAAGAAATTGCTAATCTCTGCTTTTCTGGTATTGGCATGCATCCGGATGGGTTACGCGGAAGAGAAGCTTACCTGGCAGGCCTGTATTGAAGAGGCCCGCAAGAACCATCCTGATCTTATTTCAGCAGAAGAGGGTATAAAACAGTATGAAGCCGGTAAGAAGATTACCGCAAGCGCTCTTTACCCCCAGATAGACAGTAGCGCGGATGTCTCCAGAGAAAGAACAAAAACTACTGCTTCAGGTAAGACAACTAAAAAGACCGCCAACTCCTTCGGATACGGAGTAACAGGCAGTCAGTCGCTTTTTGACGGATTAAAGACAGCCAATGATGCAAAAGCTGCTTCAGAGAATATAAAAGCTGCCAAGTTTAATTACAGGTTTACATCTTCTGAGGTAAGATTGCGGCTGCGTGCCGCCTTTATTAATTTATTGAAGGCGCAGGAATTATTGAATATTGCCCAAGAAATTTATAATATCAGAAGGGGTAATTTAGAATTGATTACCCTGAGTTATGAATCCGGGATAGAGCATAGAGGAGCGCTGTTGACTGCGCAGGCGAATCTCGCTGAGGCTGAATTTGAGATTGCTCAGAATAAAAGAGCGCTCCAGGTCGCGCAAAGAGAGCTGATTAAAGAGATGGGAAGGGTTAAGCTTTCGCCTATTCGCGTAGAAGGAGAATTCAGGGTGGCCGATGAGATTTTAGAAAAACCTGATTTTGAAGCGTTGGCTAATAAGAATCCGTCTTTAGGAAAGCTCACCGCCCAGAAGAATGCCGCTTCTTTCGGAATTAAGGCTGCGCAAGCAGAATTCCTGCCTCAACTTTCAGCGCAGGCCGGAGCCAGTAAAAGCAATTCTCATTGGCCGCCTGATAATGAACAGTTGAATGCCGGGCTTACCTTATCCTTTCCTTTATTTGAAGGCGGATTGAGGTTAGCGCAAGTCGCGCAGGCAAAGGCAATTTTCAATCAGGCCCAGGCGAATGAGCGTAGCACAAAAGATGGTATTGTCGTAACGCTCCAACAGGCCTGGGCTGCGCTTGCGGACGCAGTAGAGACGGTAGGGGTAGAGAAGAAATTCTTAGAAGCCAGCGAAGAGCGCGCTAAAATTTCCGAAGCGCAATATTCCCTGGGGCTGATTCAATTCGATAACTGGACGATTATTGAAGACCAGTTGGTGAGTGCAAAGAAAGCTTTTCTCAATGCCCAGGCAGGGGCCTTATTGGCTGAAGCTAATTGGGTCCAGGCGAAAGGAGAGACGTTAGAATATGCGGATTAAAAAATTAAGATTATTTTTTATTGTTTTATTCGTTTTAATTATAGCTGGGATAGCTATAACACGGATAAAACAGGGGGAATCCAAGGACGAAATTATGAAGGAGATAACTCCGGTTGTCGGTTCCATTAGGACCTTTGTCTCTTGTACCGGCACAGTGCTTCCCAAGAACCGCCTGGAGATAAAACCTCCGGTTAACGGCAGGATTGAACGTATCCTGGTTCAGGAGGGAGAAAAGGTAAAAATCGGCCAGATACTGGCCTGGATGAGCTCAACTGAAAGAGCAGCCTTATTGGATGCAGCCAGGGGTGAAGGAGAAAAATCCCTGCAGTATTGGGAGGAGATCTATAAATCGATACCGCTACCCGCGCCTATTGACGGTGAGGTCATCGTAGCGACTACTCAACCGGGCCAGACCATCACTACGGCGGATGCTGTGGTGGTCTTGTCTGATCACCTGATTGTGCGGGCGCAGGTTGACGAAACCGATATTGGTAAGATCGCTACGGGCATGAAAGCGATCATTATCCTTGATGCCTATCCCGATACAGAAATAAAGGCAACCGTTGAGCATATATATTATGAGTCGCAAACCGTCAACAACGTCACTATCTATCCGGTTGACCTGATTCCGCAGGAAGCGTCGCCTTTTTTCCGTTCCGGGATGAACGCGTCGGTGGATTTTATAGTGCAGGATAAGAAGAATATCCTGGTTATCCCGGTAGATGCCGTTTATAAAAACGGGGAAAGTTATGTTTTACTAAAGCAGCCTAACGGTAAAGAACCGGTAAAGGCTCGCGTGGAGCTCGGAATCACAGACGATAAAAACGTAGAAGTCATTTCAGGGATCAATAAGAATGAACAGATAGTAGTGAAATCAAAAAAGTATTCCCTTCCCAAAAGCAGCGTCGCGGGAAGCAATCCGTTCCTGCCGTCCAGAAGAAGATAATGATCGAGCTAAAACATATTTACAAAACTTATCATATGGGTTCAGAAGAGGTCAGGGCCTTGCAGGACGTATCGCTAGAGATCGCTCCGGGTGAGTTCGTGGCGATCATGGGTCCTTCCGGTTCCGGTAAATCTACGCTTATGCATGTCCTGGGCTTACTTGACCGCCCTGATTCAGGAGAGTATTATCTGGGGCAAAAAAAGCTTAATGACCTCTCTGACGATGAATTAGCTGCCGTACGCAACCGGCTAGTCGGTTTTGTCTTTCAGCAATTTCATCTCTTGCCCAGGATGACGGCGCTTGAAAATGCGGAGCTGCCTTTAGTCTACGCGGGAAAGCGACATTTAAAGGTTCAGGCAAGGCAAAGGATAGAAGAAGTTGGGTTAGCGAGCAGGATTAACCACCGGCCGAATGAGCTTTCCGGAGGCCAGCAGCAGCGGGTAGCTATTGCCCGTTCATTGGTTAATGGCCCTTTGATTATTTTCGCGGATGAACCTACGGGTAACCTTGATTCAAAAAGCAAAGAAGAGATACTCGCGATCCTCAAGGGTTTGAATGAAAAAGGCAAGACCATTATCATGGTGACCCACGAAAGTGAAATGGCCGTGCATGCCAGGCGCGTTATCCGCATGTTTGACGGGAGAGTTATTTCCGATGAGAAACAAGGAGCGGCTCCGAGGCATTCTGAAGAAAGCCAGGCAGATCAAATAATCGAAGTGGTGTTATCAAAACAAGAGAGGAAGGCAAGAGAGACCCAGTTTTTAGAATATCTTCGTCAGGCGGTTGGCGCAATGGTAGCGCATAAAATGCGTTCTTTTTTATCGATCCTGGGGATATTGATCGGCGTTGCGGCAGTGATCGCCATGCTTGCCGTTGGGACAGGGGCAAAGGAGTCTATTGAGAAACAGTTGATGTCTTTGGGCTCAAACCTTATTCAGGTAATGCCGGGCTCTGCAAGGGTCCATGGGGTATCTTCCGGGGCAGGAGGCCTGACGCGTTTTACCATGCAAGATGTAGAGGCAATTGAAAAAATTCCCGAAGGGATAAAAAGGATTAATCCCTCGGTCCACGGTAATGGCCAGCTTGTGTACGGAAATAAAAATTGGAACACTCAGGTAGAAGGGGACGATGTTGAGTATGCCCCTATGCGCGCCGCAATCCCAGAAGTGGGAAGGTTTTTCACAGACGAAGAGGTAAGGAGGAGGGACAAGGTCGCGGTGCTGGGTATGACAGTAGTTAAGCAACTCTTCGGAGATGCCAATCCTCTCGGCGAGACAATAAAGATAAATCTTAGCAATTTCAAGGTCATCGGGATACTGCCTGAAAAGGGCGCAACGGGTTTTCGCGACCAGGATGATACAGTGATTATCCCTGTCACCACGGCAATGTACCGGGTTCTTGGGAAAGAATATCTCGATTCAATTTCCGTAGAAGCAGCGAGTCCGGATGCAATAGCCAGTGTCCAGGATTCCATAACCAAGATCATTATAAAGCAGCACCATCTGGTCGCCAAAGACGAGCAAGACACGTTTCAAATCAGGAATATGGCAGATATTAAAAACACGTTAGAAACTACTACTAAAACCATGTCATTATTGTTAGGTGCGATTGCAGCTATCTCGCTTTTAGTAGGCGGCATAGGCATTATGAATATCATGCTTGTGTCGGTAACGGAACGCACGCGTGAAATCGGCCTGCGCAAGGCAATCGGGGCAACTAAAAAAGATATCATGGTGCAGTTTCTGATTGAGTCAGTATTGATGTCATTTCTCGGGGGTATCTCGGGCATTTTATTAGGAGGCGGCACAGCCGCACTCATTACTCTTTTTGCCGGCTGGAGTGTAAGGGTTTCTTCGTCTTCGATAATTCTTGCCACGACATTTTCATTAATCGTGGGGGTAATTTTTGGAATTTGGCCAGCCCAAAAGGCCTCCAATTTGGATCCTATTGAAGCATTAAGATACGAATAACATTGTGGCTTTGATCGAATAGCTGTGCTATAATGCGTTATATCGACGGAGCCACAGGATAAGGATTAAGCATGAATGAAGATAAGCTGGTTTCTGAATTCCTTTCTTTAGCCCAGGTGGATTCTTATGACTCTATCTATGTTAAAGATATCGTAGACGGAAAATACTTTGGGATGCCTTTAGAAGCTATAATCTTGGCCGAGAAGAAGCTTCTTTCAGGCATAGAGCCTGGACTTGCCTATTTTTCGATGGAGTATGGCCTGGCCACCAGTTTCTATAATAAATTTACAACTAACCGTCCGGTTGACCTTAAGAATAAAATACCGGACAATGAGGTTTTCTCCAATTTCAGGCTTGCCGATTATTTCTTCAGCCTGAATATGGATAATATAATTGACCTGCCGGTATACAGCGGTGGGCTGGGTGTATTGGCAGGGGATACCATGAAAACCATGGCCGATTATAAGCTGCCTGCTGTAGGCATAGGCATGCTTTGGCATTCCGGCTATTTCAGGCAAAAATTCTGGTTTAAGTACGGCCAGGCCCCGGAAAAAACGCAGTGGGACCTTTATTCTTACCCCGGGCTCATACCTTTGAAGAACAGGATCAAGATCTCCTTAAAGTCAGAGGAGATATATCTTAGGTTATGGAAATATTACGTATACAGCTATAAGCATGATTACGCTATCCCGCTGATACTGCTGGACGCAAATATCGAACCGAACAGGCAGGAGGTCAGAGGTCTTACGGACCAGCTTTACAGGACCGATAATATCTGGATTAAGATCCTGCAGAGGGTTATCCTGGGGTTTGGAGGGATTTTGGCGTTAAGAGAACTCGGTTATCATATCGCTAAATTCCATCTTAACGAAGGCCACGCGGTATTTGCTTTCATCGAGAAGGCCAGGGGTCTCTCGGGAGCCGATGCGGAAAAGCTTAAAGGTAGATTCATTTATACCTGCCATACCCCGATTGAAGCAGGCCATGACAGGTTCCCTTTGCGTGAGCTCAAAGAAATCTTTAAGAAAGAGGACTTCGATATAATGGAGCAATTCGGCAGGGAGAAGCACGGGGCAATAAACCTGACTTTGCTTTCGATGAATATCGCCTCTTCGATCAATGCCGTTTCAAAAAATCATCAGAAGGTAATGCACCTGCAATTCCCGGAGTATAAAGAGCAGATAGAATATGTGACCAACGGAGTCCATCCCTATACCTGGATCTCGCAAAGGTTTATGGAGCTGTTTAAGAAGTTTCCGTCGGTATTTCAGGATATCGGGTCTAATCCCATGATTTTATCCAGGGCCAATGAGCTAAGGCTCGATGAGGCATTTCGCTCTGGACTATGGAAGGCGCACCAGGCTAACAAATCAGAGCTTTGCAGCCTGCTTGATAAGTGGAGGCTGGATAAAGATGTGTTCACCTTATGTTGGGCAAGGAGAATAGCCGCCTATAAGAGGCCGAGCCTCCTGCTGCACGATATTGATAAGTTAGTCAATATCGCGCAAAATATCGGTCCGCTTCAGGTGATATTTGCGGGTAAGGCGCATCCAAGCGATAACCTAGGCCGCACTTACATCAATGATATCCTGGACAAGATAGACTCGCTTAGCGGGTCCTATGATAACTTAAAGATTATTGCGCTGGAGAATTACGATATTTCCCTGGCTAAAATACTTACCTCCAGCGTAGATGTCTGGTTGAATAATCCGCTCCCTCCATTCGAGGCTTCCGGGACAAGCGGCATGAAGGCGGTCTTAAACGCAGTCCTGCAAATCAGCACTTTTGACGGATGGATTGCAGAGGCTTCGGATAGGAATATAGGAGCGATATTCGGCTATAGAGACAAGGAAGGCAATATAGGCAGCGAATCTGACCTGCATCTCAATGATGATTCAGGCAAGCTCTACAGCGCCCTGGAAGAGATGATGAAGCTCTATTACAGCACCAATAAGCGGGGTTTGATAGACCTTCGTTCAAGCTGGATAGATATGATGATAGATTGTGTTGCTGCGGGCTCCCACTTTAACACTTACAGAATGCTCGATGAATACAAGCGTATCATCTGGGTTGTCAAAGAGCCGGTGGCTTAGCCAGAAAAAAATATTGATTTCCCGTTCTTTATGATATAATAAGTATTCACACGATATTTATACCTCAAAGAAAGGCAATGCCTGATAAAAACAGAATCTTTCTAGCGCTAGTAATTTCTTCGGTATTATTCCTTTCAGCTATCTTTGGTGTTTTTCCTTCCTCACTCTACGGCCAGCAGGCAAGTAAGTTAGAGAAAGCGCAGTGGCTCTATCAGCACGAGAACTATGAAGAAGCGCTGGCGCTTCTCAATCAATTAAGGACTGAGCAGCCGCAGTCTTCGGAGGTCGCCTATTACCTGGGCCTGACCTATAAGCGGATGCAGGATTTCCTGGCGGCAAAGCCCCACCTGGAGGCTGCTGCAACCCTAAAACCCAGCGTTAAGAATGCCCTCCTTGAGTTAATCGACCTGCTCTATCAGTGCGACCAGGTTGATGAAACAAAGAAGTGGATTGCCTTTGCCGAAAAAGAATCAATAACCCCTGCCCAGACCGCATTTTTTAAGGGATTAGTCCTGTTAAAAGAAGGCAAAGATCCTCAAGGGGCAATTAATTCTTTCGAAGAGGCAGAAAAGCTTGACCCGACGCTCAGCCGCACCGTAAAATACCAGAAGGGCCTGGCCTACCTGCAGTTGAAAAACTTTAAGCAGGCCAAATCTATCTTTAAAGAGATCGTGGTCAAGGAGCCTACAGCTGACCTGGCAGAGTATGCAAATGAGTTTATCGATGCCATTACCCGTAGCGAAGAGGTAGCAAGGCCATTCCATGGGAGCGTAGGTTATTCCTTGCAATACGACGATAACCTGATCCTTCGGCCGGACAATGAAGAGCTCTCCGGAGGTACTGACGAAGACAATGACTGGAAGCATGTTTTTACCGCCCAGACAGATTATACCTTTAAGCCCACTGATAAATTTGGCCTGAAGATAGGCGGTTCTTTTTACGGCGCAAAGCAAAACTACATCGGTTTTTACGATACGATGAGCTTTGACATACCGATACAGCCGACTTTTTACCTTGAGAAAGCCGCTATAGCCTTCCCTATCCATTACAACGTGATTAGCGTTAACGGCAGGAATTATCTCAGCGTTGTCGGATTCAGTAACCTTAATAACATAATGTTGGGTAAGGACCGCATGCTATAGCTGCAGCTGCAGCTTAATAGGAAAGATTACCATTGGGCTGTTTCTAAACCCGAAGACTCCAGAAAAGGGTATGAATACTTAGGCTCTGCAGGATGGTATTATTTCTTCGGAAAGAACCGGGAAGGCCTCTATAGCCTGCGTTACGCGCTCAATTATGAAAACCCCGAAGGCGGTAACTACAGGTATTTAGGGAACCGTTTTACCCTTTCCGCGGTAGTGCCGCTTGTCAAGAAACTGAAGTTAAACTCGGCGCTGGATTATATGCGGCAGGATTACACCAAGGTACATAACACCTATAACAAGAGGCGCCGCGACGATATCATTACCATCTCAAACCTGCTTGGCTATGAAATGTTCAAGAATGCCGAGCTGCAGCTGCAGTACACCTATGTTTACGACGGCGCAAGCATCGGGGTGTTTAAGTACAAGAAGAACGTATACGGCCTCGGGGTAAAATACAGATTTTAGCCACGTAAAAGGAGTGTGATATTATGTATAGGAGAATAACGACACTGCTTGGAATTACGTGTTTGCTTATTGCGTTGTTTAGCCGGGCATACGCGCAGGCGCCGATACCTATCGGCACTATTACCTTTATTGAGGGTATCTCTGATATCGTGCGCAATAACCAGGAGCCTTTTTTTGTAGGAGAAAGCCAGCCTATATATGTGAATGACCGCATCAGGACCAAAAGCTACTCCAAGATAGAGATTACCTTCGCTGATAAAAGCGTCTTAAAACTTGCCCCCAGCTCCTGTGTTTCAATAGAAGAATACAGGTTAAACGATAAAAAGATACGCGAGCTAGCCCACATAAGCCTGACCAGGGGCAAGATTGAGACTATCGTCTCAAAGACCGGCGCTGCGGATACCTTTTTGATAGATACCCCTAATGCTAAGGGAGCGGTTAAGGGCTCGGATATATTTATTTCTTACCTGGGAGGCAGGACCGGGGTCTTTGCCCATGAGGGCGCTATCTCCGTGCTTAATCCTTCCAGCCCCGATATGAAGACGCACGTGACAAAGGGCAATTGCGTCTTTGTCCCGTTCAATGAAGTTCCGGGTGAGGTGCGCCTGGCGCGTGACGCTGAGATGACCTATTTTAAGAGGAGCGTCGAGCCGGAATATGTCAAGAAATGGATTCCCTCAAAAGGCTCAACCCAGATGAATGCGGTTCTTGTTTTGATATCAGGGGATGTGCGTTTCTATAAGAAGGGCGCAAGCGACTGGAGAGAGGCGAAGGTTAACGAGACCCTCTCTGAAGGGGATAAGATTCAGACCGGGGATGACGGTACGGCTGAAATCCGGCTCAGTAACGGCAATGTCATAATGCTCCAGCGTAACGCGGAGTTAGGTTTTGCCACCATGCGCTATGACCAGGCATCGGGTAATTATCAGAATACCTTTGAGATGACCAAGGGTAAGCTTAGCGCTGTGGTTGAGAATATCAATAAGCAGTGCACCTTTCAGGAAAAGACCCCGGCTTCAGTCTGTGGTGTAAGGGGAACATTTTTAGAGGTGGTTACTGCTCCTGCTGTTGCGGCTGCCCAGCCCGCGACCCAGGCCTTCTTTGAAGGAGGAAGCGGTTATGTTACCAGTACTGCTACCGGACAGACCCAGGAGGTCGGGCCAGGACAGAACGTGAGCGTTGATGTTTCAGGGGGTATCTCAGCTCCTATCAATACGACTTCTGAGCAGAGGACAGAGATGTTCCAGGCCTGGGCAGTTACCCAGACCGTAGGCGG
>Ga0172375_10013105_pt1 | contig 10318 bp, 7 predicted proteins | sample LakKiv1m_FD_114537 | JGI IMG/M metagenome (GOLD analysis project Ga0172375, IMG submission 114537) | Freshwater microbial communities from Kabuno Bay, South-Kivu, Congo - kab_092012_11.1m | ecosystem: Environmental > Aquatic > Freshwater > Lake | place: Democratic Republic of the Congo...
ATAGCTTGCCCAAAATGGTTTTGCGTTAGTCCAGACAGCTTCACCTGGGGGGCTGGTATGAACAAAGTGGATCCGTTTTGTATTGAGGTAACAAATTTATATTGTCAAAAAACGCCCGACTCTAGCAAGGGGATAATTTTATGCGATGCTGACAATAACAACGCCATAAGCTCTCTAAGGGAGGGTGAAAGAGATATAACTTCCAATATTGTTTGGGACCCAATTATTAACCCAACAGACGGCTCCAAGCAATGGCCGCCTGTGGGCGTAAATAATTGGCAAGGCGCTCAAGATATGTGCATATCAACCCAGCAGGAAATTGCCAATTTAAATAGTTTTAAGGATTTGCTTAAAAGTATTGGAGCAATTGATGCTTCGGGTAATGTTTTATATGAAAAAATAGACGCCTTGTCTACTCAATGCAATAATCTTAATTATCAGGTGGATTTTGCCAGGGATTGCTACAATTTTAGCGTTTTACAAAAATCGTTTGGAAGCAAGAAAGCCATTAACGAAAATTGGAAAGAGTGGAATCTTAATGAATTTACAACAAAACCGCCCGTGTGGAAAGACGGAAAACTTCAGCCAGGCACGGGTGAAATAACAACGCAAGACCAAGATATTGAAAATACAAAGAAAATTGTTAGCGGATTTTGCCATTCAAGCGACAAAACAAATGGCAAAATCATCACAGAAACAATTAACAGCGATATAAGCGACATTAGCGGTTTCTTTAATTGCTCATGGCCGTCAGGAAATGTGAAAGTTGATTTAACCGCTGAAATAGAAGAGGCGCAACAAGCCAGAGAAGTGGCCTTAAAGCTTTGTTCTCAGTCAACCACTGATATGCGAACTCCGCTGAATGAAATTATGAAAGTGTTTTCTGTTTTATTGGGGGTAAAGTCGTATACGTCAGCCAGTAACGGTTTGTCTGCTTTATATTTTGACGCTCAAAAAATTCGCCAGAGAGCTGAGGATGTTGTAAATTTAATCAAAGAAGCGCCAAAAAAGTTTGCGGAATTGTGGAACTCAACTGATGAAGTTCAAAAAATCACCAAAGATAATGTTAAAATTAAGCCAGTAAAGTGCATTTCAAGCCCAATGATAAGTTACGCGGGAAATGGCCAGCCCCAAACCGGAACAAACGGCGGGCAGGTTTGTCCAAACGTAAAAGAGCAGTTTAATCAGCTTGACGCGAGTTTTTCTTTGGTGAGGCAAAACTTGCGAATGGTTGACATGGCCAGGCGACAGCCCACCAAAGCTATTGGTTTTGGAAAACTATCAGTTGAAATTCCCGGGGGAGATCTTTACCCCATAGACCCGGATTTAAACGATATAGTGGGCCCAATTTATAACAGAGCCAACGACATAAAAAACAAAACCCAGCTTTTATGGGCGCTGGCCACTGCCATTAACTTTGCCAATGAAAACTGCGCTTGCGGCCAAAGCTACTGCCCAATGCTTGGCAGTATTCCTTTGTGTATTTCCGGATTACCCCTAACCTTAACGCCATTAAAACAGCCGTTTTGCCATTTGGTGTGGACTTTGCGGTATCCGCTTGGTTCTTTAGCTGAAAAATTAAAACAAGAATTAGAACAGCAATAGAAAATCAAATGTGTTTTTGACTTTTTATTTAAATTTATGAAAACTTGGAGAATTATTTTAATAGTAATTATTTGCTTGGGTTTTGTTGGATTTTTGGCTATTGGATATTGGTTTAAAACTGAAGGTCCGGTTTTAGCGCAAATTGATTACAATACCGCTGATACCCAAATTGTTTGCGAAGAGCCAATTCCAGTTGGCATTGCCATTGACAAAACTGTTGATTTTTTAGACCAAGTTTATCAGCGTTATCAAGGTGAAACAGTAAAAGACGCCTCAAAACAAATGGACGATTTAATGGGGGCCATTGCGGGAAACGATGGAAAGGTTTGCGATTTTAACACTGAATGTAAGGCGGATGTTGGCACTTTGGGCCCAGATGTAATACTTAGAGCGGGCTTATTGCCGGGCATTCCCGGGCAAGTTGATTACACCTACGCAGTGCCTGGGTGCAAACTAAATCCAGCCACAGGCAATCCCTGCCCAGACCTAACCAACAGCGCTCTTTTATTGGCTAAGTCAGCCGCCGCTTTAACAGCCCAAGCAGACAATATCCACGCTTTGTTTGGCTCAAAAAACGCGGTTGTGCCAAAGGGGCTTGAACAAAGCGGAGAAACGCCCGGGGAAACAAAAATAAGCGACGCGGATTTAGTAAGGCGGTATATTGACAATATAGACAAATTTTGGCTAACCCCAAACCCGCAGGGCAATACTTGCGCTTTATCAGAGCTTGACAGGGCCAGGATTGCTCAAGGGAAAATGGGCGAAAAATATCCAATGCAATGTTTAGACGCTTTAAGTAAAGATATGTATACGCCAAAGGCCTGGTCGGAAACCTGCCAAAAAGAGTGCGAAACGTTTAGCCAAGAGTGCAAGAATTGTTTGGCAGAATGCGAGGGCGATTCAGTATATGCCACATTAAATTGTAAGATTTATAGTATGGACCCAAATGATAAATGCGCTCCTACAAAAGAGAGTTTTGGGCCACATCAATGTTGTGGACAGTTTTGCGCTGATGGATTTAATAGCCAGTGCAAAGAGTGTTTATGCGAGGGTTTAACGCAGGAGCAGTGTTTAGATTGGATATGCGGGGGCAGTAAAGCCAACTGGGTTTGTTGCCACGAAGAACCAATCCAAAACCCGCAGTATTATGTTGCCAGCCAACTCTTTATTTCCGGCGGCGACATTGAGACAATTACATCTGCCACAGGTGAAAAAGTGTATAGAATAACCGCTGGTAAATCTTTGACCTTTGCTCAAGCATATAGTTTATTTAGAGACATACACGATAGCTACACGCCTGAACTGGACGTTGCTTTTTTGCTGGCCAATAGTTATAAGGAGTCAAGGTTTATAGCTGAAGTTGGAAAATGTAAAGTTGATGAAGCAAAAACGAAAATAACAGATGCAAACAAGAATGCGTTGAAAAAAATTATTGAGGAACTTGGACTTGACTATACAAAAGTTCCGTTGTCTTGCGCTGGTTCAACGGGACATGGAGGAGCCATGGGGCCAGCGCAGTTTATGCCAACCACGTGGTGGGATATCACACAAACTAATATTGGTTATAAGTTTAAGGTTGAAGAAAAAACAAGCGAAAAGCCAGCTAATCCATGGGATTTTAGAGATGCATTCTTGGCATCGGCTTTATTTTTAAGTGACCACGGAGCTAAAAGTGGCAATTCTGCCTTAGAAGAGGCAGCAGAGGCTGCCTATTATGGAACTGCAAATACTTATCCCGTTTGGGCAACTATGTGCTATAAAAAGGGGTTTAGAGAGTTGATTGATGCGGGATGCCTTGATGAAGTGGGCCCGAAATTAGAAATATGTAGAGATTCGGATAAGAAACTAGACGGGGCATGTAGTAAAACCCAATACGCATTAAAAAAAGCGATAGATACTATAATTTTTTGGAAGTAATGCAGAGAATTTTTAGTAAAATTATAATATTTATATTGTTTGTGGTTTTGTTATTGCCAGCAATTAGCTTGGCGGGTTTGAAGTTGCAGCAAAATTATCCGGCAATTTCAGGCATAACAACTCAAAGCCAGTCATTAAACACCGCGGTTTCCCAAACGCAAAAAAATTCCATCACCAACACTGTTTCTTTAATAAAATATGTTTTCACTTTAACAGCCGTTGTTTTAATTGGTATAACAACTCTTGCTTTAATAATTTCTGGGGTTCAATATCTTTCGTCTGCTGGAAAAGTGGCGGCTCAAAAATTGGCCAGAACAAGATTGGTGAAATCTTCTTTGGGCTTGGCAATTGTGGTTTTATCAACCGTGATTTTTCAGGTTATCTCTCCCAATTTAGATTTACCTCAAATAACCCATATTTATAGCGTGTCTAATGTGGTTTTAATTTCCAAAGCGGGAATGATGCGGTTAGATGCAGAAGGCATTAAAATTACTAAAGAATACTTGGACCAGTTATCAGACGAGGATTTGGTAAGATATTTTGGCTCCCAGTCGGGCGATTTAACCCAAAATTTTGGACAATTAACAAGATATCGGGATTTTGATGTTTCGTTTGAGGATTTTCAGCCAGCTTATATTGGATTTTTTGGTTCAGGAGCGGAAAACATTCAGGTGAAAACATTTGCTGGAAAAAATTTTTTGGGCGCAAGCAACATTTTTAAAACAACCGGCCCAGAAAGCGCTGGAATGCAAGTTATTGGCGGCGCGGGAAATCCGGAGATATTTTACCTTGATTTGCCAACCTATTTAGCTACTGCCAGCAATATTGATTGGTTTGATACAACAGCAGGCAATCCAGAAGAACCTCAACCAGCGTCAAAAGCGCCTTCAAAATATCCCCCCCTCTCTATGTCGGTTGAGGGCATTAGCTCTGGAGTTTATTTGTATGGCTCGGACAATCCCGTTCCAATACAATCAGAAGACCAATCTCCAAACGTGATAGGAGATACAGATACCAACGATTATGTTAAATATGTTGGGGGCAAGGGCGGGCAAAGATATTTGCAATATGACATACCAAATTTCAGCGACACGGCTTTTGACTTTGATAACCAAGCAATGCAAATTGAAGTAAAGAACAACAGGGGCAAAGACGCGTCAGTTCAAGACGATCTTTTGGTGTTTTTATTCCAAGGAGCAAACTACCAAGGCCCTTTCCGAGCGTTTTTTGAGAAAAAAAATGGGGGAAGCGGCATAGATCAAGTCCCAATTGCCACAATTTTTACTCTTTACCCACAAGAAAAGTGGTATGAAAGTAAAGACAATCAGGATACAATCAGCAGGGTTTTTAATGGCACTGAAAATGAAAATGTTAGTTTTGTTACATTATTAGATTCTCGCGTTGGAAATACGCAAGAAAATGAAAAAATAAATATAAATGCTGTGGGCCAGCAGGGCAAAGTTATTGGCGCTTCATCGGCCAGAGTTTTCCATTTAGCAAAGCTTGATGGGGTGAGTAAAAGATACAACGAAAGTTCTTGCGAGGCAGTGGCTTTGTGTAACGGAGAAAACTTGCAGGGTTATTGTTTAGTTTTTACCGCTAACAACACAAAAGGCAGTAAGTATATGTCATTTTTTTTGCCAATGCCTTGGTTCACGCCAATAACCTTGCCAAACAGGTTTCCCGGACGGATGAAAGATTTATTGATTGCTTCTCCAGAACAGCAAAATGCATACAAAGAAGAAAAAAATACAAAGGGCTTTAAAGACAATACCGAATTTAACGATAATATAAAATCAATTGGAATAAAGGGTAACTGCGTTGTTGCTTTGTATGACAACGCGGTAAAAAATTTCTATAGTTGTTTAAGTGGAAACGCCAATGGCGAGAACACTAATGACTGCTGGGATGGTAAGACCCCGGGAGAAAAATCAATGGTGTTTTCCACTGGCGATATGATTTCTGGTGTGGGCGAAGGGCAAATGCCATATTTAAATTTAAAAAATTATCCAATTCACACCTGCGTTTCTTTGGAAAGTTTTTTAAGGTTAAGCAAGCCCCATTCTTGCGTTTCCGCTGTTGCGGTGTACCCTATTAAATAAATCAAAAGTCAAAAATGCAAATCAAAATTCAAAAGTTTAGAGGGAACTGGGCTCGGTTGGTTATCTAAAAAAATGTGCTATAATAAACACAAACTTATGGATACAATAACTTTACCCAAAAAAGAATATAAAAGTTTGGTGGAAAAGGCGTTGCTGTATGAATATTTGGCAAAGATTATTAAAAAGCAGGAAGACATTTTTGCTTGCCCGCCAACCAAAAAAACTAAGGAAGTTATAGAGGAGTTTAAAGATACCGGGCTTTATGGAGCTGATTTTATCAACGACTTGGAAAAAGGGCTTAAAAAATCAAGCTATTTTTCTGATTAAAAATCAATGAATAATGAAAATTTTTTCTATTCGCCCTGATATTAAAAAATACCTGAAAGAAAGAAATTTGCAGAAAAAGTTTGAAAAACAAAAAGAGATTTTTGAGAGCAACCCTTTCCATCCGGGGCTTGAGACCGAATTACTTGAGCCGAAAAAAATGAGGATCTGGAGTTTTCGGCTTGATAATAAATATCGGGCCATTTTTGTTTTTAAAAGCAAAGACACGGTTGAAATTATTACTGTGAACAATCATTATTAATAAATTATGTTAAAAAATTTTTTGACTTTTCTCTTGTTTGCAATTTTATTAGCAAGCCCGTTGGTTGGGTTGGCGGTGGCGCAGCCCGTTCAACAGCAAATTTATCCGGGGGTTGGCGGGCAAAATTTGGTTGGAAGTTCGGCCAGCGGGAGCATTCCCGCTTTGGTTAAGTATATTTTTAATTTAATTGTTTGGGTTTGCATATTGGCGGCAATTTTGGTTTTAATAGCTGGGGGTGTCCAATATGTTACTTCTGTTGGGGATGTTGGAAAAATGACAGGAGCCAAAACCAGAATTTACAGCTCGCTGTTGGGTTTAACCATTTTAATTGGCGCTTGGTTTGTTTTGCACACAATGAACCCCTCGCTGGTTATCCCAAGCATTTCTTATGTGCCGTTAAGAGAGGGAATTGTATTTTTTACAGCAGACGGATACTGTCGGTTTAGGGGCTATGTTGGCATGGACGCCAGTGGTTCTTGCAGTGGCAATCAAGATACCAATGTTGACGCTTCAATAATAAACGATTTAATCCAAGCCAACCAAGCAAAATTTATTGATTATAGTACACCAGACCTAACTTCTGTTTTTGGTCAGCTGTCTTTTTATGGCTGTGGGGGAAGCAACGTAAAAATGAACAGTTCTTTTTTGTTGGAAGGCATTGAGCCCGGAAACGCGAATACATTTCTCAATTTTACTGATTTTCCAATGTATACTTTTGCTTTGTGGGGGAAAAAAGCTCAAGGCGCTAAGTTATTTTTTTACAATAAAACTAATTATGAAAACTTAGACAATCAAACAATCCCCCTAACCTATACATATCAGGGATTGTTGGATAGAAATGAAAATCCTATTTCTGGAACACGCGAAACGCATAAGAATATAAAGGACATAATTATCATTAAACCAAAGGCCTTTGGCGAGTTGCAATCGCCAATTTCGTCTTTCCCTTACTTTGGAAATATTCTTGGGGTTAATCCAGAGAAAAAAGTTTATTTTTACAACAAGGCCGCTACCAGTTATTTAAACGCCGCAAATTATGTTTTGACTGACAGTAAAGATTTTAATAAAGGATTTAATGGGAGCATTAACATTAATGGATGTGGAAGCGGAACGTATGTTAACGCAATGGCCAACCAAAAATTTCGCGATGGGGCTGTTGAATCATCACCAAAATCGATTCTTCACCCGCCGCTCTCTGTAAAAATTATTTGGTCAAGTCCTGGTGTTTATTTAACAGATTCTCATGGCGACGAACGTTATTTTGACGCCTCTGCTAATGATTTTAAAGACCCAAGCATAAATTTTGCCACAAAAGCCACAGAAATAAAAATTATCAACGATATTCCAGCCAGAGAATATGTTGATGAAAATGGCGACCCTCAAAAAGCAGAACCAGAATACCACGATTTTTTAGCCATTTTGCATGAAAACGATAACTTTTCTGGCAATCTAAAAATTTATTTTGAACAGAGAATGTATAAAGACAAGGGAAATGATGCTTCAAGCAAAGCAAAGGATAAGCTTATACCCGCTTATACTATTTGTGGTAATGCTGTGTCTGATAGAAATAGCGTTTATTTATCAAGCCCTCCTGATTCTAATACGTTGTATACTATTTCACCGGAAACTGATTATAACATTGTGTATGGCCAGGCATCCCAAGCGTTAAAGGTGAACGAGCTGGTTTCTAAAAAAGGAAATTTTTACTTTTGGAACCAATATAATTTTGGCCATTTGCCAAAGGTTTTATGGAATAATGGTTGGTCAATTTCCAGCACAAAAAATAATGAACATGTAGCGGGCAATAATGGCGCTGATAATCTGCAATATAAAGTCAACGAAGAAGAAAGATATGGTAAATTAGAAATACTCCCCTCTTCAATTGAGGTTTTTGAATTAGCCGACGATCCAAACGTATGCAAGGAGGTGAAAATTTGCACAGAAAAAAGCGGACTCGGTTACTGCTTGGCTTACACAAACGATAACGGCAGAACAGATAATTCTGCGCCAAACATTGTATATTTTCCAATGCCAAATTATTTGCCAGTGCCATTGCCGTATGGGAATTTTAAACTATGGACTAATGGAAGTGAAATTTGTCCGGACCAACTTTTACCCACCTTTCTTAACGCTGATAATACGACAAAAAAAGTTGAGTTTGCCAATAAGATTAAGTCAATTGTTATTGACGGAAAGTGCGCAGTTGTTCTTTTTGGGGGAATGGAAAATCCAAGCTTTATGGCGAGTTTGGGCGATGTTTTCAACTTTTTTAAACTTCAAATAAATAGGAGTGGACAAAGAAACGAAGTTTTTACAAGTTCTGATTATAATTTAGAGGATAATCAAATTGGTATGTGCGGTTCAACCGGAGGATTCGGGAGATGGTTTAGCCAATCCTGCGCTGTTGCCATTGCAGTTTATCCCATTAAATAAAAAACAACAAAATAGAACGGTCGCGCTTTTAAATCATTCAAGGGTTTCGCGGTAAGTGTCGTTTTCTTTAGGAGAAGATTTTGGCTTGAAGTTTTGTGGCTTTTCTATTTGGGTTTGATTTGGTTTTTCCTGAATTAAAGATTCTTTTTCACCCGATGTTTTTTCAGCGGGTTTTTCTTTTGGTTTCAAATTATAGAGTTCATCTAAAAAGTTTTTCACTAGATAAAAGATTAAGCGGTTAATTTCATTAAAAACTTGGCTGGCCTGGGATTGGGTAATACTTGTTGCGTTTATTATTTCTTGGGTTAAACTTTCCAGTGGTAAAAGTCCCATTAAGGAATAGCCCACAAGCTCGGCCACTTGCGAGGTTTGTTGGTCGGTTAATTTGTTTCTTTGGCAGGCGCTTAAAATAGAGTTAGCGCTTTCTTCGCTAAAAATTGCTTGTTTTAGTTCTTTGGGCAAAGTTTCATAAATTTTCCACGCCTCGTCTTTTGAGAGTTTGTTCATATTTTTGTTTAGTTTTTATTTAATTCATTATAGAATAAGCCGAACGACTTGACAAATTTTTATAATTTGCTATGCTTAAACCAGTAAATTGAATCCCACCGACAGGGCTCAATCCGAACACTTTGTTTTTGAAATTTTCCCAGCATTACGATGCTGTTTTTGTTTACGATGGTTTTGGATAACCTCCAAAGGGGTTAAATGGTTGAGACATTCCATAAATTTTCTCTGTAATTTTGTTTCAATTGCAGCAAGAAATTTTTTTGAATACTTGGAAATATCCGAGCCCTTGGGAATATCTTTTCTGATGTGGCTGTTGATATTTTCCACCGTGCCTTTTTCCCAAGAACTGTAAGGATGGCAGAAATATATTTTAACTTGTAAAATCTTTTCTAACTTTTTATGATGTTGCATTAGCAGGTCGTTGTCCGTGGTAATTGTTTTTAACTCTGGAAATCTCTTTTTGATTTTCAAAAAGGATTTAGTGACATTATCTAATGTCGGGGTTTTGATCTGCTCCAAAAAAGGAGCTCGTGACTTCCTGTCTGTAACGTTTAAAATCACTCCCTTTCCTGTTTTGCCCGACACCAGGAAATCTGCCTCAGTGTCTCCAATCCTCCTTCTTTTGTTGATATGCTTGGGTCTTTTATCAATAAATTTCCTGTCCTGAAGTTTTTTTGTTGATCCCCGTCGTTTCCTGCGGCGGTTTTTTCGTTTAGCTCTGAAGCTTTCAATGTTTCTCCCGTAAGCGCTTTTAATGTAGCGGTAAATGCTGTCTTTGGAAACAGGAGACAGGCGCTTTTCGTGCTTTTTAATCCGGCCCGCAATGTTTGTTGGCGATTGTTCCTGATACAAATTTGTTTCAACAAATTTTCTTAAGTCCTTGTCTTCAACAATTTTCATTCCCTGGTATTTGCTGTATTTCCTTTTGACATAGGCCTTGTGGTGAGCTTTCTTGGGGTCGTATTTTTCATTAACTTTGTTGCGTTCAAATTCATCGTGAATTGTGGAAACGCTACGGTTGAGGGTTTGGGCAATGTCCCGAAAAGAATATCCTTTGCTTTTCAAAATGGCAATTTCGTTTCGCTCGCTTTTGGAAAGATGCGAGAACTTTTTAGTTTTTTTTCATGGCTTAATTTTACAAGCGTTCGGATTCAAATGCGAAAGCGGG
>Ga0172375_10013106_pt1 | contig 10318 bp, 12 predicted proteins | sample LakKiv1m_FD_114537 | JGI IMG/M metagenome (GOLD analysis project Ga0172375, IMG submission 114537) | Freshwater microbial communities from Kabuno Bay, South-Kivu, Congo - kab_092012_11.1m | ecosystem: Environmental > Aquatic > Freshwater > Lake | place: Democratic Republic of the Congo...
CTGGACAATGAAGTCCTGGATTGGTTTCGGCACAAGGTTAACGAAGCCGGGGGCGGCAATTACCAGACCCTGATCAACCAGGCGCTGCGGGAATATATCCAGTCCCGGGAGGGCATTCTGGCGGAAACCTTGCGCCGGGTGATTAAAGAGGAACTGGCCGGGGCCGGCAGTCAACCGTAGGGTGCGTCTTACGCACCGTTATGGGTTGCCGGACCGAAAAGAAATGGTGCGTAAGACGCACCCTACAGCTTATACCAAGTCGCCGTCAAACGAGTAAAGTTGTAATTATAAGCACAGCGAAGAGAGATTCTTCACTCCGCTTCGCTCCGTTCAGAATGACAGCTTTTTTTAATCCACGGTCAGGAAGGTGATGAATTTCTTCATGGTGTGGGCGTCATAAATCGGCCCCTTGGGGCCTTGGGCCTCATGCAGGATTCTCAGGCTGTCGTAAGGTTTGAAGGCCCCCCGGTAGGGCCGGTTGACGGTGAGGCTGTCGTAGGAATCGAGCAGGCGCAGGACGGGGGTCCAGGGGTGCTGCCGGCTTAAGGGCAAGCCCCGGGGATAGCCGGAACCGTCGGCGTTTTCGTGATGCTCCAGAGTAAGACGCAACATCTCCTTGGGCATATAGGATAGAGAAGCCCCCGCCTTTTTCCTCAATAATTGTTGGCCTAACTCAGGGTGGTGTCTGATTTCCATTCGTTCTTCAAGAGTCAGCGGCCCTTCTTTGAAAATGATAACCTGGGGGATGCGGGTCATGCCGATGTCATGGAAGAGGGCGGCCAACCCCATGTCCCGGGCCTCCGTGGCGGAGTAGTTCATGGAGAGGAAAAAGGCCACGGCCATGAGACAGAGGTTTATTGAATGGTTGTAAAGACTATAGTCATGATAAAGAATTTGCCACATGATTTTCATGGCCCGGGGATCATGCTGCACCCAGCTGACCAGATTCTCGATCTCGCTTTTTGCCGCCTTCACGGAAGGGCCGAGGCGGGGTAATAGTAAGGCCCGGCGCATGCTGAAATTCAGGTGTTCGGAAAAAACCGCCAGCAATTCCGGGGAGACTTTTTTGTCGTGATGCTTCAATAACTGCAGATAATTATTGAGGTAGGCGATGGCGCGTTCCAGATCATTTTTCTGAAAATAAAGACGATCTATGCCTTTGTCGGTCAGGCGTTCCAGCCACTGGCGTTCCCATGCCTCTCCCTCCTGGAGGAAGAGGAGGAACTCAAAGCCCCGGCCCTCCTTGGCCGCCACCTTCGCATACAGGTCGAAAGTGATCTTTTCTCCCGGAATCAACACGGAGGTGGTGAGGGGAGTGTAAAGAGACGAGCCCGCTTCCCTCGAGGAGGAATACACGGTCTTGGCGTTGGCAGATAATAACTTCTCTCTAAACGAGCCTTCATCCATGGCGATTTAATCTACTATTCAGCAGGTTATCCTTGCCGGGACCTGGTTGCTGTTCATGCCTCTCTAAGGTTATCTAATTTATCTAGAAATGGAGCATCGGCATTTCCGGCCCCCGTCAGCTAGTGGAGGTCCATTACATCATAATTTTCTACAAGATTCAAGGATGTCGCGCGAAAGTTGAATACTGGTGGAAAAACGGAACCTTCGCCCCACTGATGGCAGCGACTCCGCAGGGAATATTGATGGGAAAAAAGTTGGGATAGTCTTCAAGGTGGGTTTGAGCGGCCCAGGCTGAACACCTGGGCCACCAACAGATGCAGTTTCACAATTTCCCAGGCCGCTCCAGGTGCCCCGCTTTTTCTTCATCGCGCCGGGGGCGGCCCCAGGAAACAACGTTCCAGTCCGTCGTAGCCCCTACTTCTCCTGCTCTTCCACTTTGCCCGTGGTTTTGGTGCCGCACAAGGGGCAGAGAATATCAATCTCTTTCTCATCCCCGATAAAGCGTTTCCGCAGCTCCTCCGGCCCCAGGAAGGTCACGTCCCCGCAGGCGCACTGGGGGCACTCGGCGTGCACCAGGTATCTCTTTTTCTTGGTCATGGCTGCTCCTTCTCCGTCTCGGATGGCATGGTGATCCGGCCTTCGCCGACGCGGCAAGGCCTCTACAAAATTCAACCTAATCACTGGCCCAGGCGGACGCAAGGCCGGAGACCTGCGGAGAGATGAAGCTTCTGAGGTTGGAAGGACCACAATGGCTCCTTCTCTCATTCTTTTTCTTCCTGCAACTCTTGGCACCGCTTCCGGGCTTCCTTGCCGCAGAGCTCCCAAATAACGCATTGCTGCCGGTATTTGCAATATAAGCAGGGGTCGGTGCAGGCCCGGCAGGCATCCAGGCACTCCTGGCAGTACCAGAACTCCATCTTCTGGCACTGCACGCGGGCCTCCCGCTGCGGATGAAAACGACACTCCATTGACCATCAGCCCCTTTATTTTCCCTTAGTCAAACTTATATTATTATAGCATGAAGTCCGGGGAAGGGGCCCCGGTTCCCTCGCCTTCAGCCGGAGGGCCACATAAGTGAATGGAAAAGGGAGAACCGGCCCCGGCCCCCAGTTCAGGAGGTCTGCCATGCTGCCGCTTGATGTTCATATCGAAGGCCGAGGCCTGGAAATCTTGCCCGAATGGCGGGGAAAAATCGAAGAAGAACTGGCCCGCCTGCAAAAACACTACGTGGATCCCATCCTGAACGCCCGGGTAACGGTTATCGGCACCGAGCACCACCGGCTGGGAACCTTTGAAATTCACCTGGTGGCCAGCGTGCCCGGCGACACCATCACCGTCACCCGCCAGGGGGAGTTCGTTCTCCCCTTGATCGTGGAGGCCCTGGACGTCCTGGACCGGCGCCTGGAGGAGCACTCTCACATCCAGCAGCAGAAGGTCAAGGCCCACGAGGAATTTGCCCAGCACGGCAAGGTCCTGCGCGTGTTCCCGGAAAAAGACTTCGGCTTTCTCGAAACCCCGGACGGCCTGGAAGTCTTTTTCCACGCCCATGCGGTGAAGAAAGGCAACTTCAAATCCCTCACCCCGGGACAAATGGTGAAGTTCGCCATGGAAGAGGGGGAAAAAGGCCCCCAGGCCACCTGGGTGCGGGTTGAGTAATCAGTAATCAATGATCAGTGGCCAGATTAAAAAGACTGACAACCGGTTGCTGAGTTATCCCGTTTCCCAATGGCTTCCCCAATCTGATGAGGGAATATATGTCAGAAGACGAGTTCGCTGCGGCCCGGAACCGGATGGTGGATACGCAGATCAAGATTCGAGGGGTTAGCGACCCCCGGGTCTTGGCGGCCATGCGGCGGGTGCCCCGGCATCACTTTGTGCCCCAACACCTGTGGGACCAGGCCTACAGCGATTACCCCCTGCCCATCGGCGAGGATCAGACCATTTCCCAGCCTTATATCGTGGCCCTGATGACCGAGGCCCTGGAGCTCAAGGACACCGACCGGGTCCTGGAGATCGGCACCGGCTCCGGTTACCAGGCGGCGGTCCTGGCGGAGTTGGCCGCGGAGGTATACAGCATCGACCGCCTGCCCTCTCTGGCGGAGCAGGCCCAGAAGGTGCTGACGGCAATGGGATATCAGAATTTTCAGGTGCGGGTGGGAGACGGTACCCTGGGGTGGCCGGAGGAGGCCCCTTTTGACGCCATCCTGGTGACCGCGGGCGCCCCCCAGGTGCCCCGGCCTTTAGTGGAACAACTGGCTTTGGGGGGCAGACTGGTGGTGCCGGTGGGGGACCGCTTCTCCCAGACCCTCACCCGGGCCCTGAAGACCAAGGAGGGGGTTAAATTCGATTATCTGGGGGGCTGCCGTTTCGTGCGGCTCATCGGCAAATATGGCTGGCAGGGAGGAGGTCCGGAATATTAAGCTGTCAGCCATCAGCTATCAGCTTAATAATTAACAATCCGCAGTTGGCCACAAAATTTAGTCCTGCCAGGTATTCGGTGTTTCCTTGACTTTTAAATTTGCCAAATTGGATGCTCCCAGCCAAAAGGAACCCTGACCTTCATTCGGGAGTTGAGGGACTGGACGAAGTTGCGGGGCTCTTCTCCTCCAGGTCCTCGTCCTCAACCACCTTCTCTATCTGCTTCACCTTTTCCGGGAAATAGGCGGCCAGGACCCTCCGGGCCAGGGGCGCGGCCACCGCACCGCCGCCGCCGCCGTGTTCCACCAGCACCGCCACGGCAATTTCCGGCGCGTCCGCCGGCGCATAGGCAACAAACCAGGCGTGATTCTGGAAGTGGGCCAGGGTCTTGCCCCGCCTTTCTTTTTCCCGTTTCTCCTTTTCCAGGGTCACCACCTGGGAGGTGCCGGTCTTGCCCGCAACTTCTACGGATGGGAGTTGGGCGCCCTTGCCGGTCCCTCTTTCCTCGTTGACCACTCCCCGGAGACCTTTGCGCACCAAAGCCAGGGTGGCCGGGCTGAGGTTCATCTGGGACTTGAGAACCGGCCCGGGCTGGGAAAGAACTTCCCCTGCAGGGCTTTCCACCCTTTCCACCAGTTGCGGTTCATAGATCTGGCCGCCGTTGGCGACGGCCGCGGCCACCTGGGCCATCTGCAGGGGTGTGGCCAGATTGTAGCCCTGGCCGATGGCGATGGAGAAAGTATCCCCTTCATGCCAGGGCTGGCGGAAGCGGGCCAGTTTCCAGGAAGGAGAGGCCACCAATCCCCCCATCTCCCGGTCCAGATGCAAGCCCGTGGGCGCGCCCAGGCCGAAAAGTTTGCTCCACTTGGCGATGCGTTCGATGCCCAGGCGCCGGCCCACCTGGTAAAAGAAGATGTCACAAGACTCCACCAGGGCCCGGTGCAGATTGACGGTGCCGTGGCCCCCTTTGCGCCAGCAATGGAAATCGTGCTGGCCGAGAGGCAGCACCCCGGTGCAATCAATGGTGGTGGTGGGAGTGATGACCTTTTCTTCCAACGCGGCCGTGGCCACAACGATTTTAAAGGTGGAGCCCGGGGGATACTGGCCTTTAATGGCGCGGTTTTCCAGGGGATGGTCTTTGCGTTTGCTCAGCGTCTGCCATTCGTAGGAGCTGAGCCCCCGTTCAAAGGCTTCGGGAGAATAAATGGGAGAGGAGGCTATGGCCAGAATCTTGCCGGAACGGGGGTCCAGGGCCACTATCGCCCCGGCTTTGTCTGACAGGCAATCTTCGGCCTCCTGTTGCAGACGGCTGTCCAGGGTGAGAACGATGTTACCCCCCGGGGTGGGAAACTGGCGGTCCAACTGGCCCAACTCCCGTCCATACGCGTCCACTTCAATGCGGCGGTAGCCCCGTCCTCCCCGGAGGTATTTCTCCCAGGCCGCCTCAATACCGCATTTTCCCAGGGCATCACCCATTTTGTAGTTGGAGAAGCGGCCGCTTTTGAGCTGGGATTCGGTAATCTCCCCCAGATAGCCCAGGACGTGACAGGCCCGGCCTTTTTGGCGATATTCCCGTTTGGGCTGCACCTGGATCAAGGCCCCGGGCAACTCCGGCTGAAAGGTTTCCACCAGGGCCATCTCGTCATAGGTGAGGTCTCCCTTGACCCGCACCTGGGCCTGCCCGGCGTTCCGGGCCGCTTCCAATTGGGCCTGGACGTTTTTTGCCTCCAAATGCAGCATCTTCCCCAGACGTTGGGCCAGCAAGGGGATATCCGTTACGTCTTCCATGACCAACACCAGGTCATAACTGGGGCGGTTGGCCACCAACACCTGGCCGTTACGGTCCAGGATCATCCCCCGCCAGGGCGGCAGGTCCTGGAGGCGGACGCGGTTATGCTCGGAGCGTTCCCGGAGTTCCTCCCCTTGCACCATTTGCAGAAACCAGAGGCGCAAGAACAGGAGACCGGTTAGAAAAAGAACGATCAGGGCCACGGCGGAGAAGGCCCATCGCACCCGTTCCTGATCTTCTGCGGACTGCGATCCCCCCAGGGTTTCCCCCGGCAACCGGGAGGCCAGGCGGTTTATGGCTTTTCCCCTCCGTTATCAGAAAATGCTTGCAGGGGCGCACCCGCGGTGCGCCCACATCCAACCTAGTCTTCGGCCCAGGAAGACCTGGGACGCCAACCATAACGGCTCGAGAATTTTTCCAATCCCTGCACCAGGGCGAACATCAAGGGGGCCAGCGCCGCGGTGGCCAGGAGCTCCAGGCCCCGGAAAGCCAGCAGATCGTTGAAAGGGAAAGGCTCGAGGCCCAACAGCAGCAAGGTGACAATAGAGCCGATTTCCTGCAAGGTCAAAGCCACGAGGCTGGCGATAAACTGAGGTCCGGTCTTCTGCAGCAACAGGCGGCGGCGGCAAAGCCGGGCCAGGCCCACCAAAAGCAGCGAGCCCCCCAGATGCAGGCCAAACGGGGTGGTGGCAAAACTGTCCTGCAGCACTCCCAGGATCAGAGCCAAACAAAAGGCCAGAGAAAAGGAAGGCCGCAGGCCCACGTAAAACAGGAGGAGGCCCAGCAGGCGCAGGCGCACCTGGGGGAAAAGCAACAGGTTTTGGAAATAAAAGAACCCTAAACCCACCAGGCTAAAGAGGAGCAGGGGTACAGTCATAGGTCACGGAGTAAGGGCCAGATTGACCACTTTCACCACCACCACTTCTTCCAGAGATGCCAGGTCCACCGCGGGAGTCACCTCGATGTCCTGGAAAACCCCCTGGGTTTTCTTATTCGCTTCGTTGACCTTGCCGAAAACCATGCCTTTAGGGTAGATCCCTCCCAGGCCGGAGGCCAGCACCAGGTCTCCCACCTGGACGTCCGCGCTTTTGGGGACATAATCCAGGGAGCAACGGTTGCCCCCCTTGCCCTGGAGGACGCCCCGCACCCGGGTGCGCTGCACCATGGCGTCGGCGCCGCTGTTCCGGTCCACAATAAGCATGACCTTGGAGTAACGGGGATAAGTCTCCACAATGCGGCCCATAATGCCGCCCACGGCCAAAACCGGCAAGCCCCGCTTCACGCCGTTATCCTGGCCCTGGTCCAGAAGCGCGCAGCGGGACCACAAGGAAGGGTCATAGGCAATCACCCGGGCGCCGGTGACAGGGAGGGCCGCCTGTTTCTTCAAATCCAGCAGGGCTTCCAGGCGGGTCAGGGTGTGCAGGGCTTCCTGGTACTGCACCTCCTTCTGTTCATACTCCCCCAGGCGGCTCCGCAGGGCCGCGTTTTCCCGCTGCACCCTCACCAGATAAAAATAGCCGTCCCAGGCACCCCTCAGGGTGCGGCCCACGTAATAGAGTCCCTGGAGGCCCGGAGCCGTCAGGGAAATCATTACCCCTTCCACCTTTTTCAGGACCGGTGAGCGCTTCAGGCCGAGAGAGAGTAAGGAGATGACCAGCAAAAGGGTGGCGGTAACAATAAGGGAGGTACGAAAGCGCGTTCCAGGGCGCACAGCAACCGCCTTAATCCACCATCACTTCCTTGAGGATATCCAAATTGTCCAGGGCCCGGCCGGAACCCAGCACCACGGTCGCCAGCGGGTCTTCGGTGATCTTGATGGGGAGCCCGGTTTCCTGGTGGAGCAACACATCCAGATTCTTCAGAAGAGCGCCCCCGCCGGTGAGATGAATGCCCCGGTCCACAATGTCCGCGGCCAGTTCCGGGGGGGTCTGCTCCAGGGCGGTCTTCACCGTGGCTACGATGGAGTCGATCTGTTCCTGGATGGCCATGCGCACCTCATCGGAATTGATGCTGATGATTTTGGGAATACCCGTCACCAGGTCCCGGCCCTTGACATCCATGGTCTCCATTTCCCCGGGAAAGGCGTTGCCGATGGTGGTCTTGATGATCTCCGCGGTGCGTTCCCCGATCAGGAGGTTATAGTTCCGCTTGACATACTGGAGGATGCCTTCGTCCATCTTGTCGCCGCCCACCCGGACGGAGCGGGAATAAACGATGCCGGCCAGGGAAATGACCGCCACCTCGGTGGTGCCGCCGCCGATGTCCACCACCATGTTGCAGATGGGCTCGGTGATGGGCAGGCCCGCGCCGATGGCCGCGGCCATGGGTTCTTCGATGAGATAGACTTCCCGGGCGCCTGCGGATTCCGCGGATTCCCGGACTGCCCGCTTTTCCACCGGGGTGATGCCCGAGGGCACGCAAATGATGATCCGGGGCCGGATCAGGGAGCGGCGGTTGTGCACTTTGCGGATGAAGTGGCGCAACATCGCCTCGGTGATCTCAAAATCGGCGATGACCCCGTCCTTCATGGGGCGGATGGCGATGATGTTGCCCGGGGTGCGGCCCAGCATCATCTTGGCTTCCCGGCCCACGGCCATCACCTTGTTGCGGTCCCGGGCGTTTTTGCGCACCGCCACCACTGAGGGCTCACTCAAGACGATACCTTTACCTTTAACATAAACCAGGGTATTGGCGGTTCCCAAATCAATGGCTAAGTCGTTGGAAAACCATCCCAAAATGGGATCAAGGAACATTATGGCTACTCCTTAAAAGAGGGAAAAGTCAGAAATAAATCGCCTTCCGGGCATAAGTGACAACCGGCCTCATGGCCGGCCCCCAGAGCAAAGAAGGAGGACCTTAAAGCCCCCCTTACCTTATTTTGCCAGCTTGTGAGAAAAATTCAACCTTTATTAACCTAACCAACTCCGAGGAACCTGTCAACAATCAAAAAAAATGGGGCAGGCCAAAGCCTTAACCCCGATTTTATCGCCTTACCGAAGTGAGACAAGTTACAAATCAATAGAATAATACTCTTTAGAGCTACTCTTCTTTTTTCAAGACCTTATGCTTAATATAGCAATATCTATATAAATCAAGTGCATTTGCAATATGCCTGTTACTTTCAATTAATATTTTTATTGTTTCTATTTCTTGTGTACTACATACATTTTTATTGCTGAGAAAATGTATTTCGTGGATAAATTTTTCTGAATTAAGATAATCAACTTGAGGAGTATTGTGTGGCCGGTAAGTTAAATAAGCCCAAAAAGCTTTTCTTTTTCTTGCTCCATGAAATGCTTCTGGCTTCACGTTTTTGTTCATTAATTCGTTAGTGTCAATTTTAAAAACATCAGAAATTTTACCTGGGTCCTTCTGGCATTTAAATACATGTTTTATCTTTTTTTCCGCCATATGATATCTATGAGCATGATCATTACCAATGCCTTCCTCACCAAGCAGATAAGCTTTAATGTTAATAAATCCTTCTATTGAAATATCCGTTAACATATATATCGAGGCTGGTCTTAATTCAGAAATAGGACATACTCCCTGATAGCATTTTTCTAGCAAATCATCAAAACAATCAAAGCCCATAATCCTTTTCGCCCAATGGAAACCATCGTCATCACATGTCTCTCTTGTATTTTCTATTTCGCGATAACATTTGTCATGTTTGTTTTGATCATTCGATGACATAGTTGCCTCTTCTTAATTATTCATTCTTTTTCAAAGTCATCCCGAATATAGGGTTTTATTTCTTCTTTTATTTTTGCGTCTACCGATTCTATTACCGATTTGTAGTCATTCTTGCTATCATTGATAGACTCACCAATCTCAGAGTACAAATCATTTGCTAAGGTACCTTGTATTCCTTTTATAATTGGATCTCTTAGTGCGTATAAACCTAAAAAACTCCAGAGAATAGATGATATCAAATTTAATTTATTGAACTGCAATACTATAAAGGCGGTAACTACGAAACCAGTCAATAATGAGGAGTTAATTCTATAATTTGTTATATTGCGTTTAAGATTTTTGTCTAACATTTCTATTTTTCTGGCAAAACGTATAATGTCGTCGATAGAAGGGTGTGCCTTGGTTCTGGATGGATTTAATACATAAAAAGTAAAAGACATATAAGAAGTTATGAATGCAAAAAAGAAGTCTAATGGGATATATACAATATAAAACGAGGTGGCATTATCGACAAAATCCTGAAGCAGTTTTATATATTCTATAATAACAGAAAGTATTTCTCTTAGCATGAGAAATTGTCAAAACATTATAATTAATTAAGCGGCGAGCTTGTTTTATTATTAAATTTTTCCAAATATTCTTTTTTAAAATTATAATCTATTTGATCAGGAAATGAATTAGTTATATCCTCTTTAATAGAAAGAAGCTTAGATTTCGCTCTTTGTATTGCTTCTATTTTTTTCATTTTTAATAAATTTTTATATTTCATTTTAATAGAATCCAGGTCTATTTTGGTTGTATCAATTTTGCATTTGTAATCTTCAATCAATAATTCAAGGTCCTGTTCAATAATTGAATCTATGTTGCTCAATTCTAAATCAAACGCTTTAATTTCATCGTTAATTTTTTTTATAATATTATTAATATCCTTCTCGAATTCAGCCATCATTGCCCCCTCCTCCCATTTCATTTATTATATCGTCTACTTCGCAATAAAACTTTATTGCA
>Ga0172375_10013110_pt1 | contig 10317 bp, 6 predicted proteins | sample LakKiv1m_FD_114537 | JGI IMG/M metagenome (GOLD analysis project Ga0172375, IMG submission 114537) | Freshwater microbial communities from Kabuno Bay, South-Kivu, Congo - kab_092012_11.1m | ecosystem: Environmental > Aquatic > Freshwater > Lake | place: Democratic Republic of the Congo...
CTCTTCGAGAAAAGACATTAAAATGCACATCACCGACTGGCTTGTATCAGGCGAGGATGAGAACGCATAGCAAGGGCTACCCTTGCTATTTCCCGTGAATTACTTTTTTCGGGCTGTATACCCGGAACCTCGCCACCTGAAGTTTAAGACCGCAGATGCCAGCGTGTTTAGAAAAAAGTATACCCTCCCCCGCGCAAGGCGAGAGAGGGTACGGGAAGGGAGCCCGAATACAAGGGGCCTAGAGCCCGAGTTTCGAAGCGTCCACGTTGCGGAGGAGAGGACGAAAGCCGGCGTACCAGCGGCTGCCGCTGCCGAGCCGGTAGACGAGCGCGAGCCAACCGCGGTCATCGCGATCGACACGGCCAACCGAGACGGGGTTCTTCAAATCGCCGGTCTCGACGAAGAAGAAATTACCCCAGCCATCGGTGCGCATGCCGGTATTGTCGCCGCGCTCGGTGGCCTTCTTCATCGCCTCTGCTTGTGCCAAGGTGATGGGGTGGCCACTCTTGATGAGCGCATTACCGAGCACGACAACATCGGTCGTGTCCACACCGAGGATGGCTTGAGCCGCTTCGATGAACGTCCAATTCCGCGTGAGCGCGAGTGTCGTGATGACACATTCGCTGGCATCCGGCTGACTGGCGGGGAGCCAGTTGTCGAAATCCGCATCGCGATAATACCAGCCGTCGGTGAAGCACTGTTTGGTCTTCTTGCCAGCGACTGCAGGAAGGTTGGTCGTCGCGACAATGGACAGGAGCGGTAGTTGCGTGGCCGGCTCCTTGACTACGGCGCGCACGACTGAACCCAACATGTCTTTAGACATTTCCTTTCTCCTTTACAGAGCACGCCGTTCTGCGATTGGGACAATTCCCATCCGCCACAGCTCTTATATTATATACACACTTTCTTTATTTTGTCAATCGCTCCCGCGATAGGCAGGCGCTCCTGCTCGCCCGAGTCGCGGTGGCGCAACGTTACCGTATCTTTTTGTTCCGGAGTCTCGCCGAGGGTATCGAAATCAATCGTGATGCAGAAGGGCGTACCGATCTCGTCCTGACGGCGATAGCGCTTACCGATGTTTCCATTGTCGTCCCATGCGACCTGCGGGACTTCGCGCTTCAATGCGGCGTAGACCTCGTGCGCCTTGGCGACGAGCTCGGGCTTGTTCTTCAAGAGTGGCGAGACCATCGCCTTGACCGGCGCGACCTTGGGCGCGAGCGCGAGATACACGCGCTTCTCTCCTCCGAGTTCGTCTTCGCGATATGAGGAAGTGAGAATGGCGAGGATAGTTCGATCAACACCGAGTGACGGCTCGATAACGTGCGGGACAATCCGTTCTCCTGATTCTTCATCCAAATAATCCAAGTGGTGATTCTTCAAATCAAAATCGGTCCGGTAGGCCAACCCCCACAGCTCTCCGCGGCCAAACGGATAGTCGAACTGGAAATCGATTGTCCGTTTTGAATAATGTGCCCGATCGTCGGCCGGAACTTCAAACTCATTGCTGACTATCCCGACTTCTTTGGCGAAACTCTGCATCACCTCGCGCCACATCTCAAAATACTTCTCCCAATCTGCCGATTTGATGAAGTATTCTACCTCCATCTGTTCGAACTCTCGCGAGCGGAAAATGAAGTCACGCGGCGATATTTCATTCCGAAATGCTTTCCCTATCTGACCAACACCAAACGGCAATTTGGGATGATGTACGTCAACAACATTTTTAAAATCAACGAAAATCCCTTGGGCGGTTTCGGCACGCAAATGCGATGTTGAGGTTTCATCACCCGTACCGATTTCGGTCTTTAAAATTTCATTCCCGAAATTAGCGACGTGGCCGGACATTTCGAGCACCTTCGGATTGCTGATAATGGTCGTGTCGGTGATAAACATATCCTCGCGGTCGAAGACGAAACGCTTCTCCCATAATGCTTTGATATTCTCCTTCAGAATCGTTCCGTAATGACCGTAATTCCAAAACCCGGAGAATCCTCCGTAAATCTCTGATGATGGATAGACAAAGCCCCGACGCTTACAGAGCGAGACAATCTTCTCCATCATATTTTCCATCTGCATATCATACAGTAATTGGCGGGACTTGCCCCGTAGCCAACCGAGCGAAGCGAGGTTGTGGTACTGGGGTTATTGCACGCCGCTGTTTGAGGGCTTATAGCCCGGGTCGGCGGGCGCGTCGGCCATAGCTGGACTGCCCACTGCCGAGATCTGTACCCCCGCGAAGCGGTCGTAGCCCGAGAAGGTCGCGACTCTGGTGAGTGTGGGCACGCTCCCCCGCTGCGAAGTCGAGGGCGTAATCGAGACCTGGAAGTAACCCTGCGCCCGCGCGCCCTGCGCGAGGTCACCGATGTCCCAGGTGACCATTCGTGACGCGTCGTTGTAGGAGAAGGTGCCGCTCCCCGCAATCGCCCCCGTGTAGGTGACGTAGCTCGGGAGCGTGGTGGTCAAGGTGCCGCCCGCGACCGCGCTCCCCGTGTTGAGTGCTGACCACGAGATGGTAAAGGTCGTGGGCTGGTCGGGCTTCAAGGGGATGAGGCCGGTGTTCTGAATCGGTCCAGTCGCGTGGAGCGAGGTGATCGTAAGTGCAATCGCGGTCGCGACCTTGGCCGTCTTCTTGACGATCGAGCTAATCTGGCTCGGCACATTGGCCTGGCCGATACGCGTGCCCGAGACCGAGGTGGTGAAGGTGATAGTCGGTGAGGGCAGTGCCGGGTTCGTCGGGAGCGTCTGGAAGCTGAAGGACCCGATGCCCGAGGCGTTTGGCGCGAGCGCTGCGAGCGAGGAGTCAGTGTCCTTACTAAAGATGATGGTGCGCGTCGCGGAATTATAAAAGCCGTTTGGCGTGCGGATGCTCGTGTAGTCGATCGTGGCGCCCGAGATACCGACCGCGACCGTCGCGTCGGTGACGCTCGTGGTGAGCGTATTGGTGTAGGTGAGCGAGACGTTCTGTGCCGCACCGGGGGCAATCACCACGTTCGGCGAGGTGTCGCCATTCAACGCCAACACCGTGCTGATAAAGGGGGCTGCGATAGCGACCGTCGCGTCCTGGGTCATATAGCCGACCGCGAGCGTCTGGTCGCCAGCAGACTTCGCCGTCCCGACCGTGAAATGGAAGACGCGCTGCTCGTTGTCCTGCGCGACGAGCGTGCCGGTGATGGTGACCGACACGCGCGCGCCGGGCAGGAACCGCCCGAGAAGGAAGCTCGAATTAGTGAAGGGGCGCGAGCTCGAGGTGACACTGAAGCCGAAGGGCAAGGCGCCGGTGAGGACGACATTGTCGATAGGCACGGGCGCGTTCGAATTAACCGTGAGCCGGAGCGTGAGCGGCTGGCCCGAAACGGCCTCGGCCTGCGTATCAATCGAGACCGAGAGCGGCGTCGTCGAGATGGTGAGCGCGTAGGTCGAATTTTTCATAAAGCGCGCGTTCGAGCCGCCGGTGCCGTAGGAGAAGGCGACGGGGAGCGAGAGCTTCTCTCCCGCCCCGCCAAAGAGGACGACCTTAATCGAGCGAGTCACCGATGCACCGCTCGCGATGGTGCCCAAGTTCTCGAGGTAGTGCGGGTAGGGCTTGGTCACGTCGGTAGCATCGCGCGAGCTCGCCGGGAAGTCGATAGCAATAGTGGCGTTCTCAATCGCCACCGCATTGCGGTTGGTGATGGTAATAGAGAGCGGGACCGTGTCGCCGCCGGCGACCGTTGCGGGCCCCTGGATATCAATCGCGACCTTGTCGACCGAGACAGTGTTACCGCCAAAGAAGAAGGTGAAGCCCGCGAGCCCGGCCGCGAGCACGAAGAAGCCGAGCGCACCGGCGAAGAAGACCCATGCGAGCTTCACGTGGCGCGGACCGACCTTCTCAAGCGCGCGGGCGGGCGCCGCCCGCCATTCGTGCGGGAGTGTGCGCTCCTCCGCTCCCGAGAGGAGTGGGTGCGGCGCGGCAGTGCCCCCTTCGGGCTCGTAGAGATGCTCGCGCGCGTGCTCGAGCGAGCTCGTGTCGTCGGACTGAGGCATCAGTAGAAGTATAGCAAGCAATCAGAGCCCCGAGGCAGCTATGCCGTGGTTGATGCGGCCAATGGCCTCGCGGCGCATCAGGGCGACCGCCGCGAGCGTCGCGGACGTGTAGTCGCCTGGCGTTTCCCCTGGTATCTCGCCCGCGTCGAAGCCGAGTACCGCGAGGAGTCGCAGTGCCGCGAGAATCTCGGCCGTCTCGTGCTCGCTCAGGGGTGTGCTCGCGAGTGCCGTGAGGAATCCACTAAAGAGGGCGAAGAGGCTGGGATCGGGCGTCTCGCCGGCGACGAGGCGTGTGAGGAGCCCGGAGACACGCGCCGCCCGCCCACGGCGGGCGGCGTTGCCGAGTCGCTCGAACCAATTCTCGACAAGCACGGCGCCGGCGAGACGCCACCCATCCTTACCGTGCACTAAGACCACGTCACTCTCGACGAGTGTCGCGAGTGCCGACGCGAGCTTCGCGCCCGAGCGACGCGCGCTCTGGGCGAGCGCGCGCACGAGCCCGAGCTCGCCCGCGAGCACGGTGACAAAGACACTCGCCTCACCCACCGGCGAGCGGCCGAGAATAATGCCGCGCGTCTGATACTTATGCCGCATCCTTCGAGTTCACTCAGGACTGGTCGCGCAAGAGGTCGAAGCGCGTCGTGCCAGTCGAGAGCTCGACCGCATACTTCCCCTCCGGACGAGTCTCAGAATGCGCCTTGTCTTTCGGCAAGAGTCCTTCATTCTTACGCGCGTCCGCGACCGCGCGCGCCATCTCGCGCTCATCGCCCTCTTTCACCAGCTCAGACGTGAGCGCAGTGTCGAGTGCGAGCGTCGCGCCCGTCACCACGCGCTTCACGTTCACCTCGTCGGCGAGAAGCGCGACGAGCTCGTCACTAAGCGCGTCGGTGATAGTGAGCTGTGAGAGCGGCTGACGGACCTTAATACCTGCCTTCTGACGGAGCATCAGCGCTTCAGATGCCGCGGCACGCACACGCGCCATCTGCGTGAGCAGTGCTGTGTCTTTCTTCGCGCCAAACAACTTCGCGAAGAATCCCTTCTCTGCGACAGGCCAATCAGCGAGATGCACACTCTCTGGGTCGGCGTCGCTCCGCACGCTCCGGAACACTTCGTCAGCGACGAAGGGCGCGGCAGGCGCCATCACCTTGGCGAGCTCAGTGAGCACATGGCGCAGTGTCGCGAGTGCCTGCGGCGCGTCGCCGCCCTCCTTGAAGCGATCGCGCGAGCGGCGCACATACCACGCCGAGAGGTCGTCGATGAAACGCGCGAGCGGCCGCGTCGCGCTGTCGAGCTGGTAACGCTCGTAGCCCGCGGTCGTCTCCGCGATAAGCTCAGCGAGCCGCGCGAGAATCCACCGGTCGAGGATATGCGTGCTCGTAGCGCTTGCGGGCGTCCCGCCTGTACTGAGCGAGGTCGAAGTATCGGCGTGGAGCTGATAAAAAGCGAGCACATTCCGGAGTCGACCGATACTCTTCTTAGCCACCTCGTCGACCCCGCTCTCGGCGAAGGCGAGATTCTCGGCCTGCATCACGGGCGACGCGAGGAGGTAGAGCCGGAGTGCGTCGGCACCATAGCGCTCGACAATCGCCATCGGGTCGGGATAGTTCTGGAGGCGCTTGGACATCTTCTTGCCGTCCTCGGCGAGCACGATGCCGTTGACGATGACATTACGAAACGCGTTCTTACCGAAAAGTGCGCCGCCGAGCACGTGGAGGTAATAGAACCAAGCGCGCGTCTGGTCGATACCCTCGGCGATAAACTGCGCCGGGAAGAGCGTATCGAAATGCGCCTTATTCTCGAAGGGATAGTGCCGCTCGCCGTAGGGCATCGAGCCGGAATCGAACCAGGTGTCGAGCACGTCGGGGATGCGGCGCATCGCGCCGCCACAGCTACAGGGCACCGCAACCTCATCGACGATGTGCTTATGCAAATCGTCGATCTTGGTACCACTCGCCTCTTCGAGCTCGGCGGCACTGCCGAAAACGCGCGTCGCCTTACACTTCTCGCACTTCCAGATGGGAATGACACTCGCCCAGAAGCGCTGGCGGCTGATAGACCAGTCGCGCGCGCCTGCTAGCCAATTTCCCCACCTCCCTTCCTTAATATGTGCGGGAGTCCAGCTGATGTGCTTCGCGTTCGCGAGCAGATTCGGCTTCAGCTTCGTGACACTCACGAACCACGACGAGGTCGCGTAATTAAGGAGTGGGGTCTCACAGCGCCAGCAGTGCGGATAGGTGTGGGTGATATTCTCTTTCGCGAAGAGTGCGCCGTGCTCCTGCAGATATTTAAGGACCGCGATGTCGGTCCCGAGTCGGACCGCGTCATCATCCGAACGCGGCTTCACCTCCATTCCGGCAAACGCGGTCACCTCGCTCTTCATCGTGCCGTCGTAGTTCACATGCTGGACGAACGGCAGGTTTACCTTCTTCAAAAGCTCCCAGTCGTCAGCGCCGAAGGCGGGCGCCTCATGCGCGATGCCGGTGCCGTCTTCGGCCGTGACGAAGTCGGCGTGATAAACCTTCCAGCCATTCTCGCGATTCTTGAGCGTCTGATCGTTGCTGTAGTAATCAAACAGCGGCTCGTATTCAAGACCAACCAAATCGCGGCCGGCGAGCGTCGCGACAATTCGGGGAGCGCTGCGACTGGGGACCGTGTCCGAGGGAGCACGCGAAGCGAATTGTCGCGACGCGATGACTTTTTCGCTATTCGCCTCATATACGACATAATCAATATCCTTCCCCACCGCGAGTGCGACGTTGCCGGGAAGCGTCCACGGCGTCGTGGTCCACGCGAGCAGGTAGACGGGGCCGGTGAGACCGAGCTTCTCCGGATGCTTCACCTTAAACTTCACCGTTACTGCAATATCCTTCACCTCCTTGTACCCCTCGGCGACCTCGGCCTGTGAGAGCGTCGTCTCGCAGCGCGGACAGATATGCATCGAGCGGTAGTCCTCGTAGACGAGACCCTTGTCGTAAATAGTCTTGAAGACCCACCACACGCTCTCCATAAACGACTTATCCATTGTGCGATATGGGTGCTCCATATCGGCCCAACGACCGATGCGCGGGACAATCTTCTTCCACTCGTCGACATAGGTGAGCACACGCTCGCGGCATCGCTCGTTGAACTTCGCGACGCCGTAGGCCTTGATATCTTTCTTATGCTTGAAGCCGAGCTCCTTCTCGACGATATTCTCGATCGGTAGACCGTGACAGTCCCAGCCCCACACACGCGGGACTCTGTAGCCGCGCATAGTGAAGAAGCGCGGGACGACGTCCTTAATCACGCTCGCGACGATGTGCCCGTAGTGCGGCGTGCCGGTCGCGAAGGGCGGACCGTCGTAGAAGATATAGTCGCCCTTGGGCGCCTTCTTCGCGACTGACTTCTCGAATATCTTCTCCTGCTCCCAGAATGCGAGTGTCGCCTCCTCGCGCTTCGCCGCTTCTGACTTTTCCATTGGCTCCATATTACATCTGCTCGGGGGTGGGGATACCGAGGAGCGTGAGACCGTTTGTCATCGTGGTGGCGAAGGCGCGCGCGACGCGCTGCTTATACATCTCCTCGGGCGAGCCGAGCACCTGCTCGGAGGCATAGAAGGCGTTCCACGCTCGAGCGAGCTCAGTGAGATAGTTGACCACGAGGTTCGGCGCCTTCTCGCTCGCCGCGCGCGCGACCACCTCGGGATAATGGAGGATAACCCGTTCGACGGCATAGGGTACTTGAGGTTCTTCAGTACCGCCCGCGCCGTTACCGACATAGGTGAGAATCTTCTTCGCGCGCACGAGCGCGTACTGGAGGTACGGCCCCGAGTCACCTTCGAGCGAGAGCGACTTCTCTGCATCAAAAATAATATCTTGGCCCGGTGACTGCCGCAGAATCATATATTTAATCGCGCCAATCGCGACCTGCTCCGCGATAAGCGGGTCGGGGCTGCGCTCACTCGCCTTCGCCGTCACCTCCTTAATAAACGCTTCGGCGGTAATCACATTCCCTTCGCGCGAGGACATCTTCCCGGTCGTGAGCTTCAACAACCCGTGGAATCGTACCTGCATTTTCCCTTCGAGCTCGGGGAATACCATCTCGGCCGCTTTGCGCACGACTTTGAAATACTCCTGGATCTCATTCGCGGTTATCGTGAGCGACAGGCCATAGTCACCCTTCGCCTTTTTTGCCGCGACGAGCCCGAGCTCCTTCGCCTCATAGGTCGGCAGGCCTTTGCTGTTGATAAACACTCGAGTATGGAGCCCGTATGGTTCACCCTTGAACACAATGGCGCCATCGCTCTTCTCGAACACATCGGGATGCTCAGTAACGAGCTTTACGCCGATAGGTCCGACTTCGCTCTCGAAAAAATAGTGCGTAAATCTTGTTCCGAGCTTTTGATATATCGTTTCGAAATGAGCGAGCGATTCAGCCCGACCTTCGCTATAGAGCGCATTTATCTGCGAGTCGCTCTTCTCGTATATGACTTTGTTGAGCGAATCAATCTCTTCTTTATGCGATTCGTAATTCTTTGACCCGAACACGTACGCTTCTCCCCACGAAACACCAGGCTTTTTTTGTTTACCCCAAATTGCCTTCGCGACGTGTAGACCGACGTCACCCTGATAATTCGCACGTTCGACGACAGCTCCTCTCGACTCGAACAATCGCGCGATACTCTCGCCGATCGCATTGCTCATCAAGTGACCGATATGCATCTCCTTAAACGGATTCGGGTCGGTGTATTCGACCATCACCCGCTCCCCTACTTCCTGCCCCCTACTCCCTGCCCCCTTTGATTGTCCCCACGCGTCACCCTCGGCGACCGCCTCGGTGAGCGCGAGTACCACCGCCGTGCGCGAGAGTGTGATATTCACGAACCCCTTCGCAATCTCGACCTTCTCTGCCGCGTCGCCGAGCGTAGTGCGAATCTTCTCCGCCATCGCCTCGGCCTGCGCCCCGCCGAAGACGGCGTAGTCGCCAAAGGCGGGCAGCGGCCGCCGGACCGTCACCGCCGCCCCCACCGCCTGCTGTATTCGCTCCTCCATACGAGCGAGTGTAGCAGAAATAAAGAAAAACCGGCGTGCCTGCAGGACAGGTACGCCGGTGTATGCGGGTGAACTAGGAATCAACCACGCCATCAGACAGCGAAATGCTTGGAGAGTCGCGCGGTGCGCTGCCCGGTGTAGTTCGAGTTTGCCGCGTCGTACGCTACCTCCGGTGCTTCCTTCATGTGTTCGAAGCGAATCCGGGCGACGGTCTGCCCATTGCGTACGAGCATATCCTCCTGCGGGATTACCTCGAGCGTAATCGGGCGTCCGCACACTTCACCGTGCTCTCCGTACCCCCACCCGGGATCAACGTATCCAGCCGCATGCGACCGGAATTCGCCGAGCCTCGGGTCGATCGCGCGCAGCTCCGCTGAGAGATCTGGCGGGACCATCACGCGTTCGCGAGTCGTGAGGATATAGAAGCCGCCCTTACGCAGGGTGAACTTCCCGTTGGTGACATGAATCGGCGAGAAGAAATCGAGCGGGTTGTACCCCCGCTTCGCGAAGTCGAACACCTTACGCGTACCGTGACACTCCCAGCCCATATCCTCGCCCACATACAGCGTGAGCAGAAATGAGTCGGCGTGTCGGCGTGTCTTATCAAGCTGCAGCTTCGTGCCATCTTGGTCGAACAAGAGGCCGTGCCGCTCGATTGCGAGTTCGGTGTGCAGGTCGTCGAGAAACGACTTCCCGTCAAAGAGCCGCACCTGCGACGCGGCGAGACCAGGGTGCACGAGAACCGGGTAATAATCCGGCCGCGCGAGCATCCAGATTTCGCCCGACCATCCGGGTCCCACGAGCGCCTCGTACATATTGACCCGGTCAGCGACGATTCGACAGAAGAAGCCGTTACGGCCAGTCGAAGACTTCGGGTTCGCGTAGCCGTAGACGGTACTCGGGAGCCTCCACTCCCCCGCGATACGGAAGAGGTAGGGCACGCCGACCTCGAGCGGGTTCGCGAAGTTGTGTGGCGTGGCACCGACGAGCGATAGCAGATCGCGCACCGTCTCGCCTGGAAGCAACATGAAGATGCTCTCGAGACGATACGCTTCATCCGAAAGCGGCAGGTCAATCGACGCCGGATTCAGATACTGCTCACCGACATCTTTGATGTGGCTTTGGAACAATTCCCGGAGTGTGGAACGGACCCCTTTCTTCGGACCACTTGCTAGACGATTGCGTGCATTGTATCGCGTGCGTGCAGGTGCGCAAATTCTGCAGGCGGCATCTTGAGCGCGGAGTGTATACGTGACGTGTTGTA
>Ga0172375_10013114_pt1 | contig 10315 bp, 12 predicted proteins | sample LakKiv1m_FD_114537 | JGI IMG/M metagenome (GOLD analysis project Ga0172375, IMG submission 114537) | Freshwater microbial communities from Kabuno Bay, South-Kivu, Congo - kab_092012_11.1m | ecosystem: Environmental > Aquatic > Freshwater > Lake | place: Democratic Republic of the Congo...
AATATTTCAAAAGCTGAAATAATATTATCGAGATTTCCTTTCCCTCCCATATGTTCGTTTTCTCCTAAAACATGTAATTTTACCAATGGTTCATTTATCGCAAAAAATTTTCCAACCTTCAAGAGGCGTAATTGAAAATCCCATTCCTGATTTTTTTTTAAATTTTCATCAAATAATACAGCTAAAGCTATTTCTTTTTTAACTAAAATAACGCTAGTCCAAATATAGGAACGGTGTAATACTCGTTCAAAGGGCCAAACAACACCTGATTGCTCTGGTAATCGAGTAAGTAAAATTTTACCTTCGCTGCTATATTCATAAAGCCCTGTAAAAGCCAAGACAACATCTTTGTCGCATCCATTTAATCCCTTTACTTGTTTATCCAATTTCTCAGGTAGCCATTCATCGTCGTCATCTAAAAAAGCCACGCAATCACCTTTGGCCGCCTTGATTCCTGTATTTCTAGCGGCGGCCCCGCCTCGACTCTCTTCGTGTTTTATATAAATAATCCGCGAATCACTAAAGACAGACACCGCTTCCCGGGCGCTGTTTTTTTGACCGTCATCAATCACAATAATCTCAAAATCTTGGAAAGTTTGAGCCAAAACAGATTTGATTGCCCGTGGCAATAAATCTGGACGATTACAAGTTGGTATAACGACTGATACTTTAGGCATTGCTATATGTTCAATCTAATAAAATTTTCTCTAATTTTTTAGCTTGCTCCTCTAGCGTCGGCATAGCCTGTACGAATTCATAGCCGGACTGGGCTATTTTTTTTCTTAAATTAGAGTCTTTTATTAAAACTTCTAATTTATTTTTTAAGTCATTTGCATCTCTACGCTTAGCGACCATGGCCGTTTTATTATCAAAAGCAAAATCACGAGAGCCACCATTATCATAAGTTACCACCGCGCATCTACAAGCCATGGCTTCAAGCGAGGGCAAACCGAAACCCTCGTCCCAAGACGGACAAAGAAAAATATCCGAACCCGAATACAATTCAACTAATTTTTCCTGGCTTGGCTTATAATAATATTCGTCGCAGAAAATATTAATATTTTCTTTCCTGGCGCCAAATAATACTAATTTTATATTTGAATATTTAGCTTTTAAATCTTTAATTATTTTTATGCCCTCGTCTGTCCCCTTCCACTCATAAGTATGATGGAGTATTAAAATTTTTATGTTATGATCGTTTCTAATCTTATTAACTGGTTTAAAAAAATTCTTGTCTAAAGTGTTAAGCAGTAATTCGCTCTCGGCCCCATATTTATATTTTAATGTTTCTTTCAACCAGCTGGAAACGCAGATTTTTTTTAAAACTTTGCTGGAGAAAACTTTATCAGCTAAAGTCTGGGTGACGTGATACATACCCTCGTCGTGCTGAATTAAATGGATCTTTTTACCTTTACTATCCGGAAAATTTAAAATTTTTTCTGCGCTTGTTAAATCGGAAGCTATTAACACATCCGCATCACTAATTGAATTAAAATTAAAATCCGGCACCCTAACGACTTTCGGCCTGAATTCTTTTATCCATTGCGGGTTACCTAATCCCAGCCAATTCGCAATATTTCGCCTAATAACATTATTACTGCGGACAAAAACTCTAATTTCGTGACCGTTTATGGAAAGTTGATTGGCATAGTTTAAAATAATTCTGACGCCACCGGCTATTTTTAAATGCGGGGTTAAAAAATTAATTTTCATAAACGTTTTTTGCGCCAGCGATAAACGCAGAGCAAATTTCCAAATCAGAATCACAAATCTTTTTAAACTCCTTAATCAAAGACTTTCTATTTATTTTATTTTCTTTATTTTTTAAAACCGTGCATAAAACGCTGCAACCGCTATCTTTAATTTCTTTAACATGCCACGAAAATGGCTTTCTATTTATAAAATAAACGCTTCGTCCACGAACAAGTTTCCAAATAATGTCTGAATAAGTCCAATGACCATTCCACAATGAAGCCGAGCCGTGAGATTTAAAATCAATAATATGGGCAAAGACTCCTCCGTTTTTTAATATTCTGCTTATTTGCGAATAAATTTTTTTAGTGTCTTCAACGTGTTCCATAACTGCAACCGAATAGACCAGATCAACGCTTTGCTTTTTTATTTTTTCTATTTCATCAGTAATAATATAATGAACACTAATTTCATCTTCTTGTGCCTCGCTTTCTCCGTCAATAATCCTATTTAAAACTTTTTTTATTTTTTCTATTCGTTTTTTATCTAACAATAGATTACGACGCTCTTCCGTAAAAAAATCAACCGGAAAGTTATAATCCTTTAATATCGGCTCTGCTTTTGGCAATTCATTATTATCCGGAATAGCTGTCTTAGAAGAAAGTAAGTCAATTAAATCTTTGAGAATCTTTAAATTAGAATTATTAAAAGCCGTTTTTCTAAAATCTATGGCATAATATTCGTTAAAACCGGAGAGCAAAGCCATTAAACCGATACCCAAGGAATCACCTGGACCAATTTCTGCAAAAATTTTCATTTTATCGCTCAGTAATCCTTCATTTTTTAATGTAATTAAATTTCTCATCCAAATAGAATAACAAGTGCGAGCCGATACCGGAGACTGCCTAACGCAGCCGCGATTATAAAATTGCGGCTGATGTTGCGGAAAAAAACGCGCCAAACTGAAAGGAAAAAATGTCCCAATTCCCTTTAAAATGTATTTTATTTTTTTAATACTTTGGGGTAATAGATAATTAATTTTCATAAACAAAATAATCTGCTTCCGGTCTTTTTGACCAATCTGATAATGATTGGGCGTTATTATCTTTATCCGATAAAATCGGATTATCAATTGGCCATTTTATACCAATGGCCGGATCGTTCCATTTTATGCCCGACTCGGCGTTTTTATTATAGGCGCCAGTACATTTATACTGAATTTCCGCTATATCGCTTAAAACGCAAAAGCCTCTGGCGAAGCCGGCCGGAGCGTAGACTTGCTTTTTATTTTCAGCACTAATTTCAACTCCAAACCATTTACCGAAAGTCGGCGAATTTTTTCTAATATCAACGGCTACTAAAAAAGCCTTACCGAGTGTTACTCTCATTAATTTCCCCATGGGCGGCTCCCATTGAAAATGCAAACCTCTTAGAACGTTTTTAGATGACCGAGAATGATTATCCTGGACGAATTCGGAATTTATTCCCATTTCGGCGAATTTATCCTTACGATAGACTTCCATAAAAAAACCCCGCTCATCCTCAAAAACATCAGGCGTAATAACGTATAAATCTTTGATTTCAGCTTTCTCAATATTAATATTCATAATAAATAATTTAAATTAAATTAAATTCGGCCGATATCGCCAGAATCTAAAATTTTCTTAAAAATTTTTATATTATAATTATTGTCATCATTAAAATTAAATTTTAAGCCGATGTTTTTATCAAGATCTTCTAAAATTGAATCGATCGTACCCTTAAACTTCGCGCCCAAAACTTTTTCCGCTTTTTTCGTCGCGACTTTATAATTTCTGAAATTTTTAATATTATTCTGCTGTAATTCCAGATTAATTTTATACTTTGCTTTAAAATGGCGCTTAACTTTTTCCGCAACCTGGCCGACCGTAAAATTGCCCGAACTGATATTAAAAATGCCGCTGACTTTTAACGGAGCCTCAACAGCTTTCATATAAGCGCCGGGAATATCCGAAATCGCTAAAATCGGCCGCCAAATATTCGGATTATCAATTACAATTCGGCCCTCAGTAACGGCCCGCATATACATGGTGTTTATAATTAAATCAAAGCGCATTCTCGGGCTAAAACCGGAGACCGTACCCTGGCGCAAGCAGATTACGGAAAAGTTTTTATCGGCCAAGGCTTCGGCGGCAAATTCGCCTTGCAGTTTTGATAATCCATAAGGATAAAGGCTTCTAGCCAGAGAAGTTTCGTTATTTAAATTATCCTTACTGTTGCCATAGACTGAGCAAGAGCTAGCATAAATAAATCTCGGCACACCGGCTTTTTTAGACATATAGGCTAAATAAGTCGGACTGGAAGCGTTATGGATAAAATTAAGCGCCGGTGAGTATTCGGCCATCGGGTCGTTAGACAGTCCGGCTAAAAAAATAACCCGATCAAATCCACTTAAAAATTTCTCATTAACCTCAAAAATGTTTTTTTTGACTACCTCAACCTCCTTGGATAGATGGTTGCCAAACCACAATAGATCAAGAACGGTTATTTCGTAGTTTTTTTTCACCAAATCCGACGCCAACCTGGTGCCGATGTAGCCGGCGCCGCCGGCGATAAGAATTTTCATCTTTTTCATTTTTTTAAAATTTTATTTAACTTTTTTAAATTAAAAGAAGTATCATAAGGAGCGGCAAACGGCACCTCGCACCGGCGTAAATCTTTTATGTCTTTTTTGCCCAATTTTAGAGCTAACTCTTTAACGGTTTTTCTCTTAGTGCCTACATGAATAACCCCGATCACGTTTTTTATTTTAGCTAATTTTAATATTAGAGGGGCAATAATTTTTAAGCTATCCCTGGAGGTATATTGATCGACAAAAGCCTTGTCGTAAGGGAAAATATCCGGCGAAAAACTTGTTCTTATAACAAGAGAATCGGCATACATTCTGGCGGCGCACTCCCCGCCTAATTTTGACCAAGCATATAAATTCTGAGGATATAACTCATCTTCTTCGGCATAATTTCCTTTATCTCCCCTAAAAACATAGTCGGTGGAAATATAGATTAGCCTGGTTTTATATTTATAGCAAGCGGCGACAATATTACAAGTCCCAGCGATGTTTGAATGCATGGCGGCTACCGGATCATTATCACACTGGATCGGTCCGGTCATAGCAGCGCAATGAATAAAAATTTCTGGATTATGGCGACTAAAAAATCTATCAATCGCCGCCTGATCTAAAATATCCATCTGGGCTCGAGTCGGCGCAATAATGGAATTATCTAATTTTTTTAAATACGACCCCAGCTTACCGCTACCACCGGAAATTATTATATTTTTTTTATTTGACATAATTATTTAATTTATCCAGTAACGGTCTAACTACTATTTCCGGCCGGCATTTTTCTTTAAATAAATCATAGGCTCCGGCGGCGATATTATTCAATAGGTCTCTATTATTATATAATTCTAAAATTTTATCGGCCAGGTCTCTACTGTCAGCCGGCCGGCAAAGCAAAATATTTTTTCTGTTTTCAAATAATTCATTAATTCCCGGAGAATCGCCGCTGATAATCGCCTTTTTTAAAACCATGGCTTCGTATATTTTATTAGGTATGACGCGCAAGGCTTTTTCTGAATCGCCGAAAATACCTAAAGATATATGGGCGCCGCTAATTAATACCGGAATTTCTTTATAAGGCACTCTTTCAGTAAAATCAATATTTATAATTTTGAGCTCGATAGCTAAATCTCTCATTTTTTTATAAGTTTGACCCCTACCGATAAGTTTAAATTTAATTTCCGGATATTCTTCTAAAGTTTTTGCCGCTTGAATTATATGCTCTATCCCCTGCAACGGAATAAAATTTCCATGAAAATTTACTAAAAAATTATTTTTATTATCAATGTTACTTTCCGGTAAAAAACTTTTTAATAATTCTTCGTTAGCGCCGACTAAAATTTTAATAAACTTATTTTTTCTAATTTTAAATTCTTCGGAAAAATAATTTATATGATGATCGGTATCAAGTAAAATGATATCAGCCGTTACGCAGCCTAGCCAATCTAGCGACCAATAATACAGAGCCTTAAAGCTATAACGGCCGGCCAGCCGCCGATCATTTACCATAGTATCGTAAATTGAATAATGCGCGTCCCAGACTACCGACTTCCGGCTGATAATTTTCGCTAGTAAAACCAACGGCCTAGAAGTATCGGAAGAGCCGACAAAAATAAAATCGCTATCACGGCCAAGCGATAAATATTTTTTTGTTAAATCAAAAAATCTAAAAAATCCCTTGCACTCGGTATGGCAAACCAAAAGATTTATGTTGTTTTTTTTAAGACCCTGAACGATAACGTCATTTCTTATGTAATCGGGCCGATAATCGCCAAAGCAACAAATAGTCATGGTATTATAATTATTTTGCACTATTTTTAATTTATCTTATAAATAGCGACGCTGTCTAGCTCGAATAAGAGTTGTAGAAAATTTTGTTCATTAATTTTCCAATCTTGATCGCGATTTTTGTCCCAAACCAAATAATCAGTCTTGTATTTTTTTATCAGATCTTCAAACGATCGCTTCTTTAAATTTTCGGCTAAAACCATAAATTCATTGACTGTTACCATCGGTAATTTTTCTTAAGCCACTGCCTTTAGGCCAAAAAATTTTCTTAATTTATCGTGCTTTAAGTGATTCATAAATTCTTGTCCGAGCATTCCGTCCGCGCCAAAAATCAATATTTTTTTTATTTTTCTCATATAAAATTTATAATTTTTTTTGCCCGTTCTTCCCATGAATATTTTAAAGCTTCCGCAAGGGCTTTGCACGCGATTTTTTGCGCGACCTCTCGGTTACCGGCTAAATAATTTATTTTTTCTGCCAAATTTTTAGGGTTATCCGCTTGAAATAAAATCGCATTTTCATTATTAACCAAATAATCTTTAAAACTTTCCAAATCACTCGCTATTAGAGGAACCCCGGAAGCCAGGGATTCAAAAAGCTTTATAGGGGTTGTGTATTTAGCCGACCGCTCCTCTTCGGCGGTGTTCGGTAAAACCAGAATATCGGCTGATTTAATAAATTTAATAAGCTGGCTATGCTCTATAAAATCATGCAAATAAACATTTTTCAATTTAAAGTCTAAAATAAATTTTTTCATCTTTGCTTGATCTTGCGGCAAGCCGCCAATCATCACTATTTTTATTTTCGGATTAAGATATAGGGCGCTTTCAATCAAAGTATAAACGCCTTTCCATCCGTAGAAATGGCCGGTGTATAAAACCACTTTATCGCTCCGGTCTAGGCCGAATTCTTTTTGCCAAATATTTTTATCAACTATGGCTGATTTAAAATCATTAAGATCAGCTCCGTTTGGCACTGCGACAAAGGTTTTTTCCTTAGCGCCAAAACTTTTATAAAGTTCGCTAAGATTTTTAGCCACAATAACTTTTTTTCTAATTATTTTTATAAAAATCCGATAAAGCCATAAAAATGATTTTTTCGGTTCATGGTCTTCAAACACGACATTTTTTTTAAAAAAAGAAAGAAAAAAACAAACGGTTATCTCGCGCGAATAAATACAATCGGCCCCAGTCAAAAGCCCATAAACAAAAGAGTAAATTCCGAAAAAAAATCTTTGCAAAATAAAATATGACTTAGGCCATACTTTCTCCAACCATGATAAAAAATTAAACGCGTAAACCACTTTAAAAACCGGCCTGGCTCCGTAAAAATCAAATAAACTTTTTTCAATAATATTTCTTCTTCCTGGCAAAAGTAGTTTAACTTCTTGGCCGGCCAAAGCTAGCGCCTCAATCGTTTTTACGATTTGACGGCCATGCGCTTTTTCAGTTGGAATCCGATTATTGGCAATATAGAGTATCCGCATAATTAATGTATTAAAGCTTAGCTGTCATGAATAATATAATTAAGCTTTTTTATTTTATTCAAATTATCTAAGAATAATCTATGGTTGGCTTCCATAGCCGCTTGCCATTTAACCTTATCGATATTTTTAAACTCCTCTCTGCCTAAATACCCCCTAATTTCAATTCTTTTGGAAATTTCTTCCTTTGACGAGTTAAAAATAATTAATTCATCGGGCCGCGGAATAAATTTTAAATAAAACAACATTTTTCTTGCGCTTATGGGAGCCTCAAACACCGATAAAATATTTTGAAAATGCCCCTGATCTAAAATAGCTCCAGCCGACTTCAGGCTCTTTTCGTATTTAGCATTATAATGCAAAAAACAATTCATGAACTTGTAATACAACATTTCTCGACCAGAACTGTTAGCAATAACAAAAAATAAACTAACTAAAAATTTTATTGGCCTTTTTAGAAAAAAAATAAAATTATATAATAGCAGATCATTTTTACTTCTAATTTTAACAATCTCTATTTTTTTTTCTTCAGTCGATTTTTTAGCAAAAGTTGATTTACCAGAACCCGGCAGACCGTATAGTTCTATAGTCATTGTTTTTTAAATTTTATACAGTAAGACTCACAAAACAGCCGACTTAAAAAATTTAATTTACAACCGCCAAATATTTTATATAAAATTTTATTTAGCCAGGCTGACTTTAAAAACGGAAAAGTCATGGCGGCCGGATAAAAATTTATGTTCGTAAAATTATTATTAACTAAAATACGCTTTAACTCATTCGGACTAACCTGACTTTTATGCATTTCCGGAATTTTCCGTCCCATAATTTTGTAGCTCCAATATTTCGGGTTTTTGGTTATAATGAATCCCCACCCGTCAACATCCAACAAATCTTTAATCTTAGCCATAAATTCATTTTTTTCCGGAAAATATTCAATGGCGCGCGAGGAAAAAAATAAATCATATTTTTTTTCGGAAACAAACTTTAAAAAATCAGTTTCAAAAAAATTAAACCGGCCGAGAGGCGATAACTTTTCTTTAGCTAGTTTTAGCATCTCTAACGAAATATCAACTAAATCAAACTCGGCTGTCTGATTTTTTTCTAAAAATAAAACCGTCCAGGTTCCGGGCCCGGGCCCGACTTCAAGGTAATTTTTAAACTCAACCTGGCTTAGAAAATGACGCTCTACCGCCTGTCTTGTCATATCGTAGCCGGCTCTTGATAACTCGTCTTTAAACCAGCGATTATATTCGTAATCGCCTCTTAATTTTTCTCCGACTAAGTTATTATATATTTTTTTTATTTCCTCATTTTCCATAATGGCTTAAAATTTCATCCATAAATATTTTTGCAGCCTTATCTACTGTAAAGTGCTGTGCCTGATTTAAATTAGCTTGCCTTAATTCTTCGTATAGCGCATCGTCGTTTAATAATCGCCTGATTCCAGCCGCATATAACAAAGTTTTATTCTTTTTATCGCGCGGCCTTTTTCCAGCTTTCTAGATATAGCCTCGGAGTCGCTTCGCGACTCGGTAGTTTTTTTACTTCTTCAACCGCAGCTCGGCCTAGCTTTTTTCTTAATTCTCCATCTTCAATAATTTTAATCATAGCCGCGATTAACTTTTCTCTATCGCCTATCGGGATAATAATTCCACTTTCGCCGTCCTTAATTATTTCGCCGGCACAGCCAACGTCGGTCATGATTATTGGCAAACCCTGTGCGGCCGCTTCAATTACGACTAACCCCCAACCCTCCGAGTTAGAAGATAATATGAAAGCATCTGCCTCGCCATAAATAAAACTTAATTCTTCGCGTGATTTTTGACCAAATAATTTTATGTTACCGTCTAATTTTAAATTTTCCTGCTTCGCCGTAGTCTCATCGAGGCGAGAAATTTTTAATTTTAAATTATTAAATTCCGATCCCTTGCCAACAATCCATAACTCCGTCTGCGGATATTTTTTCAAAATTTCTGCCATAGCCTCAATTTGTAAACCGATATTTTTGACCGGCACCAGTCGCCCAACGGTTAAAAAAACAAACTTATTTCTGCCTGTGATTTTATCACGTTTCAAAATATTAATCTCAGAATGTATTGGCACAACGACAATTTTATCTTCCGCTACTTTAAAATCATCTATCAATTGCTTCTTCAGGCGCTGACTGACCACGCGCGCGATGTTGGCTCGAGGCAAAACATACTTGGCAATCAGCCTTCTTAGACCAGAATATTTTTCAAAACCATGGACTTGTATTTCTAGTCCGAGCTGATATTTTTTCGCCAGACGGAGACCGATTAGAGCTAAATAGTATTGATCCTGCACTGTGATAACATCACATCTTTCATCTCTCAATATTTTTTTAGCCAGATTATAAACCTTAATGAATTGCATCAACTTATTGTTGCCGCCAGAACCATAGATCATTACTTTTTCTGATAATTCTATTTTGTCATTTTTGCAACTTGGCACGATTACTGTATACCGCTTAATTAAACTGCTATATTCAATAACTCTTCTTGCCAAAGAAGAAGTTATATCTAAAACTGAATTGTCTAAGCTTAAACTTAATATTTTCATAATCAAAAAATCGCAAATAGCACGATAAATGGTCTCATCTACGCGTAATTTTTATAATTATACGATAGCATTATTCTTTACCGATTGCAAAAATTTTGCTACCATAAATTCGAATGAAAATCGTCAAAAATATCCTCATTTGTACTCAAATAATTGATCGCCCAGACTCC
>Ga0172375_10013116_pt1 | contig 10314 bp, 6 predicted proteins | sample LakKiv1m_FD_114537 | JGI IMG/M metagenome (GOLD analysis project Ga0172375, IMG submission 114537) | Freshwater microbial communities from Kabuno Bay, South-Kivu, Congo - kab_092012_11.1m | ecosystem: Environmental > Aquatic > Freshwater > Lake | place: Democratic Republic of the Congo...
ATAACAAATCCCTTTTCTTCTTCTGCCATAATCTGACTCCTAAAAAAATGTGATTATGAATTTAGGGATTGCGAATTGAGGAATTACGATATTGACGGAATGGCTAATGTTCCGTCGCGTATCTCCAAATTCCTCAATCACTGAATTCCAAAATTGTCGAAATCCCTGAATCCCTCAATTTTTGAATCCCTCAATTCCTTCTACAACTCAATCCGCTGTGCGGAGAGCACGTTACGTAATGAACGGATTTCTTCAAGGATGTCGTCGCTGACAGTGGCGCCAGTCGTGATAAGGATCACATTCTGTCTCTTCTCCTTTTCCTCTCCCACCTGCATGCGATCAATGTTAATCTGATGCCTGGCCAGGGCCGAGGTGATCTGGCCGATCACCCCCGGAGTGTTTTCGTTGCGGATCAGGAGGATATGTCCTTCGGGAATCGCCTCTAAATAGAAATTATTAATCCGCAATATCCTGGGGAGATTCTTGCCAAAAATGGTGCCGGACACGACATTCTGACCTTCGAGGCTCTTGGCCGTCACCTTCACAAGGCTGGCAAAATCATCCGAACGTGTACTTTTGGATTCCACCACCTCGATGCCCCTCTCAGATGCGATATAGGGAGCGTTGACAAAGTTGACATCGTGCTTGAGGATTGGCGTCAACATCCCTTTGAGCAGGGCGGTGGTCAGCGGGGCGACGTCGTATTCGATGATGGCGCCTCTGTATTGGACCTGCACCTCCACCAGGGCGCTGTCGGCCAACTGGGCCTGAAGCGAACCCATTCTCTCGAGAAGCGTTACAAAAGGCCTCAGCACCGTCATCAGCTCTTCGCTGATGCTGGGCACATTGACGGCGTTCTTCACGGTTCCGTGAAGCAGGTAGGCAATGATCTGTTCGGCCACGTCTTTGGCGACATTATCCTGGGCCTCTTTGGTAGATGCTCCCAGATGAGGGGTGCAGATAAAATTGGAGAGTTCCATCAGCCTTGATTTTCCAGGCGGTTCGGTCTCGAATACGTCAAAGGCCGCCCCTCCCAGATGGCCGGATGCCAATGCCTCATACACATCCTCCTCGTTGACGATCCCCCCCCTGGCGCAGTTGATGATCATGGCGCCCTTTTTCATCTTTGAGATGACTTCCCGGTTAAGCATATTGCTCGTCTCTTCTGTCTTGGGGGTATGGACGGTGATGTAGTCCGCCCGGGCCAAGAGGGCCTCAAGGGAAACAGGCTCAAGATCGAGCTTTTCAATCCGGTCCGGCTTGATATACGGATCGTAGACAATGACCTTCATCTTCATCCCCTTGGCCCTGTCGGCCACGATTCGCCCAATATGACCCAGACCGATAAGTCCAAGGGTCTTGTTGAACAGCTCACGGCCCTTGAGTTTTTTCTTTTCCCACTTACCCTCCTTGAGCGAAGCCGTTGCCTGTGGAATATTCCGTGAAAGGGCCATGATCATCGCCATGGCATGCTCGGCAGTGGTGATGGTATTCCCCTCGGGGGTGTTCATGACCACAATTCCCCGCTGGCTCGCTGCAGGGATATCGACATTATCCAGCCCAATCCCGGCTCGGCCGATCACCTTCAGGCGGTCGGCCGCCTCAAGGATATCGGCCGTCACCCGAGTGGCGCTTCGTATCGCCAGACCTTCATAACCACCGATAATTCCCTTCAATTCCTCGGGGGTAAGGCCGGTGTTCACGTCCACATCAATCCCAGGGGTTTCCTGGAAGATTTTCACGCCCACTTCCGATAGAGGATCACTTACGAGAACTCTCATGATGAATCTCCTGACCCGGACAAACCGGAAACATTAGAAAAAATCTGAGTCAATCACTATCGCTCCCTAAACAGAAAGCGAAGGCCCTAAGACGAGCCTGTCACGGATGATCTGTATGCTGCAATTTTAACAGGTTCCTGATCTATACGCGGGGAAATCCCGCTAACGTTCCTTTCATCAAAAGGGTTTTTCTAAAAATTATAATTTTACCCAGAAAAGCATCACGATGTCAAGATCCAGTTTGACCTGATCGGTTTTTCCTGTACTGACTCCTGCCGAGGCTGGCAACCCGCCAACCGGCAAGGGCAAACAGGGCATCCGCCCCGATAGGGAGACCTGCCTGCAATTTAATAGGGTCGACACGCCGCCCACCATAGGGTGTCCAAATAATGATTGAATCGTCATTCGGGCCGGATTATAGTGGATCCACATCCATATTCAAAACCGAAAGAAACGATACCATCGTATAACCCAGGGTGGGCTACCGCCCGCAACCCAATACTGGTTTCGGGTTTCAGGTTTCAGCTTTTGCCCTTGTCTTTCCTGAGGCCTGGACACTGAAACCTTGTTTTAAAACGTGTTGTAAGTTACGAGGCCCTAAGGGGTTAACTGCTGACGATGTTAGGGGGCCAGGTCTTACGGCATTGGCATCTCCCGTATTTCTCGTGGTCGGCCAATAAGAGATGGGGTCGACTTGAAATAATTTTTAGTGAGATTAGAATATCACCCAAACGAAACCATATGGTAAGGGGGGCGACCGCTATGTTTGAAGAGATGAATGAAAAGATCGACCTGATGATGGAACAACTGGATGCGTTAAGAGGTCATCTTTGACCTGGACAGCCATCAGCAAGAACTTGAGAAAATTGAAAAATTGATGGCGACCCCCGGTTTCTGGCAGAAGGATCAGGAAGAGGTCTCCCGCCTGAGCCAGGAGAGGGCCTGGATGAGAGGGGAGATCGACGCCTGGCAGAAACTGTACAAAGAGACCGAAGACGCAAGGATCCTCGCCGAAATCGCCCAAGAAGAAAGGGATGAAACGGCCATCAAAGAGGTGCGCCGCGATATGGCCCGCCTCCAGAGAGAAATCAAGGGGATGGAATTGACATCCCTTCTTGGAGATCCAGACGACAAGCGGAATGCCATTGTGGCCATTAATGCAGGGGCCGGCGGGACCGAGGCCCAGGACTGGGTGGAAATGCTTTTTAGGATGTACACCCGGTGGGCCGAGGACAAGGGGATGGACGTCCGGGTCATCGACTACCTTCCCGGCGATGAGGCAGGCATAAAAAACGTCACCCTTACCATCACAGGCCCGTACGCCTATGGATATCTCAAGTCAGAGCATGGGATCCACCGCATGGTAAGGATCTCGCCGTTTGACGCCACAGGAAGGAGGCACACCACCTTCGCATCGGTCTCGGTCCTACCCGAAGTGGACACGGACATTGTCATCGAAATCGATGAAAATGATCTTCGCATCGACACCTACCGGGCCAGCGGTCCGGGGGGGCAGCATGTGAACAAAACCAGTTCAGCCGTGAGAATTACCCACCTTCCCACAGGAATTGTAGTCCAGTGCCAAAATGAGAAATCCCAGCACCGCAACAAGGACATGGCCATGAAGGTGCTCAAGGCAAAGCTCTATAAGGCCGAAAAAGAGAAATTGGAGCAGAAAAAGCATGAGATGCACCAGACCCAAAAGGAGATCGCATGGGGAAGTCAGATTCGATCCTATGTGTTCAATCCCTACCGATTGGTCAAGGATCACCGGACAAATATGGAAGAGGGAAACGTGGACAGGGTCATGGACGGGGGCATCGACATGTTTATCGATGCATACCTGCGATTGAAGTAGGAGAATTACCCTCCGCGGTAGGCCTTCTCAATACTCTCAATATAGCTCCTGATCCCGCCGTAAATGCCGTCTGTGACGCTCTCCTGATACTTGCTGGTGGCCAGCCGCTGTCTTTCCATGGGGTTGCTGAGAAAACCGACCTCCACGAGAACGGCCGGCATTTCGGCGCCGATCAGCACATAAAAAGGGGCCTGCTTGACGCCCAGGCTCTTGATGTCGCCATACATCTTGCTGGTTCCCCCTACCATTCCATTCTGCACGTTATGGGCCAATCGGCTTGACTCGTTGATCTTGGTATTCAGCATGAGGTCGTTCAGAATAGTCTGGAGATCGCTGATGCTCTTTTCGGATGCGGCGTTTTCCCGTGCCGCCACCAACATCGCGCTCTGATCCGTGGCCATATTCAAAAAATAGGTCTCCAATCCATGGATGCGCTCATCTTTGTGGGCATTCACATGGAGTGAAATAAACAGATCAGCCTTTTTCATATTGGCAATGGCCGTCCGCTGCTCCAGAGATAGAGAGGTGTCTTTATCCCTGGTGAGGAAGACCTCGCACCCGATCTTTCCCCTCAATTTCCGGGCCAGAAGCCTGGCAATGTCCAGGGTGATATCCTTTTCAAACTGGCCCCCGATTCGACACCCGGGGTCTTTTCCGCCGTGTCCCGGGTCGATGACGATTCTCTTGACATTCAAACCGAGCTGCCTGGCCAGAGAGACCGTTTTGTCAGGCGCCTTTTCCTTCCGGATCCCCTTTCTGACACCCCGTTTCTTAATTGCAGTCTTCGGCTGAGCCTGGATCTGGGGCTCGGGCTGGCTCTTGATCTGGGGCTCGGGCTGGCTCTGGATCTGGGGCTCGGGCTGGCTCTCGGCCTGAGGCTGGCTCTCGGCCTCTTTCGACGCGCGCACATCCACCACTATCCTGAAAGGATCGTAGAGGTGAAATACCTTGTACCCGCCCATTTTTTCGATATCCAGCACCACGCGAACCGTATCCAGCGTGTATTGGCCTGCCCTGGCCCTTTGGAGCAGATCGTTTTTGATCAGGACCGCGGTATCAATGCTCTTGGGGACCCGGGCGTTCTTGAGATCGAGATAGAGCCTGAGCGGCTTGTTCTGGCCTGGGTCGGGCCCCAGCATATGGTGTTCATAGGCCACAGGGTCCTGGAGGTCAATCACTACCCGCGTATAATTGGGGGTCGACCAGTAGCGAATATCTTTGACGTCCACCCGCTTGGTTTGGGGACGGGCGACCTCCGCGGCCCCGGTCTTGCCCTCCTTTGCGCCAAGGGTCTTGGCGAGCCTGTTGACCATCTCCTTGGCCTTGGGCCGCATATTTCCAGAGGGGAAGTTGACGTCCACTTTCAGGAATTCCACATAGGCCTGGCTCGGATCGTTTTTGTGTTTGTAAAAGATCTCGCCGATCCTGTACTGGGCATCATCGGCCAGGTCATGTCCCTTGTGTTTGTCGACCAGGGTCCTGTAAAGGGTGATCGCCTCGTCCAGGTCCTTCGGATTCCCGGAGTATCTGGACAGCCCGGTGTAAAGCTCGGCTGAACGATACAGTGCCCACGCGGCCTGAGAACTCGTGGGATATGTCGCGTAGACCTTTTCATAGCGATGGATGCATTTGAGCCATTGATGGCGGTATGACCCCTTTTTCGGCTCGGCATTCAAGGCCTTTCGGCACTCTCCTGCGGACTCGAGCAGGGCCTCGGGTCCGGCCGTGGTCTTGCAGAAGGCCGTGGGGCATCCCGCAAAAAGGCCCGCCAAAAAGAGAAACGTCCAGATATAATAGATCCTGCTCTTCATATCCACACGATCGTGTTTATACGTTGAATCCCTGAACCTGCGAATGCTTGCCCCCATCTACGTCATAGCCGATGTTTTCTATATCATTTTTTTCGATTCAAGTCACTGACAGCGTTATTGTCACCCCGGATTGCCTCGGGGACCCGGGAGAATCAGCCGCGAATCACGCGCTCCTTCAGGTCATTGAGCGTCACCAGGGCCTCCACCGGGGTCATGGCGTCAAGATTCAGACCCCTGATCCATTCTCTCATTTCCCAATCCTTGGGCCCGAAAAGGGCCAACTGAACCATGCCCCCTTCCCTCGGTTCGGACACCCGATGACGGGCGAGACGCGGTCTGCCGGTTTCATCCGCCTCGGCCTTCTCCAGGTTATTCAAAATCTCCTTAGCCCGCCTGATAACGCCTTCCGGAATTCCCGCAATCTGGGCGACCTGGATGCCATAACTCCGGCTGGTTCCCCCAGGGACCAGCTTCCTCAGGAAAATAATTTGATCATTCCATTCCCGGACCGCAATATTAAAATTCTTGACCCGCTGTTTGGTGGTCACAAGCTCGGTCAGCTCGTGATAGTGGGTGGCGAAGAGCGTCCGAACCCCCTTTTCTTCTTTGTCATGTAGGGCCTCTGCAACAGCCCACGCAATGCTCAGACCATCGTAGGTGCTAGTCCCCCGTCCGATTTCGTCTAAGATGACCAGGCTTTTAGGACTCATATGCCTCAGGATGTTCGCCGTTTCATCCATCTCCACCATGAAGGTGCTCTGCCCTCTTGCCAGATCGTCCGATGCGCCGACCCTGGTAAAAATGCGGTCCACCAGGCCGATAACCGCCCTTGACGCGGGGACGAACCCCCCCATCTGGGCCATCAGCACGGTCAGCGCCGTCTGCCGCAAGATGGTGGATTTGCCTGCCATATTCGGACCGGTGATGATCATCACCTGCTGTTTTTCAGAATCCAAATGGATATCGTTGGGGACAAAATCCTCTTCTTTGACGCTCAGTTCAATGACGGGGTGTCTTCCCTGTAGAATATCGAGGGCAGCGCTGTCATTGACCTCCGGACAGGTGTAGTCGTTGGCCTCGGCGGTCTCCGCCAGGCCGGCGATGACATCCATCTGTGAGACAAGAGCCGCTGTCTCCCTTAGTCTCTGATTCTCTGTCGCAATCTTTTTGCGGATGCCCTCGAAAATGTCGCCCTCCAGTTCGACCCTCTTTTCTTCAGCGCCCAACACCTCTTCTTCTTTGACCTTCAACGCCTCCGTAATATAGCGCTCGCCATGGGTCAGGGTCTGTTTCCGGATATAGTCGTCGGGCACGAGATGAAGGTTGACCTTGGTGACCTCAATGTAATACCCGAAGACCTTGTTAAATCCTACCTTCAGGCTCGAAATTCCGGTCCTTTCCTGTTCGGAACGGGCGAATCTGGCGATCCAGCTCTTTCCGTCGCGACTCAAGAAGATCAATCTGTCCAATTCATCGTTATACCCCTCTTTGATGATGCCGCCTTCCTTCAGAGACACCGGCGGCTCTTCCTGGACCGATGCGTCGATCAGTTGTGCAATGTCCTGGAGGGTGTCTAAATGGGCGCCAATGTCGGATAACAGGGCGCTGTTGGAATCCTTCAGGGCATCCTTTATGAAAGGGAGTCTCAAAAGGGAGGATTTAAGGGCAATAAGATCTCTCGCATTGGCCCTCTTGAGGGCGATTCGGCCGTTTAGACGGGCAATATCATAGATCTTTTTGAGTTCATCCCGTATGTCCCTCCTCAACAGGGCATCCTCCTTCAGGCAGGCGACGCCTGCTGATCGCTCTCGAATCTTATCGAGGTTGATGAGGGGATAAGAAATCCAGTTTTTGAGAAGCCTGCTTCCCATTGGGGTGACGGTTTTATCAAGGATATCGAAGAGAGACCCTTTCACTGACTGCCGCCGCATGGTCTTCAGCAATTCCAGATGAGCGTATGTGGATTCGTCGAGGACCATATAATCTTTCATATGGTAGGTCACGATCTCTCTGATGTGTTCAGGGAATCCTTTCTGGGTATCCCGGAGATAGGAGACAATGGCCCCGGCGGCAATGATTGCCTGGGGCATGTTCTGGCATCCGAACCCGGTCAAGGACCTCACCTGCAACTGCTGTTTCAAGAGCGATACGGCCTCACGGGGGTCATAGGAATCCTTCTTCAGCACCTCCAGACGGTAACTTGAAAGGGGCTTCCGGTTCGTCAAATGATCGTCTTCCGGAATCAGGACCTCGGCCGGGTCGATCCTCGCCAGTTCATCCACGACGGCATCGAACGACCCCATCTCCGTCACCCTAAATTCACCCGTGGAAAGGTCCACATGTGCCAGCCCATAGGCGCCTTCGTCTCCCGATACGGCGGCCATGAAGAGATGGCTCTTATCGTCAAGTTCCTTTTCATCCACCACCGACCCTGGCGTCACCAACCTCACGACCTCCCGCTCCACAATCCCCTTGGTCGATCCGGGGTCCCCGATCTGCTCGCAGATGGCCACCTTCCATCCGCTGTCCAGCAGTTTTCCGATATAGGCGCGGTTGGCATGGTGGGGAATGCCGCACATGGGGACCTTGTCTCCATTGTAAGTCCCTCTTGACGTCAGGGTAATTCCCAAGATCCGGGATGCGATTCGGGCATCATCGAAAAACATTTCATAAAAATCACCCATGCGGAAAAACAAAATGGCATCAGGGAATTGATCCTTGATGCCCATATATTGCCTCAGCATAGGTGTCATTGGGGTCATATTGAATTGAAAATTGAAGATTAACTATTGGATATTGAACCAGGGAATCCTGGCCCGCAGCGCCTGGATCTGCTGCGCCCCTGCGCCCATCCTCCATCCATATCTCACGCCGGATGTTCTACTGCTGCGCCTGTGGAATCTATCAGCCCGACGGTATCCCATCGGTTGCACTGGGGGCATTTCCATTGAAGTTCAGCAGGCTCAAAGCCACACTGGGAGCACTGGAACCTCAGATAAGGCATCGTCAGATGCCCGATGATCTCACGATATTCGCTGATGACGTCTCTTTCCCTTCCGTGGGTCAGAAGGATCTCGCCCTTGAATCGCCTGGCCTCCCAGAAAGAGGGGTCCAGTTCGAGGGCCTTTTCGATCTCCCCCAGTGCGCCTTCCACATCGTTGTCGTTGTTCAGGTAGCGGGCCAGGGCCATGTGGGTAAATGCATCGGAATTGGACCGAGAACACTCCTTCAAGAAACTCCTTACCGGCTCCAGGTCCTTCATTTGAGAATAGGCCCCTTCGAGACGGCGATATGCCAGAAATGTGAACTGGGGGGTGATTTCCACGACTTTTTTCCAGGTGGAGATCGCCTTTTTGTACTCCTGTTTGGCAAAATGAAGATCTCCCAGATGAAGGTAGGCGTCCACACACCGCCTGTCAATGGACAGGGCCTTGGAAAAAAGAGACCTTGCACGCACCAGGTCTTCCTTCTCCAGGCAGGCCTTTCCTGTTTCAACCAGATAGTGTGCCAGGATGTGCTGGTGATCCCCCTTGTCCAATCGTGCGATCTTCTGTCGCGTATGATAGGCGTTCTCCCAGTCCTTTAACTCTTCATAGATCTTTTCAATCTCCTTTAAGGTTTTCACATCCGAAGGATCGTGCCCTGCCACCTCCAAAAAGGTCTTGAGGGCGCGGTTCAGAAATCCCCCTTTCCGATAGTCTCTGCCCAGATCGAACATAGCCCGGATCTTTATGCGCTCATCGATATTCGGCCTCAATATGATGGTCTGCCGGATTCGAATGGCCCTGTCTATGTCGCCTCTTGAACGGTATAGATTGCCTAATGCCACATAGGTCTCAATGGTGTCTGAGTTGACCTGAACCGACTTGGTAAATTCTTCAATGGCCTGATCGTGGTCATCTGATAGGAGGTACTGGATCCCCTTAAAAAAGGACCTATCCCCCTTGCTGGCGATGGCCTTCTTCTTTTCCTTCTCCGCAGGCCTTGTCCAGAAGCCCAGAGAGAGCCCAATCAGCAGGGCAATCGCCGAGACGATCAGAATCTGCCGAAGACCCGGTTCAAGCAGCCATTGCCAAACGGATTGCAGCACCGTAATCTCTCCTATAAAGAAGTGTGGAGTGTGAAGTGAGGAGTTAAAAGTTGAAATCGGAATCTTCCGTTCTTAACTTTAGGCACTACAAACTCGTAACTTCAAACTTGAAAAACCCAGTATTCCGTCCGTCACGCCCCTTGAGACAGAATGGCGCCTTTCCGGCCCTGGACAGAAATCGAATAAGGGCCGAGCGAGCCTGTGAGGATGTTTCTCATATATTGACAGGAGGCCGGTCTGAACCTATGGCCTCGCTGGTGACAGGGAGATTCCTGAGAGAGTTGAGTTCCTGCTCTTTTTCCTTCACCTCTTTCATCAGCATTTTGATCTGTCGCCTGAGATCAAGGCGTTCGAAAATCCCATACACCCAGACACAGAAAACACCGATAAGGAATGTAATGACGGCAATCAGAAATACGGGAAGGCCAGCGGTCTTGGCCTCAAAAAAAAGCAGGTTCACCTTGAAACTGATATCAGTTGTCAAGGCCTGGTAGTTCTGAACTGCCACGATCACAACAACAAGCAGGAACAGGATAACGATAATCGCCTTTATCTGTTTCATTCTTCACCTCCGTGAACGACGTTAAGGGCCTTGAAATGCGGCAACAGTCGATGATAGGTTTCTTCAATGTGCTCTGGAATAACCCTCAGTTCCCCCAGGACCGTCATATAATTGTGGTCCCCGTTCCACCGCGGGACAATGTGGAAGTGCATATGTTCTTCAACGCCTGCTCCGGCCACCTTGCCGAGATTCAGTCCCACGTTAAACCCCTC
>Ga0172375_10013119_pt1 | contig 10313 bp, 8 predicted proteins | sample LakKiv1m_FD_114537 | JGI IMG/M metagenome (GOLD analysis project Ga0172375, IMG submission 114537) | Freshwater microbial communities from Kabuno Bay, South-Kivu, Congo - kab_092012_11.1m | ecosystem: Environmental > Aquatic > Freshwater > Lake | place: Democratic Republic of the Congo...
AGATGACCCGCGCAATCCAGCAGTGATTTCGGACAATGTCGGTGACAACGTGGGCGACTGCGCTGGTATGGCAGCAGACTTGTTCGAGACCTACGCCGTCACCATCATCGCCACCATGCTGTTGGGCGGCTTGCTGATGGCGAACGCCGTTGCAAATGCGGTGATCTATCCACTAGCGCTAGGCGGCTTCTCCATCATCGCTTCCATCATCGGCACTTATTTTGTGAAAGCACGCGAAGGCGGCAAGATTATGAACGCGCTATATCGCGGCCTCGGTGTTTCTGCGGTGCTGGCGCTGATCGCGTTCTATCCAATCACAAATTGGTTAATGGCAGATAACGGTGTGTATTCCGTCGGTGCTTTGTACGGTGCGACACTCATTGGCCTGGTACTTACAGCGGCGTTGGTGTGGATTACGGAGTACTACACGGCGACTGAGTTCTCTCCTGTACGCTATATCGCAGAAGCCTCCACCACGGGGCATGGAACCAACATCATCGCGGGGTTAGGTGTGTCGATGAAAGCCACCGCCGCCCCCGTCATCGCGGTATGTATCGCCATTTGGGGCGCGTATGAATTGGCTGGTTTGTATGGCATCGCCATCGCTGCAACTTCTATGCTGTCGATGGCCGGCATCATTGTGGCCTTGGATGCCTATGGGCCCATCACCGACAACGCAGGCGGTATCGCCGAGATGTCGCATCTGCCAGAAAACGTGCGCACCATCACCGATGCCCTCGATGCCGTGGGCAACACCACCAAGGCAGTCACCAAAGGCTACGCCATTGGGTCTGCTGGATTGGCGGCATTGGTCTTATTCGCCGACTATACCCACGCACTAGATGTGAAGCTGGGAGCATCGACCGCATTCGATCTTTCCAATCATATGGTCATCATCGGTCTTTTCATCGGTGGCATGGTGCCTTACCTGTTCGCGGCAATGGGCATGGAAGCAGTCGGTCGTGCGGCGGGTAGCGTGGTGGTGGAAGTACGCCGCCAATTCAAAGAGATCCCCGGCATCATGGCTGGCACGGGCAAACCCGAATACGGTACTTGCGTGGATATGCTAACCAAGGCCGCCATTAAAGAGATGGTCGTCCCCTCCCTACTGCCTATTGCCGTGCCAGTGATCGTCGGGCTGACACTGGGGGCGCAAGCGTTGGGTGGCGTGTTGGTGGGTACGATCATCACAGGCATCTTCGTCGCCATCTCCATGACCACGGGCGGTGGCGCTTGGGATAACGCGAAGAAATACATCGAGGAAGGTAACTTTGGCGGTAAAGGGTCTGAGGCGCACAAGGCTGCCGTCACCGGCGATACCGTAGGCGACCCCTACAAAGACACCGCAGGACCCGCCGTGAACCCACTCATCAAGATCATCAATATCGTGGCTTTGATGATCGTGCCCCTACTGTAATCTTGGCGTAAGCCTCACCTCAAAGGGCTGCTTCGGCAGCCCTTTTCGTTGCGTCTGGATGATACAATCCGCGCCTTTCAATTCACATGTAAAGGTGCGCATTATGAGTTTGAACAAGGTTCCTTCCGGCAACAATCTTCCCGACGACTTCAACGTCATCATTGAGATCCCGCAACACGGGGAGCCGGTGAAATACGAAGTGGACAAGGAATCTGGCGCAATCTTCGTGGACCGCTTCATGAACACTGCGATGCACTACCCCTGCAACTACGGATACATACCACACACGCTGTCCGACGATGGTGATCCGGTGGACGTGCTGGTCATCACGCCCGTTCCTTTGAACAGCGGCGTGGTGGTACGTTGCCGACCATTGTGCGTGCTGAAGATGGAAGACGAATCTGGTTTCGACGCCAAAGTGTTGGCCGTGCCCGTGGACAAACTCTCCACCCTGTATCGCGGCCTGAAGAGTTACAAGGAACTGCCTGAGATCACGCTGAAACAGATTGAGCACTTCTTCGCACATTACAAAGATCTGGAACCCAACAAGTGGGTAAAGATCAGCGGTTGGGGCGAAGTCGAAGATGCGCGCAAAGAAATCATGGCAGGTGTTGAAAACTACAATAACGCCAAAGTAAAACCTGAATTCTGATCTAGGAGATAAAGATGAGTGCTCGCCTCATTGACGGAAAAGCCATCGCACAAGAAGTGCGCGCCGAATGGAAGGTACGTGCCGATGCACTCAAAGCACGTGGCACCACGCCCGGACTGGCGGTCATCATCGTAGGCGAAGACCCTGCCTCCAAGGTGTATGTTGCGAACAAAGTGAAAGCGTGCTCCGAGTTGGGACTGCACTCTGTCCACATCGCGCTGCCCGCAGACACCAGCGAGGCGGCTGTGCTGGCCAAGATTAACGAATTGAACAACGATCCGAAGATCCACGGCCTGCTGGTGCAACTTCCCGTGCCCAAGCACATCGACAGCGAAAAGATTTTGAATGCCATCAGTCCAGACAAAGACGTGGATGGTTTCCATCCGCTGAACGTGGGTGCATTGGCGACAGGCAATATGCGCTTCGCCCCTTGCACACCTTACGGTTCACTGGTCTTGTTGCAGAAGAGCGGTGTCTCCATCGAGGGCAAACATGCGGTGGTGGTCGGTCGTAGCAACATCGTGGGCAAGCCGATGGCTCTGTTGCTGTTGCAACACAATGCGACCGTTACCATTTGCACGTCTAAGACCACAGACCTCGCTAAGCACACGCGCGACGCCGACATCCTCGTAGTCGCGACTGGCAAACCGAAGATGATCACGGGCGACATGATCAAACCTGGTGCAGCGGTGATCGACGTAGGCATCAACCGGATGGCCGACGGAAAGTTGTGTGGCGATGTTGATTTTGATTCAGCGAAAGAAGTCGCAGGCTACATCACTCCGGTTCCTGGCGGTGTCGGCCCTATGACCATCACCATGCTAGTCGCCAACACCGTGCAATCTGCTGAACGCGCTGCGGCTCAGTGATCTAGCGGCACACTGTATTTCCGAACGGGTCGGTACCACAGCGCACTGCTGGTGTATCGACCGCGTTACCTGACTCTCTGATTTTTCTTTCTTCCGTTTCGATCACTCCAGACTTAGGGGCTGGCACTTGCTCCCGCTGCGAAGGTTTAGCTGGCTGAGTACTAAAAACACCATCTCTATCTACACAAACGACATTACCGAACGCATCGTGACCACAACGTGGTTGCACTGCGAATGCTTGTGACGAAAGAATACACATGGTCACTAGCCCAATCAGGATAGGCGGTCTCATCATGCAGCCTCACGCTTGCTGTTGAAACTGATCATCAACACACCAGCCAGCACCAGTGCCGACCCCAATATCTGCAACCAAGATACCGATTCACCCAAGAATAGGTAAGCCATATAGATGGTACTGACCGGACCGATAGAGCCGATGAGCGATGTGTTTCCGGAACCTATTCGCTTGATAGCGAACGACAACAAGAACACAGGTAGCATAGTTGAGAATATCGCCATCGCGATGGAGAGCTGATACACCTGTAACGGTAATTCAAGTGCGCTCATCGGACGAGTCAGTAAGAACTGCAACACACATGCAGCACTCGCCACCAGCGATGCATAGGCCGTGAAGCGCATCGCGCCGATACGTGCGATGGCATGCCCCGCTCCTACAAGATAGATCGAGTAAGACAGAGTACTGGCGAACACCAACGATGATCCGATGAGAACGGCACTGCCCTGATTCACCCCCACATCATGCAAGAACACCAATGCAATGCCCGCATAGCTCAATACCATCGCCGCGATGACCACTTTTCCTATTGCTCGCTTGTACAACAAGGCGGACAGGATGACTGTCATTGTCGGATAGAGGAACAAGATAAGGCGTTCCAACCCCGCTGAGATGTATTGCAGCCCAAGGAAATCAAGATAGCTGGACAGGTAGTATCCAACCAGACCGAGCCCGATCACCAACCAGCGATCATGCGCATCAAGTGGCGCTGCATGTTGACGTTGCGCCCATATCGCTACCCCTAAGAAGAACGGTGCGGCAAATACCATCCGCAAAGCCAACAAGGTGACTGCATCCACATGATCGACATAGGCGAGTTTGACGAAGATGGCCTTGGCCGAAAAGCCAACTGCGGCCAGCAGGGCGAAGACGACACCGACAAACACATTCCGTTGAGCAAAGCTACTGCGAGTTTGACTTGCCATGATGTAAGACCCTATGTGATGGACAGATGCGGGTCTAGCGTCAAACAACTACGGGAGACCCGCAGTTGCCCAATTAAACAATACAACGTTAAAACAGGAGCGCGCTGCGGCAGTGGGCTAGCAGAGCTAGCCACAGTCGCATGGCGAAATTGAAATCAGCAGAGATGAATTGCGTTTGCATAGGGATGGAATATACGGATGCGAGTAACTTTCGTCAATTATGCAGCAGTGCTCCAGATTGCCCTATCCCGCCAACCCAACATACACGTTCTGCACGTCATCATCCTCGTCGATGGCTTCGAGGAAGGCTTCGACTTCTTCACGCTCGGCATCGCTACTGAGAGAAACGGGGTTCTTGGGACGATAGCCGATCACTGCTGAGGTGACGGTGAAGCCTTGTGCGGGCAGTGCCTTGCATACCGCATCCAGATCGGTGGGTTCAGTGATGAATAGAGTCGCTCCGTCTTCCGAAGCTTCGAGGTCTTGCGCCCCCGCTTCAATGGCTGCCATTTCGGCATCCGCGTCTTTTGAATTCGGTGTCGCTTCAATCATGCCCACGTGATCGAAGTCCCATGAGACGGAGCCTGGCGCACCCAATTGTCCCTTACGAAACAATACGTTCATGCTGGACTTGGTGCGGTTGATGTTGTCAGACAGACATTCGACGATGACAGGGACGCGGTGCGGGGCAAACCCTTCGTACACCAGCTGTTCCATGTGCAGCGGGCCATCCAACAAGCCCGCGCCTTTCTTGATGGCTCGGTCCAGTGTTTCTTTGGGCATAGAGGCTTTCTTGGCTTGTTCAACGACCAGTCGCAAGCGCGAGTTGGAAGCGATGTCCGCGCCACCGCGCGCCGCCACCATGATCTCTTTGGCCAGTTTGCCGAATATCTTACCTTTTGCATTTGCTGCGACTTCTTTGTGCCTTGCTTTCCACTGTGCGCCCATGACTGTTCTCTTCTTGGTTAGTTGTTACAAAATTTTGGAGGGCGCATCTTGCCTGAAGTGGCGCTGCGCTTCAATCTTAACTGGGCATCTCACGCTCGGCCAGCACTGGCCGCCTGTTCCAACACCTGCAAGAAATCGTCGCCGTATGTCGCCAGTTTGGACTGCCCCACCCCACTGATCTTCCCCATCTCGTCCAAGGTCTGCGGTTTGCGTGCCAGCATCTCCAACAAGGTACTGTCGTGGAAAATAACGTAAGGGGGTACGCCCTGCGCTTTTGCCAGTGCCATGCGTTTGGCCTTGAGGGCTTGCCACAAAGGATCATCGTTGGCACCTGCGAAAGGTTGTTTGCGGCGTGCATCACGTAGGGCTTTGCTGGCGCGGTGTTTTTCCGGTGTCACATCGCGGCGTAGCCATACGGCCTGTTCGCCGCGCAAAACAGGGCGTGATGACTCTGTAAGCTTCAATCCGCCATACGCTTCCATGTCCACGCTGATGAATCCAGCGGCGACCAGTTGCCGATAGACACTGCTCCATTGCTGCTGCGTCAGCTCCTTGCCGATACCAAAGGTGGATAGTTGCTGGTGGTTAAATTGTGCAACCTTGGGGGTAGCCTTGCCCAACAACACGTCAATGAGGTGCGCGACACCGAAGCGTTGCCCAGTGCGATACACGCAGGACAGCGCCATACGTGCGGCTTCGGTAGCGTTCCAGGTATCCACGGGCGACAGACAGTTGTCGCACTGGCCGCAATCCCCAGGATGTTCTTCGCCGAAGTAGCGCAGGAGGGTCTGGTGGCGGCATTCAGTGGATTCGCAGAAGCCCAGCAGCGCATCGAGCTTTTGCAATTCGACGCGCTTGCGCTCCTCGGATGCATCACCAGAAAGCAACATCTGACGCATGGACACCACATCGCCCAAGCCGTAAGCCATCCACGCATTCGCGGGCAAACCGTCGCGCCCCGCACGCCCCGTTTCCTGATAGTAGCCTTCCATGCTCTTGGGCAGATCAAGATGGGCAACGAAGCGCACGTTGGGCTTGTCGATGCCCATGCCGAAGGCGACGGTGGCGACCATAATGACACCCTCCTCGCGCAGGAAGCGCTGCTGGTTCTTGTTGCGCACGGCAGCATCCAGCCCAGCGTGATAAGGCAACGCATCCCAGCCCTGCGCTTGCAACCAAGCAGCCGTCTCTTCCACTTTCTTGCGCGACAGGCAATACACGATGCCGGCATCGTCGGGGTGCTCGGTTTCAAGGAAGGTCTGCAACTGTTTGCGTGCGTTGTCCTTGAGCGCGACGCGGTAGCGGATGTTGGGACGGTCGAAGCTGGAGACGAACTGTTGCGCCTGCTGTAACTGGAGACGTTCGATGATCTCAGCACGCGTCGGCGCATCCGCCGTGGCAGTCAATGCGATGCGCGGCACATTGGGGAAGCGTTCATGCAGGATGGTAAGTTGGCGATACTCAGGACGGAAGTCGTGACCCCATTGCGACACGCAGTGCGCTTCGTCGATGGCGAACAGCGCGATGCCAGAGGATTCCCTCACCCTCAATCCCTCTCCTGGCGGGAGAGGGAAGTCAAGCCCCTCCCCCGCTGGGGGAGGGGTGGGGGTGAGGGAACCCTCGTTCAGCCTATCCAATAGTTCAAGAAACCCCTCCGTCATCAACCGCTCCGGTGCGACATACAGCAACTTCAATTCCCTCTGATGCACTTGCCGATACACGGCGCGCGCCGCCTCGGCATCGAGACTGGAATTCAAGAACGCAGCGGATACGCCAAGCTGCTTGAGCGCATCCACCTGATCTTGCATCAACGCGATGAGTGGCGAAACCACGATGCCCACACCATCACGCAGTAGTGATGGGATCTGATAACACAAGGACTTGCCGCCGCCGGTGGGCATCAGCACCAGCGCATCGCCGCCGTTGCCGACATGCTCGACGATGGCATGCTGCGCGCCGCGAAAAGCGGTGTAACCAAAGGTGTCGCGAAGGATCTGTTGGGCGCTGGCTGACATCATGCAAGGCAATGATTGAAAGGGGTAGAAGCTTAACGCAATGCGCACAATCTGAGGCATTTCATGCCTACGAGGAGTATGATTTATCCAGAAAAACGAGATCAAACACAAGGGAGATTTAGATGAGCATCCGTACTGTCAGCACCCAGCCATTTTCCGATCAGAAACCCGGCACTTCAGGCTTACGTAAAAAAGTCCCCGTCTTTAAGAAGCAACACTACCTAGAGAATTTCGTACAGAGCATCTTCGACAGTATCGCGCCGCCCGCTGGCGCAACACTGGTATTGGGCGGTGATGGACGTTTCTTCAACCGCGAAGCCATCCAAACCATTCTCAAGATGGCGGCGGCCAACGGCTTTGGTCAAGTATTAGTCGGTCGTGGCGGCATCCTTTCCACGCCTGCCGCCTCGTGCGTCATCCGTAAATACAAAACCTATGGCGGCATCATCTTGTCGGCCAGCCATAACCCCGGCGGCCCGGATGGCGACTTCGGCATCAAATACAACGGCAGCAACGGCGGCCCTGCAACCGAGACGGTCACCGAAACCATCTTCGCCAAGAGTAAAGTCATCACGAGTTATCGCATCCTTGAAGCGGCGGATGTCTCTCTCGATCAATTGGGCGAGACAACATTGGGCAACATGAAGGTGAAGGTGATCGACCCCGTGAGCGACTATGCCGAGTTGATGGAGTCCCTGTTCGACTTCCCTGCGATCCGCGCTTTGCTGACCAGCGGCTTCCGCATCAAGTTCGATGCGATGCATGCGGTGAACGGCCCCTACGCCAAAGATATCTTGGAAGGTCGCCTTGGCGCACCAGTCGGTAGCGTGATGAATTTCGTGCCGTTGGAAGATTTTGGTGGTGGCCATCCCGACCCCAACCTTACCTATGCGCATGACTTAGTGGAAATTATGTATGGCAAGGAAGCGCCTGATTTCGGTGCTGCCTCCGACGGTGATGGTGACCGCAACATGATTCTAGGACAGCGCTTCTTCGTCACCCCATCCGACAGCCTCGCGGTCATCGCCGCTAATGCCACTTTGGTGCGTGGCTACAGCAACGGTGTCGCCGGTGTGGCGCGCTCTATGCCGACCAGTGCAGCGGTTGATCGTGTGGCCAAGGCATTGAACATCCCCTGCTTCGAAACGCCTACTGGTTGGAAATTCTTCGGCAATCTGATGGATGCGGGCAAGGTCACTTTCTGTGGCGAAGAAAGTTTCGGTACAGGCTCTGACCATGTGCGCGAAAAAGATGGCCTGTGGGCGGTATTGTGCTGGCTCAACATTCTGGCCGTTCGCAAACTGTCGGTTGAGTCCATCGTGCGTGAACACTGGGCAAGATTTGGCCGCAATTTTTATTCACGTTACGACTACGAAGGCTTACCCACGGAAGATGCAAATGGTGTGATGACGCATCTGCGCAACAACTTCGCGGCGCTCACGGGCAAACAGTTCGGTAAATACACGGTCGCCACCTGCGATGACTTCAGCTACACCGATCCTGTCGATGCCAGCGTGAGCAAGAACCAAGGCATCCGCATCTTGTTCAGCGATGGCTCTCGCATCATCTTCCGTTTGTCCGGCACAGGCACGGAAGGCGCGACGCTACGGGTGTATTTGGAGGCGTATGAAGCCGATGTCGCAAGACATCATCTGGATGCCCAAGAGGCGCTGAAGGAATTGATACAGATCGGTTTAAACATCTCGGAGTTGATCGCCCGCACGGGACGCCAACAGCCTACCGTTATCACTTGATCTTATGCGGAGGAACGGCTGCAACTGCTGAGCTTGCAGCCACCTCACCGATGACCTGAAAGAAAACTTCACCCTGCTTGACCATCCCGAGTTCGCTACGTGCGCGCTCTTCCAACGCTTCCGTCCCAGTCTTCAGGTCTTTCACTTCGGCCTCAAGAACGGCGTTGCGCTGCCTTGCTTGCTCGTTGATGTCTTTTTGTTCGTTGAGTTGGCGGTTGTTATCCCACACCTTCAACCAACTTCCCTTACCCAGCCACAGCGGGTATTGCAACAGCAGGATAAGGGCAAGCAGGATGTAGGTTACAACACGCATCAGGACACCTCTATGAATTCATTTTTCGTCGCTATGCTGCGTTGCTCACAAAAAATCACACCTTGCATATTTGAATATGCGGCGGCGAGATTTTTTGTTCGCGCCTTGCCTAGCTTAGAAAATTGAACCCCTAGAGGCATCCTGCACCTACTTAGCCTAGCTGGTAGTAAGCCCCACGGCCAGGGTAAGAAGCGCTGTCACCAAGATCTTCTTCGATACGCAACAATTGGTTGTACTTCGCCATGCGGTCAGAACGCGACAAGGAGCCTGTCTTGATCTGCATGGAGTTGGTCGCAACCGCCAAATCGGCGATGGTGGAATCTTCCGTCTCACCAGAACGATGCGAAATGACGGCGGTGTAACCCGCACGCTTCGCCATCTCGATGGCGGCGAAGGTCTCGGTCAGCGTACCGATCTGGTTCACTTTAATGAGGATGGAGTTGGCGATACCGCGCTTGATGCCTTCCTTCAATATCTTGGTGTTGGTCACGAACACGTCGTCACCCACCAGTTGGATCTGCTTGCCGAGGCGGTCAGTCAATGCTTTCCAACCGTCCCAGTCGTGCTCGCTCATACCGTCTTCCAAAGTGATAACCGGATATTTGTCCACCCAAGAGGCATACATGTCGATGATCTGCGCGGCAGTCAATGTCAAGCCGTCGGCCTTCAGATGATATTTACCATCCTTGTAGAACTCGGAAGCGGCCGCATCGATACCGATAGCGACGTCTGCACCTGGAACGTAGCCCGCCGCTTCGATCGCCTCCACGATGACTTTCAGTGCAGCTTCATTACCCCCCAAAGCCGGGGCGAAACCACCTTCGTCGCCCACCGTGGTGGTCAGGCCGCGATGATGCAAGATCGCCTTCAGCGCATGGAACACTTCTGCGCCACAACGTAAGGCTTCGCGGAAGCTTTGTGCGCCGACGGGGATGATCATGAATTCTTGGATGTCCGCACCACCAGTGGCGTGTGCGCCGCCGTTGATAATGTTCATCATCGGTACTGGCATCTCCATGCGCGCTGCACCACCGAGGTAGCGATACAGTGGTAGGCCGCTCTCTTCAGCGGCAGCACGCGCAACAGCCATTGACACTGCCAAGATGGCATTTGCGCCCAAACGG
>Ga0172375_10013120_pt1 | contig 10312 bp, 9 predicted proteins | sample LakKiv1m_FD_114537 | JGI IMG/M metagenome (GOLD analysis project Ga0172375, IMG submission 114537) | Freshwater microbial communities from Kabuno Bay, South-Kivu, Congo - kab_092012_11.1m | ecosystem: Environmental > Aquatic > Freshwater > Lake | place: Democratic Republic of the Congo...
AAGTCGACCCCAATTTTTTGTTGTAATTCTTTAATTTTGTCGTTCATGTTCTTTTAATATATTACCTAAGACGGCGTTGATAAATGCACTGGAACTTTTTTCACAAAATTCTTTACTAATTTCAATGGCTTCATCAATAATCACTTTTGGAGGAGTGTTGTTTTGAGTGGTTAGTTCCCAAATAGAGTATCGAAGAATGGCTAATTCGACTTTGTTGATTTGACTAATCGGCCATTTTGGGGCTGCTGTGGAGATAAGTTGGTCAATTTGGGTAAGGTTTTGAACAATGGGAAGAATGCTATCTTCATTTATTTTTCCTGTAATCCCCCAGGCAAATAATGTCTGGATTGATTTGATTCTTTTTTGGTGACGGGGGTCGTTTTTGCTTTTCACTTATTACAATTTTTACAGGTAAAACCGGGTATTTTTGGTTGACCACAGTTTTTACAAGTAGTTACTTGAGCGAGTTGAGGAGCTTTTATTGAAGCACGTCGGCGTCCTTGTCGACGGCTTGATGGCCAATGTTTAGGTAGTGCAGTCATGGAGGTATTATAACAAAAAAAAATGGAAACTTGATTCTAGATTTTTAGAAACTAGAATAGAAAATTTAATTTAGATTATTATTAAGAATATTTAGGTTTTTTTTGTCGGAAATAAGATTTTTTAAGTCAAAGAGTGGGTATTTATTTTCTAATTCATTAAGAAATACTGTTGAAAATTCAATTAATTTTAAATCGGAAATGTTGGCGATTTTTAGTGAGGGGAAGCCGTGTTGTTGGGTGGAAAATGCTTCTCCTGGTCCCCTACTTTTCAAATCATATTCAGCAATCTTAAAGCCATCATTTGTTTTGGTAAGGAATTCAAGTCGTTTTAGCGATGATTCATTGGTACTTTCAGTAAAAAAGTAGCAGTAGCTTTGTAAATCTCCGCGACCGACTCTGCCCCTTAGCTGATGAAGCTGAGATAGTCCGAAGTGATCGGCACTTTGAATAATGATGGTGGTTGAGTTGGGAAAATCGATACCAACTTCGATAATGGGAGTGGTAACTAAAATGTTAATTTCATTTTTTTGGAATTTTTCCAATATCTCGTTTCTAGTTTTTATGTTTGTTTTGCCATGAATTAGGGCTAAGTTTAGAGTAGGAAAGATATTTTTTAAGTGTTCAAATTCTTTGATGGCTGATTTGATGCTGGTGGCGCTTTCTGACTCTTCGATAAAAGGGCAGACTATGAAGGCTTGAGTATGACGATGCTTTATATCCTCTGTTAACCACTGGTAACAGTTAGAAATTTTATTTTGAGGAACAAGGAAGGTTTTGACACGAAGTCGATTTTGAGGCGCCTCTTTTAAATTTGAGATATCTAAGTTACCCAAGAAGGTGAGGCTGATAGTGCGAGGAATGGGGGTAGCGGTCAGGGAGAGGGTGTGAGGCTGACTTTTTTGATTTAAAAAAGATCTTTGTTTGACACCAAATTTATGCTGTTCGTCGATGATTAGAAGAGCTGTATTTTTTGTAAACTTTTCTTTTTGGAAGATGACAGCATGGGTAGCGATAATAATGGAGTTTTTGGGAATATTTTCTTTAATTTTTTGATGGGCGGTCAGGAGAAAAATGGGAACATGGGGTAGGTACTGACTAAAAGTTTTGAAATGTTGTTTGGCCAATATCTCTGTTGGGGCAAGAATAATGCTTTGGAGATTATTAAGATGGGTAAAATAAGCAGCTAGTAGGGCTAAAATGGTTTTTCCCGAGCCAACATCGCCACAAAGTAATCTGTTGCTGACCTGTGAGTCAGATAGTAAGTCTTTTTTAATTTCTGCCCATATATGGTTTTGGGACTCGGTTAATGTAAAGGGTAGGGAGTTAATTAATTTTTCGATTTTTAAGTCAATTTTTGGATTGGTGTTTAAGATGAATTTTGGTTTTAGTTGAGACCAAAATTTTTTTTGAGTGCGAGAGGTGGCGAGAATGGAAATAATTTCATTGAAGGCGAGACGAAAACGACTTTGATTTAAGGTGTTTTGGTTTTTTGGCAAATGAACTTCTTTTAGAGCTTCTTTTAGAGGCATTAGTTTGAATTTATTGAGGAGTTCTTGGGGTAGATTATCGGTAATGGGGCTAATAAGTTTGGAAAAATGCAGACTAATGTTTTTTCTAAACCAACGACTGGATAGGCCTTTTGTTTCACCATATATCGGGATAATTTTTCCAGTATTGTATTGACCATACTCAGGGGAAAACATGGTTGGTGAGTGATGATAGAGGGTGGGGGTTCCGGCAAAGGCCCAAGTGTCACCACTTTTAAAAATTTGTGAGAGAAAGGGTTGATTAAACCAGACTAGTGATATTTGGCCACTTTTATCCTCTAGGCTTATTTTTTGAATACTTTTTCCATTTCTGATGTATTTATTTTCAAAAAAAATAATTTTTCCAAAAATGGTGCAGTTTTGATTTTGAGTGATTTTAGAAATTAAAGTAATTTTTGAAAAATCAACGTATCTTTGGGGAAAGTGAAAGAGAATGTCTTGATCGTTGTAGATGTTTAATTTTTGGAGCTTGTTTTCTGTTTTTGGACCGATGCCATTAATTTGAAAGCTCATGGCTTATGTTATCATTAATTTATGAGGTTTTTAGGTAAAAAGATTGGAAAAAAACAGATAAGAAATACAATTTTGATTTTGGCAACTTTAGCTTTATTGATGTCTAGCATAATCCCCTTTTTAGCAATTTTAATTCAATGAAAGTTTGGTTTTGTCGTTTTAAAAGATTATTTAAAAGTAAAAGATTTTTATACCGCTTTTTTTTGGCGTTACTACTTTTGTTGGGGTTAGGACTAGTATTTGTTGTTGGTCTTTTTGCTTGGTATTCAAAGGATTTACCCAATCCCACCAAGGTGGTTAGGCGTGAGGGTTTTGCTAGTCGAATATATGATCGTAACGGTGAATTGTTGTATGACCTATATCATGACCAAAAGCGTCAACCAGTGACCAATGATTTAATTCCAGAAACCTTGAAAAAAGCGACGGTAGCAGTTGAAGATAAAGACTTTTATAAGCACAGTGGTTTTGACCCTTTGGCCCCTTTTAGGATAGTAAAAAATTTATTTTATTTTAAAAAGTTGACTGGTGGTTCAACATTGACCCAACAGTTGGTTAAAAATGTATTGCTTACCTCTGAGGTTAGTGTGACTCGAAAGATAAAAGAGTTTATTTTGGCGGTGCAAATTGAGGCAAAATACGAGAAAAGTGATATTTTATTGATGTATTTGAATGAAGCACCATATGGAGGGACTGCTTGGGGGGTGGGGACGGCTTCAGAACAATATTTTGGAAAGTCAGTTAAAGATTTAAATTTGGCGGAGTCAGCGATATTGGCTGGCTTGCCACAAAGACCCAATGTTTTTTCTCCTTTTTCTAGCACCCCAACTGCTTACATCGCGAGGACAGAACATGTATTAAATAGAATGGTGGAGGATGCTTATATTGACCAAGAGACCAAGGAAAAAACAATGGAAGAAGTCAAAAACTATAAGTTTTATGAAAATAAATCAAAATTGGCAGCACCACATTTTGTTTTTTGGGTAAAGGAAATATTGTCAGAAAGGTATGGAAAAGATGTGGCTGAGGGTGGCGGTTTGAAGGTAACCACGACCTTGGACCTAAATATGCAAAATGAAGTTCAAAAAATTGTAAGTGATCAAATTGATAAATCAGAAAAATTATTGATAACTAATGGGGCGGCTTTGGTAATGGATCCTCGAGATGGACAGGTTTTGGCAATGATTGGCTCTCGAGGTTACAATAGCGACAAAACTTCAGGTCAATTTAACGTGGTTACTCAGGGTCTTCGACAACCTGGTTCTGCTATTAAGCCAATAACTTATTTAATGGCACTAAGAAAGGGTTATACGGCGGCAAGTATGATTATGGACACACCTGTGTCCTTTCCGGTGGCGGGACAAAAGGATTACAGTCCACAAAACTATAATGGAAACTTTAATGGTCCGATGAGTTTTCGAAATGCCCTAGGAAATTCCATAAATACAATCGCAGTTAAACTATTGGCTAGTGTCGGGGTAAAAAATATGCTTCAACAAGCCTATGATATGGGTATATCAACACTTGAACCAACAACAGAAAATTTAACAAAATTTGGTTTTGCTGTAACCCTTGGAGGTGCTGATGTAAGAATGATCGATTTGGCTTCAGCATATAGTGCCTTTGCAAATGGAGGGAACAAAATTGAACCTGTGGGTATACTTAGGGTCGAAGATAAAGATGGGCGTGTTTTAGAAGAATTTAAACCGATAAAAAATAAAAAGGTAATGTCTCCACAAGAAGCCTTTATAATCTCCAATATTTTGTCCGACAATAATGCTAGAGCTTTAACTTTTGGAGTGGTAAATAGTTTGGTAATTCCCAACTATCAGGTAGCTGTAAAAACTGGAACTACCAATGATAAGAAAGATAACTGGACTATTGGTTGGACCCCAAATTTATTGGTATCTGTTTGGGTGGGAAACAATGATAGTACCCCAATGGGAAAAATTGCATCGGGAGTTTCTGGAGCGGCTCCAATATGGCGACAAATTATGCTTTATTCACTACCAAAAAGAGATAAGATGGATTTTTCTATTCCTGACAAGATTGTAAATATCTCAGTTGATAAATTTTCGGGTTATGGAGTCCACGATGGTTTTGAGAGTAAGACAGAGTATTTTATTGACGGGACACAGACCAATACTTCTGACCCGATACATTTGAAATTAAAAGTATGTAAGGATAAATTTGGTTTAGCTCCACCTGAGGATGTAGCCAGTGGTAATTATGATCAAAAAGAATATTTTAATTTAAAGGAAAATGATCCTGTAAGTACTGATGGAAGGAATAGATGGCAAGAAGGGATAGATTCATGGATAAATGGTCAGAGTAACAAGGAGATGTATGTACCTCCTCAAAGTTTATGTCGAAATGATGGAAGTGTGGGAGTTAATTTTGATCAACCAGGTGATAGATCTACACAAGGAAATGATGTAGCAATAAAAATTAGTACCAGTTCATTGAAAAAAATTGTTGAAGTAAAATTGTGGGTTGATGGAAGTGAAGTTAAGACTTGGAACGAAAGACCTTTTGAAGGCTCTATTAATTTAAGCAATGGTCCTCACACCCTAAAAGTAAGAGCAAGTGATAAAGATGGGGCAAGCAACGAAAGACAGATTCAAATTGGAGTAAATGTTCCATGGGATTGGGCTCCAAGTCCGACTCCCACTATTACTCCGTCCCCTATCCCCACTTTAATTCCAACGGTAGTTCCAAGTGTATTACCGACAGTCACAGGAGTTGGATTGACATAGATTGATACTATTATATAGTCTATGATACGGAATAATTTGATTTGATATATTGATTAGCAGTGTATGTGGTTAATTGCTAATGAATTAGATTAAGTTGAAGGTTGAAAGATGGATTTTTTTGGCAGTTTTATCGTCGCAATTGAAATAAGATACTTGGAAGGTATATCGATATTTATTTAAATTTTCATCATGGTAAATATCGGTAATTTGCATAGACCAAAGAATGTTGACATCAATTTTTTGAGAATATTCATTTATAAGTTCAGAAGGGTCTTTCTTGATATCTAAAGTAAGATTCGCATCAAGAGTAATAATTTGAGAAGTTAACTCGATAGCTTGTGAAGACGTGTTACTGGGAAAATACTTTTCAATTGGAGGGAGGTCGTCAAGAATAATTTCACAAAAATTATCCTCGATAATCTTAGCGTCGATATTTAAACTTGCTATATCACTTTTCAATTTTTCCGAATTGTAGTGGTAGATACCAAGGGCGGTTTTTTCTATATATTGGTTGTTTTCTAAAGAAAAAATTTTACCAATTTCGAAGAATTGAGGTTGGGGTAATTTATATCTTTGGTATTGGTCTAATTGTTGGGTTAATGATTGAATAATACTTTGACGTAGTACAGGATAATCTGAATTTACAGAGTTTTGAGTAAAAACGGCTTTGTCATTAAGAGATTTTTTTACCAAAGGCCAAGAGCGGACTTCATCATAACCTAGTTGAGAGAGTTTGTCTTTTAGCTTTTCACTAAGGTAAAGAATTGGTGGAGTGATATCAGGAAGAGAGTTGGAATTTATAGGGATATCGGTGGGGATTTTATAATAACCGTAGAAGCGGATTACTTCTTCAACTAAGTCTTCGGGGATAGAAATATCTTTACGGATTGAAGGTGGCGAAACCGAATAAAGTGAATCTTGTATTGGGGTGAGGGTGCAACCGAGACGCTCAAGACAACTTATCGAAAATTCGGGAGAAATGTCAACACCAGCAAAATTACTTGGTGAGTTGACATCAAAGTCGATGGTGTTTTTGACTACCTGCTTTTGATATACATCTAGAAGTTGGCCGTTGATAGTGGCTTGACAGTGTGTTGATATAAGGGAGAGTAGGTGAGAAAAAGCTTTTGGAATAGTTTCTGTATCTAATTCTTTATCAAGGCGAATTGAGGCTTCGGTGATGGTTTTAAGAGAACGGGAATCTGTTCTGACTCGAGAACGATTGTAGATAGCCATTTCTAATATTGAGTCAGTGGTATCCAAATCAATACCAGAGTTTTGCCCACCAATAAATGAGAGTGAGAGTACTTCTTGTGTATTTGTAATTAAGAGATTGTTGGGAGCAAGTTTGAGTTTACTGCCATCAAGGGAAATGAATTCAGAATACTTGGTGTTGTTTTCCCAAATTAGTTGGGGTGCTTTTTTGAAGTCGAAAGCATGACAAGGGATTCCCCACTGAAGCATGACGTAATTAGTTAGGTCAACGAGAGTATTAATAGAATTGATGTCGTGAAGTTTTAAAAATTGTACTAACCAAGAGGGAGAGAGAGAATTTTTTATATTTGATATTTTGGTGGCTTGAAGACGATAGACATCAGAAGAATTAATGGAGATGGGAATTGAGGAGTTGGAAAACTGGGGGTTGACAGTTTTTGGAACTTCTAAATCGATTTGATAAAAGGTGGCAAGATCTTTGGCAACTCCGTAGTAACCCAAACAATCAGCTCTGTTTTGACGGATTTCAAGATCTAGTATTGTTTCGCCGTCAATTTCCTCAAAACCGGAAACAAAATGGCCAATTTGAGTGAGGTTATCTCGCAAACCAAGAGCATTGTCGGGAAGATTTGGTAACCATTTTTTAATTTCTGAGTAGATTATTTTCATAATTTATTTGGTTTATAGGCTAAATTACCACCTAGTAAAGTGCGAATGTCTTTTATGTTGTATTTTGCCATTACCCAACGATCAAGACCAAGACCGAAGGCAAAGCCAGACCAAATTTTTGGGTCTATCCCAGTCATCTTTAAGACATTGGGGTGGATAATACCAGCACCACCCATTTCTATCCATCCAGCACCTTTACAGATGCCACAACCATCCCCATGGCAATTGAAGCATTGCATGTCAGGTCCAACACCCGGTTCAACCTCGGGATAATATTTATTTCGGAAACGTATTTTTACATTTGGACCATAGAGAGATTTAAAAAGGCAATTTATGGTTCCAAATAAATCCTTGAGGGTAATATTTTTGTCAACAACTACTCCCTGGTAGTGATGAAAGTTGAAGTGGTTGCTTTTATTTACTTTTTCGTTGCGGTAGACGCGTCCTGGGAAGGCTGCTTTGAAAGGGGGTTTTTCTTGGGCTAAAAGTCGCGATTCTATTGAAGAGCCTTGAGTACGAAGGAGGATGTTTGGTTCGTTGATGTAAATAGTGTCTTGCATCTCTCGGGCAGGATGATCTAGGGGAACATTTAGGCGTTGGAAACAATATTCATCATTTTCAATTTCAGGTCCATCGTAGAGTGAAAAGCCCATTTTTTGGAAGACATCATTTAAGAGACGTTCGGTTTGGGTAATGGGGTGGAGATGTCCTACTTTTGGGAGAGATTGCTTCGCTTCGCTCGCAATGACGTTTTTTATTGGAAGTGATACCTCTTGAGGTGTTTCGACGCTTATAATTTTATTTTTTATTAATTCTTCAACATTATTTTTAAGTTGATTTAATTGTTGACCATATTCCCGAGGATTAGGAGCATTTTTGATATCTGAAAATAAATTATTGATAAGGCCGGTTCTACCAAGTAATTCAATTCGCACTTTTTCCAACTCTGTTGATGTATTGACAGAGTTGACTTTACTTTTTGTCTCTAATAAAAGTTGTTTTAGATCCATTTATTTATATGCATATATTAACAAAAAACCCGCCTCTTCGGCGGGTTTTGATTTTTAAAATATACTATTCCCCGCCTTATTTTAAGGAAGTAAAGATAGATTTAAAGGCGGAAGGATCATGAATAGCGATTTCGCTAAGCATTTTACGATTTAGCTCAACTTTGTTGTCTTTTAATTTTTTAATGAAAACAGAGTAGCTAGTGTTGAAAGGACGAAGAGCAGCATTGATTCTAACAATCCATACTTTTCGGATATCACGTCGGCGAATACGTCGACCGTTATAAGCATATTGACCAGCATGAAGTACTGCTTCTGAAGCAACTTTGTAGCGTTTACTTCGGGTCATCCAATAACCCTTGGCTTGTTTTAAGATTTTTTTGTGTCCTTGTCGTCTGACTGTTCCTGTTTTGACTCTCATAATTAGATAATTAGTTTAATAGTTAAATGGTTTAATAGTTAATTATTTTTTACCAAGAAGTTTTTTAATTCTTGTTGCCAAACGACCAGTAACAACTTTTTTACCCTTAAGGCGACGAAGCTGTTTTTTTGATTTTTTACGTCGTAAATGACGATCGAAGGCGGATTCACGCATTACTTTGCCATTTTTAGTGACAGTGAAACGGTTGCTAACAGATTTTTTTACTTTGTGTTTAAGACTAGCTTTTTCCATATTAGTTTTTAGGCTTTTTGACTGGGGTAAACGTAATTAACAGCCTTTTGCCAATTAGTTTTGCAGTGCCCTCTGGGGCAGAAATATCAGCGAGGTCATTTTTAAACCTTTCAACCAGCTGATGGCCGAATTCAGGTTTCTGAATTTGGCGACCTTGGAATTTTATACTTAATTTGACTTTATTTCCAGTAGTTAAAAATTCGCGGGATTTTTTAACTCTAGTATCGTAGTCACCTTGGCCTATAAAAGGGGTCATTTGGATTTCCTTGGTTTCACCACCCTTCATACCCTTTTTCTCAGCTTTGGCTTTTTTTGCTTCTTGATATTTAAATTTTGAAAATTCAATTAGCTTAACAACTGGAGGTACGGCAGAGCTAGCAACTTCAACCAAATCTAAGCCTGATTCAGCTGAGAGCTGAAAAGCTTCTGCGAGAGTGACGACGTTTATTTGCTTACCGTCTTCATCTAGAAGACGAAGGGTGGGAGCGGTAATTTGTCGATTGATTTTATAATACTTTTGAGACATTCCTGTTATTTTATCAAATTTAGGGACTTGGTGTTGATTTGCTCCTTAACTTTGGCTAAAAATTCTTCAAAAGGAAGGGCACCCAGATCTTGACCGTCACGTTGACGGACTGAAACCGCGTCAGACGCGGCTTCGCGTTGACCAATAATCAACATGTAAGGGATTTTTTCAAGTTGAGCATCACGAATTTTACTTTGCATTTTTTCTGACCTGTCGTCAATTTCAGCTCTAACCCCCTCTTCTTTTAATTTGGTAAGAATTTTATTGGCGTATTCGTGTTGGGCATCGGTGATGGGAATGAGTTTTATTTGGAGGGGTGAAATCCAGAGTGGGAAGGCCCCAGCGAATTGTTCAATTAGAATACCCATAAATCTTTCGAGAGATCCATAGATGACTCGGTGAATGACGACAGGTGTCTTTTCACTTCCGTCAGAATCAGTGTATTTTAAATTAAATTTTCTTGGTAGTTGAAAGTCTAATTGGATAGTACCTGTTTGCCATTGGCGACCGAGACAATCATCCATAAGAATATCTAGTTTTGGTCCATAAAAAGCCCCCTCACCTTCTCCGACAAAATAATCAAATTTATTGTCGATAAGAATTTGTTCTAATTCTTTTTCAGCTTTATCCCAAGTGGCAACGTCACCCATAAAGTCATCGGGTCTGGTTCCCAAGCGGATTTTAAATTTTATCCCAAAGACGGAGTAAAAAAGATTGGCAATTTCTAGGATTCTTTTGTATTCCTCTCCAATTTGATTTTCTGTGACAAAGATATGGGCATCGTCTTGGGCGAATTTTTGAACACGTAAAAGACCATTTAGTTCACCTGATTTCTCATGTCGATGGAGGGCGTCGCAGTCAGAGAGA
>Ga0172375_10013122_pt1 | contig 10310 bp, 8 predicted proteins | sample LakKiv1m_FD_114537 | JGI IMG/M metagenome (GOLD analysis project Ga0172375, IMG submission 114537) | Freshwater microbial communities from Kabuno Bay, South-Kivu, Congo - kab_092012_11.1m | ecosystem: Environmental > Aquatic > Freshwater > Lake | place: Democratic Republic of the Congo...
AACCGTAAAAACAACGCCGAAACCAGACGTGAGATTGAGCGGCTCCAAAGGGAACTGGAATTGATGCGCCGCAGGGATACCGAACTCAGCACATTATTTAAGAGGTTATATGAGGAGTTATAACTGTAAATTCCCCAAGAAGTGGAATTTATCTTTAGAGCATCAAAGGTAAGATTATTGGAGTGATATTCAATCAATTCTCCGGAAAGATTTAAGTTAGTATAGCTTAAATTGTTACTATAAGCAATCTCTACTTCTCCATAATTCAGATTAGAATAACTTGCATCTTGTTGATTAAAATAATATTTAAAGATACTTCCATTAACCAGGTTGTCTTCACCGATAGAATGATTGAAATGGGTTATTGATGTTCCGGAGATTAAATAAGGGGTGGTTCTTAAGCCGTTGCGGTAGATTTGGTTACCACTTAAATTAATTCTTTGATTTACTGCCGAGAGAGTTATTCCAAAATTATCTCCGCTCAGCTGAATAGAATTATTAAAGATGTCCATTGAATTATTCGAAGAAATAGAATAAAAACCGATTCCCGTTCCCATATATCCTGGGCTAAAGAAATTATGAGATATATTCCCGGAAAATGTCCCGCTCTCCGAGTTGTGTATTTGTGTGCAGGTTCCGTTAGAAAAGTTATTATATGAAATGGTAAAATCTGTTCCAGGATAAAGTGTTAAGCTAGCGCTTGAAACATTATTTTCTGTGAAGGTTAAATTATTCGAGGCTAAACTCATCTCTCTAGTTCCTAAAAAATTATTTTTAGTGATATTCTGATTAGATCCATAAAGATACAAACCACTATTGTAGCTAATGGTATTTCCGGTAATTAATGAATTAATTTCCGGCACTTGGTTTACGATATAAAGTCCAGAATCTGAGGTACTAATGTTATTGTTAATTATGGTAATGTTTGTTCCTTGGAAATATATTCCATTTTCCGTTAAAGTGATATTGGAAAAAGTGATGTTGGTAGCATTATAAATATACATTCCTCCCCAAGAAGCATTGTTCTCAAAAATTTGATTTGAAATAGTATAATAATAAATGATGGGCTTACCGTTAATGGTATTACTTTGGTCAATGTAATGGGAATATGGTTCTATACCTAAAGCAGTTTCGGTGGTGGTAAAATTATTCTGAGAAAGATTATTTTCTCTCGATAAGCTAACCATTCCGGTAAAAGTATTATTATATAAGTAACTATCTCTAACATCACCAAGAATATTTATTCTATTATTCGTAATATTACTATAATAAGCATTAGATAAATAAAAGATATAGTTATTATCATAGACCATGTTTGTTGGGACAATACCCCTAATATGAATCTCGTTGTAAATTCCATTGTTCAAAACGGAACTATTCGTTACAGAATCAAGTAAAATTCCATAAAGACCGCTTGCCCCAAAACTTCCATTCGTGTAACAGTTTTGGATGGTGATATTGGTTTGGTTAAAAACATAAATCGCTGCATCTGAACTTCCAGAACCAACGATCCAATAATTATTACAATCAAAGACAATGTTGCTGGCATTTATAACAAAACAAGTACCCGTAACGCTTAAATTAGCACTTAAAGTTAAGCTTTCGTTAACTTCACCGCAAGAAGTAGAAGTGGCCATCTCACTGACAGAAAGTCGTGGCCCTGTTTCAACACTAGAAATATCCAAATTTTCTATCCCCACTGCCGCCCCGGTTAGACCAAGAGAACTAAACCCCTCTATAGAAGGACGGAAGATCTCTTTAACCGAAGATAAAGAAACTTCCTGATAATAAAATAAAGAGGCGGAGAGGAGTACCCCACAGAATACTACCAAAGCTAGTAAGACGCGTAGGGGGTGGTGGTCTTTAGCTAAAGCTGTACTCCTCTTCCGGACCTCTTTATGTTTAAATGTCATATCGTTTGAGCACCAGATCATAAGATTCAAGTAAATCTTGCATTTCTTTTATTTTGAGAGAATAATGTTTGTAGATGGATTCTTTCCGTACCGAAAGAAATCCCAAATCAGACAATAATTGTAAATGTCTAGATGTCAGAGAAACTGAAAGACCGCACTGCTTAGAGATCTCTTTAACGGTCATTTCCTGGCGCATCAACAGACGAAGAATCTTCCTTCTAGAAGCAGCACTAATGGCTCGAGCCAACTTTTCTTCTTTCTCTTCCATAAAAACAAGCTAAGCAATACGGTTTCCTTTTTAAAGTTTACTATTTTAACTATTATTTTATTAAACAGTTTCATGAATGTGAAACCATTATAGGAAAAAAAAGGATTATGCGTTACTCTGTTCCTTAAGGCGAACAATTTCTGCTTTAATTTCTTCTAGGGAATAATGTTTGTGCTTAAATTGCTCTAAAGTTTCCGGCTCAACCAAGTCCGTTTTACTTAGATAAATCAAAACCTTCTTTTCTTTACCTATCTTTTTTAACAACTGTTCTTGTTTCTCAATACTATAGCCCCCATGCTCGCTGATATCATACACAAAAACAATCACATTGGCCAATTCTTCCAAAACTAATTCTGCTTGTAATTCCACCAGATTCATTTTTTCTGAACGAGCTAGGATTCCGGGAACATCCAACATCTGGATCTTTTCTTCTCCTAATTTGAAGTATCCCACGTTAATGGATTTGGTGGTAAAAGAGTAAGCAGCCACTTCAGCTTTACTTCCGGTTAATTTGTTTAATAAAGTCGTTTTTCCGACATTGGGAAAGCCATAGATACAAACCGTAAACATTTCCTTGATGTCTGGATAACTTTTCATAATTTTACGGCATTCTTCCAAATATTTCAGATTCCCATCAACTTGCTTTATCACAGAAGAAATTCTTCCATAAAATTCTTTAGAAATTTGTCCGATCTTAAATCGATTTTTTTCTTGGTTGATTTTGCTGACATATTGCTTTTGGAAGAAACATACTTTGTCGATAGCCCACTTCATGGCTCCAAAAGATTGTTTAAATTTAGGAAAATCTAAAGTCAAATGCATTAATTTGTGATAGAATTGCGGTAGTTTCTCCGTTTCGGGAAAATCTCTTAAGATTTTGTTAAATCGGGAGGCGAGAACGTCTTTAATGATATCCAGTTTAAGGCTCTCTTTCTGTTTGATTGCCTTGAGCATGTCTTTCTGCCCACGCATATTCTTTCCTTCCGCTTTCTCACGAGCTTTCTTAAAAGCTAGATTGAGCAGTTGTTTAGAGTTGTCCACTGGAGGCAAAGTTTGAAAATTCATATACTTCAGAATATAAGTGTGTTTTATTAAGGTTTCTAGAAGAAACGAGATTAAGGAGTATAAACTTCTACTCTGTTTCTTCCTTTATTTTTAACTCAAAGGAAGGATTATATACTTCCACCTTGTTTCTTCCTCTCTCTTTAGCTGCGTATAAAGCTTTATCGCTAAGAGGAGTTAAATCATTTGGATCAGAAGTATGAGTAGGGAAACAAGCAATACCAAAAGATCCTTGAATTTTAGTGGGAGTTCCTAAATGATAAGGAGTATCCGTTCTTAATCTGTGCGAAGCGGAGGTATCCACTCGAGTAGATTCCAATGCAGATCTGATTCTTTCCGCTACGATATATGCTCCACTGCAATCAGTATCAGGTAAAATTATAACAAATTCCTCTCCTCCGTTTCTTACTGGAAGATCTGCGTCTCTAGTAGATTCGCGAATGATTCTCCCTGCGGTTCTTAAAGCTTCATCCCCTTGAGGATGTCCATAACTATTGTTATACCATCCAAAATGATCCAGATCTCCACTGATTAAACTAAGTGGTTGTCCTGTTCTTCTTGCCTTTTGGATTTCTACTTCTAGTAGAGCAGGGAAACAATCTTTTCTATAAAGACCAGTTAACTTATCATAATCTCTTTGCATTACTAGGGACATGACCATACCAATCTGTAAACCTAAATAATCAAAAATGGGATCTTTGAACTGTTTTGCCTGTTTAGATAGTCTATCTGTTACTCCTTCAAGGCAAAGCACACCTAAATTACGGTAGCCATTGTTGATTAATGGAACATAGAAAGAATTTCCTTCTTGAAAATAATGGTGCTCGTTAACTAATTTACGCATACTTTTATTTTCTTCCAAAATTCTACGTACTTCTTCAGGAGGAATATAACGTGCATGGTCGCAACGAAATTCATCTTCACAAATATCAATTAGCTCTCTCTTTATTTCTTCTTCACTTTTATGAGTGTCTACTCTAGCTAGAGCAGTAGCTAAACCTTGAAAACTATCCGTAAGGTATTCTAAATTTCTTTTAGGAGTAATTTTTGCACCCATTTTAATCTCAAAGAAGACCCCATTTATAAATATTTCGTTAAAATTACTACTCATTGGTAAATACAAAACCCCTATGTTGTATATGGGTAGTTTTTATTAAGAATTAACACTCGCTGGGGATCATGTGGGACATTATTATTTCTGTACTTCTCGGCTCACTGATCGGGGTGATAACCGGAGTTACGCCGGGATTACACGTGAATATGGTCTCTCTGCTGCTGCTTTCCTTCTCACCTTTGCTATTGCAATTTACAACACCTATTGTGCTTTGTGTGTTTATCATTTCTCTAGCTATGACCCAAACTTTTCTAGATGCTTTGCCCAGTGTCTACTTGGGAGCGCCAGATGAATCCCAAGCACTTAATGTGTTACCCGGGCATCGTTTTCTGTTAAAAGGAGAAGGCCATTTAGCTGTGGTGTATAATACTTTAGGCTCTCTTGGTAGTGTTATCCTGGGTGTGATTTTATTCCCCATTTTCATCTATTCCATGAATTTTATTTATCCCTTTGTCAAGGGAATTATGGGTTACTTGTTAATCATAATTATGGCCTTCATGATTGGCAAAGAAAAGAAATGGTTGTTGTCCATGGCCGCTTTTTTTATTTCCGGGACTTTAGGATTAATGGTTTTTAGTATTCCTACTTTACATCAACCGTTATTTCCTTTACTCTCGGGAATGTTCGGATTTTCTTTGCTGTTGATTAGTCTAAATGATAACACTTCCGTGCCTAAACAAAAAGAAAATGCGGTTATGAACATTTCTAACAAAAATGCTGCTAAATCTGTTTCTGCAGCTACGGGTATGGGTTTTGTTTCTGCTTTCTTACCTGGATTCGGTAACTCTCAAGCCGCTATCGTAGCTACTAATGTCGTGGGAGACATCGGAGATGAGGGTTTCCTTTCTTTAGTAGGAGGATTGAATACCGCTTCCATGCTCATCTCCATTGCTGCTGCCTACATCTTAGACAAAGCCCGAAATGGTGCCATTGTGGTAGTTAACGAGATTATCGGTTCAGTCGGCTTTGAAGAGATGATGTTATTCTTAGGAGTGGCTTTAGTTGCTTCTGGTTTAGGGGCAATATTTGCTTTAAAGTTGTCCAAAATTTTCGCTAAGTATATTGTGAAAGTAAATTATTCTTTGTTGATTAAGATTATTTTAGTGGCTATTACTCTTCTAACTTTTTACTTTGACGGATTTTTAGGATTGTTAATTTTGGCTACATCTACCGCAGTGGGCTTAGTAGCAGCCAAATGGGGGATTGGAAAGAATCATCTCATGGGCTGCTTAATCTTGCCGGTGATATTATATTTCATATTGTAATAATCTTTAAAAGCAGGGTTCCTTTTCAAACAAGAATGGATAAACCAACAGTAACCCTTAAACCCCTCTATTTAGAAAACTTAGCCCGATTAACCGTGAGTGATGAATTGTTAATGGTGCATCAGCCGATTCCCAATGATTGATTTGAAGCACATACCCTACAAGGAACTTATACCCGTATCGATGCAGAAGGTCTTCTAAGAATTAAAGATTATGCCAAAGTTTTGATTGCCGTACATGTTCCAACTAATTCTTTTGACATTGGAAATTTGGTGAGTTTTATGGATGCTCAGAAAAAAGAAAGTTTTGAGGCAGGGTTTAGTATTTCGGACATTGGTTACGAAATGTATACAGTTGAGAGGAAATAAAATGCCGATTGAAGATTTATGGATAGAAGTGGGATTTAATCCAGTTACTGAGGGATATATGGTTGGAATTAGTTATCTGCAAAACCAGAAGACCGGTAAAGGGGTGCAAGAATGGAGATCTCCTGCCAAGGATGTTTCTGAATTAGGCGATGTGTTAGCTACGCAATTGGGTACTCAAGTCACTCTTGAACAAATTCCAGATCTACCGTTACACGTTCCGAGAAAAGTATTATCTAGAGTTTATCAGAATTTATCTGGAGAGGAACATCAAGATTTAAAGACCCGGCTGGAACATTTGTATCGTGTTTCTAAGTAGAAAAGCTTTTAAAACTCTTATCTTATTTTTAGGTTGATAGTGCCCCTGTAGTGTAGTCCGGACTAAACAAATCTTCGATTTGTAAGATTTGTCTAGGGACAAACTATCACGCTGCCCTCTCAGAAACTTTTAAGAAAAGTTTCATCAAAACATGGCGGGTTTTCAACCCACCTGTTTAGAAAAAGCTTGCTTAGAGGTTTGCAGAACGGCAGCAACCCGAGTTCAAATCTCGGCGGGGGCATTTGATTAAATTTATAAAGGAGAAAAAATTTACAGATTAACATGGGGATTTTATTTAAGACTTATAACGGAAAACATCAACTTCACATCTATCGAGAAGTATGGGTGGCTAAGAACAAGAAAGAGATGGATGAAATTCTAGCTTTATTCAGCAAGAAAGAAGTGGTCAAAGCTAAGATAACTCCTGCTGAAGATAAGATTGAGATTGAGTTAAACGGTTTGATTGTCGACTGCCGAGACGTAGCTGATCTCAAAGCTAAATTTGCCTTAGTGGTGGACATGAAAGCCAAGTATCAGAAAGTTACTTCTGAAGAAAAGGAAGTTAAAAAACCCAAGAAAAAATAATTTTATTTCTCCTTATTTAATGCTTCCACCAAGATAGGCGTAATATCAATCTTATTGGTGGGATGTTCAATACAATTAGTTGTAATCACGCGAATATTTTGTTTCTTTAATTTCTCTACCGCATCCTCTACTAATAACCCATGCACTCCGATAGCGGTAATATTTCTTGCACCTAATTTCCTAGCACTTTTAGCCGCTTCAGCAATAGTATGTCCGGTAGAGATAATATCATCGACAATCACTACATCCTTTCCTTTAATTTCGATAGGATGGATCATCTTGACTTCTACATGTCGAGAACTGAAACGAGTTTTCTTCAAAACCGTAGCATGCACACGAATGTGTTTAGCAATATCTTCTGCCCATTGGTAAGATTCCCAATCCGGTCCGACGATCACTTCTTTAGAAAAATGTTTTCTAATGTATTCTCCGATTAAGGGGTTAGAAGTTAGTTTCACCGTAGGAATAGTAAAGATTTCCTGCATGGAACGATAGCGATGCAAATGTGGATCAACCGTAATCAATCTGTCGACCGACTTATTTAGCAGTTTGGCCATCACTTGGCTAGAAATACATTCTCCCGGATTGAAGCGTTTGTCCTGGCGCATATAAGCCAAATACGGGGCAACGAGAATGATTTTCTTTGCGCCTAGATCTTTAGCTGTTTCTGCCGCAAAAATCACATCGAATAAAGATTGATCAGGGTGAGGCTGGAAGGATTGTACTATTACTAAGGTTTGTCCTTTCAGCTCTGTGTTGAATTTTAAGTACAAATCTCCATCGGGAAATGCTCCAATAGTTAACGGAGAGAATTTAGCTTTAAGCTTAGAAGCCAGTTTTTTAGCAATATTAATAGAGTTACCACAGCTAGTAATGATCATACCTATCACCTCTTATGAAAGAAGTAGTTTTTTAGGATTTATAAAACCTGCTCTCCTTTAGAACGAAAAGCTTTATAAACCACACCTTTATTTTTAATCGCACATGAAGAGAAGCTCACGCCGTTGGAAGAAAAAAGGACAAATGCGCTGGAAGTGGCAACGTAAGAAAATCAAGAAAGCCAAGCGTAGAAGAAAAATTCAAGCTACATAGGTTTAGTTCTTAACTAAGTTTATTTCTGTTTTAGCTTGAAGTTACTTCTGTTTATTTTTAATTGAATTTATTTTCTTTACTACTACTCGCAAATATTAATTAAAATCTTTAGTTTCTGCTAACTAAACCCAAGTGTAACTTTAGAGTTGTTGTAAATCTTTAAATAGAAATTAGTTCTTGTATTTTGAATGGCAATTAAGATTTATACGACGGAAACTTGCCCTGAATGCAAGGTAGTGAAAAGCTACTTGAACGCCATGAATATTAACTTTGAAGAAGTTCTGGTTAACACTCCCGAGTTGATCGATGAAGTAGTCCATCTAACCGGTCAGAGAAGAGTTCCAGTGATCCAAACTGAAAGTACGATATTTGTGGGATTTGATCGCGAGAAAATTAAATCATTAGTTTCTTAATTTTTTATTATTTTAATCTTTATTGTTCTGAATCATCATTCCAGCGTATAATCCAAATAAGATAACCACGATGCTCCCTAAATAATACAGAGCTTTTTGTTGCCGGTTGGTTTTGGTCTCTTTTAAATCGTTGGTTAAATTTAGAGGTTGACTTTCTTCTTGCAGGGTTTGGGCGGAAGTAGAGGCCACGGCTTGAGTGTTTACACTATTTTCGGTTCTGGTGATGGTAATTGGAGCAGGACTATTACTAGAAGATGAGACGGTTACTTCCGGCGTGCTTACGACAGAAGTGTTTTCTACAGTAACTACAGTAGTAATATTAGAAGTGCAATTGCTGCAAGATCCTCCACAATCAATTCCTGTTTCATGACCATTTTTAATCCCGTCAGAGCAGGAGATTACCATAAAATTATAAGTATAATTTACCCCGTTTTTAAGAGCAGAGTTATCTTTAAATTCTAGGAAAAGAGTATAATTTCTTAAGGTTAAGCCACTAATGTTCCAGAAGTAAGAAGTGCTATTCTGCGTATAAGTCTTAGTTAAACTGTTCAGATTCAATTTAACACTGGAAAGGTTAGAATAATCAAACAAAGTTAAGTTTATTTTTTGGGTTACGTCTTCTTCTAAATGAACCGTGGAAAGGTAATTAAAATTTAGTACAGTGGGAGCAGTGGTGTCAGTTACGATTATGCTGGTATTCAAGCTAGTACTTTGATTGGCATTAGAGATGTTTACTAGTATAGTAAAGTTACCCGTAGAATTATACTGTTTGTTTCCACTTTTAGCGCTAGAGTTGCTACCGTCTCCAAAATCCCATAAATAAGTTAACTCCCCGCTAAGATTAGAAGTGAGATTATAGAAAGTAGAATTACCCACTTCCAAGATCGTTCCCGTTAAGGGAGAAGTAATGTTGCCCATTCCAGAAATCAAGGTGTGGTTTTGTTGGGTACTATTACTTTGATTCAAAGGGGTGGTTTGGTTAACAGGAAGCGTATCATTAACAGGAATTGTTTCGTTCACCGGAGCTGTTTGGTTAATTGGTGCAGTCTCGTTTATCGGAGAAGTCTCATTAATGGGTAAGGTTTCATTGACGGGTTGAGTTTGGTTTTCAGGAATTTCAGTTACGGGAAGAGTATCGTTAACAGGAGTACTTTCATTATTTGGAACGGTGTCATTAATGGGAACAGTCTCGTTTGTTGGTAGAGTATCATTGATGGGAATGGTTTCGTTAACAGGAGAAGTTTCATTAGTGGGAATAGTTTGGTTGATGGGATTGGTATCATTCACGGGAACAGTCTCATTCACGGGAGTAGTTTCATTAAGGGGCAGGGTTTCATTTACGGTTTCATTAATTACAATACCCAGAGCAGCATAAGCATCAACACGCGATAAAGATAATCCCGAATCCGAAATCATTTTTCCCGTAGAATATAATCTCTCCTCGATTTCTTCAGGAGTGGCTGAATTCTGATAAGCTAATTTCCAATACTGCCGTAACAAGGCTGCTGCTCCCGCTACGTGAGGGGTGGCCATAGAAGTTCCACTTAAAGAGAGCCAGCCGTTATTGGTAACTGTAGACATAATATTGGTAGCCGGAGCAACAATTTTCAAAAGATTTCCTCGATTGAACAACACTTGGTCGTTTTCGTTTACTCCACCTACCGGAGTAGCGTAAGGAACACAAGCAGGGTTAGATATGCCATCGGTCCAACCGGAATTTCCCGCAGCGATGAAAACAGAAATGTTCTGCTGATGAGCAAGACCGATAGCCGCAGCCGTTAAATCGTCCGGGCACTGTTCTTGGTAATGTTTACAACTATAATCGTTGCAGCCTAGGCTCATACTGATTACGGAAATTCCATATTCCTGAGCATTATTATTACACCAATCTATTCCCGCTACTACATCAGAAGA
>Ga0172375_10013123_pt1 | contig 10309 bp, 8 predicted proteins | sample LakKiv1m_FD_114537 | JGI IMG/M metagenome (GOLD analysis project Ga0172375, IMG submission 114537) | Freshwater microbial communities from Kabuno Bay, South-Kivu, Congo - kab_092012_11.1m | ecosystem: Environmental > Aquatic > Freshwater > Lake | place: Democratic Republic of the Congo...
GCCGACAACAAAGCTTTTAGCGTGATCAGGCCCCTGTTCTCTCAAAACCTTGTAAGTGGGAGTAACGCCCATTTTTTCCTGGGCCTCCTCCTGGAAACGGGATTTATTATCCTTAAAAAGACCTTTTTCAATAATTTCCGGCAATTTAGTTATTAAATGTTTTTTAATTAATTTCTCGCATTCTTTATATCCGGAATCAAGATAAGCGGCGCCCATAAAAGCTTCAAAAGTATTGGCCAGAATGTAATCTCTTGACTTGCCGGTTTCTTTCGTCTCTCCCTTTGAAAGAAGAAGAAAATCATTAAACCCCAATTCTTTGGCAATGACGGAAAGCATTTTAGCGTTAACCAAGGCTGCCCGCCAGTTGGTCAGCTCCCCTTCCGGCTTTTCGGGGTATTTGACAAACAAATATTCGGTAATGATAAGTTCTAAAACCGCATCTCCCAAGAATTCAAGCCTTTCGTTGTTTTCCAGATTCTCTTTCAGGCTTTCGTTCAGATACGAGCGGTGGCAAAAAGCCTGAACCAGCAATCCTTTATTTTTGAATTTGAAATTTATTTGCTTTTCAAGTATTGAAAAATCATTCATATTAACTAAGATTTTTGTAAACCGTTCCCAGGACTCCGTTGACGAACCTGCCGGAACTTTCGCCGCCGAAAGACTTTGCCAGTTCTATCGCTTCGTTAATCGCAACCTTAGGAGGAACTTCTTCCTTGTTGGAATAAAGCAGTTCAAAAAGTCCCATTCTCAGAATATTCCTGTCAACGACGGTTATCTGGGCAATCGGCCATTCGGGAGCCGCTTTTTCAATGATCTTGTCCAATTTGGCCAAATTTTTAATAACGCCGGTAATAATCTGCCATACCAGGCTCAAGTCTTCAAGTCCAGGCCCGAACTCTTTGATATTCTTTTCGACTATCTTTTCCAAATCATCTTTCTTGTTGCCAAAATCCCATTCATATAAACTTTGCATTGCTATGCTTCTTGATAGATGACGACTGGCCATAAAAATTAACTATTTTTTACTGAGCCCTTCCATACTTAACGGCTTTTTGGCTGATTCCTCTTTTCCCTGAATTTCCTTTTCTTTCTTTTTTCTTTCCTTTCTGTCTAATTTCTTCAAAACGTCAATCACCTCAACCCCTTTGTAGAATCCGCAATTAAAGCAAACCGTGTGTGGCAGAACAGGCTTTCCGCATTTTGAGCACTTGGTTAAAACAGGCGCATTAATATGAATGTGCATTCGACGCTTGTTTCTTCTTGATTTTGTATGTTTTTGTTTCGGAACAGCCATATCAATAAATATCCTAGCACATCAATCAAATCTGTGCAATGGTTTAAAAGACATTCTGTGTATTTTGCAGGGCCCGTGCTTTTTCAAGCAAAGCTTGTGGAGTCCGGTCGGATAGCCCTTATGTTTTGCAAAACCGTATTGGGGATATTTCTTGCCGTATCTGTCCATTATCTTGTCTCTTGTCACTTTGGCAATAATGGAAGCGGCAGCGCAGGAAAAAACTTTCTCGTCTCCTTTGACAATCAGCTTATGGTTGAAAGCTTTCAGTTTCTTGGAATTCAAATGATTGCCGTCAACCAATAAAAAATCAGGTTTTATCTTCAAACCAGCCAGGCTTTTTTCCATGGCTAATTCCGCGGCATTCTTTATATTAATCTTGTCAATTGTTTTTTCAGACACCCGGCCTGTCCCCCACCTGATATTCTTGCTCTTAGTCAGAAGAAAAAACAGCTTTTCCCTTTTTACAGGAGACAGTTTTTTCGAATCTTTAACTTCTTTAAAAAATCTTAAATTCGATGTTCTTGCCCAGACAGCAGCCGCTATTACCGGGCCAGCCAAAGGGCCCCTGCCCGCCTCGTCCAAACCGACAATGCATTTATATCCTTTTTTGCGCAATTTTCTCTCTTCTTGAAAAAAACCTTGTTTCATAATATACTTAGATAATACTAACACAAACTCATGAAATTCACCCATTTGCACGTCCACTCCCACTACAGCCTTCTTGACGGCTTGTCAAAAATTGACAAACTTTTGGATTATGCAAAAGAACTGGGAATGGATTCCCTTGCCATCACTGACCACGGCAACATTTACGCTGCCGTGGAGTTTTATAAAAAAGCCAAAGAAAAAGGGATAAAGCCGATTATCGGCTGCGAGATGTACATGGCTTATGAAAAGATGGCTGACAAAAGGCCAAACATCGACGATACAAGGCACCATTTTGTTCTTCTGGCAAAAAACGAAAAAGGATACAAAAATCTGGTTAAGCTGATAACCAAAGCCCACTTGGAAGGATTTTATTACAAGCCGAGGATTGACGACGAATTGCTGGCCAAGCATTCGGAAGGATTAATAGGCCTTTCTGCCTGCCTGGCTGGAAAAATTCCGAAATTAATCCTGGCGAAAAAAATGGATAAGCGGAAAAAGTCGCAAAAAACTATCAAAAAATCTTTGGCAAAGACGGTTTTTATTTTGACATCCAGCATCATGCCAATTCTTCGGAGCAAAAAACAGTAAACAAAGGGCTGATCGAGCTTTCAAAAAAAACAGGCATTCCCTTGGTTGCGACCAATGATGTTCACTATTTGAAGCCGGAAGACGCAGAGGCCCAAGACATTTTAATGCTTATCAACACTGGTTCTGACCCGAAAGATCCTGAAAGATTGAGTCTGAAAATGGATGACTTTTCGATGAAAAGCCCGGAACAAATGGCAGAAGATTTCAAAGATTTGCCGGAAGCCATTGAAAATACGCAGAAAATCGCAGATCTTTGCAATTTTGAATTTGAGCTGGGAAAAATAAAACTTCCCCAGTTCAGCGTTGAAACAGGAGAAAACCCGGATGCTTATCTGGAAAAACTCTGCCAAAAAGGATTGACTTTGAAATTCGGAGAAAATCCGGCCGAAGAAGTCAAAGAGCGTTTGAAATACGAACTTTCAGTCATAAGGCAAACAGGTTTCGCATCTTATTTTTTAATTGTCCAGGATTTCGTCAACTGGGCCAAAGAACACAGAATCGTTGTCGGTCCGGGCAGGGGAAGCGTTGGCGGATCAATCGTCGCTTACTTGGTCAACATCACCAATGTTGATCCTTTAAAATACAATCTTCTTTTTGAAAGATTTTTGAACCCTGACAGGATTTCCATGCCCGATATCGATCTGGATTTTACGGACAGAAGAAGGGACGAGGTAATCCAATATGTCAGCCAGAAATACGGGCAGGACAAAGTAGCCCAGATTATCACTTTCGGCACCATGGCAGCCAGAGCCGTAATCAGAGACGTGGGCAGAGCAATGGGTATTGCTTACAGCTTTTGCGACCAAATAGCCAAGATGATCCCCTTTGGAATGACCTTGCAGGAAACAATGGAAAAAGTAAGCGAATTCCGAAGCCTTTACGAATCAGACCAACAGGCAAGAAAACTGATAGATCTTGCCAAAAAGCTGGAAGGCGTGGCAAGACACGCTTCCACCCATGCCTGCGGAGTGGTAATCTCAAATACTTCTTTGGATGAAATAGTTCCTTTGCAGCATCCGACCCAGAACGACCAAACCATTGTCACCCAGTATGAAATGCACTCTATAGAAGATTTGGGAATACTTAAAATGGATTTTCTGGGATTGAAAAACCTGACCATTATAGAAGACACTCTTTCCAGGATTTACGTCATCTACAAGGAAAACCTTAATATTGAAAATCTGCCTTCGGAAGACAAAAAAACATTCAAGCTTTTGCAATCAGGAAACACAGTGGGCGTATTCCAGCTTGAGTCAGAGGGCATGAGAAGATATTTGAAGCAATTAAAGCCAACCGGATTCGAAGACATAATCGCCATGGTTGCCCTTTACCGGCCCGGCCCCATGCAATTGATTCCCGATTATATCAGTAGAAAAAACAAAAAGCAGCAAGTTGAATATTTCCATCCGAAATTAAAACCGATTCTGGAAAAAACCTACGGCATTCCTGTTTACCAGGAACAGATAATGCAGATTGCCAAAGACATGGCTGGATTTACTTTGGCGGAGGCAGATGTTTTGAGAAAAGCAATCGGAAAAAAGATAAAAAAACTTTTGATGTCTCAAAAGGAAAAATTCATCAAAGGCATGAAAAACAATAACATAAGCGAAAGCATTTCCCAGCAAATCTGGTATTGGATAGAGCCTTTTGCCAGTTACAGTTTTAACCGAAGCCATGCAGCAGCTTATGCAACCATCGCCTACCAGACAGCTTACCTTAAAACCCATTTTCCGGCGGAATTCATGTCTTCCCTCTTAACCTCGGAAAGAAACGACATTGAAAGAATCGCTGTCTTAATAGAAGAATGTAAAAAAATGGGATTAACCGTTCTGCCTCCTGATATAAACGAAAGTTTCACTTTTTTCAGCGTAGTGCCGAAAAAGGGGCAGATAAGATTCGGACTCTCGGCTATTAAGAATGTCGGCTCAAATATCGTGGAAGTGATAGTAAACGAAAGAAAAACAAATGGTCCTTACAAATCCATGGAAGATTTCGTCTCCAGAATCAATTCAAGAGATTTGAATAAAAAATCATTGGAAAGCATGATAAAAGCCGGGGTTTTTGACAAAATGGCGGAGAGAAACCAACTGCTTTCCAATATGGAAAAGCTTTTGGAATATGCCAAAGAAAACCAAAAAACCAAAACCAACGGCCAGGCAGGATTGTTCGACGGAACAGGATTTAAAAGCAGTTTAAGACTGGCTGTATCCACTCCGGCCACGGAAAAAGAAAGATTAAGCTGGGAAAAAGAATTGCTGGGGCTTTTCGTCAGCTCTCATCCCTTAAACGGCTTTCAAAAAATATTTGAGAAGAAAGTAACGTCAATAGAGAAAATCTCAAGCAGCGGATTCAGAAGAAACGCCAGGATAAAAATCGGAGGCATTATTTCAAATATAAAGAAAATAATAACCAGGACCGGCAAGCCGATGCTTTTCGTCAACGTGGAAGACTTAAGCAGCCGGATGGAAGTAATCGTATTCCCGAGTATTATCGCCAGGAATCCTTCCGTCTTTCAGGAAAACAAAATCGTCATGGTTTCAGGCCGGCTGGATTCAAAAGACGGCATCCAAAAAATAATCTGCGAAGAAATAGAAGAAATCATTGAATCATAAAAAATATGCAAATTGACACAATAAGACATTCGTTAGCCCATATATTGGCCCAAGCTGTCCAAGAAATCAACCCTAAGGTAAAGTTCGGCATTGGACCGGCAATTGAAAACGGATTTTATTACGATTTTGAAATGGCCTTTGTCCCGGAAGATCTGCCCAAGATCGAAAAAAGAATGAAAGAACTGATAAAAAAAGGCATTGTTTTTGAAAAAAAATTGATTTCAAAAGTAAAAGCCAAAAATCTTTTTAAAGAACAGCCTTATAAGCTGGAATTGATTAATGAACTGAAAGAGAGTAAGGCAACGATCTATCAAAGCGGAAAGTTCGTCGACCTTTGCAAGGGACCTCACGTCAAATCGACAAAAGAAATAAATTCCGATTCATTCAAATTGACCAAGATAGCCGGCGCTTACTGGAAAGGATCCGAAGAAAACCAAATGCTAACCAGGATTTACGGCCTGGCTTTCAAAGACAAAAAAGAATTGAATCTTTGGCTGCAAAAAGAGCAGGAAGCGGAAAAAAGAGACCACAGGACATTAGGCCAAAAACTTGGACTGTTTTTGTTTGACGAAGAAGTCGGCGCCGGCTTGCCTGTCTGGAAACCGAAAGGAACAATTTTAAGGCAGGTTATCCAAGACTATCTGCGCAAAGAATTAAGCTCCCAAGGCTATCAATGGATAACCAGCCCTCATATAGGAAAATTAGACCTTTGGAAAACTTCGGGTCATTGGAACCATTATCGGGAAAATATGTATTCCCCCATTCAAATCGACCAGGAACAATATATGCTAAAGCCAATGAACTGCCCCTTTGCAGTGAAAGTTTACAAATCGGAAATAAGAAGCTATAAAGATCTGCCGATAAAATATGCTGAACTAGGAACTGTTTACCGTTATGAAAGATCAGGCGTTCTGCACGGATTGACCAGAGTCAGAGGATTTACCCAGGACGATGCCCATATTGTTTGCGCTCCGGAGCAATTGTCAAAAGAGATAGAAAGCCTTTTGAAATTCGGATTTAAAATATTGAAAAATTTCGGTTTCAAAGATTATGACATTTATCTTTCAACCAGGCCGGAAAAGTATGCCGGAGATCTGAAAGACTGGGAAAAAGCGACCAATGTTCTGAAAAATTCCCTCCAAAAGCTGAATTTAAAATGGGAAGTGGACCAGGGCGGAGGCGTTTTTTACGGGCCGAAAATAGACATTAAAATAAAAGATTCTTTGGGCCGGCCGTGGCAATGCACGACAATCCAGATTGATTTCAATCTGACAGAGCGCTTTGACATATCGTATATAAACGCAAAAGGAGAAAAGCAAAAACCGTTTATGATACACAGGGCCATTTTAGGCTCCCTTGAAAGATTCATCGGCGTTCTTCTGGAACATTACGCAGGTTCTTTGCCATTCTGGCTTTCGCCGGAACAAATCTGGGTGATTCCTTTAAGCCAGAAACATGAAAAATACGCAAAAGAAACAGCCAAAGCTTTAGAGAGCCTTGATTTCAGGATAAGAGTCAGGAACGAAAATGAAACCGTTTCCAAAAAAATAAGGGAAGGAGAAATACAAAAAATCCCTTATTTGCTGGTTGTCGGCGATAAAGAAATGAAGGCCAAAACAATCAGAGCAAGGGAAAGACAAAAAGGAGACATCGGTGAAATGAAAATAAACAAATTCATTGAAAAAATTGAACAATAATCTTATGGCAGATTTATCCAGACAAACTCAAAAACTCATTCAGGAATACCGGGCCTGGCACAATTCCTTGCAGCCGAAAACGGAAATCCCGACCATCCATGTTGACGAAGTGGCTTCGGCCGTTGCCGCTTTTTATGAAAAAATAAGAGGGGTGGTTGACTGGAAAGAGGAACATTTAATGAGAAGATCAGCCATTGAAAGAATGCTGAAAAGAAGACTGCTTTTGACCAAAGACAGCCAGGAAGTGGCAGAACCGCTGATTTTGGAATTAATAAGAAGCGGCCATTTCCCGAATGACAGAATACCGGAAACTTCTGTTGTCCAGGTGAAAAAAATAATAGAAAAATACATATATATTCTGGAAAACGCTCCGATGACCGAAGGAGAAAAAATAAAAGCCCAGCTTTACGACTGGCTTTTGTCTATTGCTGCCTGCGAAATAGAAGAAGAATTGGCTCCGCCGCACAGGGAAAGAGCTTTGATCGACTACATGACAGAAGCAATGACGGAAAGGATAAAATTAAATAACGGCATGACTGAGGAGCAAAAAAACGTCCAGATCCACATCGCTGTTCAAAAAGCGCTTTTCAAGTTGGATAATCCGATAATTATTTACAATCTCATTAAAAAACAATATCCCAAATGGCATGATTTGAAAAACAATGAATCTCCCCTGCCCGAAATAGCCCAAAATATATATTTAAGCTGGAAAAATTTTGAGAAGGCTTTAAAAAAACGGCTTTCGGAAAAATTCTACAAAATCTGCGAAAGATACGATACCGCTTATCTGGTTTTAGGAGACGTAATTTCAGAGGAGCCCATGAATGCTCTACAAAAATTGTCAGCTCCGGAAGAATTAGAAAGTAAAATAGTTTCGGCTTACGAAAAAAGATTAAAAACCATAAAAAAAAGAATCAACAGAGCAGCTATTTATGCCACTATTTCCATTTTTCTCACTAAAATCCTTTTGGCTTTAGCCATTGAAGTGCCTTTTGATAGATATGTTACAGGACAATTCAGCTACGAAGCTCTGGGTTTTAATATTCTTATCCCCGCTCTTTTGATGCTTTTTCTGATTCTGACCATCAAGCCTCCGAAAAAGGAAAATCTTCAGCAGGTAATTATGGAAATAATGAAAATAACCTATGAAACAGAAGCCAAAGACGCTTATGTAATCAAAATTCCGAAGGAACGAAGCTGGCTTATGGATACTTTTGTCACCGGCTTTTATCTTTTGGGCTTTCTGGCTTCTTTCGGCCTGATAATCTGGGGGCTGCAGAAATTGGAATTCGGCATCCTTTCAATGGTAATTTTCCTTGTCTTTATTTCCCTGATTTCATTTGCCGGCACAAAGCTCAGAGAAAGATCCAGGGAGCTGGAAATAGTACAAAGAAAAGAATCGTTTCTGGTTTTTATTATTGATTTCTTTTCTCTGCCCATAATACGCATGGGAAAATGGCTATCGGGCCAATGGGCAAAATACAATGTCATTGTTGTTTTCTTCAATTTCCTGATAGACATGCCCTTGCAGACATTCATTGAATTCTTGGAAAAATGGCGCGAATTCCTCAGGGAGAAAAAAGAAGAAATACACTAAAACAATAAAAATGGAATGAAAAACGGTCTTGAGAAGGCCGTTTTACTGTTATAAGATAAACATATGGCAAAATACAAAATTATAACTTTCGGCTGCCAGATGAACAGGGCTGATTCGGAAAGAATTTCCTTGCTGTTGGATAAAAAAGGCCATAAACCGGCCAGAGATCCAAAAAAGGCTGATCTGGTTCTGATTAACATGTGCTCTGTCAGGCAGTCGGCAGTTGACAGGGTTTACGGCCAAATCAATAATTTAAAAAAAATAAAAGCTAAAAATCCGAAGCTGAAAACAATTTTAACCGGCTGTATCCTGAAAAAAGACAAAAGGAAATTTGAAAAGTTTTTTGACGAAATCTGGGACAATAAGAACTATTTCAAAGAAAAACCGAAATGCCAGGAAAAATCCATGGCCTTAATCCCGATTTCAAACGGTTGTAATAACGCCTGCAATTACTGCGTTGTCCCTTTGACCAGAGGCGCGTTAAACTGCCGAAACCACCAGGAAATAATCAAAGAAACAAAAAATTCCGTAAAAAAAGGATCCAAAGAAATATGGCTTTTGGGCCAAAACGTTAACGATTACCATTCACCGGAAAACAAATCAATCAATTTTGCAAGGCTTTTAAAAATGGTTGATGATATTCCCGGAAACTTCCGGATACTGTTTACTTCTCCTCATCCTAAAAACTTTTCCGACGAGCTGATAAACGTTCTGGCAGATTGCAAAAAATTCGGAAAATACCTCAATCTTCCCCTGCAATCCGGAAACAATAAAATACTGAAAAAGATGAACAGAAATTATACGGCAAAGGAATACAAAATATTAATAGAAAAAATAAAAAAGAAGATTCCTGAGATAAAACTCTCTACCGACATCATTGTGGGATTCCCGAAAGAGACAAAAAAGCAGTTTCAGGATACATTAAATCTCTTCAAAAAAATTAAATTCAACTGGGCCTACATTTCAAAATACTCTTCCAGACCGGGAACAGCTGCGTTTAATCTGAAAGACGATATTCCTCTGTCAGAGAAAAAGAAAAGGGAAAAAGCCCTGAGGAAAATCTTAAAAAAACATGGAAAATAAACTTATAGTCATACTCGGACCGACTTCTTCTGGCAAGTCTGATTTGGCCGTAAAAATAGCCAAAAAAATCAAGGCGGAAATAATCTCAGCCGATTCCAGGCAGGTCTACAAAGGCATGGATATAGGCAGCGGAAAAATAACCAAAAAAGAAATGCAAAACATCCCCCATTATCTGCTGGATATTGCCTGCCCCAAAAGAAGATTCACGGCCAGCCAGTATCAGGCATTAGCAAAAAAAGCAATAAGCAAAATTATTAAAAATGGCAAGATTCCGATTATTTGCGGAGGAAGCGGATTTTACATACAAGCCGCAGTAGACGGAATAATCATCCCGAAAGTAAAACCGGATTTCTTATTAAGAAAAAAACTTGAAAAACTGACAACGCAAGAACTTTTTTCAAGAATAAAAAAACTAGATAAAAAAAGAGCGAAAAACATAGACAAAAACAACAGAAGAAGGCTGATCAGAGCTCTGGAAATACTGATTAAAACAAAAAAGCCAATCCCCTCTTTTAAGAAAAATCCCCTGCCCTATCCAATATTGATCATCGGCATCAAAAAAGAAAAGGAAGAACTGAAAAAATTAATAAGAAAAAGGCTTTTAAAAAGACTGAAACAAGGAATGATCCAGGAAATAAAAAATCTCCGAAAATCAGGAATTTCCTGGAAAAGATTGGAAGAATTCGGCCTGGAATACCGCTTTATCTCCCTGTATCTTCAAAAAAAAATATCCAAAAAAGAAATGCAGGAAAATCTCCAAAAAGAGATAGAACAATTCGCCAAGCGCCAA
>Ga0172375_10013124_pt1 | contig 10309 bp, 2 predicted proteins | sample LakKiv1m_FD_114537 | JGI IMG/M metagenome (GOLD analysis project Ga0172375, IMG submission 114537) | Freshwater microbial communities from Kabuno Bay, South-Kivu, Congo - kab_092012_11.1m | ecosystem: Environmental > Aquatic > Freshwater > Lake | place: Democratic Republic of the Congo...
ATCGATGTCTTTTGCGGAGAAACAACATACAACCTGTCGCCGGCATCGGAACTTATAGCGGCCGGAACGCCCGGCGCAAAAATTGTATCCGAAACGAAATTGTTTCCCTGATATTCAAACTTTATAACGTCCCCTTCGCTCGTGGAAACAAGGATATCATTTTTAGCCCCATTAGAGACAGCTGTCGGATCGTAGTAAATAGTGCCGTTTATCGGCAAGAGCGCGATAATCTGGCCAGTACCGTTGTATGCATAAATAGTATAAACATCGGACGCGCTACGCCCAACAACAACTATCTCGTTCGTCCCGTTGCCGTCGATATCCGTAACAATCGGCGATGAAACGAACACATGATCGTTCGCCCACGCCGGGAACCCCGGCAAAAGATCCCCTGCTCCGGAAAACAACGAAACCCCTCCGGACGGAGAGGTCAATATCTGCTCAAGCGATTCTGAATCCGCAACAACTTCGCCGGCAGACGGTTTGAAATAGCTCTCGCGGGCAAACACCTGAACCGATAATAAAAACAAAACAACATAGAATATTTTAAGACAATATTTCATAATGTAAATCATTCCATCGCTATTATTGCCAATTTCTGTCTGTATGTCGGCGGAATAGGCCCGATTCTATTCAGTAATTGTTTAGCTGTTTCTCTCATCTTGCTTGTTTCAGAAACATCATTTTTTATTTTCTCTAAAACTTCCCTTGTGTTGTTATTCTTTGAATTAAATAAATACAATAGAAACGGATATCTGGCGTTATTATCGGACTTCTTTAGTGCTAGTTTCATTATTTTATTTAACAAATCATCGCTAAACAAATTAATCATGTAAATAGAATTTGCCAAAACAAATTTATAATACAAATCTTGGCTGTTTATATATTCGTCCAAAAAAGCAACCGTATATTTTATATCCTTTGCATCACCGAGTAGCCTTACAACCACGCTTCTTTCATGACTCTCCTTGGAAAACAACTTTAACCACGAAAACAACAACCCATGAATTCCATCATAATCTTCTTTCTCATTTAACAGCATATTTATATTGTTGCTATTTAAAGAGAACGGATTTCCAAAATATCCTTTAAATAGAAGGACTAAAGACAATAAGCGCAACAAAATCATATCTGTTATGCTGGATTTTCTCATAAATTACTTATTATCCAAGCTACAAACATTTTCATCTCCGCTGATGTATCTAAAGGGATTAGCTATTATCCCCGGTCTTCCAATAACATTCTGTCCAACATCAAACCATTTTGAATAGCCAATACCCTGATGTGTAATAATTCCCTGATCAATTAAATTTTGTACCGGTTTTGTAATCTTGGTGGTTTCTCTGGTTTCAAGAATATATCTGTATCCGTTATCTTTTGCGTATGTAGCCGTTTCAACAATTTGTTTGGTAGCATCTCCTCCCAATTCCTTTACATTTTTCACTTCCAACATCTCTTTTTTCAGCACATTGGTATTATCGGGCACTCTATTTATGCCTTCAATTTTCGTCTTGGGTTCCTTATATATGCCCGCTAAATACTCACCGGCGTCGCCCTTAATCTTATTTTTCTCAACTTGTGTCAATTCACTGATCGGCTTGGAACCATCATAAACTTTATCTATAACCTTGCCTGCATCTGTGGTCTTATCAATCACCTTGCCAACATCCAAAACGTCATCTACCTTAGAAAGCGTCTTGCCGGCACGGACAACCATCCCCCCGCCAGTAGCAAACGGCACGACTGCACAACCGACATCAACAACCAATGCCGCAGTATTTATTTCCCAATTGTCACCGCCCGTATCAATAATATCATAAACAAGAACACCAACATCAAATAAAATAAAGCCGACATCAAGAATAGTATCAAGAATCTTACCGCTCGGATCCACATATTTAAACGGATTATTCTTTACATAAACATATCTGTTCTTGGAAACAGAATCGCCATCCTTGCCTGCAAACTCATCCCTCGAAATAAACCTCCCCAACTGCGGGTTGTAGTATCTCGCGTTGTAGTAATATAATTCCGATTCGAAATCGTATTCTTGCCCTGTGTATAGATATTTCGTCTCGGCAAGGCCGGTTTTTCCTGTAAGCGAGCCGAAGACATCGTATTTATACTTCTGCACCACCTTGCCGGCCTCATCCGTCAGCAAGACCGTCGAGCCAAGCACGTCCTGATGCGTGTACGTTATCTTCCCCTGCGCATCGAGCTCTGCGACCTGACCGATCCCGTCAACAACCGATTTCTTGACCTCTCCTGCGCCGTCAAGCTCGTTTTGCACACGCAGGCCGTTGTTTATGTAATATACGGTCGCCCCGTTCGTCTTCTTCGCCACCCGGTTGCCGCTGTCATCGTATACAAAAGACAGCACGTTATCCGGTAGGGCCGGCATGAACGCCGGTCTCCCGGCCAGGGTATATTTTATCCCGCTTAGTCTATTCTGCCCGTCCCACGCAAAATCGACCGTCTTGATATTCTTGCCGAGCCTTTCGTAGCTGTTCTGGATGACGGAGCCGTTGCCGTCGTAGGCAACGTTCACTTTCAACCTTTCGCTTTCTGTATAATCCGTGAGTTCGTTTGAATTGGCGGCATAGGTATAGGCGGTATTTCCTGACGGCGTCGCAAGACTGGTCCTGTTTCCCCACGCGTCGTACGCGAACGTAACGGTCTTTGTCCCATCGCCTGCGGTTATCAGCTGACCGAGATCGTCGTAGGTATATGTGTAATTTTTCGTTCCGTCTTCAACAAGGCTTGTCCGGTTGTTTTCCGCGTCATAGCCGTACTCGTGCTTGAACAACACCGCCAAACCTGCATCCTTAACGATAATGGATGTCGGCCGGCGCAGATCGTCGTACGCGTAACTCGATTTCACGCCGTTGGCGTAACTTATCTCGGATATCCTCGACGTGGCAGTGTAGGCGTAATTGGCAAGCGGCTGGGCCCCCTTCTTCACCGCCGACAATAACGCACGATTGTTATATTCGTAATTGATAGTCTGGCCAGCCGCGTCTGTAAGGGATTTCAGCCTTCCGTCCGAATAATAGGAACGCGCGATGGTATATGTCTTTCCATCGATCCCGCTTATCGTCTTCTGCTCCGTGACCGGCCGATTTTCGGTGTCATATGTGTAGTCGGTCGTCCCGGATTCGTCGGTAAGCGACGTTATATTGTTCCATTTATCATAGACGTACAGGACATTAAACCCGCCGGGCAGTGTCTTTTTTGTCGGACGATTTAAGGCGTCATATATGAAGGTGATGGTCTTATTATTGCCGTCTGTCTTTGATGTAACGTTCCCGTCGCCATCGTAAGCGAAGGCCTCGCTCTTGCCTCCCTGATGAACGATCGACGTCGCACGATTTAACGCATCGTAGGCAAACGATGCGGCCTTTCCGGCTATCGATTCGGAAAGCTTGTTGCCGTTATTGTCGTAAGTATAGGTTGTAACCGTATCCTGCGGATTCTTTTCGCTCGCCAGCCGGTTCAGCTTGTCGTAAGCAAACTCGGTCTGATTGCCAAGCTTATCCTCTTCTTTTGTCTTGTTGCCAACGGCGTCATAGGTGAACTTGTGCGCATTTCCGATCGAATCGGTCACCTTGGTCAGGCGGTTTTGGGCGTCATAGGTGAAAGTTGTCGTCTTCCCGTCAGGATAGGTCTCGGCCGTCTTGTTCCCCGATTTATCGTAGGTGTAGCTCTTTATATTATTTGCCGCGTCTTTTTCTTCGACCAATCGATTGAAATCATCGTAAGAATACGTCCACGCGCGCCCCTCTCGATCGGTCCTGCTCTTGACGTTGCCGACACTATCGTACGTGTAGGCTATCGACTTGTTGTAAGAATCTTTTTCGGCCGTCTTTCTACCCAGCAGGTCGTAATCAAACTGCGCGATATGGGTTCCATCAACGACCTTAACTATCCTCCCATCTTTGTTGTAGAATTGAAGTACTTCTTTGTCCGCGGCGTTTTTGGTCTTGGTCTGGCGATTTAAGCCGTCATAGAAATACGATACGCTGAAGCCGTCAGAGTTTTTCAGGCCTCCGTCCGATTGCGCGCGCGGATTCGTCATGCCGATCCTGTTTCCGTTGTTATCGTAAGCATACGTGGTAATGTTTCCCGGCTGATCGGTCTGTTTGGTCAATTTATCGATGAGGTTATATTCAAATTGCGTGATATTTCCGTTCGCGTCGGTGTGCCTTGTTATCCTCCCAAACGCGTCATAATCGTCAAATATAGAGAGATATTCGTCGTTGCTTAGATGTCTTCTCATTTCGATGCGCCGGTTTCTTGCATCATACAAATAGGCCGCCTTCTGCCCCAGGCTGTTCTCCTCGGCCGTAATATTTCCGGCCGCGTCATAAGAATAGTCGATCGAATCGTATGGAAGCTGTTTGTTTGTGACCCTGTTTGCCGCATCGTACGTGTAGGCCGTTTCGTTGCCCAGGGGATCGGCCTCTTTTATGAGGTTTCCGGTCCAATCGTACGCCTTCTGAACAGTTATATTTTCTACGGAACCGACTTTTTCGATCTTTACCAGGCTCGCATTTATGTCTTTATCGTATGTATAATTTGTAATCTTGCCGAGCTCGTTCGCTTCAGATACACGATGGTCTTCCATGTCGTATGTATAGACCTTGCTTGCGCCTGCCGGATCCGTCTCTTCCCTTAGGTTATTACGGTTGTCATACAAATATGAGTATACGTGGCCTTCCGGGGTCGTAAATTGCGTCCGGTTGCCATAACTGTCGTATGCGTTCGTTTTAACGACCAACTGGCTCGATCCGTCAGGTTGCTGAACCATAATAGATTCCTGAACCGGATAGTTGCCGTTGGCATCGTATGCGAACGATGTCGTATTGCCGTTCTTGTCCGCATGAGTCAGCGGATTGCCGAAAGGATCGTAACTAAAGATATCCTTATTCCCCTGAGGGTCCTCGATATTCAGTATATTCCCGTTGTTATTATCTATCGTGTATTTAAATGTCTTAGTGACCGACGGCAAACCCTCGTGCGTAGCGGTGCTCTGTTTTTGGGTCAGGCGGTTAAACTTATCTTCATAAGAGTATATCGTTTCAACATGCCAGCCTCCGGCATCGGACGGGGTCTCTTTGGTCAATCTTCTCTCAGCGTCATATTCATAAAGGGTTATATTGCCGTTCTTGTCCGTGTATTTTGCGGGCATCCCATCATCGTTATATTCCCATTTCTCCGAGTTGCCGAGGCCGTCCTCCTGATAATTTTTCAACTCGTCGGCGTCAAAACAGTAACGGCTCGAATAAAATGCATCTGCGTCACGGTAATTTTTGACAAGTGTGCAATGCGTGCTGTCCGGCGCGTTCGCGTTCGGCCCTTCATAGGAGAGCTCATAAACAAGCCGTTTATTCCCTTCCGCGTCCTTATTTGGATTGTGTTCGTACTGTTTCACGACACGGCCTTCGGCATCAAATTCGTTATAAAGGATCGTCCCGCGCGGATCGGTATAAGTAAGCATCTTGCCGGTCGCGTCGTATGTGAAATAGCGGTCGACATATTCGGTCGTTCCTTTGTATGTGCGGTTCTCCTTAACATGAATGAGGTTGCCGCTTTCATCGTATTCGTAATTAACGATGCGCGGCGATTGGGGATTGGCGTTCTCTTTCAACTCGACGATCTTATCCCATAGCAGGTCGTTCGCCTCGTTGCCGTAAGTTAGAGAGACCGTGCGCCCGGAGGCGTCCTTTATCTCGGAAAGGAGCGGAACATCCCCTCTCGCGCTGGTATAAGTGAAGGTCAAGCTGTTGCTGTTCGTGTCTTTAATGCTCTCCAACAGCCCCAAAACACCGGTCAGGGTTTTAGAATAGATATATTTTGTGCCATCAAGCCTTTTATAAACGAGGGTCTCGCCGTCCCAGGCAAGCGTGTCATAAACCCCCGGCGGGGCCGTAAAGGTCTGCCCGCCATCGGACGAATAGAACATCGAGGCCAGCATCCCGCCGTGATATATCTGAACGTTGCCGGTCGCGGGGTCTTTATAATAGAAACTGTTGTATGAGAAACTCCATCCGTTTCCGAGCCGGTTGCTTCTCTCAAACAGCCTGCTGTTGTACGTGCGTGTAAAATCAATATCCGGCCCGCGACCCGGCAGTTTGAAATCCGTCTGCGTGAATTCGAACGCCCCGGTCCTTATATTGACCGGATCGGCATCATAGTTTTTATATGATTGGTCGGTCTTTTTGGGGAGATAAATGTAATAGCTCGGATCGAACAACTTCTTGCTCGTCTCGGCAACGGTGACCTTTGTTCCGGCATATTTTTCTTCGATATCTTTAAATCCGTCACTGTCGAAATCGTCATTCTCATCAGGCGGAGGGGTGTCCCCTCCGCAAAAGATATAGCGCGTGAGAAAGACCACGTTGGGCGTTGTCGTTACATTATTGCCTTCGATCGACTCATCGTACACATCGTTCGGATCGAGCTGTATCTCCGCCTCATATTCCCCCTGATACGGGAATGTGCAATTGTCGGGTATCTTTCCGCTGAACTGTTTAACTTCATTATAATCAGCCGCCATATCTACCGATGACGGAGTAACATTCGTTAAGGTGTAATACTGGCCGGTGGCGATATTTCTCAAGCGTATCTTATTTCCGACATTGTTGGCGCTCCCCTTCCCTATGTTTCTTAGTCTCGCCTCTACCGTCAATGTTGCGCCGGTATAAGGAGAAGTGACGCTCTTTATAGACGCATTGTCCGGGATAAAGTCCGGCTTTGCCGCGGCCGTCTTGAAGCTCCACGGCGACCATAACGGACTTATATCGCCGTGCGTATCCTTCCCATAGACTCGCCAATAGTAGTACGTATCCGGAGAAAGATTTATGCCGTGCGCCGACGGTTGCCATTGGCTCGATGATGTCCCGATATAAGCGTTCCACAACAAATTGGAAAAACCGGGATCCGTCGACAACTGTAATTTATAATCGACGATCGAATCCCCCGCATCCGGGTCCGTGCAGGCCCAGTCTAACATTACCGTTATGGGCTGGTTTTGGGCCCCATTGGAAGGAGCCGTAAGCGTGCACTGGTTAGGCGGGTTGTTTATGGAGTCTATCGTCACATATACCGTATCGCCAAACCAGGTGCCGGCCGCGTTTTTCATCTTCCAGTTGCCGGTGTAACTGCCGGGCGTCGATGGGGCCGTCATCGCAACGCTGATATCGACGTTATTGCCAGCATAGACGTTTGACGTCAGGTTTTTGCACGAGGCCGCCCCCATCTGGGACCCGCTGTAGAAACAAAGCTTATAAGAGGTTGTCCATGTGGTGTTGCCGCTGTTTTTCAAGCGCCATGTCTTTGTAAAACCCTGACCGGCAGAGATATCGGTGCCGTCCGGGATCGTAACGTCGGTGACGAAATCGGCGTCGTCGACCGCCGGAGCGGTTGCGCTGATATCTATCGCAAATGACGAGGCCTTAAACCCGTATACCGCAATATAATATGTCCCCGATTCGGTCGCCGTAAACGAGATTGTTTCGGTGGAACCGCTCCCATTTGCGGAAGAATACTGATACGTCGCCATGCTCGCGGCCGTCGTCCAATGCGTATAAACGTCCGGGTCGTCGTTTGCGGTGGATGGATGAACGTTGATGCTGTAGCTCCAGCCGTTCACCTTGTCGAACTTATAATACCTGTACTCTTTTAGTCCGACAGATTTTGGCAGATATGAGGTGTTCACCGCCAATGCCTCAAAATTCGGCGTGACCTGATAATTCTTGATCGTGGTCGTGTTTCCGAGAACGGTAACGGAGCCTGAATAGTCCAGATACCCGGTCGTCCAGATATCTATGTGATAGGTGCCGGCAACCATGTTTGAAATCAAATAATTGCCGTTATCATCGGTTACGGCATAACCGCAGGTGCCGCAGTCGCTACAACTGCACTCGCCAAGAAGGACCTCCGCCCCCTTGACATTGATGCCGCTTGTTGCGCTTGTCACCTTTCCACCAAGAGCTCCTTTGCTTATGAGTGAGGGCGTCGCCGAAAATGACCATTCATAAGAGGCGATCTGCGCATCGTTTCCATATTCAGAGACCTTGGCATAATATGTGCCGGGCGCCAGATTTGTCTTGACTATCTTCGACAGCGCGCCTTCTCCGCTATCATCATCGTAGGCGATCTGCGTCAGGCTTGAGTTATAAAGCCACATCTCCGTATCGCCGCTTGGACCAACCGTTTCCAGCGTAACATCGGAGGTACTACTTAGGACAAAATATTTCCAATCGACGTCCCCCGTCGGAACCAGACTATGCCCGTTCGTGCAGGTCCCGTTTATGAGGACCTTCGCCTGACCGGAGGTGTTGTCCGGTTCAAATATATCCCCACTCGCCGTAGTCGTATATGTAACCTCAAGAAGCGGATAGGTACTTGGCGTCCCGGTCGTATTGCTGTGAAAATAGACCCTGTCGTCGGGGTCAACTGACGTCATCGGCGTCAGACCGACACCGTACCAGCCGGAGGATAAATTATTTTTTATCTCGGTATTTCCGGTTGAACCAAGGGATAGAGATTTAGTTGTGTTGCTGGAAAACCATTGGATATAGCCGTAATAAGAGCCGTCGGCGGCGTCCGTCCTGATCGTCGAGGCAGAGGCCGTCGAGGGCCGCGTGGCCAGATCGTATATTTTTGTCGACATCGAACCATCTGCGTTGACATCTTCGAAATATTTTTTCGTCAGATACACCTTAGAGGCCGTTATGGTTGCGTTGCTTGGGATCGAGGTTATGTTCCACTCCGCAAATCCCCTGTAATCGTTCGATGTGCTTGGTTGTTTTCCGGTCTTAATGCCGTCGGTAGATGATACCGATTTGGAATATGAGGCTCCGTTCAGCCAGATATAGCCGGTCAAATTGGGGAAATCGGCGGTCGACGCGTTCGGCAGGGTGATTGTCGGATCGATCCTTATCGGATAGGCGCGGTCTTTTGATTGAATCCATTTTGCAGGGATCAATATAGAAAAAAGGATATCGGTCCCCTCCCGCTTGATGCGATAATGCCCCTTTATTTCTTCATCTGCGTTTGGATTTTCTTCAATCGCAAAAGAGACCGGGATAACCCCTGCTCCGTCCGACGTTTTCAGAGTAATCTGATCACATTCCGCGGCCTCCCCGTCGTTAACCGTCTTATCGTCGGCAATGACCTCGATCCCGTCCCCTATCTTTAAGACCCCCTGATAGACAAAATAATCGGCCTCTTGCGGGTCCTTAAACGGGGCCTTTATCATTATGTTGTGCTTAAACAGTTCCGGCAAAATGACAAATTCTTCATCAATGTTCGAGTAGACATTATCGTACTGTATCCTGTTTTCTTTTGTAACGGCGGTGGTTCCCTTGGGCTCCTCTATGGCGGTAGTAACACCACCCTTTTCCCATCCTATCCTTAACGGCCGCCAGGTTACGGTCTTCCCCTGCCAGACAATTTCAAATTTGTAGACATCGTCGCCAACAAGCGATTTTACGAAACCGCCCTCGGTATTATCAAAATAGACCTTGAAATTATTTTTTTCTACGCCGACATCATGTTTCTTCCCGGACAATTTTTTTGTAAAGTTGGTGTCGATATCGTTCCACTGTTTATTTTCATAATAGTGGATCGGGGCCTCCGATATAATGGAGGTAAGCGTCCCATCGCCGTTATCAAAGACCTTAGAATTATATGTCGCGCGATCTTTAAGCTCCACCGACAAGGGGGAGATATCGACGATATTTAATATATCGGATTTTTCAGATGGGACACCGTCACCACCGCTTCCACAGGATGTCAGGATTGAAACGGAGAAAAACAAAAAGAATATTTTTTTTCTGAAGGCTCTCAATTGACGGCATGGATCTAAACACAATCTTTGATTTTAAGTCAATTTTTATTGTCTAATTGAATAAAATGCTATTTGTGATTAAAAATCAATATGATACAAGACATATATGAGATATTTGTTGAAGAGAGGCGTTTTTATTACTTGCCGCAAACGTCGCTAAATCTGCAACCGTCGCCATCCGAACCTCCGCCATAGACGGTATTTTTTTCGTTATTTTCGAGTCCCTCAAATTCAAACATGTGAGGAGTGCACGTCCCTGCCGTCGCGCAATAAAGAAGACACTTGTAGGAGTTTCCCTCTCTAAGACCGTGTTTTTTGATGAACTCTTCCGAGACAAAATCCCCGCTGTAAGCGGCGATAGAACAGCCTTCTCCCTTTATCTTGGCCCCGTCCGAATCGCTTTCGTACGAAAACCTTGCCTGCTCGCCGGCAACTATATCCGTTATAACACACGTC
>Ga0172375_10013125_pt1 | contig 10308 bp, 13 predicted proteins | sample LakKiv1m_FD_114537 | JGI IMG/M metagenome (GOLD analysis project Ga0172375, IMG submission 114537) | Freshwater microbial communities from Kabuno Bay, South-Kivu, Congo - kab_092012_11.1m | ecosystem: Environmental > Aquatic > Freshwater > Lake | place: Democratic Republic of the Congo...
GCAAGAATCACCACCACTGTCGGCCAAACAACGGACGGTACCGGTAACTGGCCCGTGATTGGCAGCCCCGGCATCGCAAAAACAGTTAAGATTACGGTCTTGGGCGCCGCAACCAACAAAGGAACCATTGTCGGGCTCACCCTCGCTTAGGCGAACCAGACCGGAATCGACGTTGGTATAACGGGTGGAAGCACAGTCGGCACCGGAATTAACTTGTGGGGCACAGGCATCATACCAGTTACATTCTCCTCCGGCTTGCTTGCCGACCATTTTGTTGAAAACAGGAGTACTAGGATTTTGAGCTAAGAAATCGGTACAAATGCCGGGGTGGTCGGATTCGCACATGACTTCGATACCGGAAGCACGATTGCGCAAATCCTGATTACGCTTAACCAGATAAATACCGCCAAAAAGAGAGGCTACTAAAAAGACAGCAGAAAAGACGGAGTAAATTTTTCTCATGACTTACTGATTTAATTAAAAGTGTAGTCGATCTTTGGGAGGGATGCAACTTTTAAATTGAGCCAAGGCCGAGAATGATAAAGGCGGTGGAAAGGAGAAGGAGAAAAATGGTGGGAAAACCATTGCCGGTAACAGGGACAGCGGAGGAGGTACTGGGTTTTTGGCTACGAATAGTAGGGATGGAAGTGGAAGTCGGAATAGGGGTGGTGGCGGTGGTGATGGTCGGGCTGGGAATACGGGTGGCGGAAGCGCTGGCAGTGTAGGCCAGACCGGAGGACTGGGTGGAGATAGAAAATTGACGAGTAAGACTTTCGGAAGTTGATGAGGTATTTGCCTTGTAAGTTAGGGATAAAGTGTACGATCCAACCGAAAGCGGTTGGGTGGGAGAAAAACGCCATGAACCGTTGGTATCGACAATAATTTGACGGCTGGTGGATGAGGGATTAATTTCAAGAGTGATTTGGCCCCCGGGAGCGCCGGTACCAAAAATTTCCGGAAGCGAGTTGTTAATAACTTCGTTGGCTTGCGGACTGATTAGACTAAAACTAGTTGAAGCAGGAACAGTCGGGACGGAGGTGATAATCCCTGTCCCATAATCGGCAGAAGTGGGTTGGGCCAATGAAAGATTTTGGCCGATAGTAATGTCGGGAACAGGATTATTGCGCGAAGTATTGCCCAAAACCTGGGTAGCGGTGCCGTCGGCGGAAATGACAACAATGTCTTCCTGAATATTGTCCGGCGGAGTGAACCAGTTATTTTTGGCGGAGTTAAAACTAGTAGCCAAAGGAATATTCCAATTACCGTTAACCGTAATTTTGGCGGAAAGAGGGACAGCACCGGGGATGATGACGTAAACAATTCCGGAGGAAGCAGGAGAGCCGTCGGGATTGAGGATTTTGCCCCAGGCTAGGTTGGAATTTGGGACGGCAGTGGATGGAGTGGCAGCTGTTTTGACCTGATAACTGCCGCCCTGGTAATCGCGACCGCCGGAAGTAACAACCAGAGAATAATCGGTGTCGGCTTCAAGGCCGTTAATTTGAAAATAATGGGTTTGAGAATTTTCCGGACCAGGGTGAAGGTGGCCGGCAACCGTTAGGGAAGAGGAACAAATGGCAGCAGTGGTAAAGGAAAGGTCAAAAGCCTGATGAGTGATGTTGGTAATCTGAGGATTTACTGGAGAACAGTCAGTGTCGGCGCGGGAACGGAAGATAGCCGTTCGACGACTTAAAAAACTACCACCAATAATTCCTGCCAGGAGAATAACCAGGCCAAGAATAGTGGGGATCTTTTTTTCTTTCATGGGCCGGAGGGGGCGGTGGCGATTGAAGGGATAACGGCATCGGGTAGGGGGGGATATTCCTGACGCGACTGAAGGCGATTGATAGTTTCCAAATCAATGTCGGGATTAATAGGGCGGGAAAGTTCGCCGGATTGAGTCTTTTCGATCGGGCCGATGAGTTTTTGATAGCTTTGTTGAACAATATAGGTGAAAATAGCCAGGAGGGTGAGAGAGGCAATAAAAATAAGATAACGGGAAATTTTATTTTTGGTCATTTTTTGGTGTTTCGTTCCAGTATAAAACATCAATGGAAAAATCGGTGTTTACGACTCCAGATGGCTGGACGGTGGTTGATGCTTGAGACTTTTGGTCGATGGCGGAAAAAGAGATGGAAGAAATAGCCATTAATCGACGGCCAGCCAAAATCCGGGTAATAAAAGTGACAGCAGAATTGAAGTCGGACTGGCGTTTGATATCGACTCGGTATTGGTTTTCGGGGGTGGTTTTGGGTTCGGGCAAACTAAAATCAAGGGTATTGATATCACCAGACGGCTGAAAAGCAGAACGAATTTGGTTGGCGGCCTGGGAAAAACGATAATCGTCCGGCAGGCTGGAGTTGACAGTGGGGTAGATTGCCTGAAATTCGGCATAGGAATTTTGGGCTTCAATAACCTGATTGATTTTCTTTTGCATTTGCTTGGAGAGGATTTCTTTGGATTTGATTTCGCCAATAAGGGCGGAAATGGTAAAGGCGGTAGGGCGGATGGCAAAAACCAAGAAGAAGATAACAAAAAAGATAGAGAAAACTATTTCCAAAGTTTGAGAAAAACGGCGATTTTCGGCCTGTTTTCGGACAAAATCCAAAAGGGGCTTGGTACGGGAGGAGATGAGGGGAGAAGGGGTAGCGGTCATACGCCGAAAACGATATCCAGCTCGGTTTGATAACGGGGATCTTTTTTGGGCTTAGTAATGCTTTTGATTTCCAAAGAGGCGACTTCGGGATTGACGGCAAGATTGGAAATAAAGTCGACCAGGGAATTTTCGGTGTAGGCGTAAAAAGAAATAGAGGCGGTTAGCCGGTTTTTTTCCGAATCATGGGCAAGAGAGAGAAGCTGGTAACTGATTTCCGGGGGAGTACTGCGGGTCAGAGCGGTGATTTTACGATCGTAAGCTGGTTGGGTATCGATAGTTTTTTTGACAACTTCGACTTTGCGCTGAACTAAAGCGAGCTCGGTTTCGAATTGTTGGGTGGTTTTGAGAATGGCTTTTCTTTGGCGAATAATTTCCGAAAGATCAGAGTTTTTGCGATCAAGCCAAAAGCGGGAGACAAAGGCACTAATAACAAGGAGCTCGGTAAAAATGATGATGACACGGCCAACAGTGGACAGCCAATGCAAAGCCCGGGCTGTCAGGGAATCAATTTTTTCCTCTTCGGGAAGAAGAGAAATTTCCTTTTTTCGCGGGGGCATATGATCAGTATATATTCTTCCCCGGCCAAAAAAAATGTTTGATTTTCTGAAAGTAACGAAGGTAGTCGCCAGCTTCGGGAATCCCGAAAGCGAGGGAAAGCAGAAAATAACAGACTAATCCTAAGAGTGAAGAGGTAATAAAGACAACCAGAAGATAGAAAGTACGGCTAGTGTCGACCAGAAAGAGATCCATGAAGCGGGTGGAATAACGGACGATAAAGGCGAGAATGACAGAAGCGACGAAAAAACGGGAAAGGCGCTGAAAAAATTGGCTCCAGCCAAAGCCGTGAACTTGGCGGGTAAAAAAGTAGAAGAGGCCGAAACATTGAATAAGATTGGAAGCTGAAGCGCTGATAGTTAGACCAACAACACCTAAGCTGGTAAAAGTGATGAAATAACAATTTAGAAGAATGCTGGCGACGAGAGAAAAAATAGAAATATAGAGAGGACTTTTGGTGTTGTGGAGGGCGTAAAAAGAACGGATAAGGATTTGAATAATCCCTTGGCAGACAATGGCCGGAGTGAGGTAGGCCAGGAGCTTGGCGGTAAGAAGGGTAGCCGACCAGGGAAATTGGCGGGCGCCAAAAGCAATCCGAACTAAAGGCAGGCGATGGACTAGGACGATTGTCGTGATGGGAATAGCGATAAAAAGGCTTTGGCAAATGATGCGGGTAACAGTGCTTTTAAATTTTTCAATTTCGTTTTTGGCGATATTACTTGAGAGAATTGGGAGAGATGCCTGGCCGACGGTGGTGCTGAAAATCCGGCTAGGAAGATACATCAGTTGGAAGGCCAAAGTGAGCAGAGAGAGGGAGCCGCTGGCTAAGGTAGTGGTGAAAAAAGTGGTGACGGTGTTTTCAATTTCGCTTAAACCAAGCGACAAAGTGCGGGGCAGGGCAAGACGGAAAATTTCCCGGACACCGGGAAGACCGGTGTCGACAGCGGCGGAATAACGGAAGCCGGTTTTTTTGACGATGGGAATTTGGATGGCCAGATGAAAAAAAGCGCCAACAACAGCTCCCCAAGCGACGCCATAGAGACCAAAAGCTGGGGCTAGGGCGACAATGCCGATAATTACGAAAAGATTGTAAATGATGGGCGAAAGGGCGGGAATAATAAAAATCTGATGAACATGGAGAATGCCGGTAAGGAAATTACTGGCCAAAAAAAAGATCTGGGCAATAAGAAGAGTGCGGGTAATTCCGACCATAAGGGAGATTTGGGAGGGGTTAAATCCCGGCCCGATAATTTGAGAAAACTGGGGGGTGAAAATAAAAACGACAACGGAGAAAATAATCAGGGCAAGAAGGAGAAGATTGATAACGGTAGAGCCGACACGATAGGCCAGATTTTTGTCACGGTGATAACAACTGGAAAAAACAGGGATAAAAGAGGCAGACAGAGCGCCGGAAACCAAAAGTTTAAAAATCAGATCAGGGAGGCGAAAGGCGGCGTTGTAGGCATCGAGACTGGAGGCACAACAACTGAAAAAAGCGGCATAGAGAAGACGGTTGCGCAATAAGCCGAGAGCGGCCGAAGCGCCAAAGGCGATGCCCAAAACCAGGGAAGCAGAAAAAATGCTTTCCTGCTTGCGGATGGTCAGGGAACGGAGGCGGGGCCAAATTTTCATTCGGATTTAATTATAAATTCTTGTAAATGCTTTGGGAATAAGCTAGAATACGCCCATGCCAATCAGCTTATCGGCGAAAAGATCCCAGAGAAAGTCGGAAAAGAACCGAAAGGTTAATGCCGCGGCGAAACAGAAAAATCTAAAAACGGTCAAGGAATTCTTGGCCAAACCATCTGCCGAGGGATTAAAAAAAGTTTACGCTTCTCTGGACGGAATGGTGAAGAGGGGAATTTTCCATCGGAATAAAGCGGCCAGATTGAAGTCAAAACTGGCAAAAAAGGCATGAGGAAGTTTTTGGTCACGACTCCGATCTATTACATCAACGATGTCCCCCATATCGGGCATACCTGCACCACGGTAGCGGCAGATATAATTGCGAGATTACATCGACAGTTAGGAGAGGAAGTTTTTTTTCTGACAGGGACGGACGAACATGGCCAGAAAGTAGCGGAGGTAGCAGAAAAAGAAGGTTTGGACCCAAAAACTTATTGCGACAAAATTGCTCCAAGATTTGAAGAGGCGTGGAAGGGTTTGAACGTTTCCCATGATTTTTTTATCCGGACAACCGATCCGAGGCATGAGAAAGTGGTGGGGGAAGTACTGCAAAAAATTTACGACCGGGGAGATGTTTATAAAGCCAAATATGAGGGATATTACTGCATCGGTTGCGAGAAATTTGTAACCGAGACGGAATTGGTAGACAAACATTGCCCGATTCATCCGCCGGAAAAAACGGTGTTTAAAAGCGAAGAAAACTGGTTTTTTAAATTAACAAAATATATTCCGGAAATTATCGATAAAATAGAAAAAGAAAACTATATTTTTCCCGAAGGAAAAAGGAGCGAGGTATTGGCGAAGTTAAAGGCGGGGGTGAATGATGTGTCGTTGTCGAGAGAAAGCGTGGAGTGGGGCATTCCCCTACCCTGGGACAAATCGCAGACAACGTATGTCTGGTTTGACGCACTGATCAACTATTACAGCGCCTGCCAGTTTGTCGAGGGTAAAAAAGAATTCTGGCCGGCGGATATTCATTTGCTGGGGAAAGAGATTTTGTGGTTCCATACGGTGATTTGGCAAGCGATGCTGTTGTCGGCAGGGTTGCCGTTACCGAAAAAAACTTATATTCATAGTTTTTATATGATCGACGGCCAGAAGATGTCAAAATCTTTGGGAAACGTGATTGCGCCGAAACAGATGACGGATTTGTTTGGAGTAGACGGGGCGAGATATTTGATTGCCCGATCGTTTCCGACGGAAAACGATTCGGACGTGGGAATCGAAAGATTTAAAGAAAGATATAATGCCGATTTGGCCAATAATCTGGGGAATTTAGTGTCAAGAGTAGTGAAACTGGCTCAAAATTTGAAATTAAACCCCTCGATGTCTCCCCTTGACAGGGGAGATTATATTAATTTGATTAATTACCTCAAGTTTGATGAGGCGATAGGATGGGTATTTGAAAAATTTATTGATAGCGCTAATGCCAAATTAAACGAAGTGGCGCCGTGGAAACTGGACGTAAATGACCCAAAGAGGTTGGAGGTGCTGGAATATTGTGCCAATAATTTACTGGCGGCGGCGGAGTGTCTTGGGCCGGTAATGCCCCAAGCGGCGGAAAAAATTGAAAAGTGTTTTAGAACTGGGGTGGCTTTAGATAAGCCGTTGTTTCCGAGAATTAGCTAAAGAGACTACTTTTTCTTGGCCAAGACCCACCAATGATATTCCTGGTCGCCCGGATGGCCTTCATATTCGCTTGCCATAATTTCGAAACCAGCCCGGGCAAGAATCGTTTTGTAGGTGGCGGGATCATAATTACTCCAGGCCATAATTTTTGAACCGGCCCAATTTTCCTCAACACCATCCCCTGGGCTAGTGCCAAGCGTCACTAAAATAAGCCCACCGTCGGTGAGCAGTCCAGCCATTTTGCGGAATAAATCCGGCTGCTCCTCCCGGGGAAGGTGAAAGATGGAATAAAAGGCGATAATGGCCTGAAAATGGTCGCCGCCAAAATCTATTTTGGAAAAATCACCTTCGATAAAAGTGGCGGTGGGGACATTTTTTTTGGCGGCCTGGAGGTGGTTGGCAGCAAAATCAATGCCAGTTACCTGAAAACCATTTTCAACCAGATATTTGTCAAAAGGGATACCGATGCCGCAACCAAGATCAAGGATTTTGGCGGCTTGGGGGAGAAGAGAACCCAGACGATCAAGGTATTTTTTCTCCATGGCGTTGGGCTGGGAATTGGTGCGGAAGTGACCGGCATAATCGCCAGTTTCATAACCTTCCTTAACAAGACTACGGATATCGGTGGTCATATGAAAACTAACTAAAGTATTGCGTGTAAGCGATGTATTTATATTTTCCCGTTAAGGACGAGAAAATCTTCACGCAAACTTTGCAGGGTCCACCTTTTGCTAAGAAGGTCGATAGCTTCTTGGCTGCTGCCACCAAGTTCTCGATAGTTTTTTAAATATTGAAGTCTGGTTTGGTCGAGGACTTCTTGGGTTGGCGGGTGACCTCTTTTGGCTAACAAGAACAAAGCCGCAAGCCCTTGCAACTGATTTCGGCGTTCGCCTTGGGGGGTCCATTGGAGCGGGGGTATTATTTCGTCTGTCATAAAGGAAATTTAAAATGAGAGCCAATTGGTACTTCTTCCGGGATAACCGGGATTTATAAACGGCCAAGTGTCTTTTATCCAGTTTTTAACGGCACCAAAAAGATGGTCATCTAAGCCGGTCGAAACTTCACTTTCTCTAACCCACATAACAATTTCGGCATCAAAAACCGGATTTGACGATGGGTAAATATACAAACAGCCTAAACACTCTTTTTCATCTAAATTCACAACGGTATAGGCAAAAGATGATCTTTTTTGAAATTCTTTTTGATGCCAGCCAAGATCAATTAAATCCTGCTCAAAGGTTAAATCTTTGGTTGGCCAGTTATGATCTGGGCCAAAAGGCTTGGTTTTTTGGAGGTGATCAATGCTGGTCATGACAGCATCGTAATCTTTGACAACATCGTTGACAGTAAGCATGCGAAGACGAAGTCTGTCTGTCTCTAGAAATTCTGGAATTTTAAAATTTGCGGGGACCAATGGTTTGATCATAGTGTTGGATATCTTGTGTTGTATGATTTTATCACTTTGGTGAATGCAATGAATATATGCCCTGAATGAGCGAGTAAATTTCTTAGGCGAATGAACGAGAGCGCAGCGTGGTCGAAGTGAGCAAAGCGAACGGAGAAGTTATTTTTTAGTGTGCGTCATCTAACAGGGTTGAACTTTATCGAGGCGAAACCAGAACCATATTTTCCATAATCGATTCCGAATTGATAACTCCATGGATCAAGCGAAATCTTTTTTTTATCTGAAATCTTTATTTCAAGATATTGATGTGGAGCAACATACCAAGAATTAGTTAATTTTATTTGAATATCATTATCATCAAAAAGACCACTTTTTACTGCCATTATACGAAGCAGATAATTCATAGTTGTACAATGCATATATTCTTTTGAATTGATTATCTTATCAAGGTCTTTTTGATACAATCTTAAAAATTTAAAAATTAAATTAATTCTGCTTCCTTTCCAAGTATCTACAATATAAAAAAAGATTTCTTAAGAAAATCCTCTTTGTCTTTTGATTTAGAAAAATCTTTAATCTTATCCGCAAGTTCTTTTGGGATTTTATTTGGAATATCCAGTTTTTTGAATAAATTTGGAATCATGTTTTAATTTAAATGGTTCTGGTTAATAAATATTCTCTTAGCACACTAAAAAATAATTACGTTTAACGTTTCAGTATATCTGATGTCCCGCCGACACCTTGCTTTATTTTACTTGATTTCGGTGGGATATGGGAGAGTGCCGAGCTGAGGCACTCTCCAGATATACTGTGTTAGATGAAGCTATTCACAATTGTTTAGTGAGCAAAGACAATTCTCGTAAGCTTAACCACACCATCACATTCCTTTTGATGTTTTAATAATGCATTACTAAAATTAAACGAATCTCCGGTTGTCTTCTCATTAGCCAATCTAGTAAAAGTCGCTTTATCTGGGAGTTTACCTCCGCCTGGCAAATCACTTCCCTCAGTTACTTCCATTAAGTCTTTTTGTAATAAACCCGACTTCAACGAAAATTCATGTCCGCACTTGTCACATTTAAATGTTGTAATTGTTGCCATAATTAATCACCTCCTTAAATTATTAAATAAAATAATTGTGAATAATTTCATATAACGTTCCAGCGTATGCGATGTTTTTTGCCCGCTTCCTTATTATTTTATCAAAAGAAAAGGGCAAAAAATATGGGTGAGGGCTTTTGGGGAAAGCCCGAACCGTATACGCTGTGTTATATGATGTTGTGCTGATTTTTTTATTCAAATTTAAAACTATCAACCATCTTTTGATCGCAAGTATTTTGATAGCTTTCATCTGAGACAAAGGTGTATGCCTGACCGAGATTCCATGAAATTGCTATTTCATTCTTGGGGTAATACTTCAATACTGTCATATAGTTTAGCGGACATTTTGTTTCTTCTAAATCCTTGCCATCTCCCTGAATTGATATATCAAAAACACCAGATTGACTAGAAGGATTTTTGCTACCCAATTTACATCCGCTACCGTAACGTTCTTTGATAAAATTTTCCAACTCGCTATCATTGGTAATGTCCCTAACAACAAATTCCCAACTTTGCTGCTGAAAATATTTGTCATTTTTAAGATGAGAAAGCGAATTGATGACTTTATCGCATCCAGAATAATAATGAATATTATTTCTCACACTTTCTCCGGTAAGCTCATAAAAATATTCACTTGAAATATAGATATTCTCACCTTCAAAAATTTTCACTGGAACAATACCTCCTTTAGGACGGTAGGAGTCAATTTCCCATTCACACTCTGAACCATAACCATGAAACATTTTTTTAGGGATCTTGATCGAAAAACCATATTTATGGTTAGTATATAAATCCCATGTTTGATCAATCGAAGTCAGATTTGAGCCAGTTTCAGTTTTGTCAGAATCTATTTCGGTTAATAGCAAGGTTTCGTTGTTATCCTGACTTTTTGATTGTTGGAGCAATTTCATCTGGTTTTCTAATGAATCAATTCGCTGCTGTAAACTTTGTTCTGTATTTTGTAAATTCGATCTTTGCCAGACGTAAACTCCACCACCAACAATTAAGGCGGTGATAATTACAGCAACTACAGTTATCCAAATATTTTTTGAGCTTTGGACGGGCTCATTTGATTGTGGAAAATTTTGTTCATTCATATTATTTTGGTTTATTAATAATTATTATATCTTAAAGAAAAAATCAGCACAATTTCATATAACGTGAAGCATATCTGATGTTGCCGCACGCTAAAATGAATTATACCCCCAGCGTGCGAGCAATATGCGCGTTGGCCTGCAAGGCCATAAGCCAGATATGCGCTAGTTAGATGAGGGTGAGC
>Ga0172375_10013126_pt1 | contig 10307 bp, 9 predicted proteins | sample LakKiv1m_FD_114537 | JGI IMG/M metagenome (GOLD analysis project Ga0172375, IMG submission 114537) | Freshwater microbial communities from Kabuno Bay, South-Kivu, Congo - kab_092012_11.1m | ecosystem: Environmental > Aquatic > Freshwater > Lake | place: Democratic Republic of the Congo...
GAAGAAAGCCGAGGCGGGGCAATTCCATTCCCCCAGAAAAATAGTTTGCCCCGCCGAGTCCAAATTAGTTTTCAGGATTTTCGTCAAAAAAAGTTCGAACTTCGTCCAAAAAACACCGCCTTCGTTCTAATTCTTCATGGCCATAGAGAGCAGTTAATTTATTGCCAATATAACTGACTAAGCCGGTTTTGGCGAGCGGTGGTTCTCCTTCTTGATTAAGCGATTTTTTATAATCAGCCAAATCGGTCAAACATAACTCGAGCGGACGCTGGCCAAGCGAACAAACTTGAAATCCTTGCCATAAGTGGAGCTCGGGCAAATCAAGATCGGCCGGATTAAAACTTGCCGTCTGATCGCTCGGATTAGAAAAATGGGCGGTCGGCAAAGCTTTGTTTTTCTCGGCTTGAAATAAGTTGATTATTTCCGCGCGAAATTTTCTCAATTCTTCAAGCTCCTGCTGATTTTTGTTGGCTTGTTCCAAGCCGATTTTTAATGAATCTGGTGATGGCATAAATTTAATTAAAGTTACCACCGGCCCGCAAACGGGCAACACGTTCTTCAATCGGTGGGTGAGTCATAAATAATTTACTAATACCCTTGGTTGCCTTAACCCCGAAAGGATTGGAAATATAAAGATGGGCCATGGCGTTGCTGGCCTTTTGCATCGGCCAATTGTATGAGCCAATTTTCTCTAGGGCACTGGCCAAGCCCTCCGGATAGCGGGTGAGCAAAGCCCCGGACGAATCGGCCAAAAACTCCCTCTGGCGCGAGATCGCTAATTGAATAAGAGTCGCAATAATTGGTGACAAAATAATAAAGACTACGCCCACAATCGCCAAAATTCCTCCCGCTTTATTATCATCATCACTTGAACCAAAGATAAACCGTGAGCGAATAAACATATCTGACAAAATCGCGATTAAACCGACCAGCACCACAATCACTGACGACAACAAGATGTCCCGATTGCCAATATGCGACAACTCGTGCGCGATTACGCCCTCTAGCTCATTTTTATTTAACATCCCAAGCAGGCCCGTAGTAACAGCAACGACCGCATGTTTTTTGTCGCGACCGGTGGCAAAAGCGTTGGGCGCCGAGTCTTGGATAATATAAATTTTCGGTAGTGGTAAACCAGCCGTAATTGCTAGATTTTCAACCAGATGATAAAGTTGCATGTTCTCATCATGGTTTGCCTCTTTGGCACCGGCAAGCGACAGCACAATTTTGTCGCTCCACCAATAGCTGGCAAAATTCATTACTAGACTAAAAATAATCGCAACATAAAGAATCGCTTGGTTATTGTAATAAAAACTAATCAACCAGCCAAGCGCCACGACAATCGCCAAAAAAACCGCCATCAATAGCCAGGTTTTCTCGGTATTTGATCGTTGTTGAGTATATAAGGTCGCCATTAGAACTTAACTTGCACAGGGTTACGTTCAGCTGAATTTTCTTCAAGTTGGAAAAATTCTTGCTTGGTAAATTTGAAGATGCCGGCAATGATATTGGAAGGGAAAGTGTCGACTTTAATGTTCAAGTCACGAACATTGCCATTGTAGAAACGACGCGCCGCTTGGATTTTGTTTTCGGTATCAGCCAACTCGGTTTGCAAACTAGTAAAACTCTCGACCGCGCGAAGTTGCGGATAGGCCTCAGCCACCGCAAAGACACTTTTCAAACTTTCGGTTAGCATATTTTCGGCCTTACCTTTCTCGGCCGGACCTTGAGCCGATAAAGCTTTGGCGCGCGCCTCAGTGACTTTTTCGAACACACCAGACTCATGTGTAGCATAACCCTTAACCGCCTCGACCAAATTAGGGATCAGGTCATAGCGACGCTTGAGTTGGACATCAATGTCGGCCCAGGCCTCCTTGGTTTGGGTCACCAAACGAACAAAACCATTGTAGCTCAGAGCCATCCAGCCAATAATAACAACGAGAACGATTAAAATAACCCACATCATATTTATTATTAACTAAAATTAGACCAATAATTATTGGCCTAATTTTAGCATAATTAATCAATTAAGACTATCTACGTCGGTCGTTACCACGCAGCACAAGGATTATACCAGACTACACCCCAAGCACTATTTCTCTTACAACATTGATTTGAATGACAAACAACATTAGAGACCCCGGGATAACGGCTTTGACAATTTGTGTCAGAACAAGTCTGAGCGGCAACAATACAAGCTGAAGTGTCAAATTTGCAAGTCGCTGAACAAGCTAAAGTACCACCAGTAAAACCACCGTTAGTACAAGCCTTACCGGCTAGGTTGGTACCATCGCACTCTTCACCCGCATCGATGGTATTATTACCACAACTAGAACTGGAACAAGCTTGAATGTTACAAGCCATTGATGAGTTGCCACCATCAAGAGAACTGCAGTCCGTCCCACCGTTAGCGGGAACGGGATTAGTACAAGTGCGGTTTTTTGTCCCGCCACCACAAGCGACCGAACAATCGCTCCAAGCGCTCCAGCCACCATTTACCGGAGTGGCAACGGTTCCTAGCTGATATTCATAGGCCCCGATATCATAAGCTCCACCGGTTGGTTGAGGACGAGGGGTTCCGGCTAAATCATCGATGAGCCCAGAGACAGCATAACCAACATTAATCGCGGGCGAACTTGCTTGAAGACCAAAATCACCATTCAACAAAGAACTATTATAGGATTTAAATAGTGGATTCCTACCAATCACATCACCAGCTTGAGGCGACGATTTAGGCGTGCCGCTGGTTAAGTAATGAAGGTTATAACCGATCCCAGTCTTAGCTGAAGAATAATAATCGGTGCGGTCTCCCAAACTTGAATCGGCAATAATATATTTCTTCTGGATATTAGCGGTTGGTGAGTTATAGAAGATATTGTTTGCAATCTGATAATTGGTAGCTGATGATATCTCGAGTGGGGCATAAACAATATCAATGAAATTGTTATTGATGATCCTAAGGCCAGAAAAACCGTAGGCATAAATACCGCCATAACCTTTAAAAAGATTGTTGCGGTAAGTGATATTACTGACCGAAGAACCGCCAATTGATGAACCATGAGCCGCTCCCACCGCGCACTCAACCCCATTGATCACTGATCGAACAGAGGGCAAGTCAATAATATTTTTTTCGACAATGATGTTAGAAACAGTTCCTTGACCCTGAATACCGTCAACGTGAGGGTTAGCGTTGCCAGCCTCATTGACGAAGATGTCGTGAATATAATTAGCAACAATTTTATGGCCACTTCCTGTTAGCTTAATGCCGTCAGCATCGAAGCCATAGACAGATGTTTGATTGCAGGCAGTATTGGCTTGGATATAACCACGATTAGGCGGATATTGGAGAGTATGACTAAGATCATTACCGCTAATTGTGTTACTCGCCCCCGCAAGGCTAATAGCAGCAGTGCCGGCGCGGTAAATTTTATTATTACTAATAGTGTTACCGTTTGCCGCCGGATAAAAACCAATGCCAGCCGAAGAAATATCGTGAATATAATTATTATCAATTACATTACCCGTACCAAAAACGCCGATACCAGTTGTTTGGGTCATGTTGTAGAGATAAGACCGATCGCTACTGTCACCTAGATCACTGGCATATTTATAATTTGGGGTATTAAGAATTTCAAAACCTCGGATAGTAACATTATTTACTCCGCCTCGATAATAACCAGTATAGGAGGGAGCGACAAACATAGTGTCGTCATAGTTGGCTAAAGCAAAACCAGCAACTTTAGCCCCTTGATTGTTCCAAGCTAAACCTCCAGACCTAGTTGCTTGGCCAGTCATCCGTCCGCCACCATCAATCGTGATGCCAGATTTGGTCACTTTTATCCTCCCTTGGCTAGTACAATCACCGACAACAGTGACAACGTCCCCGGAGTTAGCTTTAGCCAATTCAGCATTTAGATTTTCCGTTGCACAATTAACCGTCCCACCACCGGGAGACCCGAGCGCGGCTAGCAAATTAGAACCGGTAAAATACTGGCTAGCGGAATTGGCCATAAAGCCGATAGAGGCTGCTAAGAAGATAATGGCTATCGCTAGTCTGAATCGACTTTGTTGACTAACATTTGGCTCTAATGAATTTTGGGCCATAAAGTTTTTTTCCATAAGACGAACTTAGTTAACTTGATAATCGACACCTCCAGAGATTATACCACGATTGATTATAGCCAACTAAAGAAAAAGTGGATAATATTGCCTTTTTCTACCAATTTGCTATAATCACTCTAATGTTAGCGCTTGGCTCGATTTTGCCCTTGGTCCAGATTGTTTTATCCGTCCTCTTGGTCGGCGCGATTTTGTTGCAACAAAGCGAGGGGAGTCTCGGCTCGGCTTTTGGCGGACAGACTGGTAGTGGTTGGCACACCAAACGTGGCCTTGAAAAACAGCTTTTTATTGCTACTATTGTTTTAGCCATTCTCTTTGCCGTCTCGGCTATACTGGCCCTCTTTAAATAATTAAATTTATTTTTACAACTTCCTCCATTTAAACTATCGTGAAAGAAAAATTTTTCTCTTGGCTTAGAAAGTTAAATTTACCTTCGAAAGAAGAGCTGGTTTTTACTTATGAATCTTTTAACAAGAACAAGAAACTCACAGTTATAGTCCTAGCGATAATTTTTATCATCAGCTTTCTAACCTTAGTCAATAAGTTAAATAATAAATTAATGGTTGATGTGCCCGTGGCCGGCGGCGCGCTCACTGAAGGCATTGTTGGCACCCCTCGTTTTATTAATCCACTCCTCGCCGTCTCTGATGCTGACCGTGATTTAACGAGTCTCACCTATTCAGGCCTTTTGCGCCTGGCCCCAGGTCGGGGTTATGAGCCAGACTTAGCCGACCGTTATGATATCTCCGATGATGGGCTAACTTATACTTTTCATCTGAAAAAAAATCTGCGCTGGTCTGACGGCGAAAGTCTGACAGCAAAAGATGTCGTCTTCACCATCGAGCAAGCTCAGGATCAAAATATTAAAAGCCCTAAGCGAGCGAGTTGGAATGGGGTCATCGTTAAAGCCCTTGATGACCGGACGATTCAATTCTCATTAAAGAAGCCTTACAACTTCTTTTTAGACAGTCTCACCCTCGGTATCCTACCTGAACATCTTTGGGGCAAGGTCAAGACGGACCAATTCCCTCTCGCTGGTCTGAATACCAACCCCGTTGGCAGTGGACCTTATGAGGTAGCCAGTGTTAACGAGGATAGCGCGGGTATTCCTATTTCTTATAATCTTAGACCAAACAAAAATTTTGTTCTGGGCGCCCCTAAGGTTGATCTCACGATTCGCTTTTATAACAGTGACCAAGAATTATTAACGGCCCTAGAAAGAGGTGGGATCGGGAGCGTTGGCGCCATCGCCCCAGTCGAGGCGGCTAAATTAGCCAAAGCTGGCCAAACTGTTTTACAAGCCCCCTTGCCTCGTATCTTTGCCGTATTTTTGAACCAAAATCATAACCAAGTTTTTGTTGATCCCGTTATTCGCCGAGCGCTCGACTTGGCCATTGATCGCCAAAAATTAATAAACGAGGTCTTGATTGGTTATGGCGCTCCAATTGATTCGCCCCTCCCCTCCGCGATCACCAGCAAAAATAGTGGCAATCGTGATGGTCTGCAAAAAGCGCAAGAGCTACTCACCGCTAATCATTGGCAAATTGACAGCACTGGCAATTTAACAAAGAACACGCCCGCACCAAAACCTTATAAAGACAAAAAGACGGGCAAGCTGGTTACTCCGCCCGCGCCCAAAAATCAAGTCAGTGGCCCAGTCACCTTCACTCTCGCCACCGCCAATATCAGCGAATTAAAGACGGCCGCCCGTATCCTCCAAACCGATTGGGGTAAATTGGGGATTAAGGTCAATCTAGAATTTTACGAACCGGGGGACTTAAATCAAGAGGTGATCCGTCCGCGTAAATATGACGCTCTCTTGTTTGGCGAAGTGATCGGTCGCGATTACGATCTCTACCCATTTTGGCATTCGTCACAACGTCTCGATCCGGGCTTAAACATCGCGATGTATGTTAACAGCAAGGTTGATAAATTGCTTGAGCAGATCCGTGAATCAGCCAATATCCAAGATCTAGCGAAGGAATATGAAAACTTGGCCACTGAGATTAATAAAGATCAGCCCGCCGTCTTTCTCTATCAACCAGATTTTCTCTATGTAGTGCCAAAAGGTTTGAAGGGGGTTTATCTACCGACCATCGCCAATCCGGCTGATCGCTTTGCCCAAATTTACCAATGGTATTTCAGAACTGATCGTGTCTGGTCAATTTTTGCTAAGATCATTTCTTATTTTTAAAACTTATTTATTAATTAGTAATTAACTATCATGGCTAATATGCCCAAAATCAGACGCCTGCGCGTTGACGCCAATGGCAATGTTGAGACTTTTGAAGCTGGCCGGCGGGAGCCGACACCAGTAGTGCGCAAGTTTAATGTCTCGCCCGGGCTAGCTGGCAAACCAACTCGCCGACCTCAATCAACTCGCTCGGCCAGTCGACCGACAAATAGTCGCCCGCCCAGACGAAGCAACTTCTCGTCGGCAATTCGCGAAGATGTTGGTGAAGATAAACCGAAAATCAAAATCCCACCCTTAGCTACCGGCAACGTGCGGATCATCCCACTCGGCGGAGTAGAGGAGATTGGTAAAAATATGACGGTAATCGAGTTCGGTAATGACATTGTTGTTGTTGATGCCGGCTTTCTCTTGCCGGGCGAAGAAGTGCCGGGCGTCGATTATGTTATCCCCGATACTATTTATCTCGAAGAAAATAAAAATAGAATTCGCGGTCTCTTAATCACTCATGGCCACCTTGATCATATTGGTGGGATCCCTTACTTGATGGAGAAAATCGGCAATCCGCCCATCTACACCTCGCTCTTAACGGCGGTGATGATTAAAAAACGGCAAGAAGAGTTCCCCCATGTCGCCCGTCTCAATATCCAAGTGGTGGAACCGAAAGATAAATTAAAGTTGGGCAATTTGCCTGTGCGCTTTTTTGCCACCACGCACACCATCCCCGATTCGATCGGCGTGATTATCGAGACCACTTATGGCAATATTATTATCACCGGTGATATCAAACTCGAGCATGAGCACGGCCAGATTAAAGAAATTGAAAACGCGGTTTATCAAAAAATCGGCCTCGAGAAAAATTTGCTCTTGATTGCCGAGTCGACCAACGTTGAGAAGCCCGGCTTCTCTTTCTCCGAAAAAGAAGTCCAACAAAATTTGAAAAATATCATTAAAGATGTGCCGGGTCGGGTGATTATCGGCACCTTCGCTTCACTCTTCGAGCGCATTATCGCCATCATCGAGGCCTGCGAAGAATTGGGGAAGAAGGTGGCCGTCGAAGGTCGCGCCATGAAAACTAATATCGAGATTGCCAAAGAGCTCGGCTACCTCAAAGCCAATAAAAGTATTTTTATTAGTTCCGATAATCTTGATGATTACCCGGATAATAAAATTGTAATTCTTGCTACCGGCGCGCAAGGTGACGAATATGCCGCCTTAATGCGTATCGCCCAGCGCGAGCACCGCACGGTAAAATTAAAGAAAGGGGACACCGTTTTGCTCTCCTCTTCAGTCATCCCCGGTAATGAGAAGTCGGTGCAGAAGTTGAAGGATAACTTATCGCGCCAAGGCGCTAAGATTGTGCATTACGGCATTGCCGACGTCCATTCTTCTGGCCACGCTTACCAAGGCGAGCTCGAGTGGATCCAGAAGATGATTAAACCGCAATACTTTATGCCGGTACATGGCAACCATTATATGTTGCGCGTCCACGCCGACCTGGCCGAGCGTTTAGGTCTGCCGAAAAAAAATATCGCTGTTCCCGACAATGGCTCGATTATCGAGATTCAAGATCAGGGTAAAAAAATTGTTACCCTCAAAGCGACCGCTTCAGCCAAACTAGTGATGGTCGACGGTCTCGGCACCGGCAATGTACAAGAGGTCGTCATCCGCGATCGTCAGCTCCTCGCCCAAGACGGGATGTTTGTCTTGATTGCGATTGTTGATATGAGTACCGGCAAAGTGCGCAAGTCGCCAGACATTATCTCGCGTGGTTTTGTTTATCTCAAAGAATCGCAAGATTTGTTGCATTATGTTCGCATCTTAACCAAAAAGACGATCGAGGATTCGACCGCCAAGATGCACCCAATCAATCTCGATTATGTTAAGAACAACGTCCGCGAAGAACTCGGCAAATACTTATTCCAAAAAACCCACAAGCGACCAATTATCTTGCCAGTGTTGATTGAAGTTTAGTTACCGAAAAGGGGAAGCTAAAAGGGGGAAGCTAAGCTTCCCCTTTTTTCTATTGTCTTTATTCTTTTTCTCTTATCGCTTCCAAGATGGCAAGATAGCTATCTTTTTTACCTTTTGCAATTTTAAGTGCGTTTTCTTTAAAAATGATATCTCTTTCGGCCGACCTAATCCCTCTTTCTATATCTTCCGCTGTCCAATTATATAATTTAGCGAATCGTTCCAGCCCCTCTTTCTCGTCCTTAATTACCCAATCTGAATTACTAGCCAGTTCTTCTTTTAGTTTTTCCAAATTTGGATTTTCTTTGAGTTCCTCTGGTCCTGTTTCCATAATTATTTTTTATTACACAAATTTTAATAATTGATAATACAACCCAATAATACCCCCCCCCGAGGGGAGTTGGCAAGGGGTGGGTGGGGATAAATGGAGATTATCCTATTAATTATATATTGACGACCGTCAGAAAATAGTTAGTAAGATTTTTATCAACAAATTAATGATTTATCTAACTAAAATTTTGCTATAATAGTAGGGAAGTGAAAAATCGTAAATTACGCATCTATACTTATATCGGTGCACTGTTTATGGCGACCTATTCATCGTTGCCGGCTTATGTCAACTCTTCGTTTTTAAAAAAGTTTGTCAGTGAGGAGGGGATTGGTTGGGTTTACGCCGGGGCTTCGGTTATCACCATTATCCTAATGTTGTTAACTCCTTGGCTAATCAAACGTTATGGCAATCGACAAGTGTTAATTTGGTTCACCAGTTTAAGTCTAGCGTCAATTGTTTGGCTCTTGCTCTCTCCCCTCGCCTCCCCTGCCCAAAAAGTTATCCACAGTTTGACAGCATTCACAATTTATATTGTTTTGGGTTATCTGACTCGTTACACGCTTGACGTTTATTTAGAAAATATCTCTGACAATAAAGGGACGGGACTAATCCGTGGTCTTTATTTAACTTTTTATAATCTGGCTTGGCTTGTCTCCCCCTTTCTGGCGGCTTATCTGGCGAGCACCGGTAATTTTAGTCTAGTTTATGGCGTCGCCGGCCTGGCGCTTACTCCTTTATTGATAATTGCCGTTTTCAAATTAAATGAACCGAAGAAAATTAAAGATGACAAACACACCATTTGGCGCGAATTAAAATATCTTTGGGCCAGCAAAAACCAGAAGGCCAAAAACATCTATAATATTTTAGTGGTCGACTTTTTGCTCAATTTTTTCTATGCCGTGATGGTGGTCTACATGCCAATCTATCTACTCGATCACATTGGGCTTAGCTGGCAAGAAATGGGACTAGCTTTTACCATCATGCTTCTGCCTTTTGTTTTGTTTGAATTACCGCTTGGTCGAATTGCCGATAAGTGGTTGGGCGAGAAAGAGATTTTGCTTGGTGGACTAGTCGTTATCTCACTCGCGACCATCGCCTGTTCGATTTTGGATGTCCCCAGCTGGTGCTTATGGACCATCCTGCTCTTCTTCACTCGCACGGGCGCCTCAACAATCGAAATTATGAAAGAGACTTATCTATTCAAAAAATTGGACGGGGCCGACGCGGGGATTGTCGCCCTTTCACGCATTAATGTCCCCTTCTCCTATTTGATTGGGCCAATTTTTGTCTCACTGATTTTGTTAATTCTTGATTTTCGTTTTATCTTCCTCCTCCTTGGCCTCATCATGCTCCTTGGTCTTAAATTTGCTTGGGAGTTAAAGGATACGAAATAAAAACTATTTGGTTAATTCTCTTAGCTTACACCACTCACAATCGGGATCGGCACATTTGGTAGAGAGAAACTGACCAGACCAGACACTTTCAATTAGCGATTGGATCTCATCACGCACTTTTTCGACATCTTTCTTCTCAATCGGCAAAGTAATGATTGGGCAACGTCCGACGCGATCAGGTTTGACAAACACCAGCGCCGGTTCGATTTGCTTATCTTGATAACGATAATTCTCGGCCAACAGAATTTTATAAAATACTAATTGACGAAAATAATTACCGTCATCATTTTTCGTCTCACCC
>Ga0172375_10013128_pt1 | contig 10306 bp, 9 predicted proteins | sample LakKiv1m_FD_114537 | JGI IMG/M metagenome (GOLD analysis project Ga0172375, IMG submission 114537) | Freshwater microbial communities from Kabuno Bay, South-Kivu, Congo - kab_092012_11.1m | ecosystem: Environmental > Aquatic > Freshwater > Lake | place: Democratic Republic of the Congo...
CCGGGCCGGAGCCATCAACGGAGAGTGGAAGGCCCCGGCCACCGCCAGGGGCACCGCCTTGAGCTTCATCTCACCGGCCAGCCGGGTCGCATCGGCGATGCCGGCTTTGGCGCCGGAGAGCACCACCTGGGACTCGGAGTTGATGTTGGCCTGCGTCACGCCGGTCGCGCCGCAGAGGGCATCGAGCTGTTCGGCCGTGGCCCCCATGACGCTCACCATGCCGCCCTCGCGCTCGTTGCACGCCTCCTGCATGAAGCGCCCGCGCGCCTCCAGCACCCGCAGCGTCTCATCAAAACCCAGCACGCCCGCCGCGTGCAGCGCCGTCCATTCGCCCAGGCTCAGCCCGGCCGTCACCTCGAACCGGACCTCTGGAAAACGCGCCTGATACGCGCGGAAACAGGCCACGCTGACCGCAAAAATGGCCGGCTGGCAGACGTTGGATTGCGTCAGCGCCTCGATCGGCCCCTCAAAACACAGGGACTTCAGATCAAATCCCAGCACGTCATTCGCGCGGTCAAACAGGGCGAGAACCGACCCGTCCGCCGCGGCCAGATCCTTGCCCATGCCCGCGTACTGGGCGCCCTGCCCCGAAAACACACTCGCTTTACCCACGCGCATGACTCCTTCGTTGACCCATGACAACCCCGCAGTGCGGCGTCCCAATGAAACGCCCTCACCCCTTTCGGAGACCTGAACCGTCCGAAAGCGCCAATGAGAATGACAAAACGGCGAAAAATGTCAATAGCAAAACTGACCCGAAAAAATCTGCCGCCATTCATGACTGCGCTTCGCCGCACGGATGGCTCATTTCGACAGAAGATCGAAGCGCAGTCTCCGGGCGGGCACGCCTACCCCTCGCTCACCCACCGCGTCTGTGCGCCGGCAGTGGCACGCGACCAATTCAGCCAGCCCGATTCAACCTCGACGACCCGTCGGGCGCGCCGCCCGCCCGTCACGCACCAGCGTCCGGGGCGGACGCCCGGCACGCACGCCACGACCCGCCACTGCGCATCGAGAAACACCAGATCCAGCGCAAACCGCATTCCGACGGTATGCACCGCGCCGCAGGACTCGATCAGCAGTCCGGCGCCCGAGCCGAGTCCGTGGCAACCGAGGAGCCCGCGCATCCGGTCCAGAACGGACGACGCCACGCGAACCGATCCGATCCACACGGCGCCGTCGAGCCACAGGGATCCCTGTCTCATCCCGTCAGCCGCGCTTCGCGCCGACCCCTTTTTCCTTGAGATACGCCAGCACCGCCCCGACGGTCGCCAGCTTCTGCGCGTCCTCGTCTGGCACCTCGACGCCCAATTCGTCTTCCAGCGCCATGATCAGCTCGACCACATCGAGCGAATCCGCCCCAAGGTCGCTGACGAGGTTGGCGTCGGTCACCACCTGCTCGACGGTCACGCCGAGCTGCTCGGCGATCAATTCCCGCACCCGTTTCTCAAAGTCTGCCGTCATATCGCGGTCTCCCCGTGCTGCCTTTGCCTGCCACACCGCAACCAGTGTGCACCTTTCGCGCCGGTTAATCCAGCACAATCTGGTTTGCCGTCGCGCGCCGTCTTGTGCTATGTTCTGCGTGTTCCATGCAAAGGAGATGAACCGTTCAGCATGCCCGCGCCCGCAACCAGATCCGACTCGGTCGGCGTTGTCGAACCGCAAACCGTGCGCTTGGAGTTGCCGCCCGGCGGGCTCCGGCTCGAGAAGGGAGGCGTCCTGCCTCGCGTGGACGTCGCCTATGAGCGCTGCGGATTTCTCAGCCCAGATGCCGACAACGTGATCTTCGTCTGCCACGCCCTCACCGGCGATGCGCATGTCACCGGCGTGCGTCCTGGCGAGGAGAAACCCTCGGGCTGGTGGCAGCAGATGATCGGCCCGGGACTCGGAATCGACACGGATCATTACCATGTCGTCTGCGCGAACATCCTCGGCGGCTGCAAAGGGACGACGGGGCCGTCGTCCATCAACCCCGCTACCGGCGCGCCCTACGGCTCGCTGTTTCCCGAAATCACCGTCGGCGACATCGTGACCGTGCACCATCTGCTGCTGACCCAGCTCGGCATCCGCAGCCTCGCGGCCGTTGTCGGCGGCAGCTTCGGCGGCATGCAGGCGCTGGAGTGGGCGATCCGCTTTCCCGGATTCGCGGGCCGCAGCATCGTCATCGCCGCGGCCGCCAGCCTCAACACGCAGGCGCTCGCCTTCGACATCATCGGCCGCCAGGCGATCGTCCAGGACCCGGCCTGGCGCCAGGGCGACTACTACGCCAGCGACGACGGGCCGCCCCGGTGCGGGCTCGCCAGCGCCCGCAAGCTGGCCCATGTCACCTATCTCTCGCAGCAGCTGATGGCCGACAAGTTCGGCCGGGAAAAGCGCCCCGAATGGCTGAATGCGGACGATGCCTTCCACGCCGAATCGCGCCGTACGTTCCGATCCTACTTCCAAGTCGAGAGCTATCTGGAACACCAGGGGGCCAAATTCGTCGAACGGTTCGACGCCAACTCCTACCTCCACATCACCCGCGCCATGGATGACTACGATCTGGAGGAGGCGTTCGGCTCGCTCGAGAATGCCTTCGCGCGCGTCGAGGCGCGCATGCTGATCGTCGCCCTCAGCGGCGACTGGCTCTTCATGCCCGAACAGTCCGCCGAGATCGCCACCGCGCTCATCCGCAACCGCAAGCGGGTCTCCTACTGCCATCTGGACGCACCCGCCGGACACGACGCCTTCCTCACCCATATCGAGGATCTCACACGGGTGATCCGCGCCTTTCTGCCATGGGTCGGCCCTCCGCGCGCCCCGTCCACCGACGGCGCGCGTCCCGACGAGCGGGAAGGCGCCATCATCTCCGGTCTCATTCCGCGCGGGAGCCGCGTGCTTGACCTCGGCTGCGGCAACGGCGATCTACTCTCGCGGCTGGCGTCTGAACGGGAGGTCTCCGGAACCGGCGTGGAAATTGATATCGGCCGCATCGTCCAGACAATCGATGCCGGCCATGACGCGCTGCTGGAGGACATCAACGACGGGTTGCGGATGATCCCCGATGACGCGTATGACATCGCCGTCCTGGGCGAAACGCTGCAAGTCATCCGCCGTCCGCGCGACGTGCTGCGCCAGATTCTGCGCATCGCCCGCGAGGCGGTGGTCGCCTTCCCCAACTACGGCTACCTCCCCGTGCGCGGGCGCCTGCTGCTCGAAGGCCGCATGCCCAAAGCCGGAGCGCTCCCCTACGAATGGTACGACACGCCGAACATCCACCTCTTCACGTTCGACGATTTCCTCCGGCTGTGCGAACAGGACGGCATCGCCGTCCGCCGCATCCACTGCCTCTCGCGCAGCCGGTTCGGGCGCCTCCTGTGCGCGATCGGACGGCGCAACCTCGGCGCCGACCGGGTCATCGCCCACATCGCCCGTCCCGGTTGATGCCCGCAGCCCGCCCGTCGGACCTCATGCAGCCGGTCTGCGACAGGGGGATCGGAAAGCGAAAAGCGGGGCTCATGCTGATGCGCCACGGCCCGTGTTGGGGCTTGCCCACAGCGAGTGCGAACCACCCTCCCGCTTGAGGTAACACCCATGTCGGCGGAGGTGGCGCAGGAGTTCGTTCCGCTTCATTCCACGGCCAACAGTTCCCGCAGGGCGGTGGCCGGCAGCCCGCGCAGTGCGTCATCCCGATGGTCTTCCAAAATCAAGTCAATGGCCGAAACAAAGCTCAGCGTAGACGACGGGGTTGATGACGAGTCCTGAGTCGCTGTGCCTATCGAGCTGCGCAACCGACCACTCAGCCCAAGCTGGATCATCCGTAAGCACGTCGATGATGACATTTGTGTCAACCAATAGGGCCATCTACTCCCCTCGTGTTGCTTGCATCCATTCTTGGGTAGTCCGTGTTCCCTTGAGCACGCCGCGCAGTGCGCTAAACCTGTTTCGTCCTTCTGGGGGATTTTCACGCTTGAGCAAAACGACGGCGCCACCCGTGATGCGGAAATCAACATCCGTATGCGGAGCGATCCCAAGGTAATCACGAATGCGCGCCGGTATGGTCACCTGCCCTTTTGTGGTTACTTTCATGGTATTCCTTTCGCACGTATTACTATTGCGGTCAACCCCCCCCAATCAGGATAGGGCTTCGTTCACTTCGGAGTTTGACGTCTCCGTCGGCTCCGGGTATAGTTGTGCGCCATATCCGTTGGCTTGGAATGCGGGCTGCCATCCGTCACGATCGCATCAGGAAGGCGTTACATGGAAGAGGTCAAAACTGATCCGGTACCGGCTGCGACGCAGAAGCTCTTCGAAAAGGGGTTCTCGGCCTTTGAGCGTGGGAATCTGGACATTGCCGTTGATCTGCTGACGCGGTGTGTCCTGGACGCGCCGTCCTTTTCCCGCGCCCGGCGATTCCTGCGCATCGTGGAGATCCAGCGTGTGAAGAAGGCCGGGAAAAAGGGGTTGCTGCGGCAACTGGCCGATCTGCCCGGTCTTCCGGCCTGCTTCGCCGGCAGGCTCACGCTGAAACCCGGCAAGGGCCTGCAGGCGCTGGCGACAGCCGAGAAACTCCTGGCGATCAACCCGCTGAACACCTCCTTCCTCCTTTTCTTTGTGGATGCGGCGCGGCTGGCCGGTTTGATGGACGCCGCCGTCCAGACGCTCGAACTGGCGGTGGATGCCGACCCCGACAATACGGCGAACCTGCGCGCGCTGGGCGACATTTACGCCGAAACCGAAAACTATCGCATGGCCCGAGGCGTGTACGAAAAGGTGGTGGCGGCGCGACCGCACGACGCCGATACCGCCAAGCTGTTGAAGGACGTCGAGGCGCGCTACTCCATGCAGAGCGGCGGGTGGGAGGAGGCGTCGAACAAGCAAACCGGATATCGCGATCTCATCCGGGACAAGGAGGTGGCCGAGAAGCTCGACATCCAGGCGAAGGCCGTGGTCGCCGGCAACGATTTCGAGACGATGGTCGCGGAGCATCGCTCCAGGATCGCCCAGGAACCGCGCAACATCAACGCCTATCGGGCGCTGGTGCGGCTCTACCGCCAGAACAAGAGATACCCCGAGGCGATCGCAACCATCGAGGAGGCGCTCGCCATCAACACCGCCGACCCCGAACTCGATCGCGTGCTGAGCGAATTGCGGGTGCTGGACTTTGACACGCGAATCGCCGCGGCGCGGGAGGCGGGCAACACCGATGCCGCGACCGCGCTCACGGCCGAGCGTGACCGGTTTGTCTTTGAAAACCTGCTTGACCGCGCCAAACGGTATCCCAACGACCTGCGGCTCCGCTACGAGCTGGGGCGGCAGCATTTCGAGCGGGGCGAGCTGGACGAGGCCATCCAGCAGCTCCAGATCGCGCAACGGAGCCCGAAAGAGCGCAACGACGCGCTCTATACCCTGGCCCGCTGCTTCCGCGGGAAGGGCCAGACCGATCTCGCGGTCATGCAGTTGGAGACCGCCCTGGAGCAACTGCCGGTGATGGACGATGCGCGCAAGCAGGTGCTCTTCGAGTTGGGAGAGATCGCCGAAGCCGCAGGCGACACCAACCGGGCGTTCGAGCTCTACAAGGAGATTTACGGCTCCGACATCGCCTACCGCGACATCGGCGAGAAGATGACCCGCCTCTACAAGACGCGGCAATGAACGGGCCGGGCCGCCCGGCTTCCGGTCGCGCCGGGCTCAGGCATCAACCGTTCCGTTCGCCTCGATGATCTGCCGCGCCGCGTTCCGTCCGCTCAGAACGACCATGGGCATGCCGCCGCCGGGGTTCACCGAGCCGCCCACGAACCAGAGGTTGCGGTAGCGCGAGCTGCGTTTGGGCGCCTTGAAGGCGAAGTTGCGGAAGCGATCGGAGACCACGCCGTAGATCGAACCCTTGTTGGATCCGTACCGCTCGCGGATGTCGTGGGGCGTCCAGAGATGCTCGCAGACGACATGCCGCCGCAGATCCGTCAGCCCCATCCGTTCCAGCTTGTCGAGCACCCGCTCCCTCAACGCGAGGTAGGCCTCGCGGCCGAGCGGCCGCGCGTCGTCAATGTACGGAATGTGCGGCAGGATCTTGAGCCCGTCACAGCCGGGGGGCGCAACCGTCGGATCGGTGCGCGAAGCCGCCACCACGTACAACGTCGGGTCGTCGGGAAGGCGGCGCTCCTCGAAAACCGTCTTGAAGTGACGCCGCTGGTCGGCCGACATGAAGAAGTTGTGGTGCGCGAGTTGCGGATACTGCCGATCCAGCCCGAGGTCAATGACCAGCCCCGAGCAGGCCGGCTCGAAACGCTGCAGGCTTTTCAGGAAGGCTTCGTCCTCGGCCAGCAAACGCTCGCAGGCGGGAATGATCTCCAGATTAGAGACCACGATGTCGGCTCCGGCCATGCGGCCATCGGCCAGCGTGACGCCGGTCACGCGTCCGCCCGCCTTGTGGATCGCCTTCACTTCGCAGTCGAGATGCGCCGCGACGCCGAGCTCCTCCAACCGCCGCCCCAGGGCGCGGGCGATCCCGTACATGCCGCCGTCCACGTACCAGAGCCCGTGGCGGAACTGGATCGTCGGCAGGCAGTTCATGAATGCCGGGGCGCGCAACGCCGACGATCCGACGTATTTGATGAAGAAATCGAAGACATCGCGCACCTGCGGCGATTTCAGGTGGCGCGACACGGCGCCATGCATGCTGTGCAGGAGGTCGAACTTCGGAAACGCGGCCAGCCCGTAGAACTTCCGCAGCTCGGTGAAGGTGTCCAGCCCCTCGCGGAAGTAGCCGCGCTCGATCAGGTCGTACAACCCGGAGGCATAGCGCAGGAAGCGCTCCACGGCCTTGGGATCCTCGCCCATGCGGCGCGCCTCCTCCGCCATCCGCGCCGGATCGTCATCCAGATCCATGCGCCGTCCGTCCTCAAAGAAACAGCGCCAGTGGGGATGGAGCGGACGGATTGGCGCGTAGCCCGCCAGCCCCCGGTCGCCGAACAGGGGGTCGAACACATGCGGCAGCGTCAGGATGGACGGCCCCAGATCGAAGAGGTAGCCGTCGAGCGTGAGCGTGTTGAGCTTGCCGCCGATCCGGTCGTTTTTCTCGTAGATTTCCACGGCGTAACCGGCCTGGGCCAGCGTGATCGCAGCCGAAAGGCCGCCGAGACCCGCGCCGATCACCACGACCCTTCTACCCCGCTGCTTTGCCATGGTTCCATCCCTCTGATCCGAGTTGCCGTTCACAACCGCTCGCGCCGGTTGCGTCCATACGGGGATCGGGATACAATTGAATCGGGCCGGATCGCCAGAGAAAAATACGGGGGGAAGCATGCGCCTGAGCGAAATCGTACGCAACCAGCGGATCACCTTCCTGAGCGGGGCGACCCGTGACCGCCGTTCGCGGCTGGAGGCGCTTGACGCCCTTGATCGCGCCATTCGCGCGGCGGAGACCGAGTTGCTCGACGCCTTGCGCGCGGATCTCGGCAAGCCGGCAACCGAGGCCTACGCATCCGAGGTCGGCTTTGTCCTCGCCGAGATCGCCCATGCGCGCCGCAATCTCCAGCGCTGGATGAGGCCCGCGCGCCCGACTTCGCCGCTCCTGCTCCAGCCGGCTCGCGCGCAGGTTGTTCCCGAGCCCCGCGGCGTGGTGTTGATCATCAGCCCCTGGAACTACCCCTTCCAGCTCGCCTGCTCGCCCCTGATCGCGGCGCTGGCCGCGGGCAACACCGCGATCGTGAAACCCTCCGAGCACGCGCCGCGCACCAGCGCCGCGCTCGCCGGTCTGGTCCGCTCCGCGCTCACGCCCGAGCGCGCACATGTCGTCACCGGCGGCCCCGAGACCGCAGCCGCGCTGCTGGGCGAACGCTTCGACCACATTTTCTTCACCGGCGGCGGCGCCGTCGGCCGCCACGTGCTGCGCGCCGCCGCCGAAACCCTCACGCCCTGCACGCTCGAACTGGGCGGCAAGTCGCCCTGCATCGTCTGCGCCGACGCCGACATCCCCGTCGCGGCGCGGCGAATCGCCTGGGGAAAATTCCTCAATGCCGGCCAGACCTGCGTGGCGCCCGATTTCGTCTGGGCCGACCGCCGCATCGTCGCGCCGCTGCTGGACGAACTGACGCGCGCCATCACCCAATTCTACGGACCGGATCCGCGCGAGAGCGCCGACTACGGGCGCATCGTCTCCACCGCCCACGTTGACCGCCTGCAGGCGCTGCTGCTCGACAACCGGACCGTCTGCGGCGGCGTGACGGACCGGGACGCGCGCTACGTCGCGCCCACGATCCTCACCGATGTCGCGCCGGACGCGCCGGTGATGCAGGAGGAGATCTTCGGTCCGATCCTGCCCGTGCTCGCCTACGACGCGCTGGGCGACGCGCTCGACGCGCTGCGCGAACGCCCGATCCCGCTCGCGCTCTATCTCTTTTCGCAGAGCCGCGCCCTCCAGGATCAAATCCTCGCGCGCACCCGCTCCGGCGGCGCCTGCGTCAACGACACCCTCCTACACCTGCTCAACCCGCGGCTCCCGTTTGGCGGCCTCGGCGACAGCGGCATGGGCGCCTGCCGCGGCCGCGCCGGGTTCGAAACCTTCTCCCACCGCCGCAGCATCCTGCGCCGCGGCGCCGGCCGCGACTCCGCCCTCCGCTACCCGCCCGCGCGACTCCCCCTGCGCTGGCTCCGACGCCTCCTGCCGCTGCTGCTGCGCTGATCCCGGATCGGGCCGTCCGCCGTCGAATGGTCATGCCGAAGACGGATGCGCAGGCCGGCTGACCGCGTGGATGAACGCGCGCACCGCCGCCTCAACCGCGGCGATCTCCGCCTGGGTGTCGTGACAGTCCCCCTGCGGACGGGTATTGCAGACCGCCAGAACCGGCTTGGGAAAGGCGCCGATGATTCCCTGCACGAGCTCGCGTTCGCACGCCACGGCCACCACGGCGGCCACATCATCCATCCTGACGTGCGCCAGCGCCTGGCGTCCGCCCCCCGCCACGCGTACGCGCACGCCCGTCCGCTCGCCCAGCTCCAGAAGCGCGCCGACCGGGCAACGCCCGCAACGGGCGCACCCCTCCCCCCCCTCGCGCGTCAGATTCCGCCCGCACGCGCCGCTTTGCAGGCAATGCGCCAGCAGCAACAGCACGCGCCGCGGCTCGGTCTTCACCTGGCGCCGCCGCGTCACCCAGTTGTTCAGCCGGATCAGCGCGCGGAGCGGCATGAGGCTTGAATGAACCATGATTCTCCTGTACAGTGGGTGCCAACGTACCACCGCCCGTGGAGGCGGTCAAGGGTTCTTGCTGACATTCAGGAGGTCTCGCATGTCACGATCCGCTCCAGCCAGGCACATCGTCGTCGTGGGCGCAGGGCCCGGAGGGTTGACCGCCGCCATGATTCTCGCGCGTCGCGGGTTCCGCGTCACCGTCCTGGAGGCGCAGGATCGCGTCGGCGGCCGCAACGCCGCCATCCGGCTGGGGCCCTACACCTTTGACACCGGCCCGACTTTCCTGATGCTCAAGGAGGTGCTGGCCGAGGCGTTCCAGGAAGCGGGCGCGGAGCTGGACGCTGAGCTGGCGCTCACCCGCCTGGAGCCGATGTACCGGCTCCAGTTCAAGGATCGCGCGTTCAACCCGACCACCGATCCCGACGCCATGACGGCCGAGATCCGTCGCGTCTTTCCCGGCCACGAAGGCCGCTACGCGGCGATGATGCGGCGCGAGGGCGAGCGCTTCCGGCGTCTCTATCCCTGCCTGCAGAAACCCTATCACCGCCTCCGCACGCTGGCCCATCCCGATCTGATCCGGGCGTTGCCGCATCTCGCCCTCGGCCGCAGCCTCTACGACGTGATGTTCGATCACTTCGGCAACGAGGAGCTCGCGCTCTCCTTCACCTTCCAGGCCAAATACATCGGCATGTCGCCCTGGGAGTGCCCGGGGCTCTTCGCGATCATCCCCTACATCGAACACCATTTCGGCATCTACCATGTCGGCGGCGGACTCAGCCGGATATCCGACGCCATGGCCGCGGTCGCCCGGCGGAACGGCGCGACGATCCGCCTCTCCTCGGCGGTGGAACGGGTGCTCACGCGCGGCGGCGCCGCGCGCGGCGTCCGGCTGGAGACCGGCGAGGTGATCGAAGCCGACGCCGTGGTCATCAACGCGGACTTCGGCCATGCCGCCACGCGCCTCTTCGATCCGGGCGTCCTGCGCAAGTACACGCCGCGCAAGCTCGACGGCATGCGCCTCTCGTGTTCGACCTTCATGCTGTACCTCGGCCTCGACAAACCGGTTGCCACGCCCCACCACCTCATCGTCTTCGCCGACGACTACCGGGGCCATGTGGACGCCATCTTCCGCAACAC